>Ga0181530_10001922_pt1 | contig 25460 bp, 20 predicted proteins | sample PEATcosm2014_Bin_42_FD_119769 | JGI IMG/M metagenome (GOLD analysis project Ga0181530, IMG submission 119769) | Peatland microbial communities from MTU Mesocosm Facility, Houghton, MI, USA - PEATcosm2014_Bin10_60_metaG | ecosystem: Environmental > Terrestrial > Soil > Wetlands > Peat | place... | reverse complement strand
CGCTGACCTCGATCGCTCTCTACCGGCTTGGGGAGCGGCTGTTCGGCCGGGAGGCGGGACTGGTGGCCGCCGCCTGGCTGGCTCTCTACCCTCAGTCGATCTGGCACGCTGTCAACACCGTATGGGACACCACATTGATGGGGCTGGCCCTGGTTGCCCTGATGACCTGGCTGTACGGCTTGCCGCCGCGTCCCACCACGGCGCAACTGGCCAGGACCGGACTGCTCATGGGACTGGTCGCGCTCATCAACCCAGCGCCGCTGTCATTCTATCCCGCGGTTGCCCTGATCCTATGGAAACGGCTTCGAGATCAGGGGTCAAGAGGCTACCGGGAGATTGCGATTTTGACCGGTTCGTGCTTGCTGGTGTGTGTGCCCTGGATGGCCCGCAACGCCCTCCAGGTGGGCTCTTTCACGCCGCGCACCAGCGCCGGTCTGAATTTCCGGCTTGGGAACGACGATGGCGCCTGGCTGCTGGGAACCGGTGCGGGGGACATGGCCAGTTACCCCAGCAATTCGGCGCAGGAAGGCCGGTTATTCCACGAACTGGGAGAACTCGGTTACGACCGCTATTGCGCTCGCCTCGCGATCGAGTTCGTCCGGAACCATCCGGACCGGTTCGCCGCCCTCACGTTGATGAGGATCCGGGACTGGTGGTTGGGCCAGAGCTCGGAATGGTCGGGCAATCTGAAACTGGGATTTCAACTGTCCACCTTGAAACGATTGTCCTGGCTCCTCCCGCTGCCGTTCTTCGCCCTCGGGTGCATTGCAGCGTGGCGCAACCATATACCCATCGGGCTGTTGATGGCAGTGCTTCTCCTCTATCCGATCCCATACTATTTCACCACTGTTACGGAACGCTACCACTTTCCGGTCGAGCCATTCCTATTGCTGGTGGGCGGTTACGGACTGACCCAGGTTTGGGGGTGGTTGGGGCGGCGGTGGCGTCTTCGGGCGTCGTGAGACGATTCGGGCGCCAGTTCGTGCACCGTAGCGGCGTATTCTCGGAGTCACCCGGGCACGCAGCCCGCCGATCCATCGAACTGCTAAACTACACAGTCGTATGGCTAACCGCCCCCGGAAGATGACCAATCATCTCCTGTGCCCTAGGCCTTATCCCGGCAAGATCTCCCTCGTCATGCCCATGTACAACGAGGAATCCATCGTGCCGGTTCTACGCGCGGAATTGGAGGGCTTCATCGCCTCGCTCGACTGCGAAGTGGAAATCGTCCTGGTGAATGACGGGAGTTCGGATCGAACGCTCGAGCGCATAGCCGATTGGGCTTCCGAAGACCCGCGCATTAAAGTCATCCATCTGTCGCGGAATTTCGGCCATCAACTGGCCGCCACCGCCGGCCTGGATTACGCCGGCGGCGATGCCATCGTTCTGATCGACGCCGACCTGCAAGACCCGCTGGAAGTGATTCACGAAATGGTGGCGCGTTATCGGGAAGGCTACGACGTGGTTTATGGCCAGCGCGAGGCCCGGGTTGGAGAGACGCGCTTCAAACTTGCCACGGCCTGGGCCTTTTACCGTGTCATGCGGCTGTTGACACAAGCGCAGTTGCCGGTGGATACCGGCGATTTTCGCCTGCTCTCCCGGCAATTCCGCGACGGACTCGCCTCCATGCGCGAAACCCATCGCTTCTTGCGCGGCATGGTCGCCTGGGCCGGCTATCCGCAGATCGCGGTGCGTTACCAGCGGCGCGAGCGCTTGGCCGGCGAAACCAAGTATCCATCCCGCAAAATGCTGGTGCTCGCCTGGACCGCGGTCACCTCGTTCTCCAGCCTTCCGCTGAAGTTCAGTTTCGGCCTGGGCCTGGTGTTCGGGCTGTTCGGCCTCGAAGAAGCCGCGCGCGCCCTTCTGTCGCATTTTCTGGGAAAGCAAACCGTGCCTGGATGGATCTCCTTAATGGTAGTGACCAGCCTTCTGGGCAGCGCATTGCTGATGAGTATCAGCGTATTGGGAGAGTACGTCGCGAAAATCTATGAACAGGTAAAGGGGCGGCCTCTGTACCTGGTCGCCCGCACCTTCAACGTGGAGGAACCCGCGCGGGTGGATGCACCGGCGCGCGCCGCGAACCAAGCCAAGCGATGAACGGCACGGCGCATCTCCCCCTGGTCGCGTAGCGCAGTTCGAAGCCGGAGCTCAATAGGCTTTGGTTGCGGCGGCATCGGCCACCGCATCGCGCAAAACCCGCAAATTGGTGGACCAATCGAAGCGCCGCACAAGGGCCTGGCGGATAGCGGGGGCGTCCGCGATCCGCTGGCCGGCGGAGAGACGCTGAACGTATGCCTGTTCCGAATCGCAGGCGATCACGCCAGGCGGGACCTCGGAGCCAAACGTCCGGCAAACCGCGGCGGAGCCAAGCACGGGTTTCCCCATCGCCAGCGCTTCCAACACCTTGTTCTGAATACCGCGGGCGATGCGCAGCGGGATCACTACCGCCTGCGCATGTTTCAGGTAAACGCGGATATCCGTGACCGCCCCGGTCACATGGACGCCGGGAAGGCCGCCGAGTGCGGCCACCTGTTTTTTGGGGTTCCGTCCGGCGATGAAGAACTCCATTTCCGGGCTCTGGCGACGCAACTCCGGCAGCACGCGGGTGGCGAACCACTGCACGGCGTCAATGTTGGGCCAATAGTCCATGGTGCCGGTAAAGACGACGTACCGGCGCCGGGCAAGGTCTTCCACCACCGGGGTCCGGGCGGGGTCGAAATACTCGAAATCGACCCCATTTTCCATATAGGCGGTGGGGATATCGGGAGCGAAGCTTTGAAACAGCTCTTCTTCATTCCGCGTCGAGAAAACCGTCTGGACCGAAGACCTGGCCCAGCGGATTTCCTCCTGGCGAAGGCGCTTCGCCTCAATGCGGTAAGGGAGTGCCGGCCGGCGGGATTCCGCGTACTGGCGCCACTTTTCAGAATCCACATCCACCATGTCCAGGATGCGGGGCACGTGAGAAGGGACATAGGGGGCCATCACCGCCGTAAAACCCACGCCCGCCCGGAGGGGAACCCGCCGGGCCAGATCATCGACGCGTTGCCGCAACCGCCGGCTGGAAAAAAAGGCGAAATTGAGGCAGCCGCCCAGGGCGAAGCGAACCGCCGCGGCAGGCAGAGCCGCCGCGGAGACGGGGTGCGCATAAACCGACGCGCAACGGTCGGAGAGTTCGCGGGCGGCGGCAATTTCTTCCGCATTTCGCGCAAAGCAGACCAGGTGAACGCGGAAGTCCCGGCAAAGCGCGTTGATGGAGTGAAACGCGCGGATTTTCTCTCCCTTATTGGGAGGATTGGGGACGCAATGGGAAGCGAAGAGAATATCCATGAGCAAAACCGCTCATTTCCGATGAACGTCGATTTTAGAACGAAATGGGACTGAACCGCATGCGAGACCAGCTAATAAAGCGTGCAGCCCCAATCAGAGCCGCGACCGTAAGGGAGCGTCTGCTGCCCATGTTTCATTGGAATTCGTGAGACTCGAACACGCTTGTGACTCGCTCCGCCGGATCCCCAGCTGCCACCAATTCTAGCGCTCCCTAACGGTCGCGGCTCTGCCTGAAGTACTCAACTCCAGGATCAAGGGGCTCCATGGATCGAGATCGGCGTCCAGTTCGGCAGTCACTCCAAAATCGCGGCCGGTCCGGAGATCGCGCAGCCGGGAGCGCGCGGGGAGGAATACGTGGATACGAACCGGCTGCTCCAGCGCCTTGTTTACCACGGCGGAATCCTTGCCCAGCTCGCTGTCGAATTCCGGGTTGCGCATCAGGGCCACATACTGCACGTCCCCGTTGGAATAGCGCCAGACACGCACGCCCGGCAGCGGCTGGCGCCCGGCAGCGGTTTGCACCTGGATGGCCGCCTGCACACCCGATTCGCGCAGGAGCCTCGCAAACAGCTCGGTGTAGTTTTGGCCCTGGGGTGGCGTGAGCCGGAGCTTGCCATAGTCGTGCATGTCCAGGTTCAGGTAGATGGTCCGCCCCTTTCCGGTGCGGTTTTCGATGAGGACCGGCGAGCCTCGCGAGGTGGCCGCGCGGGCCGTGCCGGAACCCGCCTTCACATCGGGATCAAAACCCTGCAAGCGCGAGGCGGATGAAACCGGGGATGGGATGGCGCCCGCCTCGCCGCTCTTTCTCCAGAGGGTGGCGCTGCCGCGGATACCGAAGAGATCGTCCAATTGCCCGCTTGCCAGCCTGCGGCAGTGATCGTCCATGGCCGCGGTCATGTTGTCGGCGATCACGGCGCCGCCGGCGCGCACAAATGCTTCGATCCGCCGGCATTCGCGCGCCGACATGGCGATGGACTGGGGCAGTATCAGCACCTTGTATCCCTGCTGGATCAAGACGTCGTTTTCCACCTGCTCATACGAGACGAAATCGTAGTCGAGTCCGAGATCTTCGAGGATACGGGCAAAGCTATCGCGGACGCGGGCCAGCCGGGAATGGATCTGCTCATAGGATGCCAGGCGGCGGTACCAGGTGCCGCCGTCCTCGCGCGAGTCGAGCATCCAGTGCGCGCGAATGCTGGCCTGCGAGTAATGAACGGCGATGCGGTCGCGCTCCGGGCGCAGGGCGAAGAGCTTGGGGGCCACGGCTTTCAGTTCGGCGAAGAGCGGCGCCAGATCCATGCCGCGCGGTGTAAGCGGCATGGCGGGAAGGTCCTTGCGGATGCAGCGGCTGGCGGCATCGTCCCACACGATCAGACCGCGGTCCTGGCACAGAGCCAGCCGCCAGAGTTGGCGCCGGATTCGGGCAATATCACTTCCGAAAACGGTGGCGAGCACGGGAGCGCCGGGCGGCAGGAACGAGGCGAGGATTTTGCGGCTGCCGGCGATATCGTAGGGCTCCAGCCAGTCGACGGCCCGGCTCAGGCGCCACAGGTCATATCCGCCCCAGGCGCTGGCCATTTGCGATCCGGCTATGCCGACCGGCGTGTCCGGGTCGAGCTGGTGAACCAGCGAGCGCAAGCGGTCGATGGCGCCCGTAAAGCTGATATCCATGAAAGCGCGATGATCGGCCCATGGCGCATAGTTCTCGCGCAGGTTCCGGGCGAGTTCCAGGCGTTCGCGGTCCTTGATCTCAAAAGTGGTGAGCGGGGTGACATCGTCCCAGCGCGCAAAGGAGGTTTCCCATTCCCGGTTCAGGTCGGCGAGGGTAGCGTACTGGGTCTGTAGCCACTGCCGGAAGGCGCCGAGAGTGGACGGGCTGAAGGAGTAGTCCATGGGCGAGGTGAACGAGCCGAGGGAGGGCTCATCGCGCAGATTGTAGAGCAGCGGCTTGTCAGCCTTGTGCCGGCTCACGATCGACTGCACTTTCTGCCTGGCTTGCTCCCAGAAAGCGGGATCCTCGAAAGAAGGATTGCGGGCCAGGAAGCGCTTGTCGCGGGTGGTGGTGTAGCCCTGCCAATCGCTCTGATAGAGAGCGGCCCGCGCGGAATGGAACCCCAGCTCCGCGATCATGTTGTCCACATAAAAACCGAAACCGAGGCCGGGCCAAAGGCGGGAGTCATCGCTGGCGGGGCACTGTTCCGCCGTGAATCCGAGCTCCTTCATGCGCCGGATCCAGGTGGGGAATTCGGAAGCGGCGGGAGATTCGCCGGCGCTCCACATGATGACCTGGTATCGATCCCAGCCTCTCCAGGGGCGGACCGTTTGCGCGTGCAGCCCCGCCGCCAGCGCGGCAGCCAATACCCAAGAGGCCGGTTTCACGCGCGAGCCAGCCTGCTACTCATGGACCACCTGCACGAGCTTGCCCTGAGGGGTCAGCGGGATGCGATCCACCCAGTCGATGGAGACCGGCATCCCGTCCGTGAAATTGTGAATGATGCTGCGCAGATGGACCTCCCGGTCCGCCGGGAACGGCGTCCCGCGCAACCGGATGCACAGCTCCTTTTCGCCCCGGACAGCCACCTGGAACTGCTTCACCTCAGGGAACTCCTTGAAGAGATGGTTCCAATAGAGGCAATTGATGGTCTTTCCGCCGGGCAAGCGGAGAAGGCCGGCGATGCGGCCATGGATCTCCGCGAAGGCGCGGATACCGGATTCGTCCCGGTCCTCGGCGGCATATGCAGCCAGGTCCCCTACCTCATATCGCAGGAAGGGAGTTCCCCGGCAGACGGTGCTGGTCCAGACCAGGCGGCCGCTCTGGCCGGGCGCCGCCGGCCGCCCGTCGTCATCGACGATTTCGGCAAACAGGAAAGGCCGCAGCAGGTGTAGTTTCGCCGCATTCATCGGCTGATACGCCATTACGGACAATTCCCGGCCTCCATAGCAGTTGAGAATCGGGACTCCGAAGGCGCGGCGGAAGATCTCGGACTGCGATTCAAACAGCATCTCTCCGCCGTTCCAGGCGGTGTGAACGCTTCCCGGGGGTGGCGCGGCGCCGCGCTCCACCACGCGTTGCGCCACGGCCTCCAGCAGGCTGGTGAAACCGAAGATCACCACCCGGCGACGCCTTCGGATCTCCGCCAGGACGCGGTCCACGGTAGCGTCGTTGATCTCGTAACCGGGTATGATCACTTCATTTCGCGCCGAGGCCAGCCAACGGCTTCGCGACTGCTGCATCTTGCCGATATCGCGGTCCGATCCCCAGATGCAGATCATGGTCATGCCGGGACGCCAGCCCATCCGCCGCCAGCAGTAGACCGATGTGGCAACGCTCACGTCGATCATGGGTTGATCGTGGAAAAAGAAAGTCGGCTCGCCGGTAGAGCCGCCGCTGGAGTTGATCTTACCCTTCAGGCCGAAGCGGGGAGCCATTTCCCGCGGATGGAACCGGGTGGCCAGGTCGTTCTTGGTGAGGATGGGAAGCGAAGGCCACACCCGCCAGAGCTCTTCGACGTCCTGGATGGAGGCGGCCTCGCGCCATTCCGGCAGAGCGTCGGCGCGGCTGCCGAAGTAGTGGAGCTGGGCTAACAGTCTCCGGCCCAGCTCACGCCGCGATTCGACGGGAGAGAGTATCTCGAACCTGTCCAATTCCCGCCACGCGACCTCCAACCCGTTTCGCCGGACGTAGAGCCACCAGAACGCCTCAGTGATCATGCCTGCTCACTCCCTTAGGATACCCTGCGAGGTCGCCGGCTGGACCGTACGGTACAGTTCGATTTCCTCCTGATATCGACATATTTCGATGGACAGCGGAAAATGGAGGAGTGCTATAATCCTGGAATCGTTTGGGTGTCGGAGCCGCCGAGTTACTCGGCAGACATACTATGTTTGGTCGATTCAAGCCGCGCCTCCTCACGCTAGCGCGAAACCGAAGTCTGCATCGGAAAAACGGTGCGATTGTTCTCTACTATCACGGGGTAACGGAGCGCATTTTCGATCGGGTGGTGCAAGCGCTGCATATGCCCCTCGATGAGTTCGAGAAACAGGTTCAGTACTTACATAAGTACCATACCGTCATTTCGATGGATGAATTTTGCGAAGCTCTCGAAAAGCGGCGGCTGCACTCGTCCCAGGTGGTCCTGACCTTTGACGATGGATTCAAGAACAACCTGACGGTAGTAGCACCAGCGTTAAGATCTTACGGTATGCCCTTCGCGGTTTTCATCAGCACGGAGAACGTGGAGAAGGGATGGCGGTTTCCGGGCTACCAGATGCGCGCCTCCATCTGGTGTACGGATCGGGATACGCTGACCATGCCGAGTCTCAACCTGCGGCTTCCCATCCGCACCTCCGAAGAGCGGCTGATGGCCATCGAACTGATGGGCGATAAGATGCGGGACCTGACCGAAACGGACTTAAAGGTCCTGCTGGCTGAACTGAGAGCGCACATTCCAGACAGTCGATGGTCGGAGCTGGACGAGATGTTTCCCGCCAGCGCGGTGATGAACTGGGATGAAGTGCGCGCGCTGCATGCACAAGGCGCGACCATCGGGTCCCATTGCCACTCCCACGCAGTCCTGCACCGGCTTCAAGACTGCGAGGAAATCCGGCGACAGATTGAGACCAGCAAGCGCCTGATCGTGGAACACGTGGGCGAGTGCCGGTACTTCTCCTATCCGCACGGAACCATGCGCGACATCTCGAAGACGGCCTACGAGTTGGTGAAGGCCACGTACCAGTTAGGTTTCAGCACGGTCAACGCCCCCGTCGACAACTTCGCCAATCCGCACCTCATTCCGAGAGTGGGTACCCCGTCCGAGCTGGACCGTTTGCGGGGCGCCATGGCCGCGTGCCGCCGGAGCGGCGGAACCTACCGGAAGTGGGTCGAGCAGATGGTGCTGCAAAGCGGGCGCAACCGCCCGCCAGTCCCGCTCGAACGACGAAGCGCGTAAACCCGGTGGAGAGGCTATAATACAACAGAAGACTGGGCATTTCTTGCATGTGTGGGATAGCCGGATATATACCCCATTACGGAAATAAACCCAACCTCCTGCGCCTGGAAGAGATGTGCAACCGGTTGGTGCACCGCGGCCCGGATGCGGCGGGCTACTTCTGTGACGACCGGGTGGCGCTGGGGCACCGCCGGCTGAGTATCATCGACCTGAGCGGTGGCAGTCAGCCGCTGGGAAATGAAGACGGCCGCATCCAGGTGGTTTTCAACGGCGAGATCTACAACTACCGGGAGTTGCGTAAGGACCTCGAATCTCGGCACCATTTTGTTACCCAGAGCGACACCGAAGTGCTGGTCCACCTGTACGAAGAAGTGGGCGAGCGGCTTCCGGAATACCTGAACGGGATGTTTGCGTTCGCCCTCTGGGACGGGCGGAACAACGAGATGTTCCTGGCCCGCGACCGGTTCGGGAAGAAGCCGCTGTACTATTCGTTCGCCATCCCGGGAATGCGTCTCTGTTTCGCGTCGGAATTGAAAGCGTTAACGGCGCTGCCGCAATTCGACCGGAAGGTAAACGCGCAGAGCGTAGCCGATTTTCTGAGCCTCTCCTACATTCCCGATCCGCAATCCATCTATGAGGATGTTTTCAAATTAGACCCCGGACACTCACTCACCGTGAGCTGGTCGAAGGAGCGGTTGCGGCGGTATTGGGCTCCGGCTTTCTCGATGGAGGCGGCGCATTTCCACGATGCCGTGGAGGAGATCCGCTCGCTGGCGGCGAGCGCGGTGGAAATGCGCCTGATCAGCGATGTCCCCTTAGGGGCGTTCCTCAGCGGCGGCGTGGATTCCAGCGCCATCGTCGCTTTCATGGCGCAACAGGCACCGGAGCGCGTCAAGACGTTTTCCATCGGCTTTACCAGCAAGCGGTTCGATGAGCTGGACTATGCTCACCTGGCGGTCGAGCGCTACCGGACGGATCATCACGAGCAGGTGGTTTCGCCCTCGATCTACGAGATGCTCGATAAACTCGTGGAGCACTACGACGAGCCGTTCGCGGACTCCTCGGCCATCCCCATGCTCTACCTTTCGCGCATGACGCGCCAGCACGTGACCGTGGCGCTGTGCGGCGACGGAGCCGACGAGCTTTTCTGCGGCTACCGGCGCTACTATTTCGGGCTGTTTGAAGCCAGGGTGCGGGAGAAGTTCCCGAAGTGGTTCCGGCAGTCGGTGTTTCGGCTGGGAGCGCGATACTATCCGAAATTCGATTACCTGCCACGCGTCTTCCGGGCTAAGATGCTCCTTACCACGATGTCCCAGGAAATGGGTGACGCGTTTTTCACGTCGATGTCCGCGTTCCGGGATGAAGCCTTGGATGCGGTGCTCTCGCCGGAGCTGCGCAAGGGATTGAACGGGTACTCGCCGCGAGTGGGTTTCCGGAAACGCTTCGAGCAGGTGTCGCACCTTCACCCGCTACAACAAATGCAGGCGGTGGACCTGGCCACCTACCTTCCGGGAGACATCCTGGTGAAGGCCGACCGGGCCACCATGGCGTATTCGCTGGAAGGGCGGTCGCCGTGGCTGGATTACCGCATGGCGGAAGCGGCTTTCCGCCTGCCGCCCGGATTCAAAGTCCACGGGAGCGTGGGAAAGTACATTTTCAAGAAGGCCATGAGCCCGTATGTCGCCCCGCAAGTGATCTCCCGGCCCAAGATGGGCTTTCAGGTGCCCCTGGCCGAATGGTTCCGCACGAGTCTGGTCTCGACGTTCCAATCCCGGGTGATGCGCGAGTCCATGGGACAGTACCTCTCGCTCGGTGAGGTGGATCGCCTGTGGAAGGCGCACCAGTCCGGCCTGCATAACCACGACCGCAAGCTCTGGAGCCTGCTGATGCTGGCCTGTTGGGATGCGCATCATCGGGAGGGCGGGGAGCCGTCCGCTCTGCAGGCGGCCGGCCACGCGGAGGGCAGTTCCTCCGTGGCCTGAACCGGTCGCCTGGCATGGGACAACTGCTGATCATACAGGAGGGCAGAGACGCCCTTGCAGGCCGGGACCTGTTCCGCATGGGGATCCACTACTTTCAGGAACTCGCCGGCCTTACTCCCACGGACGAAATGCGCTGCGGCGGCACGGCCGTGGCCAAGTTCCCCAAGCGCTTCGGCCCGGCGACCGGCATTGTACGGGGGACCGGTCCAAAACGGTGGATTTGCGGTGCGGGGACGTGGTTCTACGAGCAAACCACCGGCTCCGAGGCGCTCGCGCGCTTGTGCGCCACGCCACTTATGCCCGATTCGCAAGATCGGGATCTGGCTGGAATCGACGGACTTTTTGCCATCGCTGTTGGGGATGCGGCCACGCAGGAGTTCTGCCTGATCACCGACCGGCTGGGCAGCTTGCACGTGTATATGGCCACGGTCGATTCGTGCCTGGTAGTCTCCACGTCTTCGATGGTGGTGGCCGCCCTGGCGAAGCCGGCCTGGGACCCGGTGGGATGCCGCGAGTTCCTTTCGACCGGCAGCATTTACGAAAAACGCACGTTGTTCCAAGGCATCGAAAAGCTGCCGCCGGCCAGCGTGTTCCGCTTTCAGGACGGGCGGCTGAAGTCGCAGGCGAAATACTGGGATGTGGGCTCCGCGATGTACGACGCCGCTCCGTTTCGGGGCGATGTGCCGGGGCTGGCGGATGCCCTGGAAGAGGTTGTCACTACGGTCGGACGAAATTTCGACCGGCCGGTAATGGATCTGACCGGAGGGTTCGATTCGCGCGCGATTTTGGGCGCGGTGCTACGGTCCGGCCAGAGTTTTGAGACTGTGGTCAATGGGGTGGACGACCTGCCGGACGTGCTGGTGGCCAATCGCATTGCCGCCGAATTCGGGTTGAATCACCGCCAGCAGAAGTCGCACCTGGACACGCCCCGGCCCATCTGGGAAGCGGCCAAGGATGCGCTGGCGTTTACAGACGGCGAATATGAAGTCCTGTTCTACAACCGGGTGCTCGACGTACACAGCCGGCTGGCCGCGGAGTTCGATATCAGCCTGAACGGGTCCAATGGCGAGGTTGCCAAGGGCTATTGGTGGGAACTGCTGTTCCCGTTTATCGGCTGGAAAGGCCACTTCAACGATCGCCGCGTGGCGGCGGGCCGATTCGCGTTTGAGGGCGAGATGCCCGGTTTGCTGGCGCATCGATTCGACGACCATCTGGCGGACCATTTTGCCTGCATTATCCATCGGGCCAACGCCGGCCTGGAGCGGCATCCGAATACGGCCAAGCTGGACAACGTGTACCTCACGCTAAGGATGCAGCGCTGGCAGGGGCGGATTGCCAGCGCCACCAGCCGGGTATGGAGCTGCACTTCGCCATTCATGTGGCGCCGTCCCATGGAGATGGCTTTATCGGCCCCGCCATCCATGCGGGTCCGGCACCGCATGACGCGGCGGCTGATCGAGTACCTCGATCCGAAACTGGCGGCGATTCCGCTGACGCAAGGCTACCCAGCTTTGCCTTTGCGCCCCGGCACCGCGCACCTCTTCTGGCCGTTAGCGCAGGAACTGTCCTTCGCGGCGACCAAGCGTTTGCGCCGTTTCCTCCCGAAGCGCCCGCCGCCGCAGGTAACTGTCAATCCGATCAAGGGGCTTTGGTCGATTGAGGAGATGAGAGAGATGCTCGACCCTAAAACCATGGCCAGCGCCAGCCTGTATAACTCTGGCCCGTTGACAGGTTTGCTGCGTCAATCGCAGGACGACCACTTCGCCGGATCACGGCGTTTCGGCCGGGTTCTGACCATAGAACTCCTGGCGAGGCGGATTCAGGCGGCGAACTGATCCCTCCGCTTTCCCGGCGCTCTCAGGTCTTGACTTTGCTTCGTTTTCCTCCGCGTCTCAGCGTCTCCGCGGTGAATCAACAGTTTCCTGCCTGGATCCTCACTTCAACTGCACCAGCTTGCCGCCCTGGAAGGTGAAGATGGCGTCCATCTTCGCGAGCTCTTGAGGCGCCAGCGGCCCCCCGCGCGCGACATGGATCTGCAGGCTGCGATCGCGGAACCAGAGTTCGGCGACGAACAGCATGTCCCAACTGTGAAACGGGTCGTCCAGAAAGGCCACGCTGCCGCCGCGGCGGACGCGCGGGTTGGCCGCCCGGAATTGCTGAATGACGTCCCAGCTCTCCTGGCCGAGCGCCGCCATGCGAGGTTTGGCCTCGGCATTCTTGCGGTCGAGGTTCAGGCGCCCCCACGCGAAGACGCCGGCCACCACCAGCACGGCAACCAGAGCCGGGCGGCCCAGCGGCCGGAAGAGTGCCTCGCGCTCCAGAACACTGGCGGCGGCAAAGGCCAGATCGGCGAACACGGAGGCGGCGAAGATTGCCCAGCCGACCATCGGAACATAGAGGCATGCCTGGCTCTTGCCGGCCAGGAACTCGACGGGAAGCGGCGTGACCAGCAGAAACCACCAGAGGAAGCGCAATTCCCGCCGGCCGGCGCGGCGCCACGCCAGATAGGCCAGCACGGCCCACAGCAGCAGGATTCCGCCCCATCCGGAGCCCCAGCCGAATAGCAGATCGCCCAGAGACATCCGTTGAAAGGCGCGCACGCGTTGCAGGTTGAAGACCGGTTGATAGCCTGCGGCCTGAATCAGCGGCTCGGCTCCCCAGATTTTGCCGAAGACGTCCACGGCGCAGAGCACGGCCGCCAGGAGCGCGGTCTGCGCCGGTCCGCGCAACCATTCGACCAGCGCGCCGCGTTGCTGCGGAGCCGGCCGGTGGTAAATCCACTCGTAGACCAGCAGCATGACGGGCAGCGTAACGGCCATCTCTTTGGAATTGAGCGCGCACAGAAAGAGGGCCAGCAACACAGCCTTATCGCGCAGGCGGGGCAGGCGGCCGGCGTTGCGAATCCGCAGATAATAGACCAGCGCCGCCAGATAGAAAAAGCAGCAGAGCGCGTCATAGACGAAGGCCGCGTTGTAATAGAGGTTGCTCAAGCCGGCGTGGTAGCAGGCTGCCAGCGCCGCCAGCGCGGCAGCCAGTTCGCCCGAACCCAGCAGCCGCGCAAAGCGGTGGATGAGGTAGACGTTCGCCAACAGCAACAGGAGCAGCGCGGCTTGATAGGGCAGTGGATTCAAACCGGCGAAGTGCAGGATGGGAACGTAAAACAGGCCGCCCATGGGGCGGTAGTAGCCGCGCCAAGGCAGGAATTGCGATGCCGCCAGCCACCACGGCCCGTCGCGGTAATAGTGGGCCATGTTGCCGATGTCATCAAGCGCAAAGTGGACTCTCAGGCTGTCCCAGTTGAAGAACAGGAACCAGGCGGGCAGAAAGACCGCCAATGCCGCATTGCGCCAGCGAAGCCGTACCACTCGAACATGCTAACATCCGCCGTCCCGGAAACCTGGCCGTGAGAGCGCCGGATTGGTGGGGGGCGGACCCCCTGGTCCGCGCGGGACGCCCTCGTCCCGCCGCCGGTTCAACCATACCAGCATCCTGCAAACGCGAGCGGGCCGACCGAAGGCGTCGGCCGCGGTCCAGGGTTCGCCCCACAGGGCTGTAGAATGAAAGCGGCGCATGGGGAAACGTTGGCGGCACATTCGGAGCGCGCTGGCGCGGCGGATCCGCTACAAGATCACGCGCGGCGGAGTGCTGTTCACCGCCGCCATCCTGCTGGTGTCGCTGGCCGCCCTCGTCTCAACCAATAATCTGTTGTTCCTGATTGCCGCCGCGATGATGGCCACGCTGCTGGTCTCCGGCCTGGTGAGCCGCCTGTGCCTGGCTGCGCTGGAACTGGATTTCCTGGTGCCGGAGCACATCCCGGCGGGGCGCACGGTGCCGGGAAGGCTCTTCGTGCGGAACCAGAAGTGGCTCATGCCGTCTTTCTCGATTCGCGTCGAAGGGGTTCGCGACGACGCCAGCCCGGCTCTGAAATCGGGTGTCTACTTTCCGCTGATCGCCGCCCGGGCCACGCTGGAAGAAGCCGTGGAAGTGCGTTTTCCCGCCCGCGGCGCGTACCGCGAAAACAGTTTCGCGTTCTTCACTTCCTTCCCTTTCGGATTCCTGGAAAAATCCGCGCGCGTGACCTTGCGGCGCGAGATGATCGTCTACCCTTCCATCGACCCTCAGCCGGGGTTCGACGATCTGCTGGCCGGGATCGCGGGTGAGATTGAAACGCATTTTCGCGGCCTGGGCCGGGACTTCTACCGGATCCGGCCTTATGAAGCGCTGGAGAGCGCGCGCCACCTGGATTGGAAGGCGAGCGCGCACACCGGCGCCTTGCAGGTGCGGGAATTCGCCCGCGAGCAGGAGCAGACCGTGGAGGTCTTCCTGGACCGCGACATTCCGCACTCGCTCGACGCCTGGTTTGAGCACGCCGTGGATTGTTGCGCCTTTCTGGCTTGGCGCCTCTCCAGTCAGGGCGCCGCGATTTACTTCCGCTCCAACGGCTTTGCGTTCCGCCAGCCGGAAGACGGGGATATTTACGCGATTTTGCGGTACCTGGCTTTGGTCTATCCGCAAAGCGCCCACGCCATTGAGGTGCCGCTCGACGACACCAGTTACAAAATCGTATTCACGCCGCGGGCCCGCCAGTTTACGGAGGCCGGTTGGACCAATGCGCACGTGCTGACGCCGGAGGTGCTGCCGGCGCCCGCTCGCAGCCCAGGCGCTGCAAGGTCCGAGCCGCGACCGTGAGGGAGCGGTCTTCGTGGAATACGATACAGTATGTAAGAAATCCTGTACTGAGGTAGAGTTGGCCATGAACCCTTACGCTTCTTTCTTAGGCGGCCGCCAGCCGCTGCCGGTAATTGCGGAGACATCCGAACGATTGAGGGCCATTCTGGAGGCGCTTGGCGACGAGGGAGTGGAACGCTCCTTGGCTCCGGGAAAGTGGAGCGCCCGTCAGATTCTTTGCCATCTGGCCGATTGCGAGATCGCTTTCGCCTTCCGGCTTCGCCAGGCGTTGGCCGAAGATCACTACGTGATCCAGCCGTTCGACCAGGACGGTTGGGCCCGCAACTACGGCGCTTACGACGCGCGCCAGGCGTGCGCGGTATTTGCCGCGCTGCGCAAGTGGAATGTGCGGCTGGTGGAATCGGTGCCGGCGAGCGCGTGGTCGAAGCGGCTGAGCCATCCGGAGCGCGGGGAGATGACGTTCCAGACGGTGATTGAAACCATGGCCGGGCATGACTTGAATCACTTGGGACAGCTTGAGAGAATTGTGGCGGCGGCCGGGTGACCGACGACGGAAGACGATCGTCTGCCCTGCCACCGGAGTACAATGCTAAGCGTGCGTGGCTTGCGTGGAATGCTGCTGGCGTCCCTGGCGCTCGGCTTGATGGGGCTGCTGGTTCGCGCGCAGGTGACCATCACGCCGCGGCCCAAGAAGCCCGAGCCCAAGGAAGAGGGGCAGCGGACCCCCAATATCCGGGTGGAGACGCGCCTGGTGCTGATTCCCGTCACGGTGAACGATCCGCTCAACCGTCCGGTATCGGGCCTGGAGAAAGAGAACTTCCGCGTCTACGACGACAAGGTGGAGCAGACCATCGCGCAGTTCGCCATGGACGACGAGCCGATCGCGGCCGGGCTGGTCTTCGATACCAGCGGCAGCATGGGCGAGAAGCTCCAGCGCTCGCGCATGGCCGCGACGGTGTTTTTCAAGATCTCCGATCCGGAGGATGAATTCTTCCTGGTGGAGTTCGACAGCCAGCCGCGACTGGTGGTGCCGCTTACGCGGGATTACGGAAGAATTGAAGAGGAGCTCACCTTTTCGCGCTCCAAAGGCTCCACGGCCCTGCTGGACGCCATATACCTGGCGCTGCAGCAGATGCGGAAGTCCGCGAAGAACAAGAAGACGCTGCTGCTGATTACCGACGGCGGCGATAATAACAGCCGCTACTCGGTGACGGAAGTGAAAAAGCTGATCGTGGAAAGCGACGTGCTGATCTATGCCATCGGCGTGTTCGGCGGCGGCAACACGCTGGAAGAGGCCGGCGGCCCGGAGTTACTCTCGCACATTGCGGAATCCACCGGCGGGCGCATGTTCGTGGCGGATCCGGCCGACCTGCCCGATATCGCCAAACGAATCGGCATCGAGCTGCGCAACCGCTACATCCTGGCCTTTTCTCCCACCAGCCAGGCACACGACGGGAAATACCATCACATCCAGGTGAAAGTGGTGCCGCCGCGCGGACTGCCTCCGCTGCAGGCCCACTGGCGCACCGGGTACACCGCGCCCGACCAGTAGCCGCGTGTTGCCCGACCTTGAGGAAATATTCGCGGGACTGGCAACGCTCCCTCACGGTCGCGGCTCGCATCGGGGTGGCTGTGCATTTTGTACTTTACATTGCAAATTACTTTTCGTATACTCAAAGCCATGAAGCTCAGCGCGATTGCGGCCTACCTGTTCTGCCTGGCGGTTGGACTGTTCCTGGCAAGCTTCGAGTTGCACACCGACGATACCGGCGTGGAGGTGTTCTTCATCCTGCTGTTCACGTTTGTGCTGGGATGCTGGCGGCCGCGGCACGCCTGGCAGTGGGCCTTGCTGGTGGGACCATGGGCGCCGGCCGCGGATCTATGGCAGCGCAACTTCGGAACCGCAAAACCGGATCTCTCACACACCGGCGGGCTGCTGCTGGTGACGGGCGTAGTGATTGCGCTGGGGCTGGCCGGCAGCTATGCGGGCGCGCTCTTGCGCAAGGGTGTGCAGCTCGCCGCTGGCCAGCCGTAAGAGGCTGCTGAAGGACCTTCCGGCTCCCCCGTTTTGATTCTCGTTTTCAAACCTCCTCCGTGTCTCCGCGCCTCCGCGTTGCAGGTTCCCTTCTCTCAAGCACCGTCATCCTTGATAGGATAAAGAATCACCCTTGATCGACACGATTCCAGACATCCTGGCCCGTATTGTCGCTAAGAAACGCGAGGAACTGGCGCACTGCGCTCAGCATCTCGACCGCTGGGAGCGCGAGGCTGATTTGCGCCGCGCCACGCGCCGCGATTTCCGCGCTGCGCTCTGTGCCCGCACGCCCGCGATTATCGCCGAAGTGAAGAAGGCGTCGCCCAGCAAGGGGCTGCTTTGCGCGGATTTCGATCCCGCCGGCATCGCCCGCCAATACCAGCAGGGTGGCGCGGCGGCGCTTTCCGTGCTCACCGACGAAAGCTTTTTTCAAGGCAGCCTGGCGGACCTGCAAGCCGCACGGGGCGCCGTCCGGTTGCCGGTGCTGCGCAAGGATTTTACGATTGCAGCCTCGCACGTGGTGGAAGCCGCGGCCCATGGCGCCGACGCGATTCTGCTGATCGCGGCCATCCTCACCCAGCGCGAGATCCGCGACTTCCGCGAACTGGCGGCGCGCTACGCGCTCCGCTCGCTGGTGGAAGTACACAACCGGCGCGAGCTCGAAACCGCCATCGCGGCCGGCGCCGACATGATCGGGGTCAACAACCGCGATCTGGCCACTTTCGAAGTCACGCTCGAAACCTCGCTGCGGCTGGCGGAGCACATGCCGGAAGGCGCGGTGCGCGTCAGCGAAAGCGGCATCCACCATGCGCGCGACATCGCGACGCTGCGCGCCGCCGGTTACACCGCGTTCCTGGTGGGTGAGCACCTCATGAAATCCGGCGACCCGGCGGCGGCGCTTGGCGCATTGGTGGGCGCATGATCCTCAAGATCTGCGGCATCACCAACCAGACGGACGCCACGGCCGCGATGGAAGGCGGCGCCACCGCGCTGGGCTTCAACTTTTACCCGCGCAGCCCGCGATATATCGCGCCGGATCGCGCCGCGGAGATTTCCACTTCAGCCGGCGTGCGGCGCGTGGGCGTGTTCGTCGATGAACCGCCCGGGCACGTCGAGCGAATCGCGCGCATCGCCCGCCTCGACGTGGCCCAGTTGCACGGCCACGAGCAGCCTGCCGGGTACCCCGCCGCGCTGGCCGTGTGGAAAGCCGTGCGCGTCACCGGCGATGTGGATTTCGCGCCTTATCGAACCTGCCCCGCCGAAGCGCTGCTGCTGGACGGCCCCGCCGCCGAACTCTACGGCGGCTCCGGCAAAAGTTTCGACTGGCGGCTCGCCGCGGGCATCGGCAAGCCCATCGTGGTGGCGGGCGGCCTGGACGCTTCCAACGTCGCCCAGGCCATCGCACTGGCACATCCGTGGGGCGTGGATGCTTGTTCGCGCATCGAGAGCGCTCCGGGTAAGAAGGATCACCGGAAAATGAACGCATTCCTGCAAGCGGCCAGGGCGGCGCTCCACGCATGACTCCCCAACCCGATCCTACCGGCCATTTCGGGCCCTATGGCGGCCGCTACGTTCCGGAAGTGTTGATGGCTCCCATCGAGGAGCTGGAAACCGCCTATCTGGCGGCGCGCGACGACCCGGCTTTTCAACGCGAGCTCGGCGAGCTGCTCAGCACATACGCCGGCCGTCCCACGCCGCTCTACTTCGCCCGCCGCTTGAGCGAACAACTGGGCGCGCGCATCTGGCTCAAGCGCGAAGACCTGCTGCACACCGGCGCGCACAAGATCAATAACTGCCTGGGGCAGGCGCTGCTGGCGCGCCGCATGGGAAAGCGCCGCATCATTGCCGAAACGGGCGCCGGACAGCATGGCGTGGCCACCGCGACGGTTTGCGCGCTGCTGGGTTTCGATTGCGTGGTGTACATGGGCGAAGAAGACATGCGCCGCCAGCGGCTCAACGTCTTCCGCATGCGCATGCTGGGCGCCCGGGTGGTGGCCGTCTCGAGCGGCAGCCGAACCCTGAAAGACGCCATCAGCGAGGCCATGCGGGACTGGGTCACCAATGTCGGCGACACGCATTACCTGCTGGGCTCGGTGTTGGGCGCGCATCCCTACCCCATGATGGTGCGCGATTTTCACAAGGTCATCGGCGAAGAGGCGCGCCGCCAGATCCTGGAAGGGGAAGGCCGCCTGCCTGACACCATCTTCGCCTGCGTGGGCGGCGGATCGAACGCCATCGGCATCTTCCACGCGTTCCTGAACGACCAGGCGGTCGAACTGGTGGGTGTGGAAGCCGGCGGCCGCGGCTCCGCGATCGGCGAGCATGCGGCCCGCTACCGCGGCGGAGCGCCGGGCGTGCTGCAAGGCGCTTACAGTTACGTGCTGCAGGACGATGACGGGCAGATCGCCCTCACGCACTCGGTTTCGGCGGGCCTGGATTATGCCATGATCGGGCCGGAGCACGCGTGGCTGCACGATCAGAACCGCGCCGCATACACGGCCGTTTCCGACACCGAAGCGCTCTGGGCGGCGCGGCTGCTCTCGCGGACCGAAGGAATCATTCCGGCGCTCGAATCGGCGCATGCCGTGGCCGAAGCCGTGCGCCGCGCGCCCGCCGCACAGGGGAAAGTGCTGCTGGTGAACGTCTCCGGGCGCGGCGACAAGGACATCGACATCTACCGCGAAAACTTTCCCGAACTCGACCAGTCATGACCCGTATCGGCCATCTCTTCGAAACACTCGCAATCCGGCGCCGCAAAGGGTTGATCGCTTACCTGACCGTAGGCGACCCGTCGCCCGACCGCACACCGGCGCTGGTCGAAGCCCTGGTGCGCGGCGGGGCCGACCTCATCGAGCTGGGCGTCCCGTTTTCCGATCCCATCGCCGACGGCCCCGTGATCCAGGCCGCCGGCGAGCGCGCGCTCAAGGCCGGCACCACGTTGCGGCGCGTGCTGGAAGTGGCCGCGGAGATCCGCGCGGCCTCGGAAGTGCCGCTGCTGCTCTTCACTTATCTCAACCCGGTGGTGCGTTACGGCCTGGAGGATCTGGCGCGCGACGCCGCTGCCGCGGGGATCGATGGCTGCCTGCTCACCGACGCCTCCGTGGAAGAAGCCGGCGGCTACGTCGCCGCCATGCACCGCCATGGCCTGGACACGGTCTTCCTGGCGGCTCCCACCAGCACCGGGCGGCGCCTGAAGCTGGTGGCGCAATACTCCACGGGATTCGTCTACCTGGTCTCGCGCACCGGCGTCACCGGCGAACGCGAATCGCTTTCGGCCGCCGTCACGCCGCTGGTGGAAGCCATGCGCGCCGTCACCAACCTGCCGCTGGCCGTGGGCTTCGGAATTTCCAAGCCCGAACACGTGGCCGAACTTGGGCGCCAGGTGGAGGCCGTGGTGGTGGGCAGCGCCATTGTCCGCCTCATCGAGCGGAACGCCGACAATGCTTCGCTCGAAATCCAGCTCGAATCGTTTGTCCGCGAATTGAAGCGCGGGTTCGGAGCGCACGCATGACCCCGGAGGAAGCCCGCGACCGGCTGGAAGAGCTCCGCGTCCTGATCGACGACGTGGATCGCCACATTGTGGAGTTGTTGAACCAGCGAACGCGCGTGGTGGAGGATATCGGCTGCGTGAAGCGCCAGGCCGGGCTGCCCATCTACGAGCCCAAGCGCGAGGACCAGGTTTTCGCCAACGTCGCGCAATCCAACCAGGGGCCGATGACCCACGAGGCGTTGCGCGGCATCTTCGAGCGCATCATCGACGAGATGCGTAAGATCCAGCGCATGCGCATGGTATCCGAGGGAGAGAAATAGATGTTTGTCGTCATGCAGCAGGGAGCCACCGAGGAGCAGATCGATGCCGTCATCAACCTCATGGTGGAAACGGGCTTCGACGTCCACCGTTCCACCGGCGTGATCCACACGGTCCTCGGCGGAGTGGGCGGCAAGGAAGAGTTCGACCTGGCGGTCTTCGAGGTGATGGAAGGCGTCAAGGAAGCCCACCGCATCGTCTCGGTATATAAACTGGCCAGCCGCAGCTTCCGTCCGGGCGGCACGGTGGTCAAGATTCGCGATTTGGAAATCGGCGGGCCGCGCGTGATCGTCATGGCCGGCCCTTCGAGCGTGGAGAGCCGCGACCAGATCAATCGCTCCGCCGACGTGGTGGCAGCGGCCGGGGCACGCGTGCTTCGCGGCGGCGCCTTCAAGCCTCGCGGCTCGCCGTATGCGTTCCAGGGCCTGGGCGAAGAGGGACTGCGCCTCTTGCGCGAGGCGGCCGACCGCAACGGCTTGCTGGTGGTGAGCGAAGTGATGGACCAGACGCAGATCCCGCTGGTCCGGCAGTATGCCGACATCCTGCAGGTGGGCGCGCGCAACATGCAGAACTTCAACCTGCTGCGCGAACTCGGCCGCGAGCGGAAGCCAGTGCTGCTCAAGCGCGGTATTTCCGCTACCATCGAAGAGTTGCTGCTTTCGGCGGAGTATATCCTGGTGGGAGGCAATTACGACGTCATCCTCTGCGAGCGCGGCATCCGGACCTTCGAGACTTATACGCGCAACACGATGGACATCTCCGCCATCCCCGTGGTGAAAAAACTTTCGCACCTGCCCATGGTGGCCGATCCTTCGCACGGCACGGGCCGCCGCGACAAGGTGGTGCCGATGGCCCGGGCGGCGGTGGCCGCGGGCGCCGACGGCCTGCTGGTGGAAGTGCATCCCGATCCGGACCGGGCCTTGAGCGACGGCGCGCAATCGCTCCGCCCCGAACAGTTTGAGGAATTGATGCGCCAGTTGCGCATCATTGCCCCCGCCGTAGAAAGGGAAATCTAGCGTGTCCGCGCAAGCTTCGTTGAGAACAACTGGTAGCGCCGGCGGTCTTGCCGCCGGTGTCTTTTGCGCGCTTGACCAGGCAGGACATCGACTCGATTGCCGGCGGCAAAGACCGCCGGCGCTACAAACCGATTTGCAGGAAAAGGGAGTCTAGCCCGGTGAACAAAGTCGCCATCGTCGGGACCGGCCTCATCGGCGCCTCCTTCGGGCTGGCGTTGCGCAGGGCCGGCTACCAGGGCGAAATCGTGGGCGTCAGCTCCCCGCCGGCCGTCGCCGCGGCGCTCGCAGCCGGAGCCATCGACCGCGGAGCGCCGTTGGCGGATGCCGTGGCGCAAGCCGGCCTGGTCTTCCTTTCGCAAACCATCGGCCGCATCCTGGATACCGTTCGTCATCTGGACGCGCTGTTGGAGCCCGGAGCGCTGGTCACCGACGCCGGCAGCACCAAGTGCGAAATCGTCGACCTGGCGCGCCAGAGCATCCGCCGCGCCCAGTTCCTGGGCGGCCACCCCATGGCCGGCAAAGAGAAACGCGGGGCCGCGGAAGCCGATGCCGATTTGTTTCGCGGCCGCACCTGGGTGCTCACGCCGGATGAGCCGGCGGAACTGGAAACCCCGGCCGCGCGCGAGTTCCGTGGCTGGCTGGAACGCATCGGCGCCCGCGTCGCCGTGATGGATTGCGATGAGCACGACCGCGTGGTCGCTCTCACCTCGCACTTGCCGCAACTGGCTTCGACGGCTCTGGCCTCGACCGTTGCCGGTTCGGCCCATATCGAAGTTTCCGGCCCGGGCCTGTACGATATGACACGTCTCGCCGCCAGCTCCTACGAGCTGTGGCGCGACATTCTGGCCACCAATACCGATCACATCGAGCGGTCGCTGGCCCTGTATATACAGATGCTGGAGCACATGCGCGAAAACCTTCGTACGCGGCAGCTCCAGGAGGAATTTCAACGCGGCGCGGCTGTGGCCGGCCGTTTGCGCGGGGCAGTCTGATTCTCCGCGCCAATATAGGATAAACTACCCATGAGGCGCTTAATCGTACCTCGACCATCGACGGACCTTTCGTCCGGGGGTGGACCCGCGGCCTTTCAGGCACGGCGGACCTCGCGGTCCTACGCACCAAATGCCGACTTTAAGGAATCAAAAATGGAACAGAAACTCAAAATCGCCGTGTTTATCGATTTTGACAATATCGAAATCGGCGTCAAATCCACGCTGCACCGCGAATTCGACGTGGCAGCCGTGCTCGACGCATTGAAAGAACGCGGCGAAATCGTCACCAAGTTTGCCTACGCCAACTGGGGACGGCAGGAATCCGCCACCCGCGCGCTCTCCGAGCACGCCGTACAGATGGTGCAACGCGATCCCTCGCCGCGCGGCGACAAGAATGGCGCCGACATCAACCTGGCCCTCGATGCACTCGAGATGGCCTTCACTCACGACCACATCAACGCCTTCGCCATTGTCAGCGGCGACAGCGACTTCATTGCGTTGGTCAACAAACTGAAGCAGTACGACAAGCGGATTTTCGTAGTCGGCGGGCGTGCCTTCACCAGCACGATTCTGCAGAAGAATTGCCACGAGTTCGTGGCCTACGAATCCATCATCGACGATCCGCGGCCGCGCCAGCAGGGCGGCGGCCACCAGCCGCAACAACAGCAACAACAGCAGCAACATTCCGAAAAGCCGCCGCAGCAGCAACAACCGCAACAACAGCAGCAGCAACAGCAACAGCAGCAGCGCCCGCCGCACAAGCGCGTGGCGCTCGATCTGGCGCAGTCCATGCCGCTGGTGGAGCGCGCCCTCGGCGTGCTGGAACGCCGCGAGGTGCGGCCGCAGCTCGGGTTGCTGAAATCCACCATGCTGCAGCTCGATTCCACGTTCAACGAGAAGGCCTACGGCGCCAGCTCCTTCACCGATTTCGTGGAGAAGCTGCAAAAAGCCGACTACGTGGAAGTCTCCGGGGGCGAAGGCCGCTACATGATCCGCCTGCGGGGCGGCGCGGCTCCCGAAAAGCCCGGCGCGAAACCCGAAGAAGCCATCCCGCTGCTGCGCGACGTGCTCGAAACGCACCGCCTGGATATCGACAACGGGGCCGTGGCCGACGAATTGGCCGAATGGGTTCATCAGGACCAGCCCGGCTTCGACTGGCACCGCTATGGCTTCCAGGAATTCGGCGAGTTGCTGAACTACGCGCAGGACAAGGGCCTGGTTCGCATACAGGCCGACGAAGAGAAGGGCTTGATTGTCTACCTGGGCACCGAGTTCCATCCGCCCGCTGCGCCGCCCGAACCGGAACCGGTCGCGGTGATGGAAGAAGAAGAGGAAGACGAGCCACAGCCGCTGGTTCCGGGCCAGCCTACGGCCACCGGAGAGATTCCGATTCCGGCGCCGACTCCCAAGCCCCAGCGGCGCCCGCGCACCCCGCGCAAATCTTCCGGCGGCGAGGATGGCAATAAGAAACGGCCCAGCCGGTCTCGCAAGAAGCCGGTGTAGCTGGCGCATCATTGAATTGCGCTATGCCGCTCTTAAGGGGGCAGGTTCAGACTTGCCCCTGGAATTTCCAAATCTTCAAGCTTCGTTAAGACCACTGGTAGCGCCGGCGGTCTTGCCGCCGGTGTCTTGTGCGCACTTGACATCGCCACTCTTCGCCCACGCTGCCGGGCCGCTTCTTACCGGATTTCGCTCAACGGATGAGATCACTGCGCTGAGTTGCTTTTCGGTGAGTCCGCTAGGGTTCGGGGTTCGGCGCTGGCGAATGGAACTCGTGCCAGGTCCGAAATTCGCGTAGTGGTTAGTTTGTCCGCGCAGACGATCACTTCCACGGGTCGGCGACTTTCGTCCCAGTGGTCGGGCTCCGTGTACGCCAACTGCCGCGACGGGCGTGTAACGCGAGGAATCGGTCCGCTTCCGGCGTTCGGATCGGAGCAGTCACCGAGTGCCGCGTTATCCGACCGGAGCAACGCCGCCATGACGCAGCCGATCTCGGAATCGGCCGAGTGCGCACACAACTGGTTTCGATGGGTCGCAGACCTCACGACAATTGTGGAATTTCCGTCGTCGCCCAGAACCAGTCAGCCCAATCATCATTTTCAGGCTGACCGCGCGAGAGCCAGTGGAAGTACGCAGCCTCGCTTCGCAGTGCATTCAGGAGGCGATTCTGATCCCAAACCGACGGCCAAGCACTTGAAGCCACAAATGCTGGATCGGCCGGGCCGAGCAAGACATGGTATTCGGGTGCGCCAAACTGAGCGAACAGCCTGACGAATGCGTGGATCTGTGATCCGGGTTGACTGCACATCACTCTGATTTCATGAAGCCCATCGTGCGTGCCATTGACGGGTTCTCCCCACCAGGAGCCTACCCAGTATCCAATGCAAGGATCGGACCCGAGGATCACTTTTCGGATTGGAGTCTGGGTAAATGCTCCAAGCCCCAGGGCGGAAACGGCTGCACAAAAGCCGATCTTCGCTAGGGTCCGGGCGAAATCCTCGGCTGAGAAATTCTTATGAGCTCCGACGAAATCCGCCCCAGGATAGTCCTTGCTTGCTTGCTGAAACGTGGGCCCACACAGATGTATCATTTCAAGGTTCGCGAACACGCCCCTCACGGGCTTGCCGCTCCAAAGACTGCTCGGCGGAGGAAAGAGCGGCGT
>Ga0181530_10001917_pt1 | contig 25506 bp, 16 predicted proteins | sample PEATcosm2014_Bin_42_FD_119769 | JGI IMG/M metagenome (GOLD analysis project Ga0181530, IMG submission 119769) | Peatland microbial communities from MTU Mesocosm Facility, Houghton, MI, USA - PEATcosm2014_Bin10_60_metaG | ecosystem: Environmental > Terrestrial > Soil > Wetlands > Peat | place... | reverse complement strand
TCAACCAGAAAGAAACCTTCTTCCCGGGCTCGCGATTGCGCCTGTGCTACGCCATTCGGAAGGCTTCCTGAGGCAAAAAGCGGACATTTTGTTTGACTCCTATGTCAGGAGTTCTGGAATCTTACGGCACGCTTCGCCCATGCGAACGCCCAGACGCATGATCCTATCGCGGTGAATGCCGGTCATCCGCTCAATGCTGCGGAGGCTGTTGCCTTCTGCCAGCATGGACACCACCAGCGTCTTTTTTTCGTTTTTCAGTTCGTTTGCCATAACTTCTCTCTTGCCTTATCTTGATTATTATACTACTATATTCAAGAGATATGTCAAAGGAAAAAGTGAAAAAAAATAAACATGGCGGCAAGCGGGAGGGGGCTGGCCGACCAAAAGGCAGTGGAAAAAAAGTGAAGATTTGTGTTTCCGTCACAAAAACAATGTGGCAGGATGCCCTGAAATCATGGTCAGGAAAAGCCTCACACTTGGTTGAGGGTCTGGTTTCCGCCTATGTGAAACAGGGTGAATCAGGCCAGACTATAGAGGCTATATGATTAAGAAAGACCTTAAAATATCCCTGATATTACAGGGGCCGGAATCCGAAAAGGGATTCATACGGCTTGATAATCTCTTGAGTCAGCTCGCTGCGCTGCAAGAGGCTTTGGAATCCATTGATCGGGCCATCAACGGCAAAGGCACTGTCTATTACCGTGTTGTCAATCTGAGCAAAAAAAATCCGACAAAAATTGTCATCGAACCCGTTTTAAAACAGCGGTTAAAAAAGGTCATGGCTGGAAATCGTTGGGGTCATCTTCCTGAGCAAGTTCACCACTCATTTTTCCAGACAATGCAATACATCAGGAAAAATGATCGCCGCCGTTTAGAAAAGGTGGGCGAGCCAGTAATTGACGCTATCGCGGCGCTTTTTGACGGATTGGGAACCGAGTTTGTTAGCGGGTCAATTGCCAACAGCAGGAGGAAGTTCAACCTGGATGATTCCTTGAAACAGAGGGTGGAACAATTGCTCACGCCAGAGTTTAAATCTTATGGGTCTGTGGAAGGGCAATTATTGGCAGTGAATGTCGCCAGAGGAAATCGTTTTTATATTTATCCCGAAACCGGGCCGCGCTCCATTTCCTGCCACTTTCCCGAATCCATGTTTGAAAAAGCGCAAGCCTGCCTTCGTAAAAACGTCCGTGTTTATGGAGATAAGTTTTATCGTGAAAGTACCGGCTGGCCTTGTACAATTAAAAACGTGACTGATCTTGAGATTTTGGAATTAGATCAGCCGTTTCCAGACTTTAAGCCGTCTCCAATTACTTTTGCCGGGACAGCGGCAGACGAGCTTATTAAGGAATCCAGAGAGGAATGGGATTAAATGTGAAACGAAAAAGCGACCACATCATTTACTTAGATTCGTGCATATATATTGCATATTACCGCAACGAAGTGTCTTCTTATGGTAAGTCGAGAATTGATGCCATCGCTGGTTTATTGGAAGAAAACGAGAACGGAGGGACAACAATCGTCACCTCTTCTCTTACTATTTGCGAGGTTATAGAATGCCTGAAGCAGTACAAATTAGACAAAGAAATTGAAGACTTTAGGAACAGATTTAAGTTTGGGCTTCATAAACTCAAGGATGTTGATCCTAAGGTTTCGGAAAGGGCGGCAATGTATCGCCATCACTATCGAATGAATCCGGTCAGGCGGCCTAATCGTCCGAAGCCATTTACAAACCTAACCACACCAGATGCGATACATCTCGCAACAGCCACGCTTTACCAATGCAACGACTTTTGGACTTTTGATGGCCAAAATCCAACCGCTGATAAACACGAATCAATCAAGCCGCTTTGGTTGAATAATAAGGTCGGGAATGATTCGATTATCATTACGCCCCCATCAATGCCTCAAGGGGTGCTCCCGCTAATTCAATCCGCAGGTTCCGTGCCAACTTCCCAAAAAACCTAATTTATTTCAAATTAGGACACTACGCGTTTTTGCGTGCAGGGGCTGAGGGTCGCGTTAGTCTTGCATAGGAGCGCACACCCGGCTGATTTGTTATGTAGCGGTAACCGACAGTTGCAGTGTTTCCGTTCATAGTTTCAAAATACGTGGCGGGGAAGCCGGGGTCCCCCGTAGTTTGGGTCGTTTCCCAGGTCTTGGCGCGGGAGGCGAGTCGCTCGCGGATTGTCCCCAGCAGTTTCCGGCCGTGCGCCGGATTGCCGCGCTTTTGGCGCGCCTCAAAACGGGCTTCCGCCTGGCGTTCCGCGATGATGAGAGAAATGGTACAACCCATAGTTTGGTTCGTTTTTGCGTGCAGGTGCTGAGGGTTGCGTTAGTCTTGCATACAACGGGCGCTCACGCGAAATTTATGTTGTCGTTTATACCCAATTCGCCGGCGGAATCCAAAAGGCGGACCAGGGCCGCCCGTTCCAATGCCCTGGACTTGCGACGGATGAGAATGATGATGCCGTGGTGCGCCACGCGCCCGGCCACCGCCAGAAAATCATCACGATTGCAGGTGATAAGAACATAGCCGCGCTCGCCGGCAAGCCGGAGCACCTCCTTATCCGTCGAGGTGACGGGCAACACTTCTCGCAGCTTGACGACGCTGTGGCCCAGCGCCTCCAGCGAGAAAGCGGCGTCATCCGGCACGTCCTGGTCGAGCAGGAACTTCACGGTGTCGGCGCGGACATCTGGCGGGCCACGAGAACGTCAATCTCCCCGCGGTGGTCCTCGTAATAGGCCAGGCACTCATACACTTGGGCGCGCGTGACGTTCGGGAAACAGCGCGTGACAACACTGTCCACGGTCTCGCCATTCTGGAGGAGGCTGACGACGTCGTGAACGCCGACCCGCGTGTCCTCGATGATGGCGTGGCTGCCACGCACACCCGGCTGATTTGTTATGTAGCGGTAACCGACAGTTGCGGTGTTTCCATTCATAGTTTCAAAATACGTGGCGGGGAAGTCGGGGTCAACCCGTAGTTTGGGTCGTTTTCCAGGTCTTGGCGCGGAGGGGAGTCGCTCGCGGATTGCCCCCAGCAGTTTCCGTCCGTGTGCCGGATTGCCGCGCTTTTGGCGCGCCGCAAAACGGGCTTCCGCCTGTCGTTCCGCGATGATGTGGGTGACGAAGTTGTCAAACAGCCTTTGCACGCTCGTGCCGGTGGATCGCGCCGCGCCCGGCAATGCTTTGTGCCGTGAATCGTCGCAACATTATCCGCGCTCATCCGTGTTCATCCGCGGTTCAAATCCGCAATCCGTCCCGATGCATCGGGACAATCCGCAATCCGCAATCGAGTCACGGCTCTACCGGGTCCCGCCCTGCCGTTTTCACTATTCTTGCCGCCGGGCTTGACAAAAATTAGAGTCTATGATTAAATAGTCAGCGTGAGGCACGAAGGCACAGTCGAAGTCCGGGGGCGCATGCGCGAGGACGCTTGGGATATTGCGGATTGCGGATTGCGGATTGCGGATTGCCTGCCCTCCGTAGCCGTGGCGAAGGAGGGCGGATTTCCTCCTCCGCTGAAGCATCGGAGGACAGGGCGGATTGCGGATTTGACCGCAAAGAACGCAGCGCGAAAAGCCGCAACCGAAGTAATTGCACCACGGATTTCCCAGGGGCATTTCGGCGGGACGCCGAAATGGGCGGGCGAGTCGCCCGCGCTACCCTTGACGTTTTCAGTCTTTGGGTTCTTTGTGGTTAAGGAGTTTTTCGTCGGATTGGGGATTGCGGATTTGAGAAGCGGGGATAACGGAGATAGTGCGGCGCTCTGCCGAGCGCCGCTACGGTTCCAATGCAGACTTCCGGGCAAAATCACACATATTGGGGTTCCTGGGCACCCATACACCACATATTGTGGTTGGAGCTTGCGGCGGACAGGGAAGGCTCAATCCCAATTCGCAATCGGGATGGTTGAATTCACCCGGTTGCGGCCTGCCGCGCCGGGCATTTTGCGCCTTTTTGCGGCAAATCAACACAACTTACTTACTATCAACAACTTACAACTCGCGCCGGGCCTGGCCAGTCAAGGCCAGTCAAGGCTAATCAAGGCTAATCGTGTTATTTCTTGTGACTGGAAACGGCAAACTTATGTTGAATGGAAAGGCAAACCATGTTGAGCAAGTCTTTGCAGTATGATGTGGCGGTTCTCGGCGCCGGCAGCGCGGGGTTCGCGGCGGCGCGCGCGACGGCGGCGGGGGGGCTGCGCACGGTCGTGCTGGAAGGGGGCGCGGAGACGGGCGGGCTTTGCATTCTGCGCGGCTGCATGCCCAGCAAGGCGCTGCTCCACGCCGCGGAGGCGCTGCACTTGGCGCGGCTGGGCAAAATCTGGGGCTTGCGGATTCCCGCGGCGGGATTCGATTTCGCCCGCGTCATGGCCCGGAAAAGGGCGATGGTGGAGGATTTCGCCGCTTTCCGCCGTCAGCAATTGAAGGAAGGCCCCTTTGATTTTTTGCGGGCGCAGGCGCGTTTCGCTGACGCGCACACGCTGGAGTTGGCCGGGACGGGCGGCGCGCCGCAATGTTTGACAGCAAGGCATTTTGTCATCAGCACCGGCTCGGTTCCCGCTCCGCCGCCGTGTCCGGGTTTGGAGGAGGCGGGTTATTGGACAAGTGATGACGCGCTTTCGCTGAAGAAGCTGCCGCGCTCGCTGGTGGTTTTGGGCGGCGGACCGGTCGCGGTGGAGTTGGCGCAGTTCTTTTGCCGGATGGATGTGAAGGTGACGCTGATCCAACGCAGCGCGCATATCTTGCGCGAGTCCGACCCGGACGCGGCGGCGGCGCTGGAAACCGTGCTGCGGCGGGAAGGGGTGGAGATTTTCGCGCCGTCCCGGCTGCTGCGGGCGTTCCGGCAGGGACGAAGCAAGGGGGTCGAGTTTGACTACAATAAAGGCACGCGCCGGGCGGCAGCGGAAGCGATTCTCGCCGCCACGGGGCGGACGCCGAACACGGCGGGGTTGGGGCTGGACAAGATCGGCGTCAGGACGGACGGGGGCCGGATCGTCGCGAACGCGGAGATGCGGACGAGCGCGCGGCATATATACGCGGCGGGGGATTGCACGGGGCCGCATCAGATTGTGCATCTGGCGGTGGAGCAGGGGGAGGTGGCGGCGCATAATATCCTGCATCCGCGCCGGCGGCGGCGGATGGATGAGCGGTTGCTGACGCGGGTGGTATTCACCGAGCCGCAGGCGGCTACCGTAGGCTTGACAGAGAGGGAGGCGCGGGCGCGGGGTATTCGGTTCCTGGCGGCCAGCTACCCGTTCGCCGATCATGGCAAGTCGCTGATCCTGGAGGCGAAGGACGGGTTTGTGAAATTGCTGGCGGATGAGACAACTGGTGTAATCATTGGCGGGGCGTGCGTGGGGCCGCTGGGCGGCGAGTTGATCCACGAGATTGTCGCCGCGATGGCCGGGAAGCTGACGGCGCGGGACCTGGCGGCGATGCCGCATTATCATCCGACGCTGGCGGAGATCTGGACCTACCCGGCGGCGGAATTGGCGGAGAGGATAAACTGTTAAGCTATTTGTTCTTTGCGCCGCGATCCAGTTTGCCGTCGAGACACTCGCGGACGACCTGGGCCAGGCGGCTGGGAGGATAGGGCTTGGCAAGGAAGTTGAAGCCTTCGAGCAGGGCGATGTCCTTGCCGGCCATGCCGGGACTGTAGCCGCTGGTGTAAATGACCTTGAGGGCGGGGTCGTCCTTTTGGAGGCGCTCGGCCAGTTGGCGTCCGGAAATGCCCTCGGGCATGACCATGTCTGTCAAGAGAAGGTCAATCTCGTCCTTGTGCTGCTCCCAAACTTGGAGGGCTTCGACGCCGTTCCTGGCCTGGTAAATGTGGTAGCCGCACAGTTCGAGGATGCGCACGACCAGTTCGCGCAGGGACGGCTCGTCCTCGACGACCAGCAGGGTTTCGGTGCCGGTGGCGGACGACAGGGAGGATTGGCTTTGGAGCGGGGCGACTTCGACGGGCTTGGAGACGCAGGGGAAGAAGATGGTGAAGGCGGAGCCGGCGCCGGGTTTGCTTTCGACGGTGATCCACCCCTGGTGTTGCTTGACAATGCCATAGACGGTGGCCAGGCCCAGGCCGGTGCCCTTGCCGATTTCCTTGGTGGTGAAAAACGGCTCGAACAGATGGCTCAAGGTCGCGTTGTCCATGCCGCCGCCGGTGTCGGAGACGCTCAGGCAGACGAAGTTTCCCGGACGGGCTTCGGGATTGACGACGCAGGCGACGGGTTCGAGGGAGCGGGCGGCGGCGCTGATGGCGAGGCGTCCGCCGTTGCGCATGGCGTCGCGGGCGTTGATGGAGAGGTTGACCAGGACTTGTTCGATCATGCCGACGTCGGCGTAAATGGAGGGCAGGTTGGGCGCCGGGACAAACTCGAAGGTGATTTGGTCGCCGAGCATGCGCTGCAACATGGGGCTGACATTGGAGATGATGGTGTTGAGATCAATGTAGCGCGGCTGCATGACCTGTTTGCGGCTGAACATGAGCAACTGCTGAATGAGTTTGCCGGCGTGGTCGGCGGCGGACCAGATTTGGCGAAGGGATTTTTCGGTCGCCGGCGACAGGGGCTGGGATTGCAAGAGCAGGTCGGCGTGGCCTTGAATGATGGTGAGGATGTTGTTGAAATCGTGGGCGACGCCGGCGGCCAACTGGCCAACCGCCTCCATTTTGACGGAATGGCGCAACTGCGCCTCCAGGGCCAGGCGTTCGGTGATTTCGTTGGCGTAACAATGAACGGTCTTGCTTTCGGCAATGGGGATGAACGACCAGGCAATGGTGCGGTTTTGCAGGGAGGTTTGGAGGTTCAGTTTGTTTTCGCCGGTGAGCAGGCATTGGAGGATGATCCGCTTGGTGTCGGGCGGCAATATGGCGAGCATGGATTGCTCGCCGAGGGATTTGGCCATTTGCTGGGCGGCTTCGTTGCAGTAAGTCAGTTCGCCGTCGGCGGAAAATTCCAGGACGGGATTGGGATTGGACCGCGGGAAGACGGCCAGCTTGCGGTTTTTTTCCTCGGTGTTCATGGCGTGAGGCGGCGTGTGTTTTCCGTGGCGGCGGGCTGCTGCCATTTGACGGCTGCGTGATTGGCCTTCATGTCCATGAACCGGAGTATAGGCGCGGGGGCGGCGAATTGCAATGCCATTCCAAACTGGATAAGCTCTCATTTCCGGTCCGCGGCGGGAGCGCCAAAATGGACCACATACCACAATTCCGGATAGTGGCTTGCCTTGGCGGCGATGGAATTCGAGGCCACAATCGCCCCTCCGGTTTGCTGCAACCACCGCTCCAAAGACTCCCCGGTTTCAGATTCAAAAGCATTCAAATTAATCGCCATCCATTCCGACTCGGGAGGCTTCCGCGGATCCGTCTTCCATAATAACCGCACAGTCCGTCTGCCGTAAGGCTGCCAAAACGAGGAATCCGGCTCATCCGGCGAATCCATCAAGCCAAAGGCCGGCACCGTGTCGGGAATGTGGCGGGTCAAAGGAGTGAACAGGCTGTTCCTGTTCGCGTAGACCGAGTAGACCCTTTGCATCCGCGCCACTTCCGCATTGCGCGGATATTGCGAGGCAAGCCAGCCGCAAATCCGCCCGGCGGGCAGGAGAGGCCGGGATGGCGTCAGCGCCAGCCCCGCAAGCGCGCCCACGCCGGACAGCAGCCCCAGAATTCTCCACCAGCGCAGCCGCGCCAGCCGCGCCTGTCGGGACATTAGCAGCAATGGAATCAGCAGCAACGGATAGTAAGATGCCACCAGGCGGCTCGTGGACTCGCTGCCCAACTGGGCCATATACACCAGCAACGCGATCCAGGCCATCACGCCGATCACCATGCCGGGGCGCCGGCGCCTGGGAACCGCCGCCGCCCCGCTTCTCCGCAACAACAACACCGCCGCCAAAAGCAGCGTAATCCCAAGGCCCAACCCTCCCGCCTCCTCCTGTGGCAGCTCTCCCAGTTGCCATTGGAATCGCGGGAAATCTCGTTCTAACAAGCCCTCCAGCTCCCTGGGAAAACGGCTCCGAACCCAGCCCGAAATCTTCTGCGCGCAGGGAAGAATGGGGGGCGAGAGGGCTTCCGCTGTCATTTGCAGGCCGTTCCCGATGATTCCAACCATCGGCTCGTGAATCCGCGCCCTGTCCAAATTCAACGGGTCTCCGCTCCAATGCCCGGAATGCACCTGGTTCATCAGCGCCATCGGACAAAACGAAACCACCCCGCTCAACAGGATCATCACCGTGCCAAAGACCAGCCGGGACCGAAGCAATCCCAGAGCCGGCCGCACCGCGAAGAACAGGGGCAGCAAGAGCGGCATATTGGAAGCCTTGACCCCTGTGGCCAGACCCGTGGCGACAAAGGCCAGGCCCAAATCCTCCATTCGCCCGGTTTTCCGCGCGCGGAATGCAAAATAAACCGCCGCCAAAACATAAACCGCCGCAATCGTGTCGTTTCCTATGCTGCCCGCCTGCATAATGTAGCTAAAACCCATCGGCAGCAGCCACATCCAGGCCCACGCCACCCGTCCCGAAACCCCGGCTCCAACCAGAACGCTGAACAACAACCCCGGCATCAGCAGAAAACCCGACAGGTTGATCAAGAACAAAAGGCGGTCACTGTGGGTCAGGACCAGAATCGGCATCATCAGCCATTCAAAATTGGCTCCGCTGAAATTCAGCCGCAAGTCCGGCGTGTCAATCCAATGCCAGCCCCCATGGTTCCACCACATCAATACCCGCGGCAGCCGGTACGAAAGAGCGTCATAGTTGTTCGGGGCATGCAGCGCGCCGCCGGCCAGCGACCCCAGGGCCGCCAGCAGAAACAGCAGGGGAAAAACACGGCGGAAACGCCGGGCATAACGGCTCCAAACCGGACGGTCCATCCTCAGCCCCGCTCCCGCCCGCCGCCGCTTGCCCCAAATCGCGAAAGCCCCCGCCGTTGCCCCCAAGAACACCACATACCCCATCACATTGACTTCTCCCAGCAACGAGAGCGTCCAGCCGGCGGCCACACAAATCCCCTGCAACAGAATCCAGATTCCAATCAAATTCGGCATGTTCAGCGAGCTTAAGCGAAAAATTGGGATCATACCAAGATCCATCCCGGAACCCATGAAACGCGCGCAGCATACTCAATGCCCCCGATTTTTCAACGGATATTTTCTCAGCCCGGCGGCCTGGCAGAGAATTCGGACTACAAACAGCGGATTATTCTTCAAGTAACGCTTCCACAGCCGGCGCGGTTCGCAGCCCAGCCGGAACAGCCATTCCAAGCCGCTCCGCCGCATCCAGCGCGGGGCCTGCCGCAAGCGCCCCGCGTGTATATCAAACGCCGCCCCGACCCCCGCCATCAAAGTCACCTCCAGTTGCCCCAGATGCTCCGCCATGAATCTCTCCTGTTTGGGTGTGCTCAACCCGATCCACAACACGTCCGGCCGCGCCTCCCGGATCAGCTTCTTCAACTCCCCCTCTTCCGCCGCGCATAACGGCCGGAACGGCGGCTCGCAAGTCCCCGCGATTTGCAGCTTGGGAAAGCGCCTCCCCATCTGTTCCGCCAGCGCCTTCGCCGCCCCGTTTGCCCCACCGTAGAAAAAATGCCGGTACCCCTTCTTCTCCGAAAGCTCCAGCACCGCGAGCATCAAATCCGGTCCATAAACCCGGCCCATCTCCTTTTGCCCCTGCCACCGGCCCACCCACACCAGCGGCATTCCATCCGGCGTGCAGAGAAAAGCCCGGTTCAAAATCTCCCGGAATCCCCCGTCCGTTTGCGCCTCCGAAACTCCATGCACCCCCGTGACACATATATACCCTTTCTCCCGCCGCTCGACCGCGCCGGCAATCGCCCGCAACGCCAGGTCCATGTTGATCGCGCTGACCCCCACCCCCAGCACGTTCACCCGCCCGATGTCGGCATATTGTTCGCTTGACTCATTCATTTCCGAGGCGCGGCCGCGTCCAGATGCTTCGCCGCGAATTTCTTCAACTTCAGCCACGCCTCCTTCTCCCCGGTCCCCCATAAACATTCCGGCGTCGCGAACCGGCAGGCGTCATAGCACGGTTTATACGCGCAATCCCCTCCCTCCATCCATTCCGCCTGCGCGCCCAGCGGCGCGAACCGGCTCGAAAACTGATTGCCAAACAGCGTGAAGGTTGGAATCCCCAAAATGCCCGCCAGATGGCCCGGCCCCGAATCACTGCCCACGAACAACCCCGCCCCCTCCAATATCGCCAGCAACTCCCCTATCCTTCCCGCCACCCGCGCATTCTCCCCATGTCCCGTCCACCACTCCCGCTGTCCGGCGTCGCACACCACCTCCACGGCATAGCCCTGCCCGCGCAACTGTTGGGCCAAAAACCCGAACCGTTCCAGCGGCCACACCCGCGCCGGCTGCGCCGCTCCCGAATGGATCACCACCACGCCCTTTGCATTCCCCATTCTGCATTCTGCATTCGGCTGCGCCGCCTCCTCCTTCGGCGGCAATTCCATCCCCAAATGACGCCCCAGCACCCGCCAATTTTCATAACGATGCGCCTCCGCAGGCGGCAGCGCCAGCCTGTCCGTCAAAAACAATCCACTCCCCACCCTCGGAAAACCCGCCCGCCGCCGCGCTCCGCTCAGCCCCAGCAAAAAATGATCCCGCGGATCCCACCGGGCCGAAACCCCGGTGTCGAACCGCCGCCGCCGCAGTTCCCCCGCCAGGCGCGCCATATTCCGCCACGGCCAGCGCGTCAACACATATTTCCCCCGGAACGCCGTCCAGGGAAACTCAAACGCAATCACCTCCACCCCCGGCCAAAGGCGCGGCTGCAACTCCCGCGCGGCGGGCCGGGCCAGCATCGCCACCTCATGCGACCGCGTGGCGGCCCTGAGAAACGGCGTTGCGAGGACCAGATCGCCCAACCCCCACAACTCCACTGTCAACAATTTCGGGTCCATTCATCCTCATCTTGATCTTAATCCTAATCTTAATTACACTTTATACTTGCCGGCCGCATAATCCCAGTCAATCACATTAAAGAAAGCTGCAATGTAATCGGCGCGCACATTGTGATATTTCAGATAGTAGGCATGCTCCCACACGTCAATCCCCAGCAGTGGAATACGTCCCGGGGTGGGAGCGGGGAAGAAGCCGGCGCCTGGCCCCACCTGAGGCCCCGGCGTGATCACTGAATCCTGATTCGGCGTGGATTCCACTTTGAGGGTTTTGCCATCCAAACTCAACCAAGCCCAGCCGCTGCCAAACACCTTCGTCGCCGCGTCGGTGAAAGCCGCCTTGAACTTGTCGAAACTCCCAAAATCCCTGTCAATCCCCGCCGCCAGTTCGCCTTTGGGCTGGCCGCCGCCGTTCTTCTTCATCATCAGCCAGAAAGCGGAATGATTCAGATGTCCGCCGCCGTTGTTGCGCACGGCAGTGCGGATGTCCGGCGGCAATTGGTCCAGGTTCCGCACCAATTCCTCCACGCTCTTGCTCTCCAGATCGGCATGCCCAGCCACGGCCTTGTTCAAATTCGCAACATAAGCGGCATGATGCTTGTCGTGATGGATTTGCATCGTCAGCGCGTCAATATGCGGCTCCAGCGCGTCGTAGGCGTAAGGCAGCGGCGGCAATTTGAACGGGCCGGCGGGGGCGGCGGCGGGCGCCGGCGCCGGGGCGGGTTGGGTTTGGGCCGTCATCGCGCCGGCCGACAATGCGGCGGTGGCAAAGATGGTTTTCTGAATGGCTTCTCGTCGTGTCATCATAATCAATCCTTTCCAGTTAACTTTTTGCGAACGAACCGCGGTTTGAAAACTCGCGGCGACTGCGAGAAATACATACTCCCAATTCCCCCTCCGCGCAAGGGCAACCGTTGCGCGCCTTCTCTCTGGGAGCATCTCTTTGTCATTTTCGACCCCTCAAAAACATTCTATTTTAGGCTTAATTAACCTTAATTAACCTTAATTAACCTTAATTAACCTTAAATGGTGGAAACCACCCGTCCCTTGCGTCCCTTCCGTCCCTTCCGGGTTCCTTGGATGCGTCGCCCTGCCATTCCCCGCGCCAACGGCAGTAGATATGGCGGCGGATTGCCATCCGCCCCTACGACTGTTTTGCCTTCGTGCCTCACGCTCACTGTTTAATCATAGAGTCTAATTTTTGTCAAGCCCTGGGTGCGAACCAAAAAAGGCTTTACTTCCCGCCCCGGAACGGGCAGGCTGGCCGCTGAGAACGACTGAACAATTCCATGCTATGAACTGGTACTATCTTGAAGGCTCCGAGCAGAGAGGCCCCGTGACAGACGCCGACCTGGAGACGCTGATGCGCGCCGGAAAAGTCGGCCAGGAGACCCTGGTCTGGCACGAAGGCATGGCCGAGTGGCTGCCCTGCGCCCAAGTCAAAGGCCCTTCGGCCGCGCCGCCCCTGCGCATGGCCGGCCCCGTCAGCGCCCCGCCCGGCCAGGTGCTCTGCGCCGAATGCGGACGGGCCTTTCCGCCCGGAGAAGTCATCCGCCACGGCAACCAATTCATCTGCGCCGCCTGCAAGCCGGTCTTCCTCCAAAAGCTCAAGGAGGGCGTGACGCCCCAGGGCGCGTTGAATTATGCCGGCTTTTGGATTCGCGTCCTGGCCTATATTATTGACGCCATCCTCCTGAACCTTGTCATCGTGACCCTGTCCATTGTCATCCGGGCCATGCTCGGCGCCTCGCTCAATCCCCTGGTGCCAAGCGTGGCCGCGTCGCTCATAGGGCTTCCCATCAACCTGGCCCTGGTCGGTTTTTACCAAATCTACCTGGTGGGCAAATACGGAGCGACCCCCGGAAAAATGGCGCTCAAACTCCGCATCGTCGAGCCGGACGGCTCGCCCATCGGCTACGCCACGGCTTGCGGGCGGATGTTCGCCATCATCGTCAGCTTCCTCTGTTGTTATGTCGGCGTGCTCATGGTGGCGTGGGACCCCGAAAAGCGCGGCTTGCATGACCGGATGTGCGGCACGCGCGTCATTCAAATATAGGCGCGCCGATGGAATCCAGTCTGGTCAAGTGCTCCAAGTGCCAGGCGATTCTCTTCCCGGAACCCTTTAACACCGGCGAATTCTCGCCCTGCCCGTCGTGCGGCGCGCGGCTGGCCGTCGAAGTTTTTCCCGCCATTCTGCAAACCCCGGCCGCCGCGACCGCCGCCGAACCGCTCCTGGTCGAGGGCCAATCCAGTTGCTTTTATCATCCCGAAAAAAAAGCCGCCATTGTCTGCGACGCCTGCGGGCGGTTTCTTTGCGGCCTGTGCGATTTGGAGCTGAACGGACGCCATGTCTGCCCGGTCTGCCTGGAAACCGGCCGGAAGAAATCCAAGTACAAGGACTTGGAAAACACGCGGGTGCTTTGGGATCATCTCGCCCTGCACACGGCGGTCATTCCGCCGCTGCTCTGCCTGTCGCCCGGGCTGATAGGAGCGCCCGTGGCGCTTTACCTGGTATTGCGTTACCGCAAGGCCCCTTGCAGCATCACCGGCAAATCCAACCTGGCCTTCATCGTGGCCGGCGTGCTGGCCGTTCTGGAGATAGTCGGCGGCGTCCTCTTCATCATCTACCTGGTTACCGAAAGCTGATCTATTTCACTGTAGCGGCGGTCTGTGACCGCCGCCAATTCTCCCTGGGAAAGGCAAGCGGCCGGCAGGCCGCTTTGGAGTGCGGCGCGACAGCGCCGCTTTCCCTCATGATCACGGCAAAGCGGAACTGTCGTTCCGCACTCCAAGGCGCTTCGCGCAGGGGATGGCCTTAAAAAGGCGCTGGCCGGGGCGTTGAGAATGTTCTTCACATTCCGCAACGCACCCGGCCAGAGCAATGTCTTGCCGTTAGGACCGGCCGTTACGGCCGGCTTTCAGTCACCCTTTACTGGTACGGATGACCGTTAAGTCCGTTAACCGGCGAGGTCGCCTCGGTTTCGTAGAATATGGCGGAGCTGGGCTTGCCGGCCTTGATGGCCGGAACCGGCAGCACATAAGTATTGGTGCCAAGCGCCGTCGGGGCGCCAACCACCGGCTGCCAATTCCCGCCATTGAGAAGGTTGGTCGTGGACAACAGCGTGCAGCCGGCGTAACTGACGACGGGCAGGCCGTTCGAGAATGACAACGCCAAGGGCGAATACGGAGTAATCAACTGCACCTGCATAGCGTTAATTTGATCCGTTGAGCCGCCCTGGTTTGTATTCAAGGCAACATTCAGTGTGCCATTGCTGATGAATACGTTCGTGAAGATACAGTAGTTGCTGTTCTGCTGATAGACGTAATTATTCCCGGTGCCTCCCGCAGCGGGCGCGGGGTTGGCGATGCCGTAGTTGACGCTGCCCTGCGTGCCGCTTACGTTCGTGCAACCCTGACTGAAGCCATCAATTGTCACGAGAAGACCCCGATTATCATAAGCGCCAATCATCGAGTAGATGAACAGGTTGTAGAACCCTGGCTGCGTCTTGAGGACGAGGCCGTTGGGCTGGTTTACCCCGCTCAAGCCCTCATAAACGTCAAACAGGTAATTCCCAGTGCCATCGTTAGCGGCTCCGGTGCCTTGAATGCCAACGCTCACGCCGGTATTGGCGATGGTGCCAACGTCATTCGAGGAGGAGACATTGTAGTAATAGCCGCCAGAAGCACTACCGCTGATGGGATTCCAAATGGTGCCCGATGAGATAACGCCCACGCCGATCTGCTGGCCCGCATTGTAAGCATTGGTGACGTTGACATCCGTCGTCCACAGCGCGGGCGTCGGGAACAATCCCGGCAGCAGAATGACCGTGGAGTAGGTCGAAAGGTTGATGTAGACCAAGTTGTAGGTCGAGTAGGTGGAGTTGGTCGCCAACACATCGAATGTCAACCCAGCCATGCTCGCCTGCAAATTGCTGATCGTCAGGGTCGTGGTAATCGGGTCGGTCCCGACGCTGTTCACGGTGAACGTGGCGCCCGGGTAGATCGAGAAGGCATAAGTGCCGTTGGTGGGCATGCTGACGCCGGGGCCTTGCCATACAACGCCCAGATTAGGCCCGTTGGCGACCACCGCCGTATAGACCCCATTTCCGCCTTCATTCACGAGGGTGGCCGAGGCTCCTGAAGAGGAGGGCTCCGTCGTGAAAACCGGCGGGGCCGCAATGCCGGTGGCGACATAGAACAGGTTGTTAATTGCAGACGAGGGAAGAGCCTGATTGTATACGGCCACCTCGGCAATACTGCCATCGAACTGGCGATGCCCGGTCGTGTCATACAAGTCACTTCCGAGGGTGGCCGGCTCTCCCCACGCCAGGAGCGCATTGGTCACACTGTTGACCGCTTCCTTCTGGCTGTTCGTGTTGTAGCAATAGATCGTGGTGTTGTTGGACGATACCACATAAGCAATCATGTTCCAGTTGGTGGGCTCCGGAGTCAACCCGGAGTTCCAGGTGTATGTGCCGGAAACGTTGTTCCAGTTGTAGCCCAGGGTGCCGTTGGTGACGTCCGCAAAGCCAAATCCAGCCTGCGTGCCGGCGCCGCGGCAATAGAACAGACCGTTGGTAAGGCCTTGATTCTCGTTCGGGTAGATCCAGATGATAAGCGTCATGGCGCTTGAATTGAGGTTCAGCGCCGGGATGCTGATATACGAACTCGACAAGCAATCGTTGCTCGCATTCAGGTTATTATCCGAAAGCCAGTTGGTTCCAATAATATAAGCGTTGGTGAACATGGGAGACGTCGCGTACCCGCTTGCCATCCCTGGGAATTGGTTGGAACTATAATTCGGATAAACCCAATCCGGCACGTCGGGCGCTCCCGGTCCCGCGGGCGTGGTTTGAGTGCCCAAGCCAACGGACACGTTGGTTTCATAGGTCCCCGAATACCCGCCCCAGTAGTCGTCAGCGGTGGGACCCGCGGCCTCGTTCAATTCCCAGTAGGCGATCAAGGATCCGGGATAGGTGGTGCTGAGGTTGGTCACCGCCACCGAATACGGAGACAGATTGCCCACGCTTGGGGCGATGGTCAACGTCACCGGGCTTGAGATATTGGTGCCGCCCTCATCCCAGATGACCACTTGGTAGGTGTTCGTCTTGAAGTTGTTGTGGACGGTCGGAGCGACGATCGTCAGGGTATTGCCGTTGTATCCGGATGCGGTACCGTAGGTTGCGACTGGTTGGGTTTGAATGTTGGTCCAAACTCCATTGACCAGAATCTGCCATTGGTAAGAGAGAGCCGTGCTGCCGCTGGCTTGGACCGAGAATACAGCGCCGCGCTGCTCATAAGCCGCCGTGGACGAGGGCTCGGTAATAATGGTGGGCGGCCCCGCGTCCAGGTCCAGTCCGGCGTTGAACAGGACGCTGATCTCACTGAGGGACAGCGCGTTGGTGAATATCGTGACGGCGCCAATGGTGCCGTTAAAGTTCTCCGCCCCGGTGGCCGCATCGAGGGGATCGCCGCCAATGGTGATGGCCTGGCCCCAGCTTTGATAGGCGTTGGCAATGGTTTGAGGAGCCGAAACTATGCCGTTGGTGCTGCAAATATAGAGCGTGACGTTGCTCGGCGTAGTCACCATGGCCAACATGGACCAAGTGTTGCTGGGCGGGTCAACGAAGGTGATGTCGCCTCCATTCGGGCCATTCCCGCCATTCCAATAGTAATCCAAATAATTTGCCCCGTTGTAATTGGCACTGTAGCAAAGGCCATTGGTTTGGCCGCCGGCGCGCATGACCACAATGCCGGCGCTATTACTCTGAATGTACGCAGTGTTGGAGACCCACGCGAGCAGCGTCACGTTGGTGCAGCCCGCCGGGATGGTCGGGGAGGCCACCGTGGTAACGTAGATGTTCTCATAGAGGGGCGATGCGAACAAGCCGCCGTTGCCGGAGGGGAAGCCGAGGAAGTCGGGCGGTTGCGGGCCGGCGATTCCATTAAACCCGTTTTCCGCATTCCACCCATACAGGCCATTCCACCCGCCGACGACATCGTAGGCCTCGACCACATTCGATCCAGTCAGCGCTCCACCCAAGGCGGTATAAGAGGTCTCGTTCAGCGGCCAGAGCGCCACGGCGCCGTAACTGATTGCCACGGCCTCGAAGCTGTTGGCCGGAGGAGCCGGGATCACCGATATGTTGACCGGTATGCTAATGACTGAGTTTATTCCACCACTTCCATTCCCATTGGTGATAACGACCTGGTAGGTGCCGGCATCGCTGGCCTGGAGGTTCGTGAACGTCAGCGAACAGTTCAGATTCAGGCTGTTCGGGTTTGACTGGGCGGTGGAACTGGCGTTGGTGGCATCCGGACTGTTCACATTGCCCCAGAGATTCGGGTTATTGGCGTTGTTCGTCTGCCAATAAGCGCCGCCATTGGGGCCGACGTAAGCGCTGGCGGTAATGGTCAAGCTGCCGCCAACAACCACCATGTAGGACGCGTTCGTGCTGTTGACATCTTGCGCGTACGCCATCGGGAAGGGAGGCTCACTTACGAAGTAGGGCGCAGCGGTGCCCGACGACGTGCCGGCGTCAAACAGGGTTGAAATCTGCAACGGGGTGAGCGCGTTGCTGAACATCGCCACAGAGGAGAGGGCGCCGCCATAGGAGTCGCTATTGTTGCCGTTGTTCGGGTCGGTGCCAATATAGATGGGGACGCCGGGACCGCCCATTTCAACGATATTGCTAATGGTTTGAGTGGACGATTGCAGGCCGGTGGCGGTGCTTCCAAGGTAGAGCGTGGAATTGCTCGCCGTAACGACCAGGGCCACCAAGGACCAGACCTGGTTGGTATCAATGACCAAGCCCGTTACGAAAGCCGTGGTCGCCCCGGCGTTGTTATCCCAGTTGTAGTTCAATTGGCCGGTGCCTCCCACTCCAGTGGACAATCCATTCGTTTGGCCAGGCGAGGCGTTGCGGATCGTGAAAATCCCCTCGTGAGAGGTCTGCGCGGTATTGGGCGCAATCCACATGACAATGCTCTGGTTGGTTCCGGTAAAGGTCGGGCCGGAAGCCGTGTTCACGCTGGTATTTAGAAAGTACGTCGTGCCCGTGCTATAGGCGTGGATTCCTCCGTATGCGGTCGTGGGGAGGCCGGTATAGCCGGCGCTTCCCGGCCCCGGAACACCGCCGCTCTGGTCGTAGGCGGGACTGGGTGACAGGGCGTCGAGCACGCTGTTCTGTCCACCACTTTGCGCATTAACCCCGTAAGTTCCATTAAACCCGCCGATAATGTCGTAGGCGATGTTTGTTCCTTTGGAGCAATCGCCGACTTCGCCCAGAGGCCAGAAGGCCACCGCGCCGCCGATCTGGACCAACGCCGCGGCAAAGCTGCCCGGCGCGGGGATTACAGCCTGAATGACGACCGGGCTGCTCGTCGCGCCGACGCCGACTGAATTGGTGACAATGAACACATAGGTGCCGGCATCGCTGATCTGGAAGTTAGTGAGCACCAGCGTGCCCTGCTGGTAGATTCCGTTGGAAACCGCCGCATTGGCGCCCGAGAAATCCGGACTGGTAATGGCAACATAGCTGCTGCCGTTGTACTGCCGCCAGAAACCGCCCGTCGCGCCATAGCCGGTGGATTTAATGCTCGCATTGCCGCCCTGAATCAAAGGCTGCAAGGGCGCCGGTTCCACTGTGATGACCGGCGGGAAGGTGCCGGCGCTGCCCGCCAGGAAGAGCGTGTTAAACTGCACCTGGGTAAGCGCGTTGGTAAAGACCGCCACGGAAGAAATGGAACCCTGGAAGAAGTTCTCAATCGCGGTGGCGCCAGGCCCCGGATAGGCGTTCGCGTCGCCGCCAAGGCTGATGCCCGCGCCCCACGGCACATAGCTGTGGGCAATGGTTTGCACGGCCGTCTGCAAGCCGTTGGTGTTGCCCAGGTAGAACGTGGTGTTGCTGGGTGTAATGACAAAGGCATACATGGACCATTGATTGGACGGTACGATCAATCCGGTATTAAACGTATTGTCGGCGCCCAGATTATTGTCCCAGTTGTAACCCAAAACCATGATGCCGCTGCCATTTGGCAGGATGTCCAATTGCGATCCGTCTGTTGAACTGGCGCCGAACTCGCCGCTGACTTCATGCATCAAATTGGCATAGTTGGGCGTGCCGGTAAGATAACACGCGGGCGCCGCCATGTTGGCATTGGGATAGAGCCACAGGAGGAAGGTCGCGTTGGTCGAGTTCGTCGCGAAGTTCGGGCTGGTGGTCGTCGTAACCAGGGTCTGCATGAGCAGGTTGTTTATTGACGAGTAGGCGGTCGCCGGCAGGCCGACGTAGGCGAAGTTGCCGAGGACGGCATTGGACGGGCCGGGAACCGGGCTTACGTAGTCCGCGGAGGCTCCCAAGTTCGCGAGCACGGTTTGCAGCCCGGCGTTGGGACCGCCATCCTGGGCATTCGTCTGGTAAAGGCCGTTATGCCCGCCGATCACATCGTAAGCGACAACCGTTCCAGTGGAGGGATCGTTGGTCTCATTCAGCGGCCAGTAAGCCACCGCGCCCAGAGCGGGATTGGTAATCGCCGCGGCGAAGGAGTTCGGCAGGATCGTGAAGATCTCAAGGCTGGCCGGAGCGCTATACGCGGTCAAGGTCGCCCCGCCGACGCCATTCAGGTTGGTGAGTGCCAGCCTGTAGCTGCCGGCATCGGTGCTCTTGAAGTTCGTGACGGTCAGGCCGATTGTCATGTTGGCTCCAATGTTCGTGGTGAAGGAGATATCGGGACTGGTCACGGGAACCCAACTGGTGCCATTCCAGAACTGCCAGTAACCGCCGCCGCTGGTGCCGACATAGCCGGTGGCGCTCATGGTTGCGCTGCTGCCGATAACCAACTCGCTGTTGAGCGGATTGGCTGTAATGAAGGGCGCATTATAGCCGCTGGCGATGCCGGCGTCGAACAGAGTCTGAATCTGCAGCAGAGTGAGCGAATTGCTGAAGATCGCCGCGGACGAGATGGAGCCGCCAAAGTTGTCGCCGCCCCCGCTGCCGCCAATGTCGTCCGTGCCAATCGTCAAGCCGTTGCCCCACGGTTGATTGATGTTGGCCACGGCTTGGGTCACCACTTGCACGCCGATGTTGGTGGCGCACAGATAGAGGTAATTGGTGGCCGGCGAGACAACCAGGGCCGCCATGTACCAGATGTTGGGATGGATGACCAGGCCGCTCACCAAGTTATAGGTCGTCGAGGAGTTGTTATTCCAGATGTAGCCCAAATCGGCGGTTGGAACAGAACTTCCGCCGCCTGTCTCCAAGTTGTCGGTGTTCACGTCATTGAGCGTGTTGATTCGCTGCCCCACGATCCCCTCGCGAGCCGTTGGAGATGCCGAGGCGCAGATCCAGGCGACAATGGACACGTTGGTGCCGCTGGTGGCGGTATTCGGGAACGCCGGGCTGGTCGTCGTGATGACGAAGGTATTTGTGAGCGGGGGCGACGTCGTGGTTTCGCCATTGAGGGAACCGAGCGCGGTTGTGGGCAGACCGGTGAACACGTCGGCGTTGGTCGGATTGCCGGGGCCGGCTATCGGGCCGTAGCTGTACTGGCTGAAGTTATTGTAAATGTACATGTTCGTCGAGCCGTTTTGGGCGTTCGTCCCGTAAATGCCGTTGTTCCCGCCGATCACATCGTAAGCGGCGACCCCGCCCGCGGAAGGATCATTGGTCTCGTTGAGAGGCCAGAGGGCCACCACGCCGTAACCGGCGCTTGTGGCGACCGCGGCGAAACTGCCGGGCGTGACGGAGTAAGCATTGATCGTCACGACGCTGCTATAAGCGCTGAGGATCGTCCCGCCTGGGCCGTTCGCATTGGTGAGAACCAACCTGTAAGAACCGGCATCGGTTGCCTGGAAGTTGGTGAACTGCAGAATGCCCGCCAGGTTGCCTCCATTGTACGGAACCGCATTCGTGCCGGTGCCATCGGGAGTGTAAGCAGCAACCCAACTGCTGCCATTGTAGAACTGCCAGTAACCGCCGCCGGCAGGCCCGGCAAAGCCGGTCGCGGTAATGGCCCCCTGGCTTCCGGGCGCCAGCTCGTAGGTGGCGGTCGGCGGATTGGCGATGATGAAGGGCGCCTCCGTGCCCAGGGCCAAACCGGCCTGGAACAGCGCTTGTAACTGCGGCACGGTCAGCGAGTTGCTGAACATCGCCGCGGAAGAGATAAGGCCCGAAAAGTTGCGGCCGGGCTGGGTGTACGGGTCGCCGCCAATCCACGTGTTGCTGCCAAACGGGATATAGATGTTGGCCGGTGACATGGTCTGGGGCACCCCCACCAAGCCGTTGGTGGCGTTGCCAACATAGAGCCAATTGGTGGTCGGCGTAACGACCAGGCCAATCAAGGACCAGGAGTTGCTCGGAATGAGGGGCCCCCCCGTATAATTATAGGTGGCGGCGGTGTCGGCATCCCAATGGTAACCCAGGAGGTCACTGTATCCGTTGGCCGCGGTGGCATACTGGAAGCCATCCGCATAGCCGGTGCCGGCAGTCGGCGGGAGGCGCTGTATGAACATGCCGACGTTGCCCTGCTCGGTCGGCATCCCGGCGACCGCGTTGGTGGGATAGATCCACATCAAGAGGGTGGCATTGGTTGTGCCCGCCGGCAAGATCGGGGTTACAGGCACAATAGCATACACTTGCGGCAAGGCTGTGTTGGACGCGACACAACCCAGCGCGGTTGCCGGCAAGCCGGTGTACGGAGGAGTTGCCGCATCCGGCCCTGGAACGGGGCTGAGGCTCAACCCGGGATAATTGCCGACAATGTACGAGTTGGGAGTGGCCGTTTGGGCGTTCGTCCCGTAAATGCCATTGTAGCCGCCGATAACGTCGTAAGCGGTGACAGTTGTGACGGAAGGATCGCCGCTCTCGTTGAGAGGCCAGAGGGACATCGCGCCAAGAGCCTTGTTCGTGGCGATCATATAGGCGAAACTGCCGGGCGGAGCCGTGTAAGTCCCAATCTGGACCACAATGCTGGTGACCGATCCCCCATTATTGTTGAACACGCATTGATAGGAAGCGGCATCTCCCGCCCCGAAGTTGGTAATCTGGAGCGCGTCCACCAGGCTGGCTCCAACCGTGGTCCCATACACACTGGATGCAACGACGTCCGAATTGTTGGCGATAGTGCCCCAGCCGCTTCCGGTGTTGGTCTGCCAATAGGCGACGCCCGTCGAGCCGGTGTAAGCGGTGGCGCTGATGGTCAAACTGGCGCCCGAGGCGATCTCCAGGTTGGTGCTGAGAGGCTGGACTTGAATCCAGGGCGCCCAGACGCCATTGGATACGCCGGCGGCGAAGAGGTTCTGAACCTGCGCCACGGTAAGCGACTTGTTGAACATGGCAAAGGAAGACATTAAACCGTTAAAGTTGCGGCCCGGCGGCGTGGTGGTGATGTCGGTGCCGATCTGGGCTGCGCCGCCCCAGTTTTCAAACATGTTGTTAGTCGTCTGCGTGGCGACCAGCAAGCCGCTGGCCAAACCGTTAGTGTTGGTGGTGCCAACATACAACAGGCTGTTGGTCGGGGTAATGACCAGGGCGACAAAGTTCCAGATCATCGGGGTGAGGGCGGGACCCTGGTAGTCATAAGTGTTCGCGGTGTTATTATCCCAATGGTAGCCAAGATCAAGGAGGGCATTATCGTATTGCATGCCGGCGACTCCGGGTACTGCGTTTGCCGTAATGAATATGCCGGCGGAGTTATCCTGGGCCGTCGAAGTGGGATAAATCCATCCGGTGATCGAAACGTTGGTGGCTGACGCCTGGAAGGCCGGCGTATTGGAGGCGGTAACGAAGGATTGCGCCAAAGCCGCAATGTTCGTCACGCCGAGCGCGCCGGCGGAGGGCAGGCCGACGTAGCCCTGCGCTCCGGGGCCGGCAACAGCCGCGAGGCTATAAACGGCATTGCCAGCGCCATTGTCCGCATTGGTCCCGTAGGTGCCATTGAACCCGCCCACCACATCGTAAGCAACCGCCAGGAGACCTGTGGTGAAGAAGGAGGAAGGATCCACAGTCTCGCTCAGAGGCCACAGGGCCACCGCGCCGTATCCGGCGCTGTCGGCGACCGAGGCGTACCCGTTCGGCGCGGCATAGTAAGACGAGACGTTGACCACCTGGCTGGTGGCCGAGCCGGCCGAATTGGTGAGAACCAACTCGTAGGAGCCGGCATCGGCGACCTGGAAGTTGGTGAACATCAGCGCGCCTTGCTGCAAGGTGCCGGTCGCGCCGCCGAGGCTCGTCAGGATGGTTGGGGCGGAAACATCGGTAGTGGTCACTTGAACCCATTGACTGCCGTTCCACATCTGCCAATAGCCGCCGCCCGGCTGGGCGGCAAAGCCGGCGGCCGAAATGGTGGCGACGCCGCCCGGCGCCAGCAACTCGATATTGGTCGCGACCGGCTGGGTGGTAATGAAGGGCGCCGACGGGGCGCCATTGGACACGCCGGCCAACCAGAGGGCCTCAATCTGCCCGGCAGTGAGCGAGTTGCTGAACATGGCGACGGAGGAAATCCAGCCGCCGAAGGACCTGTTGGTGATGCTGTTGGCGCTCGCGCCCGGATCGCCGCCAATGGCCATGCCCAGGCCCCACGGCTCATTGCTGTTGACAATGGTTTGCACGTAGGCGTTCAGGAAGTTGGTCGACGCGTTCAGGAAGCTGTTCGTGCCCAGATATAGGATGTTGCTGTTGGGCGTAATGACCAGCGCGACCATGGACCAGTTGCTGTTCGGGATTGCGATGCCGGAATTCAGCCCGTAGGTGGGGGCGGCGTTATTATCCCAGATATAGCCCAATTGCGGCGCCGTGGGGCCGTAGTCCATGCCGTCGGTCCGGGTGGCCCCGAGCGTGCCGGCGCGCGTCATCATCAGCCCGGTGGCGCCCGCCTCGTTGGTCTGCGGATTGATCCATGCGACCAGCGTCATGTTGGTGGAGTTGACCGCGGTCGCATCGCCGGAGTTAAGTCCGGGGAAGATCGGGGTATTGCTCATGGTCACGTAGGTATTGGGCAGCCAGTTCTGCAAGGAACCCAGGGCGCCGCCCGCGGCGAAGCCGGCGAGACCGGCCGCTGCCGGGCCTTGAACTGCGGTCCACCCGTACTTGCTGTTGCCGAAGCCGTTGGCGGCATTGGTCCCGTAGAGGCCGTTATGCCCGCCGATGACATCGTAAGCCAAAGCCGTTCCCGAGGCGGGATCCACAGTCTCGTTGAGAGGCCAGAAGGCCACCGCGCCGAAAGTGTTGCTGAGGACGGTCGCGGCGTAACTGCCGGGCGCAGGCTCGGCGGAGTTGGGAACCAGGGTGACGACGACCACGCTGCTCGTGGCGGCGGTGCCCGCCAAATTGCCATTGGTGAAAACGAGTTCGTAGGAACCGACATCCGCGGCGCTCACATTGGTAATCTGCAGCGCGACGGCTCCGCTCCCCTGAATCTGGGCGCCGCCGGCAACACCGACGCCGTAGTTATTGGCGGCGCCGCCGGTGTTTTGAAGAATGTTCCAATTGGTAACGCCCGCAGTGATGGTGTTGGCGAACTGCCAGTAACCGCCGGCCGGCGGGTAGCCAAAGCCCGCGGCGCTCATGGTCACGTTGGCGTTGGTGTACAAAACGAAGCTCGGAGAAGCAGGCTGGGTTGTAATGACAGGCACCGGTATAACGCCAAGATCATAACCGTCGAGGAACAGATTTTGAATGGTGGCGGAGGTCAGGGCGTTGCTGAAGATAGCCACAGAAGAGAGGTACCCGCTAAAGGTTCTGGCGGGATTATTGCCCGTATCACCGCCCAGGGCCAGGGCGCCGCCCCAAGTTTGATAGGCATTGCTGACGGTTTGGGACACCACCGGGTTCGGGAGCACACCGGCGACGGCATTGGCAACATAGAGCGTGCTGTTGGTGGCGGTGATGACCATGGCCACCATGGACCATGTGTTTTGAGGGATGGTCGGACCGCTGGTGTAAGTGCCGACGTTATTCCAAGTGTATCCCAGTTGATTCGCCCCGGCCGTCGGGCTGTACATCAGGCCGTCCACCTGGCTCGTGCGCTCAAAAACCAAACCGGTGTTGGCGACTTCGCTTGCGGTGGGATAGACCCATGCGACAATCGTCATGTTGGTGTTCGTCATGGTGCTGTTGGTGAACGTAAGCGGCGAGGTCAGCGTGGTCACGAAGGAGTTCAAAAGGTTGTTGGACGCGCCCAAGGCGCCGCCGGAGGGCAAGCCGGTGAAGCCGGAGGCGGGAACCGGGCTTAACCCCAGCAGAGCGTTGCCGCCGCCATTGTTGGCATAAAGGCCATAAATGCCGTTATTGCCGCCGATGAGATCGAAGGCCTCAGCCGGGTTGTTGCTCATGGCGCCGGAAGGATCCTGGGTCTCGTTGAGCGGCCAGTAGGCCACGAGGCCGTTGGGATCGTTGGCAAGCGCCGCGAAGGAGTTGGCCGGAAGCGTATTGGGGTTAATCAAATAGATCGTGGCCACAACCGAAGTCGCCCAGTTGCCCAGCCCATTGGTGACGAGCAGCCGGTAGGAACCGACATCGGCGGAAGTGATGTTGGTGATATAGAGCGTTGAGTTTTCCAGGTTGGTCCAGGTCGTGCCGT
>Ga0181530_10001914_pt1 | contig 25538 bp, 26 predicted proteins | sample PEATcosm2014_Bin_42_FD_119769 | JGI IMG/M metagenome (GOLD analysis project Ga0181530, IMG submission 119769) | Peatland microbial communities from MTU Mesocosm Facility, Houghton, MI, USA - PEATcosm2014_Bin10_60_metaG | ecosystem: Environmental > Terrestrial > Soil > Wetlands > Peat | place... | reverse complement strand
TCCAGGCCGATGACGGCTTCGTAGTTCATAGCCTGGGGCGGCGCGTGCGCCAGTCGGTGCGCTTCTCGTAGGCGCCCGCGATCGCGAGCAGCTCCGTCTCCCTGAACGGCTGGCCTATCGCCTGGAGCCCGATCGGGAGCCCGCCGCGGGTGAAGCCGCACGGGATGCTCATTCCGGGAAGCCCGGCCAGGTTGACCCCGATCGTGTAGATGTCGCTCAGGTACATCGCCAGCGGGTCGGCCGCCTTCTCGCCCTTCCTGAAGGCCGGCGTCGGCGAGGTGGGCGTCAGGATTGCGTCCACCTGCGCGAACGCATCGAGGAAATCCCGGCGGATGAGGGTGCGCACCTTCTGGGCGCGCAGGTAGTACGCGTCGTAGTAGCCGCTCGAGAGGACATAGGTCCCCAGGATGATCCTCCGCTTCACCTCGGGCCCGAAACCCTCGGCGCGCGACTTGAAATAGATGTCGAGGGCGTCGGTGGCATCCTTTGAGCGGCGCCCGTACCGGACGCCGTCGTAGCGGGCCAGGTTGGACGAGCACTCCGCGGTCGCGATGATGTAATAGGCCCCGATCGCGTACCTCGTGTGCGGGAGCGACACCTCCCGTATCTCGCAGCCGAGGCCCCGGTACTCGTCGACCGCCGCCTGCACGGCCGCGCCAACCTCGGGATCGAGCCCCTCCCCGAAGTACTCCTTAGCGATCCCGAGCCTCCACCTGCGGCCGGATTTCGCAAGGGCCGCCATCCCGCCGGCGTAATCGGGCACGTCCATCCTGACCGAGGTCGAGTCCCGGGGGTCGTGCCCGGCGATCGCGCCGAGGACCGACGCGGCGTCCTCGACCGAGCGCGCGAACGGCCCGATCTGGTCCAGCGACGACGCGAATGCGATAAGCCCGTAGCGCGACACCCTCCCGTAGGTCGGCTTCAGCCCGACGACGTTGCACAGGGCCGCCGGCTGGCGGATCGATCCCCCGGTGTCCGAGCCGAGCGCGGCGACAGCCTCGCCGGCCGCCACTGCCGCGGCGCTTCCGCCCGAGGAGCCGCCGGGGACGCGCTCGAGGTCCCACGGGTTCGAGGTCGTGCGGAAGGCGGAGTTCTCCGTGGAGGAGCCCATCGCGAATTCGTCGAGGTTCAGGCGCCCCCAGCAGATCGCCCCGGCCTCCTTCAGCTTCCGGGCCACGGTCGCGTCGTAGGGCGAGACGTAGTTCTCGAGCATCCGGCTCGAGGCCGTCAGGGGCTGGCCCGCGACCGCGACCACGTCCTTGATCCCGACCGGGATCCCCTCAAGGGGCCGGCCCCGCCCGTCGGCCCCGGAGGCCCTCGCCTTGGCCCGGCGCTCGTCGGATGCGCGCGCCTGGCCGAGCGCGTCCTCCTCGTCGAACGAGTTGAACGCCCCGACACGCCCGTCCACCTTCCTCGTGCGGGCGATCACGGCCTGCATGAGCTCGACCGCGGACAGGTCGCCCCGCGCGAGGCGCCCCGAGAGCTCGGAGATCGTCGAGTAGCAGAGTTCCTCGGACACGGCTCGGGCTTGGTCGCCTATTCGACCACCTTGGGGACCACGAACATGTTGTCCCGCTTCTGGGGCGCGTTCCGCAGGGCGTCCTCGACCGGGAGTCCGGGCTCGGGAACGTCCTCGGCCCAGACGTTCACGACGGGAAACGCGTGCGCCGTCGGCTCGATCCCCGATATGTCGACCTCGTTCAGCTGCTGCACGTAGGCCAGCACGTCGCCGAGCTGGGCCGCAAAGCGCGCCTTCTCCTCATCCGTGAGGGCGAGGCGGGCGAGGTTGGCCACGTGGTCGAGCCTGAGGTCGTCGGGTCTTGGCATTGCGCTACCTCCTGAGCTGGAAGGCGGTCTTCTCCGCGATCTCGCGCTGGATCCTCGAGAGCGCGTCGTTCACCTCCTCGTCGGTCAGCGTCCGCGTCGGCGAGCGGAACACGAGCGAGAACGCGAGGCTCTTCTTCCCATCGGGCAATCCCTTGCCCTCGTAAACGTCGAACACCTCCACGCTCTCGACCGAGAACGAGGACCCGGCCGCCGATGCGGCGAACCGCGCGACGGCCGCCCGCACGTCGCCCGCCGGGGTGGACGCGTCGACCACGAGGGCGATGTCCCTGAGCGCCGCGGGAAGGAGGCTGAACTCACGGTACCGCACCCTCTGGGCGGAAACGGCAAGCTTCTCGGGGAGCACCGCGAAGACTCCCGCCAGGACCGCGCCCTCTATTCCCCGCGCCCTCAGCATCGCGAGGTTCACGAGCCCGAGGCGCGCAGTCCATCCCCTGCCGATGGACCCGGCGGAGACGGAGTGCCCCTCCTGCCAGCCGAACCCGGGCCCGGCCACCGGCTCCAGCCGCTCGCCGCCGAGGTCGACCCCCGCGGCCGCGGCGATCGCCGCCAGGTGATGCTTCACCGTGTAGAAGTCCGCGGGCTCCCGGCGCCTCCAGTGCCGCGCGCTGTCCTCGGCGATCAGGAAGGCTGCGGCGGCGCACTCGTAGTTCTGCCCGTTATCCTCGACGAAGATCCGGCCCGTCTCGCACAGCCTCGAGGCGGGCACCCCCCGCGACTGGTTGAGCAGCAGCGAGTCCAGGAGGCCCATGATCAGGGTGGGTCGCAGGTGCGACTGGTCCTCGACGAACGGGTTGGAGAGCGCGAGCTCCGCCGCGGCCGTCTCCGAGACCCAGGTCGCGAGCTCCGACGCCGGCCTGAGGGTGAGGTTCACGCACTCGTGGAAATCATGCCCCACCAGGTACGAGGTGACCCGGCGGTTGAAGGCGACGACGGGGTCGTCGTCCGCGGTCAGGCCTGCCGAGATCACCGGCGCGGGCGGGATCCGCTCGGTCCCGTGCAGCCGCAGGATCTCCTCCACAAGGTCGATCGGGCGGTCGATGTCGTCCCGCCAGCTCGGTATGGACACGGTCCACTCGACGCCGCCGCCCGCCGCGGGCGCCTCGCGCGTCACGTTGAGCTCGAGCGACTCGAGCGCCGCCCTCATCTCGTGCGCCGGGATGTCAAAGCCCAGCCGTTCGCGCACAAAGCCGGACGACACGGCGACCTCCCTCTTCCACGGGACATCGCCGCCGACGACGCAGACCGGGTTGACGACCGCCCCGCCCGAGGTCTCGACGATCAGGTCGACCGCGCGCCACGCCGCCTCGAGCGCCGTGTGGGGGTCGACCCCGCGCTCGTACCGGTGGGACGAGTCCGACGTCAGCCCCAGCGAGTGCGACGTCCAGCGGATCGACGAGGCCCTGAAGATCGCGCACTCGAGGACGATCGCCGTCGTCGACTCGTCCACGCCCGAGTTCTCCCCTCCCATGACGCCGGCGACGACGAGGGCCTTGGTCGTGTCGGCGATCACGAGCGTGCGCGCCGACAGGGTCCTCTCCTTGCCGTCGAGCGTCGTGATCCTCTCGCCCTCGCGCGCCCTGCGCACAACGATCCGGCCCCCGCCGATCTTGCGCGCGTCGAAAGCGTGGAGCGGCTGGCCGCACTCGAGCATCACGTAGTTGCCCACGTCGACGACGTTGTTGATCGGGCGCAGCCCCACGGCCCGCAGCCGCTCCTGCATCCACGCGGGGCTCGGCCCGACGCGCACGCCCGCCACCACGTGCGCCGAGTAGAGCGGGCAGTCCTCGGGGCTGTCGACCTGGACGCCCGAGAAAAGGTCGCTGCGCGCGGCGCCCTCGACCTCCCCGCGGAATCTCTCCTGGGGATAGGTGAGGTCCTTCCGGAACCATGCGGCGAGCTCGCGCGCGAGCCCCAGGTGCGACAGGCAGTCCGGGCGGTTCGGCGTGATCTCGAGGTCGAACACGGTGTCGGACGGGGGCAGGACCTCGTTGATCGGCGCCCCGAGCCGCGGCCCGCCCTCGAGGATCAGGAGCCCACCCGCGTCGTCGCCGAACCCGAGCTCCCGGCCCGAGCACATCATGCCGTCGGAGGGCTGCCCGCGGATCGTGGACCTCTTTATCTCGAGCCCGCCCGGCAGGACGGCGCCGGGCAGCGCCACGGGAACGCGGTCCCCCACCCCGTAGTTGTGCGCGCCGCAGACGATCGTCCTCACCCCGCCCGCCGGCCCGATGTCGACCGTGCAGACGGAGAGCTTGTCGGCGTTCGGGTGCTTCTCACTTGTAAGGATCTCCCCGACGACGACGTTCACCAGACGGGGCACGCCCGCCTCGATCACCTGCTCCACCTCGAAGCCAAGGAAGGTGATGGCGCGCGTGATCTCCGGCACCGGGGCGTCCAGCGCGACGTAGTCCCTGATCCAGTTGAGCGAGATCTTCATTCCTCGGCGGGGCCCGGTTCAGAGCCCCCAGGGGAACTGCTTCAGGAACCTCATGTCGTTCTGGTAGAAGACGCGGATGTCGTCGATCCCGTAGAGGGTCATCGCGAGCCGCTCGATCCCCATCCCGAAGGCGTAGCCCGTCCACACCTCCGGGTCGTAGCCGACGGACCTGAACACCTCCGGGTCCACGATTCCGCACCCGCCGATCTCGATCCATTCCTTCCTCACCTTCGGAAGGTGCCGGGCGGAAAGGTCGACCTCGAAGCTCGGCTCCGTGTACCCGAAGTAGTGCGGGCGGAAGCGTATCTTCGTCCCCGGCCCGAGCAGCGCCTCAAACAGGTAGTCGAGGAGCGCCTTGAGGTCGCGGACCGTGACATTGCGGTCCACGTAGAGGCACTCGATCTGGTGGAAGCTCGCGCTGTGCGAGGCATCGGTGGTGTCGCGCCGGTACGCGCGGCCCGGCGAGATGATGCGGATCGGCGGGGGACCCTTGAGCATGGTGCGCACCTGGACCGACGAGGTGTGGGTGCGGAGCAGGTAGCGCTCGCCGGGCACGCGCTTGGACACGTTGGCGAAGCGGGCGCCCTGCGGGAAATAGAACGTGTCCTGAGGGTCCCGAGCCGGGTGGTCGGGCGGCGTGTTAAGGGCGTCGAAGCAGTAGAACTCCGTCTCCACCTCGGGCCCGTCGGCAACCGTGAAGCCGACCTTGCGCAGGATCCTGCACAGCTCCTCCCGGACGAGCGTCAGCGGGTGGAAGGTGCCGGGGCCCTCGTCCGTCGACGGGAGCGTCGGGTCGACGGGGGGACCGAGCCTGGAGGCGAGCTCCAGCTCCTCGATCCTCAGGAGGGCGCTGTCGAGAATCTCCTGGAGCCGCGCCTTGGACTCGTTGACCAGCCTGCCGAGGGCCGGGCGCTCCTCCTTGGGAACCGACGCAATCTGTTTCATCACCGCCGTGAGCTCCCCGTGGGGGCCCACGTAGCGCGCCTTGGCCGACTCCAGCTCCGGACGGGTCCGGATCGCCTGGAGTTCCTTCGAGGCCTTGGCGAGAAGCGAGGAGAGTTGCGCTTGCATCTCCGTCCTGCTTCCGGAGTTCAGGCCTTCTTGGCGGAGGCCTTTGTCTTCAGGGCCTCGCGGGCCTGCTGGACCAGCGCGCCGAAGGCCGCCTCATCGCGCACGGCTATGTCGGCGAGCACCTTGCGGTCGAGCTCGATCCCGGAGGCCTTCAGGCCCTCCACGAAGCGGCTGTAGCTGATGCCCGCGGCGCGGCATGCGGCGTTCAGGCGAATGATCCACAGGGAGCGCCATTCGCCCTTCTTCTTGCGGCGGTCGCGGTACGCGTACTGCCAGGCGTGCTGGACCGCCTCCTTCGCGTAGCGGAAGAGCTTCGACTTGCTGCCGAAATAGCCCTTGGCGTATTTCAGCACCTTCTTGCGGCGCTTGCGCGACGCCGGGGAGTTTGTTGCACGTGCCATGGGAGGATGGAGTTGTGTTACTTAAATGCCTGGGCGCCCCGTCAGAGGCCGTGCGGGAGGCACCGAATGAGCGGCTTGGCGTGGCCTTTGGCGACGAGCTTGTCCCGGGTGGCCCGGCGCTTCTGCTTCGACGATTTCGTGGCCAGAAGGTGCCGGAAGCCGGGCGTGCGGCGCATGAGCTTGCCGCGGGCGGTCAGCTTGAAGCGCTTGGCTACGGACTTCTTGGTCTTTTGCATGGAGGGAGTGGTCGAACACACAGAGTGGCGGACGGGTTGGCAAGGGGAAAAAGCCCCGGCGCAACAGGGGGCGCCCCGGCGCAAACGGGCCCCGCCGCCGGCTTAGCGCAATCTTAATGCGAACGTGACATATTCTGCTCGTTTTGCGTTGCCCACAAAAGGAGAAATTCAGTCGCTGGCCGGATACAGTTCCCGTACCCCGATTGATGCATCCCTTTAAGCTCCACCACGCGCTCGTCCTTGCGGCATCGGCGTGCTTGTTCGCGCAGGTCTCGCGAGCCCAGGCGGCGCCTTCAGGACAGCCGGACCCGGGGGCTACCGCGCCAAGTCTCGAGGCAGCCTCGTCCTGGACCCTCCATGAGCAGGCGACGTGGATCGACCAGGGGCACCCCTCGTTCAACTCGCCCTACGAGGGGCCGAACAGCCTCACGGGGGATTCCCAGTCCCAGCGGACGTTCTCGTTCTCCGTGTTCATTGGCCACCGATTGTGGGCGGACACGGAGCTCTATTATGAGCCCGAGGTCTTCCAGGGCCATGGCCTGAGCGACACCCTGGGCATGGCCGGATTCCCCAACGGGGAGGCGGTCAAGGCGGCATTCCCCAACTTCCACTACAACACCTCCAAGCTTTTCATCCGGCAGACATTCGGGCTGGGGGGAGAGACCGAGAAGGTCGAGGACGACCAGAACCAGGTTGCTGGGTCCTACGACGTGAACAGGATCGTCCTCACCGTCGGCAAATTCGCGGCAAGCGACTTCTTCGATGCCAACGCGTACAGCCACGACACGAGGACCCAGTTCCTGAACTGGTCGCTCTGGGAAAGCGCCGCCTGGGACTACCCGGCCGACGTCGTCGGCTACACGGGGGGCTTTGTCGCGGAGTGGAACACAAAGGACTGGATGCTCCACTACGGCATCTTCATGGAGCCCACGGAGGTGAACGGAGCCCGGCTCGATTATCACTTGCTGGACGCCCACGGCCAGATCATCGAGTTCGACCGGCGCTACACGGTGGGCGACCTCTCGGGAGTGCTTAGGCCTTTTGTGTTCTGGAACCAGGCGCGCATGGGGGATTACGCGGACGCAGTCGCAAGCGCGGACATCAGCGACGCCCTTTCGAGGTCGCGTGCCTACCGCTCGAAGGCGGGCTTTGGGATAAGCTGGGAGCAGCAGCTTGCGAAAGACCTGGGGGCCTTCGTCCGCCTGAGCTGGGACGACGGCCGGACCGAATCATTTGCGTTCACCGAGGTGGACCGGTCGCTGGCGGCCGGCCTAAGCCTGAATGGGGGCCCATGGGGCCGGAAGGACGACGTGCTAGGCTTGGCCGGCGTCGTCAACGCGATAGCGCCGAGCCACAAGGCCTACCTTGCCGCCGGAGGGACGGAGGGCCTGATCCTCGGCGACGGCGCTCTCAACTACGGCCCGGAGGAGATCCTGGAGGCCTACTACAGCTGGCGGGTCGTCAAATGGCTTTCGATTTCACCCGATTTTCAGTATGCAGTTCATCCCGGTTACAACCGCGACCGCGGCCCCGTTCCCATTTACGCATTGCGCGCGCACATTGAGTACTAGGCGCCGGCCACTACCATGAGCCCGTCGGACCCATACCCCCCCTCCGCCGGCCCGTTCGAGGCCTGGCGCGAGGGCTTCTGGCGCCGTATCCTCGCCCCGTCGGATCCCAGGCGCAGGCGCCAGTACATAGGCATCACGTTGTGCCTCGTCGCCATCATAGGGGTGGCGGACTACCTCACGGGCTTTGAGCTGTCGCTCCTGGTCTTCTATTTCCTGCCCGTGTGCATTGCGGTCGCCGCCGTGGGCTGGCAGTTCGGGGCGCTGACGGCGGTGCTCAGCGTCGCCACCTGGCTTGTCGGCGACATCCTGGCGGGAGCACACTTCGCGAGCCCCTTCGTCCCCGGCTGGAATGCGCTGATCGCGCTGGGCACCTACCTGATCGTGATCTGGCTGCTGGCGAGCCTGATCGCCCTTCACCGGGACATGGAGGAGCGCGTCCGCCAGCGCACGGCGGCGCTGATCGAGGAGATCGCGGAGCGCGAGCGCCTGGAGAAGGCCGTCTTGGAGATCTCCGAGCGCGAGCGCCGCGCGATCGGGCACGACCTGCACGACGGCCTGGGCCAGCACCTGACCGGCACCGCGCTCGTGGCCCAGGCGCTCGGCGCCAAGCTCACGGCCCGCTCCGCCGCGGAGGCGGCCGAGGTGGCAAAGATCGTCGCGCTAATCGAGCAGGGCATCGCGCAGACCAGAAGCCTCGCGAAGGGACTGCTGCTGGCGGAGATCGAGCGCGATAGCCTTGTCACGGCGATGCAGGAGCTGGCCGCGTCGGTGCGGGACCAGTTCCGCGTCGAATGCGAGTTCTCGTGTGAATCGGCGGTGAGCCTAAGCGAGAGCGGCACGGCGACGCACATCTACAGGATCGCCGAGGAGGCGACCCGGAACGCCGTCCGCCACGGCAGGCCGCGCCGAATCGCCCTGGCGCTCTCGGCGGAGGCGGGATGGCTCGTCCTCTCCGTGCGCGACGACGGCACCGGTCTTCCCCCGCTGGAGCGCCGCGGCCAGGGCCTCGGCCTCAAGATTATGGCCCACCGCGCCGCGATCATCGGAGCCTCCCTGGACGTCAGGGCGCAGGCCGAGGGCGGCACGGCTGTCGAATGCCGCCTGCCTTATCCGGCCTCCTGACCATGCCCGACGAAACCGACCCAGCCCCGCCCCGCAGGCGCATCTTCTTGGTCGACGATCATCCCCTGGTCCGGGAGGGGCTCACCAAGCTCATAAACCAGGAACCCGACCTCTGCGTGTGCGCGGAGGCGGAGGACGCGGGCGAGGCCTTTGCCGGGATCGTCCGCACCCAGCCGGACGCCGCCGTGGTGGACCTTTCTCTGCAGGGCGAATCGGGGCTCGACCTCATCAAGCGCCTGCAGTCGCTGGCGCGGCCCCCGCCCATCCTTGTCCTGTCCATGCACGACGAGGCCTTCTACGCGGAGCGCGCGCTTCGCGCCGGCGCCCTCGGCTACGTGATGAAGCGCGAAACCTCCGGCAAGATTATCGCCGCCCTCCGGCAGATCCTGCTCGGCCATGTCTACGTGAGCGCGGCGGTTGCCGCCCAGGCGGCGGAGAAGTACCTCCGGCGCAGGACCGCCGCCACGGGTTCCCCGCTCGACAGCCTCACCGACCGCGAGCTCGAGGTCTTCCGCCGAATCGGCCACGGCCAGGAGAACCGGAGCATCTCCGAGGACCTCCACCTGAGCCTGAAGACCGTGCAGACCCATTGCGCCCACATTAAGGAGAAGCTCGGGCTGGAGAACGCCACGGCTCTCATGCGGGAGGCGGTCCGCTGGGTGGAGTGCCAGCGTTGAGCGCCTCCGGCATAGGGCCCCGCCCTATGCGATTACCAAGCCCGGTCCGATAGACAGTCGGTGGTTCCCCTCCGTATAATCGTGTTGAATGGTGCGTTATCTCCATAGGGCCTTATACGGCGAAACGGCCTGCCCGCGGCTCCCATTGGGGGGCCTCGCGGCGGCCGCCGCCTTGGCGCTCTCCCCCGTGCTCGGCCATGCGGCGGAGGCCGGCCCCGCGCCGCTCACGCTGGCCGAGGCCCGCAGGCTCGCCATCGAGCGCAACGCGGATTTCCACGTCGCGCAGGCGCAGGTCGACGCGGCGCTCGCCCAGCTCAGGGTGGCCAGGGAATTCCCCAACCCCACCCTGGGCCTCTCGACGGCAAAGATCAGCACCGACGGGACGCCGGAGGGCACGGCGCTCGGCAACACCCTGCTGAACCGCAGCTACGACAGCATCGCCTCGCTCAGCCAGCTCTTCCTCGTCGGCAAGCGCGGGTTGATGCGCGACGCGGCGAAGGCGGGCGTGCATTCCGCCGAGTTCCAGCGCGACGACGCCCGGCGCCTCCTGCTCCAGGCCGTCACCCAGGCCTATGCGGCCGCGCTGGCCGCGCTCAAGGAGGCCGAAGTCCTGACCGACTCGGCCGCCAAGCTCAGGCGCGAGGCGGACATCGCCGGGCACCGCTTCAAGGCCGGCGACCTTTCCGCGTCCGACAAGGCGCAGCTTGAGATCGCGGCCGACCAGGACGAGCTGAGCGCCGAGGCCGAGCGCGCCACGGCGAAGACGGCCGTCGTGACCCTTGAGATCCTGCTGGGCGAGCCCGCGCCAGCCGGCGCGACGCCCCTCGCCGACACCCTGGACCAGTGGATGCAGTCGATCCCGCCCGGCCTCGAGGAGGCGCCGACCGGGGCCCGCCCGGACATCGCGGCCGCCGAGTCCGCGGTCAACCAGGCCGACGCGAACGTCAAGCTGCAGCAGCGCCAGCGGATCCCGGACGTGACGGCGAGCGTGCAATTCGAGCGCAACCCGCCCGCGCAGCCCGACACGGTGGGCGTCGGGCTCTCCCTGCCGCTGCCCCTTTGGGACCGCTTCGACGGCGAGATCCTGTCCGCGAAGGCCGCGCGGGAGCAGGCCCAGGCGCAACTTGACAAGGTGCGCATCCAGGCCGCGGCCGACGTGGCGGCGGCCCGCGTCGCCTTCCGCGAGGCCTCGCAGCGCACACGCCGCTACCAGACGTCGCTCGTCCCGAAGTCGGCGGAGGTGGTCAGGAGCGTGTCATACGCATTCGAAAAGGGCGGCGCCGCGCTGATCGACCTCCTCGAGGCCGAGCGCAACGACAATGCCATCCGGGTCGCCTCCGTCCAGTCGCAGGCGGACACGGCCAGCGCGGCGGTGGCGCTGCAGGCGGCCCTCGGGCGCCTCGGCGGATCCGACGCCTATTGACCCAGATGTGAACCCGGACCCCTTATGAAGCACCTCGATTTCCCACTGGCGGCCCTCGCGATTCTGAGCCTCGCCGGATGCGGCAGGGAGGCCGCCCAGGCACCCGCGCCGCCCGAGGCCAAGGTCGAGGGGGAGAAGATAACCTACCCCCCGAACGCCCCGCAGCTCTCGTACGTGACCGTGCAGCCCGCGCAACCCCGGAGGCTGGCGATCACCCACCTGACGGGCAGGCTGTACCTTTCCGACGACCGGACCGTTCGCGTCTTCACGCCGGTCGCCGGGCAGGTGACCGCCGTGGACGCCGACGTCGGCCAGTCGGTGCAGGCGAACGGCCCCCTAGCCGAGATCAGCTCGCCCGACTACGGCCAGGCCCTCGCGGACGCGCGCGCGGCTGGGGCCAGCCTGACCGTGGCCGACGAGACCCTCGCCCGTTCCAAGGACCTGTACGAGCACGGGGCCGCCGCTGAGAAGGACGTGGAGGCGGCCCAGGCAACCTACGGGGCCGCGCTCGCGGAGCGGGACCGCGCGCTGGCGCGGCTGAAGCTGTACCACGGGAGCGAGTCCGACACGGGCCAGGCGTACGTGCTTCGGTCGCCGCTCGCGGGACTCGTCGTCGAGAGAAACGTCAATCCCGGCCAGGAGGTCCGCGCCGACCAGATGCTGGCCAACGCTACGAACCTCTTCGCCCCGCTGTTCGTCGTCAGCGACCCCGCGAGGCTCTGGCTCCAGGTGGATGCCGCCGAGACCGACCTCGGCGACCTCCAGCCCGGGCAGAGGCTCCGCATCGTGTCGAAGGCCTTCCCGGACAGGGTGTTTGACGGGTCCGTCGCGAACATAGGCCCGTCGCTCGACCCGGCGACCCGAACGATCAGGGTCCGGGGCGTCGTCGAGAACCCCGGGAGGCTCCTCAAGGCGGAGATGTACGTCTCCGTCGACGTTGTCCGGGACGAGGCCAAGGTGCCGCAGGCCGGGGTGGAGGTGCCCTCCAAGACCATCTTCACGATAGACAGGAAGTCGTACCTGTTCGTCGAGCTCGCGCCCGGGGCATTCGAGCGCCGCCAGGTGGAGATCGGCACCGAGAAGGACGGGAAGGTCCCGGTGCTGCGCGGAGTCGCGGCCGGCCAGCGGGTCGTGACCGAGGGCGCCCTCCTCCTCCAGGCGGTCCTCGATCCCGCGAACTGACGGGTCTCACTGCGCAATGATCGGCAAGATCGCCGTATTCGTCCTGCGCCACCGGGCCGCGGTCCTCGCCGGCCTCGGGATCTTCATCATGTTCGGCGTCCGGGCGTATCGCGAGCTCCCGGTCGAGGCCTATCCCGACGTCACCAACGTGACGGTCCAGATCATCACGCTCTTCCCCGGGCATGCCGCCGAGGAGGTGGAGAGGCTCGTGACGATACCGATCGAGAGCGTCATGAACGGCATCCCGGGGCGCGTGTCCATGCGGTCGATCTCGCTGTTCGGGCTGTCGCAGATCACGCTCGTCTTTGAGGACAGCGCGGACAATGCGACGATCCGCAACCTCGCCCACCAGCTCCTGAGCGACGTCACGCTTCCGCCGGGCGCAAACGCGAGCCTTTCGCCGGACGCGACCCCCATCGGGGAGATCTACCGCTACACGCTGCGCGCGCCCAAGGGATTCCCCGCCACCGAGGTGAGGGCCCTCGAGGACTGGGTGGTCGAGAAGAAGTTCCGGTCCGTGCCCGGGGTGGTCGACATCAACCCGTTCGGCGGGCTCACCAAGCAGTACCAGGTCCTGATCGACCCGGCGAAGCTCAAGTCCTACGCGGTCACCCTGCAGCAGGTCTTCACCGCGCTGGCGAACAGCAACACCAACGCCGGCGGCTCGTACGTGGAGCACGGCTCGGAGCTCTACGTCGTGCGCGGGCTGGGCTTCGTGCGCAGCATCGCGGACATCGAGGCGGTGGCCGTCGACACGCGCGGCGGCACCCCCATCCGCATCAGCGATATCGGCAAGGTGGTCATCGGAAACGCCGTCCGGCTGGGCCGCGTCGGCAGGACCGACACGGGCGTCGCGGGCTTTCCCGGAGGGATCCGGGACGAGGACGACGTCGCGGAGGGCATCGTGATCATGCGCCGCGGCGAGAACCCCGTGGCGGTCTGCGCGCGCGTCGAGGCGATGGCCGCGCAGATCAACGCCCACTACCTGCCCCCGGGGGTCCGCCTCGCGATGTACTACGACAGGACGGCCCTCGTCGACCGGTCGCTGCACACGGTGAGGCTGAACGTGATCGAGGGGATCCTGCTCGTCCTGTCCGTGCTGCTCCTCTTCCTCGGGCTGGGGAACTACCGCTCGGCCCTGGTTGTGGCACTGACCGTCCCCGTGGCGCTGCTCGGCGCCTTCATGCTCCTCGACCTCAGGGGAATCCCCGCGAACCTGATCTCCCTCGGCGCAATCGATTTCGGGATCATCGTCGACTCGGCCGTGGTGGTGATCGAGAACATCCTCCACATCCTCGAGCAGCGCAAGGGCCAGTTCCGCTCGCTGACCGCGATAATCACGGAGGCCGTGACGCAGATGGGCCGGCCCATCGTCTTCTCCAAGGCGATCCTTCTGACGGCCTTCATCCCGCTGTACACCCTGCAGCGGGTCGAGGGGCGGATCTTCAGGCCTATGGCTCTTACGCTCACGTTCGCCCTGGTCGTCGGCGCGCTCTTCGCAATCATCGTGGTGCCGGTCCTGGCCAGCATGGCCATGCGGGGTGGCATCGCCGAACAGGAATCCTGGATCGTGAGGCGGCTCCTGCGATTCTACCGCCCGGCGCTCGACTTCGCACTGCGATCGCGCCGGCTGGTCATCGCCCTGGCGGTGGGCCTGCTCGCGGCCGGCGCCGTCACCTATCATTACCTGGGCAGCGAATTCCTCCCGAAGCTCGACGAGGGCGACCTCTGGGTCCGCACCTTCGCACCGCAGTCGATATCGCCGTCCGAGTCCGCCCGGATCACCCAGGACGTCCGGCGCCGGCTGGCCTCCTTCCCCGAGGTGAGGTACGTAGTCAGCCAGATCGGCCGCCCCGACGACGGCACCGACGTGAACGGCTGGGATGTGACCGAATACAGCGTCAGCCTTAAGCCGAAGGAGGAGTGGACGACCGCGCGCGACCGCGACGGCCTGGACGAGGCGATGGCGCGCAGCCTCAGGGAGATTCCGGGGATCGACTCCCAGTTCAGCCAGTACATCGAGGACAACGTGAACGAGGCGGTGTCGGGCGTGAAGAGCGAGCTGGCCATCAAGCTCTACGGCGACGACCCCGTCAAGCTCCAGCAGCTGGCAAACCAGATCGTCGACGTGATCAGGACCGTGCCCGGCGCCGCGGACGTCGGGACCGATCTGCTTCTCGGCCAGCCGCAGATCCAGATCGCGGTCGACCGCGCGGTCATCGCGCGCTACGGCCTCGCGGTCTCGGACATCCAGACGATCATCGCCACGGCCATCGGCGGCCAGGCGGCCACCCAGGTGCTCGAGGGCGAGCGCACCTTCGACCTTGTCGTTAAGCTCGCGCCGGAGTCTGTCATGGACATCGATTCCATACGCAACATCCCGGTCTACGGGTCCAACGGCGAGCGGGTGACCCTTGGGATCCTGGCGGACGTCGAGATACAGCCGGGGCTCGCCCGGATAGCCCGCGAGGAAAACGAGCGCCGGACCGACATCAAGATGTCCGTGCGCGACCGCGACCTCGATTCGGTCGTGACCGAGGCGCAGCGCAAGGTGGAGGCGGCCGTCCGCCTGCCGACGGGCTACCGTCTGGAATGGACCGGGTCGTTCGAGAACGAGCAGCGCGCCGAGAGGCGCCTGGCGGTCATCGTCCCGTTCACGCTGCTGGCGATCTTCCTCCTGCTTTTCATCACCTTCGACTCGGCCCGGTTCGCCGTCCTGGTCCTGCTCACCGTCCCATTCTCGGCCGCGGGCGGGATGCTGGCCCTGCCCCTGGCGGGCCTCAACATATCGGTTGCCGCGCTCGTCGGCTTCATCGCCCTCTTCGGGATATCGATCCAGAACAGCGTGATCCTCGTCTCCCGGATCATCGAGTTGCGCCGGGCCCGGGCATACGGGGTCATGGAGGCGATCACCGAGGGAGCCGCGACGCGCGTCAGGCCGATGGTGATGACCGCCCTCATGGCAATCCTCGGCCTGCTGCCGATGGCGCTGTCGACCGGCGTCGGCGCGGAGACCGCGCGCCCCTTCGCCGTCGTGATAATCGGCGGCGTCTTAACGGGCACGATCCTGACCCTGTTCATCCTCCCCCTGCTCTACCCCTCCTTCGAATACAAGGAGCCCGGCTTCGCCGCCGAGCCCGGCCCGGGCGGCTGACCCGCCGCCGCCTGAGCGGGCACGGGTTGACAGGACCCGCGCGATCGCCCTCAACATCCACCCGGCAGAACGGCCATGCCCGACCAAAACGATCAAACGACCCGCCTTCTAGAGGCCGTCGCCACGGCCGCGATCCCCGCGATCCCGGAGCCGTTTGTGGTCCGCGACCGTTTTGAGAGGCCCGCGGGGATCAAGTTCGCCACCGTCTGGAACGAGTTCAAGAAGCGGTTCTACGGCAAGATCGAGGGGCCGCTTCCCGAGACGCGCCTTCGAAAGTACAAGCTCCTCAGGATCGCGCCGGACGCCCCCATCATCGCGGAGCTCGGCGGCGAGGCCAGGGTTGAGGGCACCGTCGCGGCCGCGTACGCTCTCATCAGGCTCCAGGGCGCGGGCGCCGAGGGCATCCTGCAGACGAACGGCTACGCGAACATCTTCTATGTGAAGGACCTGAAGGGCGCCCTCTGCGCCGTCCGGATAGGATGGGACGGCGACGGCTGGGTGATCGACGCGATATCCGTCGAGGACCCGCTCGCATGGAACGGCAAGCACGAGATCTTCGCGCCGGTTCCGGCCGCCGTGTAGGCTGGCAGGGTCCGGACGGGAGCGCTCGGCGCGCACGCCGCCGAAATCAAGTTGACTTGCCGGTGGGGATTTTGAGCTTTTGATTCCTTAGCTTGATGGCTTCCTAGCTCAATGGTAGAGCAGCTGACTCTTAATCAGTAGGTTCGGGGTTCGAGTCCCCGGGGAGCCACCATGATTCCCGTCGTTTTTTCCCAGTCCAAGCTCAGGAGCCTCCGGATCCAAATGGCCAAGATCCACTTTTGTCTGGGCATTTGCCGGCGTAGCTCAACGGTAGAGCACCTGTTTTGTAAACAGGGGGTTGCAGGTTCGATTCCCGTCGCCGGCTCCACTTTCCCCGATGATTTCACTGCCTGGTGGTGTAATGGTAGCACAGCAGACTCTGACTCTGCTTGTCTAGGTTCGAGTCCTAGCCGGGCAGCCAATTTCGACGGGGCCGTCCGTGAGGCCCCGGAGGGGGTGGGGATTGGCAGGTGTTATTAATTGCTGGCGACCGCCGGATCATAATGGCACGCTGCGCGCACGCGGAATCGGGGCGCGATCAAGATTGATAGGCTGATTCTCTTTTTACATTGAAAATGTGGGTTGACAGTCAAGTTTCGATGAACACTCATCCGCATTCTTGCTTCGCCCCCCCCAATCACCCACACGCCAGCTCGCGCGATATTGGATCGCGGCCCGAAGCGGGGCGTCGTGGCATGCGAGTCTTTCTCGACACGCGCCCAAGATTAGTTTGCAAATGTTTTCACGCCCCAATCCCCGATAGATCTTACCTCCAACCATGATCACCCATAGCCTAGCCTTCGTTGTACTACTGAACAAGACGCCGATGGAGTTGTTCGCCAGCGGCGGCCCCGTCATGTGGCCCATCCTCCTGGTCGCGACCGTTGGATTGACCGTCATCATCGAGCGCCTCCTCTTCATCATTCGCGAGAACAACCAGCGCGAGCCCGAGGTGGTTGCCAAGATGCTGGAGTGCGTTGAGAAGAACGACATCGAGGGCGCAATGGCGGTCGGCAAGAAGAGCGAGGACCCCGTCGCGCGGGTCGTCGTCTACAGCTTGTCGCACTTGGATTCCCTCTCAAACGCCTTCTTCAGGGCGTCGGGCCAGGAGATCGCCCGCTACCAGCAGGGCTCGGCCACCCTTGACACCTGCATCACCGCCGCACCGCTCCTCGGTCTGCTGGGAACGGTCACCGGAATGATGCGCACGTTCGGCGCCCTAGGCTCCGCCGGAGCCGACATCGGGGCGGCGGCCTCCACCATCACGGGCGGCGTCGCCGAGGCTCTGATCGCCACCATGTGCGGCCTCGGGATCGCCGTCACCTGCCTGTTCCCCTTCAATTACCTGAACGCCCGCACCGACCAGGCCAAGAGCGAGATCGCCGACGCCTCGCACGCCCTTGAGATCCTGATCAAGAGGTCCGAGGCGAAGACGCGCTGAGCCGGGGCAGCACGATTCACCATGGCCGGTCCAAGCACAGGCGGCAGCAGCGGCGGGAGGAAGAGGGCGCGCATCGAGATCATTCCCCTGATCGACGTCATCTTCTTCCTGCTCGCAACGTTCGTGCTGTTCACGCTCTCGCTGAACAGGTCGATGGGGCTGCGCGTCCTCCTCCCCGAGTCGGAGACGGGCGAGCCCCGCGATCCCTCGGGCACGGCGACGATTACGGTCACGCAGGAGGGGACGATGGCCTGGGACAAGGATCCCGTCACGCTCGACGAGTTTCTCATCAGGCTCAAGGAGTTCCACATGGAGCATCCCGATGACGCCCGCATCCTGATAAACGCCGATTCCGAATCCTCGTACTCATCGGTGATCTACGTGCTCGACGAGGTTCGCAAGGTCGGGATTCAGAAGGTCCTGATCGAGACAAGGGTAAAGCCGGCCGCGACAGTGACCGGCGTCTAGTAGACCCCAACCCTTTAAACACCCACTACCATGGCAGGCGGAGGCTCCCCCAGAGGCGAAGAAGGCAGGAAGAAGGCGCGCATCGAGATCATTCCCCTGATCGATGTCATTTTCTTCCTCCTTGCCACATTCGTGCTGTTCACCCTTTCGCTCAGCAGGATCCAATCGCTGCCGCTGCAGCTGCCCGTGGCCCAGGTGCAGACGAATGCGAAGCCGGACCCGGACATGGTGACGCTGCAGGTTTCCGACACTGGCACCTATTACTGGAACAGGGAGCCTATCTCCTCAAACGAACTCGAGCCGCGGCTGCACTCGTACAAGAAGCAGGTCCAGGTTCCTCGCGTGCTGCTAGCCGGCGACAACCGGGCTCACTTCGGGCCGACCTGCTATGCCCTAGACCTCATCCGCAAGGTCGGGATCGAGCAGGTGTCAATCGAGACGCGGGTGCGCGACACCGGCAAATGACAGCCGCTCGCAGAAACCTTGGAGCCTCATGAGACGCGACTTAATTTTCGGGTTCATCGTCACGATCACGATCGAGTTCTTTGTGGCGTGGGGCGGGAATCTTACCCACTACGTCCCCAAGCCCCGGGTGAAGGAGGAGGAGATCAAGCTCGATATCGTCATGCCGAAGCTTGAGCCGGACGAACCCGACGTCGTTGAGGAGACGGAGCAGCGGCCGGTCGAGATCGCTCCGCCGATGCAGCTCGACGTCCCCCAGGCCGTCACGCCCCAGTCGTTCGTCCAGCAGATCGAGCCCCCGCCGCCCGACCTGTCGGCTCTCGCGAAGAACATCGTCAAGATCCCCGAGGTCCGCACCGGGCTGCAGGGCGTCGAGATCTTCGACATCTCAAAGCTCGACCAGCAGCCGGTCCCGCGCTTCCAGGCGCGTCCGCAGTACCCCTTTGAAATGAGGCGCGCCGGGATATCCGGGGATGTTCTCGTCGACTTCATCGTCGACACGAACGGCGACGTGAGGAATGCGTTTTCGGCCCATTCGTCGCAGCGCGAATTCGAGGCCTCGGCCGTGCAGGCGGTCAGCAAGTGGAAGTTCAAGCCGGGCAGGAAGAACGGCCACGCGGTCTACACGCACATGCAGGTGCCAATCGTCTTCACACTAAACGAGGAATAGACCGTGCCTTTCCATCCAAAGCACACAGCAATCCGGGGGCTCGGCATTGTCGTCGCCGCGCTCCTGATTTCATTGCCGGCTGGGCAATGCGCCGAGGGCGACCAGACCCAGGGTGAGCCGTACAGCCTCTCCGACGCCGTGGGCGACGGATTGTCAAAGATAAGGCCGCTTCTCGAACAGAAGGACTATGCCGCCTCGAACAAGATAGTAGACGATCTCATTACCACGGCGGAGCAGGACAGCTACGACATGGACATCCTCCTCGAGACGAGGGCGCGCATCCTGATCCAGCAGACCAAGTATGCCGAAGCCATCAAGCCAATGGAGGGCGCGCTTGATATCGCCGACCGGCACCACTTCAACAGCGCCCACCAGGAAACGGATATACTGAACCTGCTCGCGCAGCTCTACTACCAGACGGCAGAGGATTCCAAGAAGCCGCGCGAGGAGCAGCTTGCCTCCTATGCCAAGGCCGTCGGGTATATGCAGCGGTATTTCAAGCTGAACCCCAAGCCGAATGAGGACATCTCGTTTTCGTATGCCCAGCTTCTCTACGCAGAAGCGGTCGCAAAGAACCAGGAACATCCCGACCCGGAATTGATCACGCAGGCGCGGATCCAGGTCGAGAAGGTCCTTCTGATGACCGTGCACCCCAAGGACACGACGTACGCCTTCCTCCTGGCGACCCTTAACCAGGAGCAGAACTACACCCGGGGCGCCGAACTCATCGAGCTCATGCTCTCGAGGAATCCCTCGAACAAGTCCTACTGGGCGGACTTGGTCATGTTCTACATGATGCTGGGCCAGAGCACCAAGGATGAGGCGCAGATCCGCAAGTATAACATTCGTGCCATCAACACGATTGAGCGCGCCCAGGCGCTCGGATTCCTGAAGACGCCGAAGGACAATTTCAACCTCTTCACCCTCTATTACAATTCCAACCAGTTTGGAACGGCCGCGGACCTGCTCTATGCGGGGCTCAAGGCCGGCACGATCGATCCCACGCTCACGAACTGGCAGCTCCTGGCCTCCTCGTATGAGCAGATCAACAAGGAATTCATGGCGATAGAGGCGCTGAAGGAGGCGGCGAAGCGCTTCCCGGCAAACGGCGAGCTCAATTTCAAGATCGCCCAGGTTTACTACAGCCTCGGCAACAACGCGGAGGCTCTCGAGTACTCGAAGATCGCGATCGAGAAAGGCGGGATTTCAAAGCCCCTCCAGACCTACGAGTTCATCGCCTACCTGGCCTATGAGCAGCACCAGTACCAGTTCGCCCTTGAGACGCTCGACAAGGCTATCGAGCTGAAGAAGGGCAGTCCCGACCATCAGATGTCCGTATTGAGGAGTGCGATCGAGGACGCAATCAGGGAGGAAAAGGAGAAGGAAGAGAAGAAGACTGCCCAACAGACCGCAGCAGCTGAGCCAACAACATGAAGAGAAAAACGAAAGTCTACCTAATCGTTCCCCTTGTCGTCCTGATAGCGTTCAGTGGCTACTACTGGAGCTTCAAGTCCGACTACGACGCTAAGCAGGCCGCCGTTGCCGCCGCGATAAAGGAGCAAAAGCTCGAGAAGCTCAGGCAGGAGGCCATACAGCGCGAGGCTGCGATCCACGACGCCATCGAGGCGCAGAAGCAGCGCAAGAAGGAGCGGCTGGAGCGTGAGGCGAGGGAGCAGAAGATGAAGGACGACAAGGAGAACGCGAAGCTCAACGCGGACAAGGCCGTCCAGGAGGAGCAGAAGCTCGAGCGGCAGGTCGAAAAGCTTACGGCCGACGTCAAGGTCGAGAAAGAGGAGATCCAGAAGATCGAGGTGGAGAACAAGAGGGCCGTGGCGGAGGAGGCCTTCCTCAAGGACTATGTGAAGTTGGCCCAGGACAACCAGGCCAGCCTTGCGGCAGTGCTTACGAAGATCGCGGCTGCGGACGCCGCGGTTGCAAAGGCGGCAGCCGCAGCAGCTGCTGCTGCCGCCAAGAAATGACCTGTTAAGCCCCTAACAGACAAGGCTCTCTCATGAAAAAATGGATGTACGTTTTCGGCCCCGGCTTGATGCTGGCGGTATTCCTATTCTTCTACTTCGCGAGCAAGGCTGAGACCGACGCCCGCCTGAGGGCGGAAAAGATCCACAAGGAGGAGGTCGCCAGGGAAGCCGAGGCCAAGAAGCAGGCCGCCGAGGCGAAAGCCCGCGCCGACGCCGAGGCGCGCAATGCCGAGCGCGCCGCCGAGGAGACCAAGGCCGCGAAGGACAAGCAGGACAAGTACGACAACGAAATGCGCCGGATCAAGGACGACACCGACAAGGCGAACGCAAACGCCGAGGCCTATGCGAAGCAGGTTTCGGAGCTCACCATCGAGCTCGACTCCCTCCGCAAGCAGAGGGACACCATCACCCGGGAGGGCTTTGACCTTGCGAAACGCGTCGAGCTTGCGGAGGTAACCAGGCGCAATGCGGAGCTCGAGATCCAGCGCATGGTCGAGATGATTTCAAACAGGGCGGACCAGAGCACCTTGACCAAGATGCCTCCTCCTCCTCCTCCGAAGGAGAGCTGAGTCCAGCGACGGCGACCTGGGCGGCCGGGTTTTCTGCTTGCTGATTGCGCGGCGGTTTCGCTTTCTGGTTCCTCACGCGAAAATGTCGGGGCGTAGCTTAGCCTGGTAGAGCGCTACGTTCGGGGCGAACTGGCCATCATCTGGCCCCCAACGACTTGCGTAAGCGCTTCACGGTCTTTCGCTCGGTTGTGTGAACCTTGGAGCCTGTTCGTCCTCGAGAAAACTTGACGACAGAACGGTAAAACATAGTTTTACCACATGCTCAAAACGATTTCCAAGGTCGGCAACTCTCAGGGCATTATTTTTGACTCCGCACTCATGGAACTCGCGCACTTAAGGACGGGAGACGAAGTGAATGTGGAGGTCCATTCAGGCGGCACAATTACCATCACTCCGCTTCGCAAGGAGCCATCGCGCGAGGAGATTTCGTCGACGATAAGGCGCACGATGAAGGATTACGCGCGCACGATGCGCCGTTTGGCGTGAGCAAGAAGCCCGGCGAACAAGTCTCCCATCTTACAGTTGATTCCGTTCAGGAGATCCACGCCGAAGCGATTGCCACCTTCGGCGGTTCTGTTGGGATAAGGGAACTGGCGTTGCTCGAGTCTGCTGTGGCTGCGCCCCAGGCGAGCTCTGGCGGAGAATCTCCTTACACAAGTGTCGCCGAAATCGCTGCCGCATATCTTTTCTTCCTTTGCCGCAACCATCCCTTCTTGGACGGGAATAAGAGGACGGCTCTGGGCGCTTGCATTGTATTCCTGCGATTGAACGGCATCGAACCCTTGGCCGACAGCCAAGCTTGGGAAGACCTTACTCTCGATGTCGCCGCTTCAAGAATAGACCGCGAAGAAACCACCAAGCGCCTTCGCGGCTTGCTTCCCGTTTAGATGGGAAGCTCGACTCGAGTCTTCTCCCCGGTCCCAGCTTCAAGTGTACGGTTGTGGCGATCTGCTTCACTGGATGGTTCACAGTTCGCCTCGAATCAGGAGGTTCTCATCTTCCTGGTAGCGTCGCGGCCCGCGAAACCTTTTCTTCTTGCGACCTGCTCCGCGCACGCGCCTACTCACTTTTCGCGAAAATGTCGGGGCGTAGCTTAGCCTGGTAGAGCGCTACGTTCGGGACGTAGCACCCAGCATCCGTCCCCCAATGGCTTGCGGAAGCGCTTAACAGTTTTCGGCCCGTTTGTGTGAACTCTGGGGCCCTTTTCCGGGCTTTTCTTCAGCCGATGCAACGGAGCCGACTCGCTGCCATAGAGCTTCGCCTCCACAAGGCGCCGATGACGCTTGACGGACATTATAGAGGCGCTAAAATGACATTATGAGGACCCTTACCATTACTGACGCCCGTCAGAATCTGGGCCATTGGCTGAAGCTCGCAGCCAACGGAGAGGATGTGGGAGTCATTGTCGGATCCGACATCATTGCCCTTCGAAAGGTAAGCGTGCAATCGGCGGATTACGCCTATCAGGAGTACGGACTGGCTCCTGCCCAAGTCCAGGAAGCCGAAGAGCGAATTGATGCCGAGATCAAGAAGGAAAGGCGTGCAAAGACGCTCAAGGAATTCAAGGGGGACTGGCGCGAGTTGCGTCGATGAGGATCGAAAGCGCAAAATCCTTTGTCAGATCGTTGAGTCGCCGGTCGGATTCTGAACTCAAACAAGTAGCTGAAGCGATGAAGGCGACGGCCTCTGCATTTGGTCATCCCCATACTCATGCGGGAGTCGATATCCGGCGCCTTGGAAGGAACCTATTCGAGTGCCGGGTTGGACTAGACCTGCGGCTGCTTTTCAAATGCGAGCTGGGGACCTTGGTTTTTGTGTACTCCGGCAATCATGACGATACCCAGGCTTACCTACGAAGGTAGATCGGCCGATCCCGGCGTAAGCATGCTGCCGGAGAGGGGCCTGGCCTTCTGCTCTACTTGCTCACCGGCTCCGCGTGCTGCTCTCCTGCAAGAAACGCACCATCCCGCCATCTCCCGTCTTTTCTACTTGCGACCCGCTCTGCGCACGCGCCTACTGACCTCTCGCGAAAATGTCGGGGCGTAGCTTAGCCTGGTAGAACGCTACGTTCGGGACGTACTGACCGGCATCTGGCCCCCAACGACTTGTGGGAGCGCTTCACAGTTTTTCTCCCGTTTGTGTGAACTTCGGGGCCGTTTGCGCTATCAATCTTGTGATCTTGACGCGGCGGTGTTGATCTGCACATTCATTACATAATTATTACTTTTGTATGAAGACCCTGCAAATCCGTCTAACCGACGATATGCGTGAACAGGCCGATTCCGTGCTTGAAGACATGGGATTGGATATGCCGACAGCAATCCGTCTTTACCTTAGAAAGATAATCCAAACTCGCAGCATTCCTTTCCCTCTGGGCGCCGCAGGCGTCGTGGTCGAATCCGTTAAAGTAGATGACGCTGTGCAGCGTAAGATGGATGGGGTCGCATTGGCCTGGCGGAAGCGCAAGGGGTAATGGCGCTCATCATCGCAGAGAGTATTCGCCGAAGGGAGTTCGGCGGGGACATACCGGCTGAGGACATCGACGTTCTCGTGCGATCGGCTCGGGTTGCCCTCTCCACGCCAATTAGAGGAGAGGGCCTGCCAAAGGGCACACGACTACTCAAAGCTTATGCTACTTCGGCCCGCGGCCCGCGGCGCATCGTTTACTTGCTGGCGGTAGCGAAGGAAGACCTTTTCCTCCTCTTCTACAGGGGCAAGACGGATGAAATCGGCAGGAATATCTCCCTCGCCAATCCCGCATTTCGACGGCAGCTAAGCCGGCATTTGGACCTTCTGATTAATGACATCCGTGCCGGTCGAACGCATGTGATTGAGACCGCTTGACCGCGTGGAGGCCAAGGATCGCGCGTATTTAGGGCAACTCGCCATTTTTTCTACTTGCGACCCGCTCCGCGCACGCGCCTACTCACTTTTCGCGAAAATGTCGGGGCGTAGCTTAGCCTGGTAGAGCGCTACGTTCGGGACGTACTGACCGACATCTGGCCCACAACGAATTGCGGAAGCACTTCACAGTTTTCTGTCAATTTGTGTGAACTCTGGGGCCATTCTTAGTCCCTACTAGCATCGCGAATTTGTCCCTCGGCTAAGACCTTTCAGTGAAGCACCGCGAGCGACTTCTGTCTCCCCTTATGGCTACACAATCTCACTCTGCCAATTCTCCAGCGTGAGATTGGGAACACGTCCGAATTCGGACGTGTTGTTCGTCACCAAGACCGCCCCGAGGCGTAAGGCTTGTGCGGCGAGCATCAGGTCGTAGGGTCCTATTGGTTGGGCATTTGGTCTCAGCTTCGCGAGATGTGCGCGAATAACCCCATAAATAATCGCATCGGAGCACGTATAGTCAGCTTCATCCGCGATGATTTCGCGGAGCCGTGACACGCGAGAGCGGATCGCTGGAATGTCTGGGCGCTTAGCCGCACCGTATTCTAGTTCAGACAACACAACAGCAGAGAGGCGGCAAAATCGCAGGTTCGCCTCCAGCTTCGCCCTGATTTTCTCGTCCTCGCCGCGAAGGTAGCGCGAAAAGACGTTGGTATCCGGAAGGTATATCACGGGTCCGGAAGCGGCAACGGTTCAACTATGGGAAAATCCGGACATGATCCATAAAGCTTAGCGAGCGCCTTGACCCGTCTGGCTTCAACTTTCGGGTCGAGAACGAGCAACCCTCGGCCGGTCTTTTCGATTTGCACCGTGGTCGTGGAAAGCCGCCAAGCCTTGGGCAAACGGATGGCCTGCGAATTTCCGGATTTGAAGACTCTGGTTGTGATAGTAGGCATGTGATGACTGTGTATATACGGAGTCGGTTTGTCAACACGGACCGGACCGGTCGAGCCTCGGACTGCTCAGGCACTTCACAAAGGCGTTCACACTTTGCTAAGAAAGGTGACTCCCCGGGTCTAGTGTCTGCCCCGCGCCACGAGTTTTCTGCTTGCGACCCCCCTTGAGCCCCCGCCTACTGACCTCTCGCGAGAATGTCGGGGCGTAGCTTAGCCTGGTAGAGCGCTACGTTCGGGACGTAGAGGTCGTGAGTTCGAATCTCACCGCCCCGACCATTTTCAGGTCACCGCCGGATGGGTCCGGCTGCGTTCCAGTACGTCTAAGCGGCTCTCCACCATCAAGTGGGGACAGGGTACGTAGACGGTTAAGTGTATGGGTTATCCGCATTGGGCGATGACACGCAAGCGGTAGTTGGAGACGGAGCGGAAGCCATACGCTCTGCGCTGT
>Ga0181530_10001913_pt1 | contig 25552 bp, 24 predicted proteins | sample PEATcosm2014_Bin_42_FD_119769 | JGI IMG/M metagenome (GOLD analysis project Ga0181530, IMG submission 119769) | Peatland microbial communities from MTU Mesocosm Facility, Houghton, MI, USA - PEATcosm2014_Bin10_60_metaG | ecosystem: Environmental > Terrestrial > Soil > Wetlands > Peat | place... | reverse complement strand
CAGGGCGCTTCAGGGTTGTCGCGAGCCCGCGGAGTTTCAACAACAGAGCAGGCCTTGCGCGCGCGGTCAATGAAGATCTCATCGAGGGCACCGACGTCTTCATCGCAGAGATGGGCGCGTATGGCCCCGGTGAGATTGCGGCGCTCTGCGCGTGGCTAAAGCCGAAGATCGCCGTCATCTGCGCGATCGGGCCGGTCCACCTCGAACGATTCAAGACCCTTGAACGGACCCTGCAGGCAAAGGCGGAGATCGTCGAGCATGCGGAGGTGGTCGTATTGAACGTCGATGACGCACGGCTATCTGGCCTTGTGAGCGGACTCTCTCAACTTGGACGCAGGGTGATTGCATGTTCGGGCAGCGATAGAGACGCTGACGTGTTCGTGCGCTTAGCTGGTCGCGACGTCGAGCTGTTCGTCGACTCCGTTCGCATTGGGCAGGTGACGCTCAAGAGCGAGAATCAAGCAATCGCCGCGACGAACATCGCCTGTGCGATCGGCGCAGCGCTCGCCTTGGGCTGTGAAGCGCCTGAGGTGTTGGCGCGATTGAGGGGGCTTCCCGTCGCGCAAAATCGCCTCGAAGTGCTGCTGGCGACGAACGGCGCCGTCGTCCTCGATGACACGTTCAATGCGAACCCGTCGGGTGCACGCTGGGCCCTCGAGGAGCTCGCGTCGCTCGGAAGAACCGGCGGTCGCCGTGTTGTGGTCAGTCCTGGCATGGTCGAGCTTGGCGATCGACAAGCAGAGGAGAACGCGGAGTTCGCAAAGAGCGCGGCCCGTGTTGCGACGGATTTCGTGATCGTGGGCCGTACGAACAGGCGTGCACTCCGACGAGGGATCAATGAATCAGCGCGGGCAGTCGCGCCCCCCCGGGACTCCGAAGCTTTGCACGGGGGAAAAAGCCCCGGGCAGTCCGATCCCCTCTATGTCGCGGAAGTGCGGACGCGCGAGCAAGCAGTCGCCTACGTGCGGAAGTTCCTTCAAAGGGACGATGTCGTTCTCTATGAGAACGACCTCCCCGATCACTACTTCTAGGTCACGTTCGCGCTGTGCGCCGCAAAACAAAGCCGCCGGGTCGCTTCACCTAACATGACGACGTGGTCATGAACGCCTCCCGGGTCGGTGTGATCTTTGGGGGGCCGTCGCCAGAGCACGACGTCTCGGTGCTAACAGGTCTCCAAGTCGCGCGGTGCCTTTCACAAGCAGTCGGCGTGGATGAAGTCTTCGGGCTGTACTGGGCGAAGAACGGTGGGTTCTTCAAGGTCGCGGATGCACTCGAGGCGAGGGACTTCCTCGAGGGGACACCGAAGGACTCGACGCCCCTCGAGCTCTGCGTGGGCCGAGAAGGCGGGTTCTTCGCGCGCCAGGGGTTGCTCGGGCGCAGGAACGAACGCGTCGCCATAGACGCTGCCGTCGTGTGTTGCCACGGTGGACCAGGTGAGGACGGCACGCTGCAAGGTGCCCTCGATCTTGCGGGCGTAGCCTATGCGGGCCCTAGTGCGTACGGTGCGACACTCGGGATGGACAAACTTGCGTCCAGTGCCCTCATGAGCGCGCTCGGCTGTCGCTCCCTTCCGCGGATCCTGCTCGCTGAGGATATGGATGATCCTTGTATCGACCCTCCCTTGATCGTGAAGCCGCGCTTTGGCGGGTCTTCGATCGGGATCGAGGTCGTAGCGGATCTCGCAACGGCAAAAGCGCGGCTTCACTCGAACGTGCACCTGCGACGCGGTGCGGTGGTCGAGCCGTATCGCCCCGAGTGCTACGACCTCCAAATCGCCGTGCGAAGCTGGCCCGATTGGGGCCTGTCGGCGATCGAGCGCCCGTTGCGACGTACGAGCGAGGCCGAAATTCTCGACTACGCGGACAAATACGTCGGGGGGGAGGGCATGTCGAGCGCTCCGCGCGAGCTGCCCGCCGACATCCCCGAGGAATGTGCGAGAGAACTACGCGCAACGACGCACGTGGTCGCGCGCGCATTTGGCGTGAGAGGGGTCGCTCGCCTCGACTTCCTCTTTGACGGGTCGCAGCTCTATGTGAACGAGCTGAACACCATACCGGGATCGCTCAGCCGACATCTCTTCGACAACCCGCACGGAGATGTGCAATTGAGCTTCACGGAGCTTCTCAAGGGAATGCTGGATGAAGCGATGCAACGTCCCGCCATGCAATTCTCCACCGCAGGTGCAGACGGCACGGTGCTTCGTGACGCCGGTGGCATCGCGGCAAAGCTCGCTTAGGCGCGATCGACGCGACGATTGGTCTTTGACGAACATGCCGTTTCCTTCCAAGCACCTGCAAGATGCGGAGGAGGTGTACCTAGACGTCCGTCCGCACTGGATCCGATTGTTCGGGCCCTTTCTCGTCGGAGCGGTGCTCTTGGGAGGCGTCATCGCGGCGTTCGTCTCTTGGTCCAGTGCTCCACGCTGGTTCGGCGCCATGCTCGCCTGTGTCCTTTTTCTCACCGTGGTTTTCGTCATGGTGCGGTTTGTGCGCTGGCGTTCGACGAATCTCGTCGTCACGTCGTATCGCGTCATCTACCGCACAGGGGTGATGCACCGGGTCGGCCGCGAGATTCCCGTCGACCGGGTGCAAGACGTGACCTACGAGCAGCGATTCCTCGAGCGTCTCATCGGGGTGGGGAGTCTGACGATTGAATCGGCCGGGGATCGAGGAAGCGACGTCATCCCCGACGTCGCCCACCCCGCCGTGGTCCAGGGCATCGTGAACCGGGCTCGACGCGCTCCAAAGGATCGAGGAGTGTCCGGTGAGGATGCCCAACCGCCCGGTGCGATCGCGGCGCAGCTCGCGACCCTCGAGGATCTCCATCGACGGGGCATTCTGACGGACGCGGAGTTTCGAGAGAAAAGGGCGGAATACCTCGATCGGCTGTGAGCTCGAGCACGCGTGACCACGCGTGAGCGGGTTTTCCTCGGAGATGAACCCTGTTTGTTATCGCACAGGGCGTTCGTCGCACACGGGCCACTCCTAAGCCAAGAGGGCACGTCGGATCCGGGAAGAAGAGGCGCTCACCCGGAGGCCGAGAGAAGCGCATTGGTACGCTGCAGCCATGTCGGGCCGGTACTGGATTGAGACGCTCGGTTGCCCGAAGAACCAGGTCGATTCGGACAAGATCGCCGGGTCGCTGCTCGCGGCGGGCTATGGACCCGCGAAGCGCGCGACAGAAGCGGACCTCGTTGTCGTGAATACCTGTGCGTTCATCGAAGAAGCCCGGGAGGAGTCGATCGAGACGATCCTTTCCCTCTCTGGCGCTCGCCGGCACGGTGCGCGACTCGTTGTGACGGGCTGCTTAGCGGCGCGCTCGGGGAAAGAGCTTGCGGCGTCGCTTCCCGAGGTTGACCTTGTGGCTGACGTCGGGGTGCCGGTGAACTTCCTCGGTGGGGCGCGCTACATCGGCCATGGCGATAAAAGGGGTCTTCTCCCGAAGCTCGACCTCCTCGAGATGCCACGGCCAGCGGCGAACGCACCGTGGGCGTATGTGAAGATCGCCGAGGGATGTGACCGAGCGTGCGGGTTCTGCGCGATACCGAGCTTTCGCGGACCGCAACGGTCCCGAGCACCAGAGGCGATCCTCGATGAGATCGACGGGCTGAACGTGAACGAGGTCATCCTCGTCGCGCAGGACCTCGCCTCTTATGGGCGCGATCTCGGGCGCGTGGGCGCGCTTGTCGAGCTGCTCGGCGCGGTTGTGTCGCGTGTCGCTCGCGTGAGGCTCTTGTATCTGTACCCGTCGTCGCTCTCAGACGAACTCATCAACGCGATCGCCGCGACGAATATCGCGTACTTCGACCTCTCCTTGCAGCATGTCTCGCGTCCGCTGTTGCGAAGAATGCGGCGCTATGGCGATGCGAAGCGGTTCGGCGAACGCATCGCGAAGATACGGAGTGTCGCGCCGCACGCAGCGCTGCGGTCTTCGTTCATCTGCGGCTATCCCGGAGAGACCGAAGAGGATCACGATGCATTGCTCAACTTCCTTGGAGAAGTGGAGCTCGACTGGGCGGGGTTCTTCACCTTCTCAGAGGAAAAAGGAACGCTTGCAGCTTCTCTCGGCGACAAAGTCGATCGCGCGCTCGCTCTGGAGCGTTTGCGCGAATGTGGCGAAGTCCAAGACACGATCACCGCAGCGAAACGGCAAGCCATCGTCGGCGAAGAAGTCGAGGTTCTCGTCGATGCACCGGGGATCGCGCGCTCATATCGCGAAGCTCCGGAAATCGACGGAATCATCAAGGTCCCTCCTGAACTCGCCCCTGGATCCATCGAAGACGTGCGAGTCGTCGCAGCGGAAGGTCCTGACCTAAGGGCACGTCCCATCTCAAGGGGCGTTGGCACATGACCGAGAAGCGTCACGCCTTCGGCCCTACCGCGCTGGCGACACCGGCCAACGCGCTCACCCTCGCGCGCTTGTTTGCCGCCCCGCTCTTTGGCGTGGCGGTCGCGGAGACCGGGCACCCGGCATGGTGGTTGTTCGCGGTGTGGTTCGTCTTGGGCTCATCGGACTACTTCGACGGGATCGTCGCGCGCCGTCACGGGCCGACGCGCTCCGGCGCGTTCTTGGATCCGCTCGCAGACAAGTTCATCGCCCTTGGCGCGCTCTGCGCGCTCGCGGTCATCGGCGAGGTGACCTGGGTTCCCGTTGGCCTCATCGCCGTGCGCGAACTCGCCATGAGCGCCTTTCGGATCCGCGCGGGCCAAAGGGGCGTGTCGATCCCGGCACGTCCCCTCGCGAAGCTGAAGACCCTCGTCCAAGACGGTGCCATTGCCTGTGCCCTCGTGCCGGAGCTCGGGACAGATCACCTCGGCATCGTGCGTGTGGTCCTTTGGGTCGCCGTCGCCCTCACGCTCGTTACCGGGTTCGAGTATTTCCTCGATGCGCAAAGAGCGATACGGGACCGGGACAGCTCCGGGGAAACGCTTGCGAATCGAAAGATGGCCTAAGTCACGGTGCGCGCTGAGATCATCGCCGTTGGGACCGAGCTCTTGTTGGGCCACCACGTCGACACGAACTCGACCTTCATTGCCGAAGAACTCGCCGCCTCAGGGATCGACTGTCACTTTCAGACGCGCGTCGGCGACAACATCGACCGCATTGCCTCTGCCCTTGAGATCGCACTTGCGCGCTCGGACGCGGCGATTGTCTGCGGGGGCCTTGGGCCGACGCAAGATGATGTGACTCGCGAGGCCCTCGCGAAGGTCATGCGCGTGGAGCTCATCCGCGACGAGGAGACCTTGGCGCGTACGCGAGCGATCTTCGCGGCGCGTGGCCGGAAGATGTCACCGAACAACGAAAAACAGGCGGACGTCCCGATCGGCGCGCAGGTCATCCCCCAAGAGACAGGCACCGCTCCGGGACTCATCTGTCCTGTCGGCCAAAAGGCCATCTACGCGCTGCCCGGCGTGCCTGCGGAGATGAAAGAGATGCTGCGCCGCGCGGTCCTCGGAGATCTCATCGCGCGTTCAGGTGAGCGCGCAGTCATCGCGAGTCGGACCCTGCGGACCTGGGGAATGGGAGAATCTCTCCTCGCTCAGATCGTGGCACCGCGCGTCGAAGCACTCGATGCGGGCGGAAGGGGTGTGCCGACGATCGCTTTCTTGGCAAGGGGCATCGAGGGCATCAGCGTCCGCGTCACCGTGAAAGCACCTGATGCCGATGCGGCGAGAGCGGCACTGGATGTCGAAGAAGCAGAGCTGCGGGTGCTCCTTGGCGACAAGGTCTTCGCGACCGACGAGGAGTCAATGGAACACGTCATCGGGGCCATGCTCACAGAGAGGGGCTGGAAGCTCGCGCTCGCTGAGTCCTTGACGGGCGGACTCATTTCTTCTCGGATTGTCGCGCAGCCGGGAGCGAGCACCTGGTTTGATGGGAGCGTGGTCTGCTACGCATCCTCGGTGAAACACGACCTGCTCGGGATCAAAGAAGGACCCGTTGTGACAAAGGATGCCGCGCTCGCAATGGCCGGTTCGATACGTCGTCTGCTCGGTTCAGATGTCGGGCTCTCGACGACCGGCGTCGCCGGACCTGATGCGCAGGAAGGACTTGCCCCAGGCACAGTCTTTGTGGGCATCGCGCTTCCCGGTGAAGAACCCGAAGCCTTCGGCCTTTCTCTCGTCGGGAGTCGTAACCAAATACGCGAAGTGGCGGCGATCACGAGCCTCGATGCGCTGCGCCGGCGCCTCCTTCAGAGCTGAGCGTCGACATGCTGGGACGTCTTGCACATGAACGCTTTGAGGCGGGTGTGATGTAGGTGGCGGCGGGCCGGGGTCGATCCGCGCATAGCTTGAAGAAGCCGCCGCATTCGGTCTACGTGCGTCGGCGGATCATGGTCCTTGGAGTGCTGCCCGTCGCCGTGGCGCTATCGATCTACGGGATCGTGGCCTCGATGGGCACGACGCCCAAGGCGGCGGCCCCCCGTGTCGAAACGACGACGAGCAGTGAGCCTGCGCCGAGCAAGGTGCTCGAAGTGGGACTGCGCACGATGAGCATCACAGATCATGCTCGAAGTACCTACAACTACACGACAGGAAAGACGGCGCATGGTCGCACCTTGGGCGTTGAGATCCGCTATCCGACGCTGTTCGGCTCGTCGAAAACCGAGACCGCCGATGCAAGGATCGACCGTTCGAGGAACTGGCCCCTCGTCGTGTTTGCACCGGGATACCGCCTACGCGCTGAGGACTACGTGGCATTGTTCGACGACTGGGTGCGCGCGGGCTTCGTCGTGGTCGCGCTCTCCTTCCCCGACACGACCTATCCCGCGTCGGAGGCACCCTATGAGGCGGGGCTTCCCCAGCACAGGACGCCTGAAGGGGATCTCTACAATCAACCCGGTGACGTCGCGTTCACCTTGTCTTTCCTGCGCAAAGAGGTCAGGGCACCCTCGAGCTGGATGTACGGACTGTTCGATGCGAACCGCGTTGTGCTTGTGGGACATTCCGACGGGGGAGTCACCGTTGCGGCCTTGATCTACGACGCGCGATATCGCGTAGGCAATGTGCGCGTCGGCGGCGTTGTCGTGTTGTCTGGGGGAGAGTTGCCAATCGCAGATCAGGCGTACGCGCAACCAATGGGTGCACAGACGCCATTGCTCGTCGTCCAAAGCGCAACGGATCTGTGCAACGCGCCCTACGAGTCCGTCGATCTGTACAACGCGATCGGGCCACCGAAGTACTTCTTAGAGCTGGACGATGCGACGCATCTCAGTTCCTACAACGGAACGGACGCGCCAGCGACCTCGATTGTCGCCGCGGTCTCCATTGCCTTCATGGACGTCGCACTTCGCATCGGACACGTCGCGAGCTCACAAATCCTCATCGCAGGGAGCGTCGGTGGCGTCTCGTCTGTCACGAACGTGCCAATCGCAGCCTCGATCCCGACACCCGTCGGTTCTAGCGTCTGTCCGACCGGCTAAGGCGAAACGAGGAAACGAAGCGCTCAAGGGATTCTCCGATGCGATGTCCGAAGATGGGCCTTGCTAAAGGCGAAGCACCTTTCGAAATACCGCGTCGCGCAGACGGTCGGGGACCATGAGCTCGAGGGCGACACCAAGGTGCGCTGGTAGGCCGATGAGGTAGCGCGAGCGCGGGCGGCGACGTGTCAGGGCCCGTTCGACGACGGCTGCAACGTGCGCCGGACTCGAGGAAAAGCGCGATGCGAAGCCCGTGCTCGTCCCGTCGAGCATGGCCAAGACCTGGGCCTTGTAATGGTCGTAGGGATCGGCACCGTCTTCGGAAACGCTGAGGGCAAGGGATGTGGCGGCCTTTTCTCCCCATAGCGTGCGAACCGGACCAGGCTCGATGAGCACGACATCGATGCCAAAGGGATGGACTTCGAAGCGCAAGGCATCGCTCAGAGCTTCGAGAGCGAACTTCGACGCGTGGTAGAAGGCACTCCCGGGGAACACCGTGCGCCCACCGACCGAGGAAATGTTCACGATCCGGCCGCGGTGTGCTTGTCGCATGATCGGGAGGACGAGCTGGGTCATGCGCACGAGGCCGAAGACGTTCGTCTCGAACTGTGCGCGCGCGTCTTTGAGCCCGAGTTGCTCGACGGGACCGTACAACCCGTATCCGGCGTTGTTGACGAGCGCATCGAGGATGATGCCGCGCCCCGCGAGGGTGCCGAGGGCCTCGACCATCGAGTCCTCGCTCGTCACGTCGAGCGCGAGAACCTCGCAGCCCGCGTGAGCGAGGTCCTCGATGGCGGCGAGCCGCCGGGCGGTCGCGTAGACGATCCAGTCACGCCTTTGCATCCGGAGGGCGAGCTCGTGTCCGATCCCGCTCGAACAGCCCGTGATGAGAACCGATCGCGAGGGTTCGGCCACAGGAGATCCTCCTTGGTTTCGCCTGGCACAGCCGAGGCCGAACCCGAGACCTCCGGTGGGGGACGAGGGATCGGCGGTGTGTGCACTTGCACCGCAAGGGTCCGCTCGTGCCTGCGGCTGAATATGTCGGGCCATCCGACGACCTCATTCTGGAACAAGCCTATTTGGTGGCGCGCGGAGTACGGCCTCTAGCCATTATCGGCAACTGTGGAGACGATCCTGGCGAGCTTCAAGAAGTCGCCACAAGGCTAAAGATCCTCGCTGGGGGAACGGCGATTCACTATGTCGTGCCCGCGCTTCGCGAGGGTCGCATGACCTACGGCTACGCCTGCCACGCATGGGCGATTGATCTGCTTCGGTGGGCGCTATCGGATGAATGTCCAGAGAATCAGAGACATCGCATTATTGGACTTCTTTTGGCCTACAGCCCGCAGGAAATCCAGCGATTTGATGAGCAGGGATGCGGTGAAGCCTTTATTTCTTGGTTGCCACCACCAGCGTCCAGTTCACAGCCTTCTTGCATTTCGGACAATCTGGAAACTCGTGCCCCAGGGGTTCTGTGATGCGCTCGCCACATGAGTCGCACTTGTATATCCCCGCCACGGTGTTCTTTGCACCCGTCCTTGGCATCGTTGCTCCTTTTGGGTCCCGAACCCAGTTTGAGCCGAGGCCCGCGCGCAACATAACCGATGGCTGTGGCACGTGCTGTGGCGTGGCAACGCGTGACCCGATAGATATGGTGGACCTATGCGACACCGCAATCAACGCGCAAAGGTGGACCTGGACGAGCGATTCTCGCTGCATCCGATGGACCCCGAAGAGGCACTTCGCAAACTCTTGCAAGGCACTAAAAAGCAAGTTGCTCAGGGAAAAGACTCCGACCAAGCGGACGATCCCGAAGGGTCGAAGCGGGAGCCTTAGCCAACTTATATTCGATGCGCCGCCCCATTTGTTTTGCGAGAAGGCGCACACGAGCTGCATCGGATACCTGACGCGTGCTGTACCGAAAGTCGAACTCGGCCAAATAGCGCGGCAGGTGCTCAGCGGAAACGTGGTGGTGCGTTCCGTCCAACGACCGCTTGAGTTGCGAGAAGTAGTTCTCCGCGAGGTTGGTGCTCGCGCCATTCGTGTGCACGTACTGACCGGCCTTGTGGTCAACCGTCGTGTGCTCAGCGAAAAGCCATTCGACCCGCTGGTAAGCCCCAGCCGAGTCGGTCTGCAAGTGGGTGTACCTGGCGTTGACGTTCGCTTTGATGACCATGTAGAGCGTGTCACCACTAACGGTGTGCACCATTTCGGATCGCGCCTCGCCAGTCTCGCGGTTGATAAGTGTCACAACGGGAGTCTTGACCCTGCGCGGGTATCGGGGTTGGCCGACGCGAGCATTGGCGTGTCGGTTTTTGGGATCGCCACCAAGCCACGTTTCGTCAGAAACGACGGTGCCAGTGAGCAACGGAGCGGAATCGTCGCGCTTCATGGCCTCGCGAAGCCTGTGTGCCATGAACCACGCGGTTCGTGGGCAGAGTCCGTACTTGCGCTCAATCTCGCGAGCACTGACCCCATTCTTCGAGGCGCACATCTCGAACATGACGAGCACCCAAGTTCGGATGCTCGCCCGTGTCCCGTGCATGACCGTTCCAGTCAAGACCGAAAACTGCTTGCGACACGTTTTGCATTGCCATGTCCGTCGCTGGGTTGGTTCACCCGAGCGCGTAAGGCGACCCGCAGCACCCCTGGGGGCCATAAGGCTGACGTTCGTACTTGCACAATGGGCACACCGCGGAGTGTCGCCCCAATACAGCCCTTCCAGGTACAAATAGGCGTCGGCTTCGGTGATGATTTCCCTGCTCAGCGTGGCAAGGGTGACTTTCGGTTCCATGCCTCTATTGAACCAAATGGGTGTATCAATTCAGCTCTCTGCAACATCGAATTACACGGGTGCTATTTACCACAAGGCGTAGCATGCTCAACATGGACGCCTTACAAAACAAACGGCTTGCCGAATGGATTCGGACGAAATGGAAGCACGGCCCTTGTCCTGTATGTCAGGAGAACAACTTCGGTCCTGGTGCCGATATCGCTTTTCTCATACCCGTGCAGGGAAGCGATAGCGGAATGCAGGCAACCCCGCCGCGTGGACCGTATCTGTTTGTTCCGATCCTTTGTGGCAACTGCGGCTACTCGATGCTCATCAACGCCAATCTGGCAGGACTCATGGGTCCACCACCAATTCCGCCACCGCCAGAGGGGAACATTTACTACCCACCCGGGACTGAACCATGATGATGCCCACAAAGCCAGGTGGCGCACCCGATCGAGTCCCATCGCCACTCGGTTCACCATTGGAAGCTTCCCTCGTGCAGCCCGCCGCGGGTGCACTTCAGTACAGGCCCATTAACCGAATGATCTGGGAAGCACTAATCCGTCAGGTCAGGCGGGCCAAGGAGGCCGATTCATTTTATGCCTCCTGGGCCTCATTCTTGGCTGGCGTCACCGCCGCGAGCCTCATTGCGTTTCTCACGATCTGGTTGACAGCGACGACAAATAAGCCAAACAGCATCGGCCAAGCAATCTTTGCCGTGCTCGGTGTTTCCTTTGGAGTTTTCACGTACGTCATCTGGCGTATCGAGAAACGGGCGCGTGCAAACAGGACGAGTCCACTGGATGCTCTCAGAGAGGATATGGAGGCCGTCGAGACATACTTCTTGCCCAGCAATGTCGCGGGGACCCCACAGGCCGTCAATACGTCAGAGCCAATTTCCGCCAAAGGCAGTTGAGTGACACCCTTGCTGTGCAAACGCACACATCACCGAGGGATCCACCACCGAACACATGTTCGGAACTACAGTCGTGCAAGTCCGATGAAACAGCTCCCGTCCTGGTCCGGGGATCGGGCCAGCCGGGTCGATACAACGGCAGCGTACAGTCCAGGATCCCTCGAGCGAGTTCCGTGGAGAGGCAACGAGGAGACTTAGGAGGCAAGGTGCAGGCGATGGAGCGGGACAAGGCGCTCGAGACGGCGCTCGGCCAGATCGAAAAGCAATTCGGCAAGGGCTCGGTCATGCGCATGGGAGAGAACTTGAACTTGGCGATCGAGTCGATCTCTACGGGAGCGATGTCCCTTGACCTCGCGCTCGGCATCGGTGGTCTGCCGAGGGGCCGCATTGTCGAGCTCTTCGGGCCGGAATCCTCGGGTAAGTCGACGCTCGCCCTGCACGTCGTCGCCGAGGCCCAACGCAACGGCGGCGTGTGCGCCTACATCGACGCGGAACACGCCCTGGACCCCGTGTATGCAAGAGCGATCGGTGTCGACATCGACGAGCTGTTGATTTCCCAGCCGGATACGGGGGAACAAGCCCTCGAGATCGCGGATCTCCTCATACACTCCGGAGCGATCGACGTCGTTGTCATTGACTCCGTTGCTGCGTTGACGCCGCGGGCAGAGATCGAAGGGGAGATGGGTGACACACACGTCGGCCTGCAAGCCCGGCTCATGTCCCAGGCCCTGCGCAAGCTCACCGGGACGTTGAGCAAGTCCAACACGATCGCTCTGTTCATCAACCAACTGCGCGAGAAGATCGGCGTCATATACGGATCACCCGAAGTGACCCCTGGCGGGCGGGCGCTGAAGTTCTACGCGTCGGTCCGCCTCGACATCCGAAGAGTGGAGTCCATCAAAGACGGCGCCGAGATGATCGGCAACCGGACGCGAGTGAAGGTCGTGAAGAACAAGTGCGCGTCTCCCTTCCGGACCGCTGAGTTCGACATCATGTACGGCAAGGGGATCAGCAGGGAAGGCTCGATCCTTGATGTCGCAGTGGACCTCGGCATCGTGAAGAAGTCGGGGGCTTGGTACACCTATGAAGGCGAACAGCTCGGTCAAGGTCGAGAGAACGCGAAGGACTTCTTGCGCTCAAGCCCAGAACTCGTCATCGAGATCGACGAGAGGATCCGACAGCACGTCGCCGAGATCAAAGCGGACGTGCCGCTCGGTGCTGGAGTGAGCGACGACGAGCCCATCACGCTTGACGATTAGCGCTGTCCGAAGACCAAGGCGAGCGGAACCGACCCCTTAGACGGGAATCGCGGTGTGCTTGAACTCATTGATCTCGGGGTGATTGTCAATGAGATCGATGATTCCTTTGATGACCGTGATGCTCTCTTGCGCGTCTTCCGAAGGGCGCTTCAACAAGCGGACGAATACCGCACGCTCACCCACGATGAACGTGGGGACACCCCACACGTCATGGGTTCGCTCCAACTCTTCATGCTCGCGACGCAAGGTCTCATAGGGCCATCCGTCCGCGAGCTCTTTGAAAATGAGGTCCGCGTCCACCCCGCCACGCTCTAGAGCCCGTGCGACGACGACGTCCTCGCGCAGGTCCTCGCCATCGTCGTGGCGTATGGCGAACAGGGATAGATGCGTGGAGAGGAAGTGCTCGGGGAATCGATCGCGCACGACGACCCCCGCGCCAAGGGCGGTGAGCTCCTTGCGACGCAAGGGGTCTTCCCAGACGCTGAGCCCGTTTTCGGACTCGACATGGACGCTCAAGGAGTACGGGACAAAGCGCACCTCAAACGGCGCACTCGCGCGTAGGGCCGCGACGACGTGCTCGTTCGCATTGCGGGCAAAGGGGCACCGATAGTCGAAATTCAAGGAGAAGCTCTTCTTGTCCATGGTAGGTAGAACCCCTCTCCGACGCGGATATTCCTTCGTGGTCGTCCAAGCGTGCTGCAAGGTTCCAGGGTCATTCAACGAGTGCAGTTCGGGTGTGTAGCATCATGAAGTGCTTCCTGAGGTGCGCGCCGCGCATCTCGGCGACGTCTCTGGCATCGCCTCAATGCTCGGGCGCGCGTTCCGCGACGATCCCGTTTCACACTTTCTCTTTCCGCTGCCGGGAGATCGCGCGGCGAAGCTGTCCAGCTTCTTCGCCCTGCAGTTACGCCACCAGTACCTTCCGCGTGGAGAGGTCTACACAGTAAGAGATTGGCTGGGGGCTTCACTGTGGATCCCGCCACGGCCGCGCCCCATGCGCCCCAAAGACGCCTTCGCGCAGCTGACGCTCGTCCGCATCATGTGGGGACGCTTCAGGGAGGCGCGGCGGCTTGCTCTCATCCTTGCGGCGCACCACCCGAAGGTTGCACACTTTTACCTCGCGACCATCGGGGTCGAACCGAGGTTGCAGCATCAAGGCTTGGGATCAGCGCTCATGGTGCCCGTACTCGTGCGCTGCGACGAGACCGATACTCCTGCATATCTCGAATGCTCGAAGGAGGAAAACATCCCCCTTTATCGCAAGCACGGTTTCGTCGTCACCGAAGATCTCCAAATACCAGGTGGCCCGAGGATCTGGCTCATGTGGCGCGCGCCGACAAATACGGCAAGAAAGGATGGATGAGCAAGGCGCGCGCTGTGCGATCGCTGCTAATCGGGGCTGAAGATATCGGGAGGAAGCGGGCGGACGCCTTGTGGAATGCGCGCCGGGTCGAAGATGATCTCCGAGAGGATGTCGAGCACCGCGCGCACGGGGGCACCGGGGAGCCCGCGGCGACGCTGAGCAACGCCGACGTGACGCGGGGGGAGGCCTTCGATTGGCACGATCACCCAGTCGTCTTGCAGGTAGCTCGGTAGGACCCCTGCGGGAAGGACGGACAGTCCGCATCCCTCGAAGGTGAGCGAGGAGATGAGCCGGATGCTGTCCGCCTCCGCGAAGGGCTGGATGGAAACGCCGTGGGCATTCGCGACGGCGTCGAGGTCGTCGCGAAAGGCGCTCCCTGGAATGGGGAGGATGAGGGGAAGATCCGCAAGCGTCGCGAGACGGACAAAGCGGGCTCGCGCGAGCTCGTGGTCCTTTGGTACGCACAGGCCGAGGTCCTCTTCGAAAAGCGGAATGGTGCGGACTTCTGTTCCCGAAGCGGGCAATGCGAGCACGCCAATATCGACGAGCCCACTCGCAAGCTGTGCATCGAGACCGAGGGTCGTCGCTTCAACAAAGAGAAGGTGCAAGTGCGGATGGCGCGTCGGTGCGAGCTCGAGGAGCTGAGGCACAAGCCAACGCGCCGTCGTGCCGATCGCACCGAAGCGGACGGTTCCCGTTACCTCGTGTCCCATCGCTGTGACGTCGGAACTCAACGCATCGAGCTCGCCGATAACCCGGCGTGCGCGCACGAGGACGATCTCACCGGCCTCGGTGAGCTGTCCGGTCGCGCGATCGATGAGGACGGTTCCGAGCTCGTTCTCGAGGTGCTTGATGTGTGTCGAGACATTCGACTGCACGGTCACGAGCGCGTCTGCGGCGGCAGAAAAAGAGCCGTGTTCGGCAATGGCAATGACGGCGTGGAGCTGGCGGAGGTCCATCGTTAGATATGATAGCGAGAATCTAAAGCAACTGTTTGACTGATTCTCGAGGAAGCGAGATACTCGGCCTTGACCTCAGGGCCCTCGGGTACCCCCACCCGCTCCTGTTGGTTCGAACTGAGAAGAGGTCGGTGCCCCCCACCGGCCTCTTTCTCGCGTTGTGGGGAAAGGGTCTCTGACCCCGTCTACCAGGGCTTTCCCGAGTCCTTGTCCTTCGGCTTCTTGAAGCCCTGCGCGGAGTCGGGAAGTGCCCAGGCACGGCGCCAGGAGGAGGCATCGGGCCCGCGCAACGGCGGCGTCGTGCCACGTGCCTTGCGGAGTCGCGCCGACCACCAGTCCGTCTCAGCCTCGTCGGCGAGCACGGCAACCGCGGCCTCGATCCGTGCGGAAAACCGGCGGGCGTCTTCTTTTTTCTCCGCGTCTTGCAAGGGCCACAGCGCGGCTCCGAAGCGGACCTCGACCTTGCCGGGACGCAGGACACCGCCGCCCTTGGGGAACACGGGGCGTACGCCACGCAGGTGCATGGGCACGACGGGCACGCCACAGCGCTTCGCAAGGTACCCCGCGCCCCCGCGGAAGGCTTGACCCCAGCCGTCGGGGCTGCGACCACCTTCGGGGAAGATGATGAGATTCCAACCGTCGTCGATGAGCTCCGCCGCGACGTCCGCGCTCTTGCGATTGACACGGGTGCGTTCTACGGGAATCGCGCCGAGGACCAAGGACCAAAGGCGAGCTTTCCAGGCGCGGTCGAAGAAGTAATCGGCTGCGGCAGCAACGACGGTGTGGTGACGGAACCGTTCGGGGAGCGCGGTCAGGACGACCGCAGTGTCGAGGTGGCTCGCGTGATTCGATACGAAGATCACCGGACCTTCGAGACCTTCGAGGTGCTCGGCACCAAGATGTAACGGCGACGTCGCGATCCGAGTCAGGGGAACGGTCACGTTGTCGATGAGGAGCTCTCGCGTCGCGCGCGCGAGCGGTGAACGCGCCCATCTCGTGTCGTAAGTGACGCCGATGTTGCGCTCCTTGGTAGGTCGCTCGATCGTCCCGGGCCAGCTCGGGGACTCGAGCACCTGCGCGATGACGCGCGGCAACCGATTGCTCACTTCACGTCCATGAAGAGAAGCGGGGGAAGGTGAAGGTGCGAGATCGATGGGTCGCGCCCGACGACGTCCTCGGCCATCTCGAGCGCGTCGGCGAGGCTCGAAGCGGGCTTGAAGCCCATGCGCCTCACTGCGGCGCGGTCCCCACCGACGATGATGACCGCGCCGAGGTGCTGGAGCGCGTGCGCGCACCAGTACCACATGTAAAAGGGATGCACCCCGTGGTAGGCGTAGGAGGTGCGATAGAGGTGGATGTACCAGGGGTCACGTGCGAAGGACTCCTCGAACTTCGCCTCGATCTCTAGGGGGTCCGTCGTCTCGACGAGTACCTGCTCAAAGAAATCGATGTAGCTCGGATGATGTACCGGGTGAAAAGCCCACGGTGTCGGGTGCGACAAGATCGCGACACCGCCCTCGCGAACGACCGGCTTGCCGCGGTAGCAGTTGAAGAAGTACCCAAGCCCGAGGCATGCGACGAGGACGGGGTTCATGATCGAGTTCACGTTGTAGGGACCGATGTAGGGGATACCCATTGTGAGGATGTCGGTTTGGCCCTCGACCTCAACGAGCTGTTGTCGGAAGATGTTCTGGAGCGTCGATTCGTGCACAGCCTCGACCTCACCGGCTTGGACAGACGTCAGCGCGTATGGAGAACGGATCGACTGGAAGATCGCGCGCGCCAAGGGATCCGGTGTTCGGGCAAGCGCCGAGCTCGTTGCGTGGAAAGAGGCGCGGTCCTTCAACGTCCACTCCCATTCCCTGTGGGCGAGGAAGCCGAACTGCGCGGGGAAGGTGTCGGTGTTGAGGGTCGTTTCGATCTGGAAGATCTTGATGCCGGCGTCTTTGATGAAGCGCCCCATGCGCCAGTTCGAATGGTGAAGCTCGGAGTTATGGCGATCCATGAATGACCGGCTGTTCTGCATCGCGCGAACGTTGTGGTGGTGGCGGATGCTGTTGTAGCTCGCGAGCCCCGTCGCGACGGACTTGTGCCCTCCGTCCATCGCTACGAGGTTGATGTTGACATAGACGAGAAGGTCGCTCTCGGTCGCGCGGCGGTTGAGCTCGACATCTTCTCCTTCCTCGGTCACCCCGAGGCGCACGATGCCGTCAGGGTCCTCCGCGTCGTGCTGCAATAACAAGCCGCCAGGCGCGAACGCGTCGAAGACGCGCTCTCCGAGCGCGTGGCGCAGTTCGTCATCGGTCATGCGACGGTGAAGCGCCAAGGCGGCAATGAGGACGACGTCGTCCACTCCCGCGGAAGCCGCGAGATCAAGCACCGCCTCGATGACGCGCTGTCGCACGTCGGGTGTACGCATCTGGGGGACGGGAAGGGAGATGTCGTCGAAGGCAATCGTGAGACGCATGCCCGGGAAAAGGAGTTCCCGGAGGGGTTTTGCGCCCCCGAGCGGATGCTCGAGAGCCTGCGCGATGGCGGCGTCGGGATCCTCGAGGGCGCGAAGGGGCTCAGGGGGGTAGATGACCCGCGAACCGTTTGGAAGGCGTTCGAGTCGGAAGCCTTCGCCGTGCCAGAAAAGCGTGGACGGCGTCGTTCTGTCGACCTCGAGGACGAATCCTGGCCTCGGGCTCACGTTATGGTTCCCTCTTCTCTCACCTCGTGGTGAGTGCTGTGATCCGCCTTGGTCCGCGACGGTGATCGACGGAGAACGGATCGCCTTATGTCGAAGACGATCTTCACAGAGCCGCGCCTTCCCGCAGCACCGGCGTGCCTCACCGCTTCGTCGTAACGCTCAAGAGGGTAGTGGGCGGACACGAGTCGTTCGAGGTTTGCGACCTGGACGAGGTCGAAGGCAAGGTCAAAGGTCGATCGTGTGCCTTCGGTAACTCTCTCGGTCCCGTAGGCATACGCGCCGAGCAAAGACACCTCTCGCTGCCAAAGTGGTGCAAGGTCCACCCGCAGAGAACCCGGCATGCCCACGAGCACGATGCGGCCCTTCTGGCGCACGAGTTCGAGGGATTGTGCGATCGATGCGCCAGACCCGACGCAGTCGAACACGACGTCGGCACCTCCGGCGAGCCGCTCGATTCTTCCAGCGTCGTTCGTGACGGCCAGTGCACCCGTTACGCGCCGAACGGCACGTGTGGCTTCGTCAGGCTTCGCGACGATGTCGGCGCCAAGGCTCTCGGAGAAATCGCGCTGCACCGGATGCTTTGCGACCGCGATGATCGTCGCGGGCAAAAAGTGCGCCCGGAGCGCTGCGATCGTCAACAACCCGAGCGTGCCCGCTCCCAAGACGACGACGTGTTCTCCCGGTGCGAGGTTCGCTCGGCCCGCCGCGTGAATCGCGCATGCCGTTGGTTCCACCAAGACGGCCGCCTCGTCGGAGAGGGCGTCGGGCACGCGATGAATCTGAGAATCGTGCGCGACGAGCTCTTCTGACCACCCGCCTCCTGTGTCTGTGCAAAAGCCCGTTTGCAGCCCGGGTTGGATATGACCGAAGGCGATGCGTTCGCAGGCTCCCTTTTCTCCTGCGGAACACGCCGGACAGGGTGGGTCGATCTCCCGCGCAAGACAGCCGAGGACGGGCTCGATGACGATGCGCGATCCCGCGAGCGGGCCGTCGAGGGCTTTGCCCAAGATCTCGTGTCCCAAGACGAAGGGGAAGCTCACGATGGATTCAAAGAACCGGGAGCTTGCTCCGTCCAAGGTGGCAAGATCCGAGCCGCAGATGCCCGCGAGCTCGACGGCAATATGGCGCCAGTTGCGGCCGGGAGCTTCGAAGGGTTCGATCTCGACGAGGCGCGCGGGCCCGAACCGTACACCGCTCGTCGAACCCGCTATGAGCGACGCCGCGCGCGCTGCGGCAAAGCGATGGAGCTGTCTTTCGACGAGGACTGCTTTCATGAGTTCCTCCCGTCATCGAGCAACGTGCCGGGGGCGATCGTGCGGGGGCCGAGTCCCCGAAAAGAGACTGCGAGGGGATAGCGTGGCCCGCCGCGAGCGCGCTTCCACAGCTCGATGGGCCAACCTCGTCGGCGCGCTATTGCGGCGAGTTTCAGTTCCGGGTTCACCGCGACGGGATGGCGAGCGGCTTCGAGCATCGGAAGGTCGCTTGTTGAATCTGCGTATGCGACGGTGTGCGCGAGATCAAGGCCAAGGGACTCGGCCCATTGTTCCATCATGATCGCCCTTGCTTCGCCCGTAGGAGATGTCTTGACGAGCTCGCCGGTGAACTTCCCATCGCGTTCACCAAGGGAAGCGCAGACGATCTCGTCGAACAGAGGCCGAAGCGGTTCGACGACGAAATCGAGAGCTCCGGTAATGAGGAGTGTCTTGTGCCCAAGGGCGCGATGGTCGCGAATACGTTGGAGTGCTTCGGGAAACGATCGTGTCAACAACAAGTCGCTGAAGAGCTCCCAGGAGTCTTCTCGCACCCTTTGCACGGGTGCATCCTCGTAGCGGCGATAAAAGGATCGGAGAAAATCTGTGCGGTCCCTTCGGTCGACGGCTAGGAGCTTCGGCCCCTCGACGAGGAGTTCGACGGCGACCCGCGCGCGCTGCCATGCAGGGAGATGGCGCGTTGCTAGCCACGCATAGGACTCAACAACGTTGGAATTGATGATCGTTTGCTCTAAGTCGAAGACGACACAACGGGGTTCAGGCGTGAGGATGTCCGCTAGTGCTCGGTCCTTGCGGTTAGGCGATGCACGTCGGCGCGGTGTCGTCCGAACGCGCGCATGTGCGACAACCGACGGCAGGTGGATGTCGGTGACGTAATGGGTCCATTCGATGACGATCGGATCGAAGGCGAAGGCACGTTGGTCCGCCTCACTGAGAGTGGAATACAAAGCGAGTGTTCGGTCGATCCGAAAGCGCGCCTCTGTTTCGGTGTACGAACCGTAAAGCTCGACGTAACCCAAGGCTCGCTCCGCCAGGGTGCGCTGCTCTTCGATGTTGCTCGCGCGCTCCGCGAGGTCACCGCGAATAGGCATCGTGTTTATGATCCGCTCGACCAGAGCGAGCGCTTTTGAAACACGGCGCAGCTCGGCTTGCACCTTGCCCCGTCCGGGGAAGGCCCATTCCGGGACGACGATGGGCTGGCCCTGTTGGTCATAGAGGGGGCGCTCGGTGAACCATTGCTCGCAGAGCTTGACAAGAGTGCCGTAGCGCAACGGATTTCGAACACCAGACGCGATCTGGTAGACGCTCGGTTCATCCGACGTGGCGCCGCGCGCGGCAATAGCGATGATGCACGCGGCGACGAGATCGACGGGTATGACGTCGACCACGCCTTCTGGCACCCCGGGGAATTGATGGAGGAGGCCCCGCGCATAGGAGATGATGACCGGTTCGGCCATGCGAAAACCCCGGATCCAACCGGGACGCGGCTCGGAGAGAGCCGATTCGACGATCGAGGGACGGACGATGCTGAGTGGAAGCGCGCCCTTGGAATCGATCAGGGCGACCTCACCGAGGGATTTCGTAAAGGCGTATGCGTCGGGCCATCCCAGTGCCTGAGCCCGTGCGCGGCCGAACTCGACGAGTTGGTCGTGCACCCAGGTGTCGCGCAAACGCTCGGTCCGCTCGGCAAGGAGCGCGATTCCAGCCGCTCCAAGTTCCGCGCGTGCTTGCTTGCGAAAACTGGCAAGACGCGAGGGTGCTCTGCTCTCCGCGTCGAGGTCCGATCGGGTCCTCCTTGCGGCGTCAACCTCGCCTCGCCATTCGGGCAAGGACAAATAGCGGCTGTTTGTGACATGTTCTTCGGGGGCGTCTCCGTGATGACCACTGTTGACATACGCAGTGGACACCGACACGAGGTGCGGTAACGGCGCTTGTGGCGACCGGAACGTTGGGGCGAGGCTGAGCAGGGTTTCAGCGACGCGTGCCGGACCGAGGAGATTGACCTCGACGGCACTGTCAAATGGTGCGTCGAAACTCACGGTTGCCGCACAATGCACGACGACGTCGCATGAGCCGAGCAACGCCCTACCGTCATCATCGAGTCCGAGACCTTTCGTGCCGACGTCGCCCGCGACGGTGCGGACACGACGTTGCATCTCAGGTTCAAATCTGTCGCCGAGCTCCTCGCGTAAGCGATCGAAGCAGTCGTTGTGCAGGATTTCGCGCTTCGTCCGTTCCTCCGCGCTCATCCTGCGTCCCTGACGAACGAGAAGGAGAACTTCACAGCTCGGCACACAACGCAAGAGGCGCTCTATGAGAGCGGTACCTACGAAGCCAGTTCCACCCGTAACGGCAATGCGTCTGTTGGCAAGGGCTTCAGCAACACCGAGCCGATCGGCGGCTTGCTTCTTGGCGGGACGCCGCGGAGATTTCGGAGGGGTCATTCACACCTCGATGACGTGCGTCGAGGCGCGCTGGGTTTCGGCATTCAACGCTTTTTCGTCGCGAGGGTCCGTGCACGACGAGGCGGCGTGTAGCGCTTCGAAGGCTTTGGCGGTCCGCCAGTGAGCCGGCGATCTGGGCGCGAGGCCGATGACTGGGTGAGCGCGCGGAGCGCTCGGTCTTGCTTTTGCTTACGCATGACGCGCATGACGAGCCATCCGCCAAAGAAGATGTAGAGACAGCCTGGCAGGAGCAAGCTTCCAAGCTGGGGACTAAAGGAGATCATTTCGAAACCCACGATGAAACAGGCAAAGCCCACGAGGGCACGCCGGCGAAAAGCCGTACCGATCGCGAGAATTGCACCAGCAACGATTCCAGCGAGCAATAGAGACGGCGCGGCTCGGCGAACGTCCACATTTGTCGAATGGCGAAGTCCTACGTAGTACCCGAGCAACGTGAGGACAATCTCCAAAACCGTGGCGCAAACGGCGAGGACAAACTCGCGCTCATCGAGTCCATTGACGATCTCTTTTGTGCCTGGCGAACGGGGCTTTTCGGTCCCCGCACGAGATCCAGGTCTTTGTTGAAAAAAGTGCGAGGCGACCTCGCGCAGGCTCCGAGACGTGGACTGCGGCTCGAAGACCTCTCCGCTTTTGGCACTTGTGTCGCTTTGCTTTGGCGATGCAGAGTCCGAAGAAGATGCGTTGCCAGCCACACAACCAGGGTAGTTGTGCGCGAGCAAGGGAATCGAATGACCTGGATGTGGGCTGTGAGCTCGCCGGATTCGCGATGCACGGCGCGCTCTTTGTCGAACGCTCCCGGTGAGTGGACAAAGAGCGAGGAGAAAGGGATGAATGCGTCGCGGTTCTTGAGGGAGGCGAAGATAGGCTGCGTGCAATGTTCGTCGTGGCGCTGCATCGCCGCTATCAACGCACGTGCAAGGACTGTGGCCACTCGCGAATCCTCACGCGACGCCAAGCGCAGTACCGACCGAAGCCGCCCGGCAGGGTCCTCGTGGACGGCTCTGTGGACGGTGTCTTGGATGCGGACAGCCTTGTCGAAGAGCAAGCCGAGATCGCGGACGAACTGAAGAAGTGCCCGAACTGCGGGTCGGACCGCTTCGTGCAGCGCGCGGTGACCAAGAAGCATCCCGCGGACGCGCGTGCCACCATCCTTAGGGGCTGAAGCGGGATCGCGCAGAGCTTTCCGGTGGGCATCGGCGCGTCGATTGCCTCATGGCGGGCAGGCGACCTCATCGACCTAAGGCCAGGGACGTTTTGGCAGAGCGCATATAAATACGCCAAGATGAGGGATATCTAAATCGACAGGCGTGTCTTTTCGGAGACGAAGGATCGCCTTGGATGCTAGGGAGGGGTCATGCATCGAAAGTCCAGGGTCATCGTGGCGTTGGCGGCGGCGAGTCTTCTCTTCTCGCTGATATTGACGGGGAGCATGGGGGCAAGTGCAAGCACCGGGGGTGAGAAGAACATCCTCCCGCCGATCACGAACGCGAAGCCCGTCTACGGCGGAACGCTGAAGATCGTTGGGAGCGGTGACGTTGACCACCTCGACACCTGTTGCGCCTACTACACCACCACCTATGAGCTCCTTCGCATGGTGAGCCGCCAGCTCGTGTCATACCCGGCGACAACGAACATCGCCGACCAGGCGATCCCCATACCGGACATGGCCACCTTCTCGATCAGCAAGAACGGCCTCAACTACACGTTCAAGATCAAAAAGGGCGTCATGTGGGACGCGCCAACTGGTGCGAGGCAGGTCACCTCTGAAGATGAAGTGCGCGGACTCAAGCGACTGTGCAATCCGGTCTCGCCAGCCCCGCCGCTTCCGTATTGGACGAACAACATCGTGGGCATGAAGAGCTATTGCGCGGGTTTCCAGGCGATCAAGCTCCCGACGAGTTCGGCTCTCGAGGTCAATGCGCTCAACAGCTATATGAATAGCCATCAAATCTCCGGCCTTTCGACCCCGAATTCTTCGACGCTCGTCATTACCTTGCTCCACCCGTCGAGCGCCTTCATCAACATCATGGCGATGCCGATGAGCTCACCGGTCCCTGCGGAGATCAACAACTACCTTCCGGCGTCTGTCGAACTCGCGCAGCACTGGATTTCCGACGGGCCCTACACGATCACTTCCTACACGCCGAACGTCAGCTACACCTTGGTGAAGAACCCGGCATGGGAGCAGAGCTCGGACCCGATCCGCCACCAGTACTTCAACGCAGTGGACATCACGATGGGGGAGTCCGCGACAGCCGTCCAAGAACAACTCGAAACCGGCGCGGCGGACCTCGAGTGGGACACCACCGTTCCTACCGCTGAGGTACCCGGGTTGGTATCGAGCCACAACCCTGGCTTCATCGCTGACTTCTTCGGTGGCATCGAGTACATGGTGTTCAACGTGAAGAGCACCGCGAACAACGGAGCCTTGCAGAAAGTCGCGGTCCGACAAGCACTGCAGTACTGCGTGAACAAGCGGCACCTCATCCAGGTGAGCGGTGGTCCGGTGATCAACGCGGCGTCGAACCACATCCTTCCGCCTCAGATCACCGGATATGTGAACTTCGACCCGTACCCGAGCACCGACTCCGAGGGAAACCCGTCCACATGCGCGTCGCTTCTCGCGAAGGCAGGCTTCAAAAAGGGATTGACGCTCACCATTGTCTACCCTGACAACCCGCCATATCCCGCCCAGGTGACCGCGATGCAGGCGGACTTTGCGAAGGCAGGCGTCACACTCAAGTTCAACGAACAGCCGACACAAGGTGCGTACTTTGACTACGTCGAGACGCCGTCCAATCTGAAGAACTGGGACCTCGCGATTGGTTTGTGGTTCCCGGACTGGGACGGAAACGGGGCCCAGTCGTTCTTCAGCCCGCTTCTCGACGGCCGGCAGTACACCACCGGTTCGACGGACTATGGGGACTACAACGACCCAGCCGTCGACAGCCTCATTGACAAGGCGCTTAGCACCGGCAGTGTCTCCGCCGCGGCAAAGATCTGGGCGCAAGCGGACAAGGTTGCAACCGTCAGCGATCCCGCGTGGGTACCCCTTCTCAACCAGGCGCTGCCGCAGTTCGTTGGGACAAACGTCGTCCACGCGATCTACGTGCCGTTCATCGGATCCCCCGACCCGACGAACCTCTGGGTCAAGTAGCAGAGCGAAGTGCCCTTCAGCGCTCCGACCAGTCCATGCATTGGTCGGGGCGCTGTCGGCTTGGGGACTTGCCGATGCGGTGAGCAAGACGAGCGCGCGATGACAGCGCGCGCTCTGGTAGTGGTTGGACTCGATGAGCAGTGTGTAGGAGCCCAAGGCTTCGACCGACGGGGAGCTTGACGTGGTCTTGCTCGAGGTTAAGGACCTGCGGGTCTCCTTTGACACCGATGACGGCACGGTTTTCGCGGTGCAAGGGGTGTCGTTTTCCCTCGAAGCCGGCAAGACCCTCGGCATCGTCGGAGAGTCGGGTTCGGGCAAGTCCGTTGCAACCCAGACTCTGATGGGTCTTTCTCCTGGCGCACGAGTTAGTGGGCATGCTCTCCTTGAAGGTCACGACCTTCTCCAGATGGACGAAGAGGAACTGCAGTCCATTCGCGGGGCCAAGGTGGGAATGATCTTCCAGGACCCACTGACGAGCCTGCATCCTCTTTACCGGGTGGGTTATCAGATCGCTGAGGTCATGGTTGCTCACGGGAAGACGCGTGCCGAAGCACACGAGCGCGCGGTCGAGCTCTTGAGGGTCGTCGGTATACCCGAGCCCGAGAAGCGTGCGCGCGGCTTTCCTCATGAGTTCTCCGGCGGCATGCGCCAGCGGGTCATGATCGCGATGGCGCTTGCGCTTGAGCCCGCTTTGATCATCGCCGACGAGCCCACGACGGCGCTCGATGTCACGGTCCAGGCTCAGATCCTTGCGCTCTTGGCGCGCATGCAGAGCGAGTTTGGCACGGCAATCATCTTGATCACCCATGATCTCGGCGTGATCTCAGAAGTCGCCGATGAGATCCTCGTCATGTACGGGGGTCGAGTCATGGAGCGCGCCGACGTTCGCTCGATGTTCGCAGAGCCGCATCATCCCTATACCCAGGGGCTCCTCAGGTCGATCCCGTCCTATGCCTCGCGTTCCGAACGGCTCCATCCGATCCTCGGCTATCCGCCTTCGCTCATGCGTTGGATCAAGGAGTGCCCCTTTGCACCGCGATGCTCCCTCGCGCACGAGGAATGCTGGATCGCGCCTCCTCCGCTCAAGGCCGTCGGGAAAGCGCCCGGGCACCTGTCGGCGTGCACGCTTTCACCGGAACGGGTGGGCCTTGATGACGAGGCTCCTTCGGACATGGCAGGAAAGACGGCATGAACGCATCGCCGCTCGTCGAGGAGGTCGACGTCGGCGCGCAGCCCTTCCTCGAGGTCGCGAACGTGACGAAGCACTTCCCGGT
>Ga0181530_10001911_pt1 | contig 25564 bp, 23 predicted proteins | sample PEATcosm2014_Bin_42_FD_119769 | JGI IMG/M metagenome (GOLD analysis project Ga0181530, IMG submission 119769) | Peatland microbial communities from MTU Mesocosm Facility, Houghton, MI, USA - PEATcosm2014_Bin10_60_metaG | ecosystem: Environmental > Terrestrial > Soil > Wetlands > Peat | place... | reverse complement strand
TCACGGCCGCCGGTTCCTGGTGGCACGCACGCGCAGCCAGCGCCCAAATCCGTTCCATCGCGGTGCTTCCCTTCCTCGATATGTCCCACGCGAGCGACCAGGATTGGTTCGGCGACGGCATCACCGACGAAATCATCGATGGCCTGGCGCGCATCCCCGGCCTGCGAGTGGCCGCCCACGCTTCGGCCTTCGAGTTCAAGAACCAGGCTCGCGATCTCCACCGCATCGGCGGACAATTGGGTGTCGCCGCGGTGCTCGAAGGCAGCATCCAAAAGGATGGCGGCCGCCTGCGCATCACCGCTCAGCTCCACCGCACCGATGACGGCTTTGCGCTTTGGTCGGCCACCTTCCACCGCCCGGCCAATGACGCGTTTTCCCTCCAGCGGGAAATAACTCGCGCCCTCGCCGGGCGAATCCGCGCCGCCGTCAAGCCGCGCCCGGCGCCGCGTCCGCCTTCGCCCCAGGCCTATGATGCTTACCTGCAAGGCCGCGCTTTGTTCGGCAGAGCCGGCGCCGCTTCCGTCACCCAGGCAGCCGAACGCTTCGCCGAGGCCACGCGTCTGGATTCCGATTTCGCTCTCGCCTGGGCCTGGCAGTCCATTGCCAGCGAGTATCGCGTCGATGACGGCCTGGTCCGCTCCAACGAGGCTATGCCCGCGGCGCGCGACGCCGCCGAACGCGCCGTCGCCCTGGATGCCGATTCCGGGGAAACGCACCTTGCGCTTGGGATCGTGAAGCTGCAGTACGACTGGGATTGGAGCACCGCCAAACAGGAATTCGATCGCGCCCTTCAGCTCAACCCCGGATCCGGCTTCGCGCTTCACTGGCTGGCCCATTGGTATGAAACGCAGGGCCGTCTGGGTGAGGCCCTCACCGGGATGCAGGCAGCGCTGGCACTCGATCCGCTCTCGCCCGAAATGCTCCGCGATGTGGTGAACGAGCGCCTGGCCTCCGCAGACCCCGCGGGCGCGCTTCCCTTTGCGCAGAAGGCCGCGGATCTTCTCCCCAATGACCCCCAGGCACGGAGCAGCCTGATTGGCGCGCTCTTTTATGCGGGCCGGAAAGAAAGAGCGCGGCAGTTGACCGGAGAGCTAGCCCCGTCGATACAGGCGGCGCTCTGGTCCGCCGTCGAAGGCGAATCCGGCGATGCCCGCAGTCTCCTCGATCGGGCCGATGATTTACACGTGGAACAACACGTGCCGGCCGCGGCGTTAGCCGGCCTGGCCGCGGCGGTGGGGGATTGGGATCGCCTGTTCTATTGGCTCAATATCGCCTACGATGAGCGCAGCGTCCATCTGCCCTACGCCCGCCTGGATCCGCGGATTCCCGCATCCGATCCAAGCTTCGTGGAACTTCTGAGCAGAATGAACCTGCCGCCGACGCGCTGAGCGGCCGGCGCCGCCTGCCCAAACCCTTACTGCCCTTGAGGTCCGCCCGGCGCCGGCGCGGGAGCCACCGTTTCCGGTTCGGTCTTCCCCCGATGACAGGTGAAGCAGGTCACATAAACCTTGCCTTCGACCGCGGGAAACTTGGCGTTAATGTCATGTGCCATGGTGATCATCGAGCGAGCCACCAGCTTCTTGGGATTTTCATCGCTCGAGAAGTCCCCTCGCACATGGCAGAATTGGCAATTCTGTCCGAGCGCCCGAGCGAACTGTTGCATGATGCCGGCCTGCAACTGTTCGGGCGTCAGTATTTTCAGATTCTTCGGTGGCCCGCCTCCGCCGCCTTTCTTTTGTTGCGGGGGCGCATCCTGGGCGCAGAGCGGGATCAGAACGAACAGCATCGTGGCAAGAAATCGCATGGAGACCAGCATACCCCATTCGTCTCCCTGGCTGGAAGTGCCTTCTGGCGCTTTGTGGGCTGAGACCGGGCAAGCCGTTTCGTGCCGCGCTAATCCGCGCGCCTGCTACCATAAAGGTAATCCCAATCCATGGTTGATCTCCGCGTGAAAGCGTATGGCACGGCGGCGGCAATACTCGCGCTCGACCGCTTCACCAAGTGGTGGATCGAGAGCCACGTCACGTTCCTCGACACCTGGCGCATCATCCCGGGCTTCTTCGACATCATCCATTCGGAGAACCGCGGCGTGGCCTTCGGGCTGTTCAACAACTCCACGTCCCAATGGCGCACCACGCTGCTCATCCTGGGAGCGCTGGTGGCCGTGGTGGCTGTGAGCGCGCTGTTGTGGAAGCCGCAGCGGCTGGACGCCGCGTCCCGCTGGGGCTTCGCGCTGGTGCTGGGAGGAGCGGCCGGCAACCTCTTCGACCGCATAGTCTGGGGACGCGTGACCGATTTCCTGTTGTTCTACGCCGGCCAGTATCAATGGCCCGCGTTCAACGTGGCGGATTCGGCGGTGGTGATTGGATGCGGGCTGCTGGTGATCGATCTCATCCGGCCCAATCGGGCGAAGGCGAATGTATCCTGAACTGTTCCATCTCTCGTTCCTGCACACCTACGGCGTGCTGGTGGCGCTGGCATTTCTGGCCGGCCTGTGGATCGCCACGCGGCTGGGCAAACGCGAAGGTCTGAATGCCGACGCGCTAACCAACCTGGTGATCTACTGCGCGCTGTCGGCCATCGGCGGCGCCAAGCTCATGATGTTCGTGGTGGACCCGCGCTACCGCCAGAATCCGGCCGAAATTTTCACCATGGACACGCTGCGCGCCGCCGGGGTGTTCTACGGTGGGCTGATCGCCGCGCTGGCCGTGGCCTTCTGGTACATGCGCAAAACCGGCCTGCCGGGGTGGCGGACGGCCGATGTCTGCGCGCCGGGCATCGCGCTCGGCCATGGCATCGGGCGCATGGGCTGCTTTTCGGCCGGCTGCTGCTGGGGCGTGGAGTGTCACCTGCCGTGGGCCGTCACGTTCCATAGCCGGGTGGCGGCTGAAATCGTGGGCGTGCCGCTCAACGTGCCGCTCCATCCCACGCAACTTTACGAAGCCTTCTCGGAGTTCGCGATTTTCGCCCTGCTCTACCGGCGCATCGGCAAACCGCATCGCCCCGGCGCCATCATCATGCTGTATCTGCTGCTGTATGGCGCGGTGCGATTCGTGGTGGAGTTTTTCCGTTATCACGAGCAGGGCAACCTGTGGGGCACGCCGCTCGATGCATCGCAATGGATCTCCCTGGGCCTGTGCGCCGCCGCCGCCGCATGGCTGCTCATGCGGCGCGGCGCGCCAGCGGCATAGCCGCCAATCATAGCGTTTCTAAATCCATGGTACCGGTGGCACTTTCGCGGCGATTCGGTACGGCTAGAGTACGAATTGCCCTTCTTCCTTCAGCGCTTTCAAGGCATCATGGCATCAAGAAGGAAAGTCGAGGGACATGCCGCAGATCAATACGAATCTCGCAAATCCGGCCGGGCCGCCCGCCATCTCCGCGGTGCTCGATTCCGGCACGTGGTTGTGGGCCAGGCTGGACAACGACCAACTGGAGACGTGGCTCGGCGACTACATCTGGTTCTCGGAGTTCGTCGACGATGAGTATCGCGCCGATTGCGCGCGCACCCGCGAAGAACTGGTGGTGGAATGCGCGCTGCGCGACCGGCACGATCTGATCCGCCGGGCCTGGGCGCGTTCGGCGAGAAACTCGCGAGCGCGAAGATGAAGATAATGCCCGGAGCATCCATCCTGGTGGTCGACGATTCGCGCGTCTCGCTCAAGCTCATGCGGCTTCTATTGACCCTGGAAGGCTTCCAGGTCCGCACTTCGGAGCGGGCCGAGGAAGCTCTCGAAATGCTGGACTCCTTCCGCCCGGCGCTGGTGCTGACGGACATTCAAATGCCCGGCATGGACGGTCTGGAGATGACCCGGAGGATTAAAGGCGATCGCCGCACCAGCGGCATCAAGGTAGCGGCGCTGACGGCCTCCACATCCAAGCTCGACAACCAGCGAGCTATCGAAGCCGGTTGCGAAGACTGCATCTCCAAGCCCGTGGATACCTCCACGCTGGCGTCGCGCCTGCGTGAGTTGCTGGGTGAGAAGCCGCCCGCGCGGCCCGAGATGGAAGCGCCGCAGCCGAACTCGCCCGCGCCCGACGTGAAGACTTTGCGGCTGCGTTTCCTGCGCCAAGGCGCGAACCTCAGCCGGGAGTTTCTGGAGAGCCTGGATGCCCGCCCGGATCCGGCGCGCATGGCCGGCCAACTGCGCGAGTGGGCCGGCAGCGGCGAAACCCTGGAGTTTCCCGCCATCGCCGAACTGGCGAAATGCGGCGAACAACTGCTGGCGCAACCTCCCTTGCGGACCGAGCCCCTGCGCGAGTGCCTCACCGACTTGCACCTGACGTTCGTCGAACTGCTCCACGGCGAAGATCCGCCGGCGCCGGATTACTTCCTGCAGGCGCTCCGCGGGAAACGCATCGCGCTGGTGGGTCTGCCGGCCGACCGGTGCGACGCGATTTGCGCCGCGCTGGCCGGCGTGGAAGCGCGGCCGCGGCTGTTTTCCCTCGCCGACGAGCTGGAATCGCAATCCATCCGCGAGTGCGACTTCACCGTCCTGCACGTCGAGCCCGGCATGGATGCCGAACGGCTTAGCGCAATGGCGGCGGGCGCCGGCGCGGGCCAACTGCTGCTGGGTGGCGAGCGGGCCGATTTGATGAACCTGGCGCCCGGCATGCAAACGGCAGCGGCCGACTACCTGGGCGCCTGGGAGCCCGAGGAAGTCTTGATGCGGCTGGCGCTGGCCGGTACGCGCGCCACTTCCAGGCCGGTGGTGCAAGGTCCGAAGGCCCGGCTGCGCGGCGGAGTGGCTTCTCCGAACGTGCTGCTGGCGGACGACGACCCGATCGTTCTGGCGCTGCTGCGCTCCATCCTGCGGAACTACGGCATGCAGTGCCAGACCGCCGAGAACGGCCAGGAGGCGCTGCGCATCGTCCGCGAAACCAATCCGCACGTGGCCGTGCTGGACGTGCGCATGCCGGAACTCGACGGCTACGAAGTGCTGACCGCCATTCGTGCGGACCGCCTGCCGACGCTGGTGGTGATGCTTTCGGTCCAGCAGCAGGAGGCCGACATCCTCAAGGGATTCCAGTTGGGCGCGGACGATTACCTGATCAAGCCATTCAGTCCGCTGGAGCTGGTGGCGCGCGTGAAGAGGCTGCTACGCCAGGAAATGGACGCATGAAGAAAACTGAACGGCATTACCATCGCGAACCTGCCGATTTTCCGGCGACTTTGAAGTGGGAAGACGCATCCGGGAAGGTCTCCACGCTGCGTCCCCGCGCGCTCGACATCTCTGAAGCCGGCATGTGCCTGGAATGCCCACAGGCCATCGCCCCCGGCATGCGCGTCTGCATGGATGTGCCGCGATTCGCCTTTTCGCTGGAAGCCGTGGTGCGTTACTCGCTGGCGCGCGGCGCGGTGTTCCGCATCGGCGTGGAATTCTCCGAATCGACCAGGCGGCTCACCCGGGGCGTGGTGGCCGGCGCCGACTACTACGAGGCCCTGCAACTCAGCCCCAAGGCTGACATCGAAACCATCCACCGCGTGTACCGGATCATGGCGGCCCGCTTCCATCCGGACAATCCCGAGAGCGGCGACCAGGAGCGGTTCCTGCTGCTCTCGGAAGCGTACCGGGTGCTCGGCGACCCGGACACCCGCGCGCGCTACGACGCCATGCGCGAGACCCGGACACCGCGGCCGCTGCCCATGTTCCAGGCGCGGGCCTTCGTGGACGGGCAACAAGGCGAGCGAAACCGGCGGCTGGGCGTGCTCTGCCTGCTGTATGCCCAGCGGCAGCGCAACCACGACCACCCCAGCATATCTCTGCTGGAACTGGAAGAGCTGATGGCGATTCCGCGCGAGTACCTGGAATTCACTCTCTGGTATCTCAAGGAGAAGAAGTACGTGGAGATGAACCAGGGAGCCGACTTCAGCCTGACGGCGGGCGGCGTGGACTTCGTGGAAGAACACACGCCGGCGCACGCCCTGATGCGCAAACTGCTGCAAGGCGCGGGTGGCGCGCGCGCCGCCGATCCCGACCTGGGGCACCCGGATCACGCCGACACGGCGCGCGTGCAGTAGCTTTGCCGGCTCAACCGGGGCCGGCCCTCAGACGCGGTAGGTGTCCGGCCGCCACGTCTTGATGGCGCGCTTGATGGCATCCTCCGTGAGATTCTCCGCGGCCGCGCGTTGCGCCAGCGCGACGAATTCGCCATCGGACGCGAAGCGCAGACCCACCACCTGGCGAGTGGTGAGACGCGCGTCGAGCAACCTGCCAGTCATGGCGAAGTTGCGCAGGTTCTCTTCGGCTCGGATGGCGCGGTCCTGCGCCTTGAGCGCGAAAACCCGCAAGAGGAACAGCATAAGGAAGCTCGCAACCGCGAGCACCACGATCAGCGAGGCGCTATAAATACGCTCGTGATCGCCCCACGATTCCACCAGGTTGACGATGGAACCAATCACGGTGAGAAACAGGACCGGCAGCAGAACATAGTGGAAGATCGGGACGTACTGGCGGTGGTTGCTGTAATTCTGATCAGGCATAAAATGACTCCCTCCAGATAGTGTACGCGAGGCGGGCGCGCTCGCCGGCTGTCCGACGGCGGGTCTCAGCTTCGGCAGCGCTCCCGGGTCCTGACTTCGCATCTTTTCCCTGCGCGTCGCCGCGCCTCGGCGTTGAATCAACAGTTGCCTGACCCGGCAGGCACTACCGGGCCGCCGGCGCGGCGCTGCACAACAGCTCGAACGCCCGCCGCAGGTGCCGCTCGCCGGTGAATTGGTTCCCCACCGCCAGGTGCAAGGTGTACTTCCCGCTGAGCACGGTACTCGAGAGAAAGACGTCGCCCGCGGCATTCACCTCGTCCAGAATCCGCCGGTTGTCTTCGTCGCTCCCCAGGTAGCGGAAGTTCACCACCGAAAACCGTGCCGGCGCCGCCAGTTCAAAACGGCCGTCGGCCTCCACTTCGCGCGCAAACCACTGAGCCAGCCGCACGTGTTCGCGAAGCATGGCCGCCAGTCCCTCGCGGCCGAACGACCGCAACACGAACCACAGCTTCAGTGCGCGGAACCGCCGCCCCAACGGCACGCCGTAATCCATCATGTTCACGGCGCGCGCGTCGGCCTTGGTCGCCAGGTACTCCGGGATCAGCGAAAACGCCCGCCGCAGCACCTCCGGCCGCCGCGTGTAAAACACGCTGCAATCCATCGGCACCAGCAGCCACTTGTGCGGATTGGTGACGAACGAATCGGCCTGGTCGCAGCCTTCGAATGCCCAGCGGAACTCCGGCAGCAGCGCGGCCGAGCCGGCGTACGCCGCGTCCACGTGCAGCCAGAGCTTGTGCCGCCGCGCGATCCCGGCGATCTCCGGCACCGGGTCCACGCTGGTGGTCGAGGTGGTCCCCACGGTCGCCGTCACGCAGCACGGCCGCAGCCCCGCCCCGAGATCCCGTTCGATCAGTTCCTTGAGCGCCTCCGGCCGCATGCGGAACTCCGCGTCCACCGGCACCTTCCGCACATTGTCCTGCCCGATCCCCACCGCGATGGCGCCCTTCTCGATCGAAGAGTGCGATTGCTCTGAGGTGTACACCACGAGGCCCGGCGACGTTCCCCTGGTGCGCGATTCCGGGTCGGACGCTTCCCGTGCCGCCGCAATCGCGTGCATGCTGGATGTCGAGGCCGTGTCGTAGATCAGCCCGAACCAGTCTTCCGGCAGCCCGCTCCACTGGCGCAGCCAGCGCAGCGTCACCTGCTCCAGCTCCGTCACCGCCGGCGACGTCTTCCACAACATCCCGTTGCCGTTCAGCGCCGCCGTGTACAACTCGCCCAGAATCGCTTCGGGCGTCGAGGAGTTCGCGAAGTACGCCAGAAAGCCCGGATGGTTCCACTGCGTCGAGGCCGGCACAATCAGCCGCTCGAAATCCGCGATGATGGCATCCATCGGCTCGCCCCGCTCCGGGCCATGCCGCGGCAGCGCATCCGTCAATTCCCCCGGCTTCACCGGCGGAAGCACGGGATAGCGCTCTACGTGCTCCAGGAATTCGGCAATCCAATCGATCGCCTGGTGGCCATAACGGCGAAATTCTTCCATTGTCATATCAGTGAATAAAAACCGTGCCGTTAGCCGTCATTCTTGCGGCCGCCGAGGCCCTCCACCGCAACTCTAACGGCTGTCGCTCTCGCGAAGTTCGCCTTCCGCGCGCAACCAGTCTTCCCGCGCCCCGCCGTCCTGTCGCCCGCGCGCTTCCCAATAGGAATACGCCAGCCTGGCAATTTCCTCGTGCCTCGGCCGGCGCGCCTCCTCAGCCGGCGGAGCCAGCGGTTGCGTGCGGCTGGCGTGCAATCTTCCCCAAGAATGGCCCATAGGCTTAAGAAGACTCACTATACATCACGGCTTGCGATCAAGCCATGGGGTCTTCCGGCCACTTGTGTTTCGGGTACCGCCGCGCCAGTTCCCGGCGCACTTGCGGATATAGCCGTTCCCAGAAACCGGACAGATCGCTGGTGGTCTGCACTGCCCGCTGATTGGGCGCGAGCAGCCGCACCACCAGCGGCGCCGCGCCGCGCGCCACCGCGGGCGTCGTCCGCATGCCGAAAAAATCCTGCAGGCGCGAGGCAATCCACGGCGGCTGCCCGGCTTCATAATGCACCTTGACGGCCCGGCCGCGCGGCAGCTTGATCCGTTCCGGCGCAATCTCCTCCAGCAGGTGCCGCGCCGCCGCCGGCATCTGCCGCTCGAGCACGCGCACGAGGCCGCCGTCGCGCGCCGCGGCTTCCAGCTCCGCAAAGCTCTTCAACCCACCGGCCAGGCTCCCGAGCGCCGCTTCCGCATCCGGCGCGGGCGCTCCTCCGTGCTGCGCGGCAAATCGCGCGCGCTCCAGAAACGCGTTCAGCTCCTCCACCTCCGCGAACCGCGCCAGGCCGGCTTCCAGCGCCTTCGCCGCTAACAGCGCAGCCGCCGCATCCGCGTCCGGCGCGCCACGGCTCTCTGCGATCGCGATCTGGTCGAACAGCAACGCGGTGACGCTTTCCACCCGCTCCGCGCCGCGATTCCACTCCACTCGCGCGGTCTCCCGCACCCGTTCCGGAAACAGGTCCAGCAGCCAGCCCGGCTCGATGCCGCTGGCGATCCGCACCAGCGGCGCTTTCTGATCGCGTCGGTCTTCCGCCTCCACCGCCACCAGAAACTCTTCGCCCGTCACCGTGCTCGATGGCGCCAGTTGCGCCGGCCCGCCCGAGGCCAGTTGCAGCTCCGCGCCTTGCCGCCTCCGCGCCACACGGTCCGGGAACGCCGCCAGCACCGCAATTAAGAGCGCCTCTTCGTCCCGCCCCTTCTGCCGCGGTGGATTCACCATCCGCCGCACCTGCCGCACCGTTTGCGCGGTCCGCGGCTCCCACTGGCCCTCCATCAGCGCCAGCACGTCCGACCTGGTCCGGTGCTTCGCCTGCGCCGGCAGCCGTTCGCCCGCGCTCAGCAGCGCCGCCGCCGTGCACCCGTCTTCCGCCACGCCGCGTTTGCGCGCCTCCACCATCAGCCGCGCCAGCCGCGGATGCACCGGGTACCGCGCCATCTCCCGCGCCACATCGCCTTTCGCGCCCAACTGCCGCAACAGCTCCGCCGCATGCTCCACTGCCGCTGCCGGTGGAGCGTCCAGCCATTCCAGCTCCTCGATCGGCCCCGCGTCCATCGCATCCAGCAGCAGCGCCGCCGGCGCCAGGTCCGAGCGCATCACTTCCGGAACGTCCCCGGCCGGCCGCCGCACAAAGTCCTCCAGCGGATACAGCCGGATGGCGCAGCCCGGCCCCGTGCGCCCGGCGCGTCCCGCCCGCTGGTTGCCTGACGCCTGGCTCACCCGCGCCACTTCCAGCACCGGCAGGCCCGACCACGGCGAGTGCCCCGCCACGCGCGCTAACCCGCTATCGATCACCGCACTCACCCCTTCGATGGTGATGGAACTCTCCGCCACGTTCGTCGAAAGGATGATCTTGCGGCGCTCCGACGGCCCCACCGCGCGGTCCTGTTCTTCCACCGATTGATCTCCGTGCAGTGGCGTCACCACCCATCCATGCCGCGCCGCCAGCGTCCCGCAAGCCGTCTGCGCGCGCCGGATCTCCGCAGCCCCTGGCAGAAACACCAGCACGTGGCCTTTCTCCGCGCGCGCGGTCAATCGCTCCAGCGCCGCCCGAACCTGCTCTTCGAGCGGCGCAGCCGAGTGCGGAGTGTATTCGATTTCCAGCGGATACTGCCGGCCCGCCGCCCGCATCACCCGCGCCCCGCCCAGATACTCCGCCACCGGCCCCGTCGCGAGCGTCGCCGACATCACCACCAACCGCAGATCCTTCCGCCGCCCTGTCTGCAACCGCCGCAACAGCGCCAGCGCCAGGTCGCCTTCCAGGTGCCGTTCGTGGAATTCATCCAGCACCACCGTCCCCACGCGCTCCAGATGCGGATCGGAAAGCAGCCGCCGCGTCAGCACGCCTTCGGTGAGAAAGCGCAGGCGGGTGTCCGGACCGGCCACCCCTTCGAAGCGCACCTGGTAGCCCACGGTGGCGCCCACCGGCTCGCCGCGCTCGCCCGCCACGAACCGCGCCGCCAGGCGCGCCGCCAGCCGCCGTGGTTCCAGCACCAGCACGTCGCGGGCGTCCAGACCCAGCAACGCGGCCGGCACGCGCGTGGTCTTCCCCGCCCCCGCCGGCGCTTCCAGCACCAGGTTGTTGGCCGTGCGCAAATGTTCGAGAATCTCCGGAACCAGCGAATCGATGGGCAGCCGCACCGTCTTTATCTTGGCATGACCTCCGCCCGGTGCCGGGGGCTGCGGTTGTCCACTCTTGAGCCGCTCCCACTACGGAAGATTCCCGTTGTCTCCGCCCCCCTATTTCGAGTACCATGAGTAAGTTTTGCCCGGGACTGGGATTCCGGGGCCAACATTCTTTGGAGGGTGACTAATGTCAGATCACGCGGCATTCCGCGCCAGCTTGCGCGGCGAAGTACTCGAACCGGCCGACCCCGGCTACCCGGAAGCACGCAAACTCTATAACGCCATGATCGATAAGAAGCCCGCGCTGATCGCGCGGTGCGCCGACGTGGCCGATGTCATTACCTGCGTCAATTACGCCCGCGACCACGGCATCCTGCTGGCCATTCGCGGCGGCGGCCACAACGGCCCGGGCCTGGGCAGTTGTAACGACGGCCTGGTGATCGGTCTCTCGCGCATGCGCGGCGTGCGGGTCAATCCTTCCGCCCGCACCGTGCAAGTGGCCGGCGGCGCCGTTTGGGGCGACGTCGATCATGCCACCCATGCCTTCGGCCAGGCCGTGCCCTCCGGTATCATTTCCACTACCGGCGTTGGCGGGCTCACGCTCGGCGGCGGCATCGGGCACCTTTCCCGCAAGTACGGCCTCACCATCGACAACCTGCTGGAAGTCGATATGGTGCTGGCCGACGGCTCCTTCGTCAGCGCCAGCGCGGAGCAGCATCCCGATCTCTTCTGGGCCGTGCGCGGCGGCGGCGGCAACTTCGGCGTCGTCACCAGCTTCACCTTCCGCACCCAGCCGGTGCGCATGGTGTCGGCCGGCCCCATGTTCTGGGCCATGGAAGACGCTCCCGAAATCATGAAGCGCTACGAAGAATTCATCACTAAGGCTCCCGAAGAGATCAACGGCTTCTTCGCCTTCATGACGGTCCCGCCCGTCGATCTCTTCCCGGCCGAACTGCACATGCGCACGGTTTGTGCCGTGATGTGGTGCTCACCCGAAGACATCAACCGCACCACCGAACTCCTGAAGCCCACCGCCAGTTGGCCCAAGCCGCTGCTCAACGGCGTCGGCCCCATGCCCTTGCCCGTGCTGCAAAGCCTCTTCGATGGCCTCTACGCGCCCGGTATGCAATGGTATTGGAAGGCCGATTTCGTCGATCACCTGAGCGACGATTCGATCGCCCGCCACATCAAGTTCGGCGCCAACATGCCCTCCATGTTCTGTACCATGCACCTCTACCCCGTCAACGGCGCGGTACACCGCGTGGCCTCCGGCGCGACCGCTTTCAGCTATCGCAGCGCCAAATGGGCGGAAGTGATCGTGGGCGTGGATCCCGATCCCGCAAACAAGGACAAGATCTCCGATTGGGCCCGCTCTTACTGGGACGCCGTTCACCCTTACTCGGCCCCCGGCGCTTACGTCAATTTCATGATGGAGGAAGGATCTGCCCGCGTCGAAGCCACCTACGGCGCGAACTACCGCCGGCTCCAGCAGGTAAAGGCCAAGTACGATCCGGCGAATCTCTTCCGCGTGAACCAGAACATTCCGCCGGCGGCTTGAGGCCAGCTTGATTCTTCGACCGGAGAGCGGGTCCAGGGGGACCCGCGCAGACCGGGGGGTCTGCCCCACAATTTGGCGACGTTACCCCCTTCCGAGGGTACGCTGGGAATCCCCACATAGTTTTTGTTGAGAAATCCCGCAAATTGTCTTACTTTGAATTCGGGATGACTCGCAAAACTGTCTGTCAAACCTGCAAAAACAAAGGCTGCGTGGCCCGTTGCCGGTTCGAGCGGCCCGAGTCCGTAAAACTCCAGCGGCCCGCCGTCAAGGAGGTAGCCAAGTGATCAAGCTCTATCGCAGCGCCATGCATCCGAAACAGTGGATTGCGCACGTCGAGGGTTCCGGCTGGGTGATCTTCCCGGCGCGGGAGAACGGCTGGGAGTCGCGCCAGCCAGCCAGGGGCCTCGATCCCATGTACCTCCGGCAGGTCCCGGTCCAGATGGCCGAATCCGCCGGCCTTCCCGAACCCGAATTCTGCGGCGCTGCATAACCCGTCCGGCCGAACTGGCCGCATTCGCCGGCCTTCCCGGCGATTTCCAATCCCGGCCAGGCTGCATTCTTTAAGCAAATCTGCGAAACTAGCCAGTGATGAAAGTGAATAAATGGTACGCCGGACTTGCTGCGGCAGCCGTCGTGGCCGCTGCGGGCTCTTCGTTCATGCTCTTGCAGCCCCGCGCAATCACGGTTCGCGTCTACAGCGATTACTCCTTCCGCCTGCAACATTCCAATTGGCCCGATCTGCTCACATCGCGCTTCCGCGATGCGGCCCTCGTCTTTCAACAGAGTGGCGCCGGCGTCAAATGGAAGATCCTTGGCTCCAACTCGACCGACCCCACCTCCGATATGACGACCCTCGACGGCCGCCGCGCCGTCTTGCCCGAACTGGGCGACAAGAAGGCCGATGTGCTGGTCTCATTCACCGGCCTCCACGAAGGCGACCGCATCGGCAGCACCAACCCCTTCTCCCGCTCCGCTATGGTCGTCGATTTTCCGGACCGCTCGGAATCGGCCAACACCATCATCCTGGCCGCGAACCTGGCCCATATGTTCGCCGCCCCCGTCGACGCCGCCTGGGTGCAATCCGCCTCCGCCGCGGCTCCGCAAAGCGTCCGCTTCCCGCCCCGCGTGGTCACCTTGATTCACCAGTTGCGCCGCTACAATTTCGCGGCCGGCGTGGACGGCTTGCTCCAGGGCTCGTGGGCGCAGCGCGCCGCCGACGCCATCGCCCAGTCCGATACCACGCCCAACTCCAACCCCGCCGCGCACGCCCAGCAGGTGATCGGTATCGCCCTGCTCAACGACCGCCGCCGCGACGCCGCCGTCGTGCACTTGCGCGAGGCCACCCGCCTCGATCCGAAAAGCGTCGCGCTGCACGTCGAAACCGCCCTGGCCCTCGCGCGCAACGGCCAGAATGCCGACGCTCTTCCCGAACTGGCCGAAGCCATTCGTCTCGAGCCCAATAACGCCATCCTGCATCAGTCGCTCGCTTCGCTGCTGGTCAAGATGCACCGGCCCGAAGAGGCCACGGATGAGATCGCCGTCGCCGCGCGCCTCGATCCCAAAAACGCCACCACGCAGATCGTGCTGGCAACCGCTCTCTCCGAGCAGATGGGACACTTCGACGCAACCGCCGCCGCGCTGCACGAAGCCCTCCGCCTCGACCCCCAGTCCGCCGTCGCCGCTCACGACCTGCAACAGCTGGCCCAGAGCAAGCAGATGGTTGAGGACAACATCGCCAAGCAGCGTCAGCGCGTCCAGCAGGCGCCCGACGACTCCGACGCGCATTTTCGCCTGGGGGTGGCCATCGCCGCCTCCGGCGATTTTCAGGCCGGCCTGCGCGAACTCCAGAAGTCCATCCAACTGCGCCCCAGCTACGGCCCTGGCCACGCCGAGTCGGCCGCCATCTATTACCAGCTCGGCGATTACGCCGCCGCCTGGCGCGAAGTGAAACAATCCCGCGCGCTCGGCACCGAACCGCCCAGCGGCCTGGTGGCCGGCCTCACGCGCAAGCTGCCGCAGCCCCAATAGCGCGCCTCGCCGGAAGATCGTAGCCCGCGGCGCCAAGCGGCCAGCCTGCCCGCCAGCCCATACACCCATACTTTTAAATATGGTAATATGGCTTTATGAAAACCACGGTCGAGATCTCCGATTCTCTGCTGGCCGAAGCCAAGAACCTGGCCCGCAACCGCAGCACCACCCTGCGCCAGGTGCTTGAGGATGGCCTGCGCGAGAGCCTCCGCAAAACCCGCAAGCGGCCGGTCCGGTTCCACCTCCAGGACGGCTCCATAGGCGGCAGAGGCTTGCAGGAGCCGCTCTCCTGGCCGAAGATCCGCCAGCGAATCTACGCGGGCCGCGGCGAATGATCGCCGTCGATACCAACATACTGGTCTACGCCCACCGCCGCGATTCGGAATGGTTCCAGCCTGCCTCTGCCGCCATCCGTGGCTTGGCCGAAGGCGCGGTGCCGTGGTTCATCCCCTGGCCCTGCGTCCACGAATTCCTGGCCATCGTGACCAACCCCCGCATCTACAAGCCCCCCACTCCGCTCTCCGCCGCCATCCGCCAGGTGGAGTTCTGGATGGAGTCGCCTTCGCTTCGCCTCATCGGCGAACTGGAGGATTACTGGCGGCAACTTGCGGCCACGCTAACCGCCGCGAAGGTCAAAGGAGGGGCCGTGCACGACGCTCGCGTCGCCGCCATCTGCGCCGCTCACGGCGTCCGCGAATTGTGGACCGTCGACCGCGACTTCAGCCGCTTCACCGCCATCCGCGCCGTGAATCCGTTCCGCGGTTAGGTGGGGCGGGCGCCCTCGCCCGCGCCAGACCCCTGGTTGGGCTCTCCGCTGCTAGCCCGGCGCGCGCAGCCCTTCCCACCGCGCCTTCCACGTCGCCGGAAAGGCTTTCTGCGCCGCCATTACCGCCATCGCGGCCAGCAAGGCCCCGTTCCCCGGCAGGTAGACCGGCAGGTTCGCCCGCTGCCGGTTGTGTCCGTTGGGCAGCCACTCATTCTTCGGCGAATCCAGGAACAGCGCGCGCAGCGCCGTATCCGGGTCGCCCAGCCGCGCCGCGGTCATCGCCACCATCGGATAATCCCAGCCCCAGGTGTCCGGCCACTGCCACTCCTTCATCACGCGGCCGAGCGTGCGCCGCATGGTATCGCGGTCCACGCCTTCTCCTTTTAGGACGCCCAGCGCCATCAGCATCGACGGATGGTCCCGGTTCTTCTCCGTGAAGGTGGACGGGCAGTTTTCGTCCGACAGGTACACGCCGTCCTTCACTGGCAGCGCCGAGATCCGCTTCCGCACGTCATCCCATTTGCTCGCGCGCGCCAGCCCCAGCCGCGTCCGCCACTCTTGCGCCGTCCCCAACGCCTCGCGCCAGTATTGCAACTCGAACGTCGGATTCCACGTGGTGCGCGCGTCGTGGTTTTCCTGCGCCGGGATTACCGGCGGCCCCAGCACGAACCGCCCGCCGCGCTCCACGGCGTAACCGGCCATGAATTCGGCGCTCTCCATCACCACGTCGCGATACCGCTCCAAGGTCTCGCGCTTCGGATGCGCGCGGTAGCATAGCTCCGCCATCGCGATCGAGTGCGGCTGTTGCCAGATCAGCAGTTCGCCGACGTTCGACGGGCTGTCGCGCCCGCTGGGCGACGTCATCTTCGGCCACCGCGCGCCCGGGTAGCCTTGCTGCCGCGCCTTCTCGCGCGCCACCGGCAGTATCCGCCCATACCACGCCAGGCTGCGTTCCACCAGCGGCGTCCTGCCCCACATCGCGAAGTGCGCCGCGTGCCACCAGTGCATTTCCAGATGAAACTTGCCGAACCAGCTATTGCACGTAAGCCCGGTCTCCTGGGGCGGAAGCGAGCCCGCGCATTGGATGGCCGTGAGGTATTGGGAAAGCACCACGCGCCGCTCCAGTTCCGCCGCGCGCGCATCCGGGGCGCCCCCGAAATCCACCGCTCCGCCGCTGCGCCAAAACCGCTCCCAATGCATCGCGCTGGCGGCGAGTGTCTCGGCCGCCGTCACTGCGCCGGCCGGCAATTCGCCCGGCGCGAACTCGCACGTGAACTCCAGTTGCCTGCCCCGCAGCACCGCGCGGTGAGCCCCGTCGCCGGCCGCCGCCGCGTCGCCGGCGAAGTGGAGCCTCACCCAATAGCCGTCCGCATCCAGCATCCGCCCGGCCAAGAGAGTGCGCGCGCCTTCGGCCGCGAACTTCGTCTGGTGCTTCGCCTCGCTCGCCCAGTCCGAAGCGTTCATCTTCGGCGAGCCGTACGGAAACTCCACCGCGATTCCGAGCGCTCCCGAATCCACCAGCGGCGATTCCACCACCACCGCCACCGCGTCTCTCTCCGGATGGCAGCACGTGCGCACCCGCACCGGCTGCCCGCGCAGTTGAAACCGGCTGTCGATCGTGCCGCTCCACAGGTCGAGCCGCTGGGCGATGCCGCTCACCTCCGCGAGGTCGATCGGCCGGCCGTCGCAGAGCAGCCCGATCCGCGCCAGGTTCAACCGGTGAGGATTCTCCCGCAGCCAGTTGAAGAGCGGCTCCTGCCCCTGGCTGCTGGTGGCGTAGCCCACCGGCCGCCCATAGGTGTCGAAGTTCTCGAGCCGCAGTTCGGTGTTCTGGATGCCCTCCGGCATCGGCGCGCTGTGCCATCCCCACTGCGATTGCGTGCACAGCGGCGCCACACTCTCGTAGGCTTGGGGAACGGATTGCAACCCGGTGATGTCCGCCGTAAACGCGAACTCGCCGTTGCCCACGGACAGCGGCGACCGAGCGTCCAGTTGAGACTGATACGGATTGTGCCTGGAAACCAGCGCCTGGCGGTCGATGGATGCAACGCTTGCGGCGCAAGCCAGCGACGAACCCGTCAGAAAAAGAAAATCCCGGCGAGTATGCATGCGTACTTCATACCATACTCCGATCTTCTTCCCGCTGTCTTACTGCGCGGCGGCCGCCTGTAGCTCTTGCACTTCCGCCGGCGCGCGGTGCCCGTTACTGCCGTTGGCCGCGGGCGCCTCGGTGGCCGCCGCCTGGATTACGCGCGAGAGGTTCTGCTGCGCCATCACCAGCAGTTCCATTCCCTTCGCCGCGCTCTCCCGCTCTTCCTGCATCCGGACATCCTGGGCCGACAATTCGCTCTGCAGTTTCGATACCTGCTCCGTGAGGACGTGCGACCGCTCCCGCTCGCTCGTCAGGTCCGCTTCCAGCGCGGTTCGCGCCTTCCCGGCTTCCTCCGACTGTTGTTTCCACTCTGCTTCGAGCGCCGCCCGCGCCTGCTCGGCTTCCTCGGAGCGCTGTTTCGACTCCGCTTCGAGCGCCGCCCGCGCCTTCTCGGTTTCCTCCGAGCGTTGCTTCAATTCCGCCGCTTCCGCCGCCAGGCGCGTCACCTGCTCCGTCAATTCCTGAATCTGCCGCCCGCCGGTTTCCACTTGCGCCTGGAACGCGGCCAACTGGCGCTGCTGTTCCTCGCCGGCCGCAGCGGGGCCTTCCGTGCCCTTCGTTTCCAACTCCGCGGCTTTCGCCTCCAGATCCCTGGCCTTGGCTTCGACTTCCGCTTGCTGCGCCTTGCGTGCATCCACTTCGGCGATCAATTCGGCGATTCTCTGCTCCGCCGCGTTGCGATGTGCCGATTCCAGGTCTTTGGCCGCCAGGGCCGCGTCCAGTTGCCGCTGCTTTTCGACCACTTCCCCGCTGACCTTTGAAGCCTGCTCGGCAAGTTCCTTTTTCAACTTCGCGCCGTTGCCGAGGGCCGCGTTCAGATCGAACTCCGTGGTGCGCACTTTGCTCCGCAAAGCATCCAACTCCACTGTGTTCACCGGCCGCAATTTGCGGTACATCAGAAAAATTCCGGTGGAAGAACCGATCAGCGCTCCACTCATTGCGGCCAGTATCATGACAATCAGATCCATGGAATCCTCATTTCCTCGAGAGATAGGCGATACATTCCTCATACATCCTAGGAACATCCGCGCCCGGAATGAAATTTGCTAAAGGTTAGCCCTAACCCCATAACCCTTGATAGCGTTGGCCGGCTGTACTGCCTCGTACCCGGGGCCGATGCTATCCTGAACGTGAGCCGCTGTGCTTCCGCCTTTCCACCTCCGCCGGGCCGGAACCGCCGTTCTTGCCGCTTCGGCGCTCGTCACTACCCTCTACGCCACTGCTCTCTACGCCTGGCCCAAGCCCTTCCGCGAGTACCCCGGCCTGGAATACAGCCACTACCCTGTTCCGCCCGATCCCAATGAGCTCACCGAGTGGGTTTTTGCCCGCCTCATGTATCCCCCGGTAGCGCCGCGCAACGGCGGCGTGGAGTTCTTCGCAAGCTGGAAAGAAGGCGGCACCAACTGGACCATGGATTATCCGCGCTCCGACCGCCATCTCTCCGCCGCCGTCCGCCGCCTCACCCGCATCCACGCGCGCGCCGCCGAAGAGCCCACCGACCTCGACGATGGCGACGTCTTCAACCGCCCCTGGCTCTACGGCGTCGAAGTCGGCCACTGGGACCTCACCGATTCCCAGGCCGCCACCATGCGCGAGTTCCTTCTGCGCGGCGGCTTCTTCATGTGCGACGATTTCCACGGCACCGTCGAATGGTCCTTCTTCGAAGCCAGCATGCACAAAGTTTTTCCCGACCGTCCCATCGTCGAGATCGAATCCGGCAACCCCATCTTCCACACGCTGTACGATCTGAGTGAGCGCTACCAGGTGCCCGGCGCGCAGTACATCGAAACCGGCCAGATCTGGGAGAAGGACGGCAAGCAGCCCCATTGGCGCGCCATCTACGACGACCGCGGCCGCATCATGGTTGCCATGTGTTTCAACATGGACCTGGGCGATTCCTGGGAGCACGCCGATAACCCCGAGTATCCCGTCCACTTTTCCGACCTGGGAATCCGCCTCGGCGTGAACTACATTCTCTATTCGATGACGCACTGACGGAAGAAAACGAGGACCCGACCGATGAACTGGAGCGCAATCGCCGCCATCCTCCTGGCCGTGGGGCTGGGGCTAACCAATGTATTTTCAGTTGTTTAGGTTGGATGACTTTTTGTGTCGCCGTCGGATATCGCGACACCCTGGAATTTCGGGGCAGCGGGCCGTTTGGAGTAGAATAGAAAGTTATCCCAGTGTTGGTGAGGGTTAGTATGACTCAGCGGCGTCGGTCCTCGCCGTGGGCGCACCGCTGACGGTATCGGCCTAGGTTATGGGGGAGAAGTGAGCAAGGGAGAAACTACAAGTACGACCGATTCGATTGGCCGTCTGGCCGTACTCATCATGGTAGTGCTCCCCGCCATTGCACTGCTCCCACTGATTGCCGTGTTTGCGCTGGGATTCTCCGTGGATGTGTGGAAAGACCCTGGCTATTGGTTGGGGATCTTATGGCCAGCCATAGTCATACCGGCGGTGGTGGGCATATCGATCTACAAGAAATGGCCCGGACTGCTGATCCTTGTCCTGGGAATGTTGGGTACTTACGTGGCCCATGACATATGGCCGACACCGCTAGTTCTCATCTTAGGGACATTGACGACCGTCATGCTGTTTGTTCGGTGGAGGAGGCAATCGTGAGGTGCCCGATGATCGCAATCACAGGCCGGGACCGCCTGGACAATCCGTGCCCACTCGTGGCCTCCTGTGGCGTGGAGGTATTTATTGGACGCTAGTGACCTTGCTCCCGCCGTCGGCTACACAGCTATAGCTTCGGCAACTGTCGTTGGGGACGTGGAAGGGGATGATGGCGAATTGATCAAGCTAGATAGCGGCATGATCTTTGAGTTGGACGGGTGCTATGCGCTGCTTGAGTTCTCGCCAGCAGCCCTCGTCTTTGAACGGGTAGTCACACCGGCTGAAGCCGCGGAACTGTACAAGAAGGACTGGAAGGAACCAGTCCTCCTGTACAAGCTGGTCGTCGGAGAGGAGTTAGTCGACGTGAACCGTATTCGGTGAACTGGCGTCATCAGGTATACCAAATGCCCTGCTTGGCGCGCTCAACGGGTCTCGGACGAGTTGCAGGAAGCATTCGAGCCGGACTGTCAAGCTGGCAACGAACAAGCGAGGAGCAGAAATGACATTCCTGGTCGGGCAGCGCTACGCGCGTCGTGTGATCACCCAGGAAACGCAAGGGAACTACCAAAAGTACTTGCCGTTTCATAACGGTCAGGTGGTTTGTGGTTTGGTTCGGCAGGACCTTAACCCAGACGCTCCCGAAGAGATTCTGCCCGGCGATACCGATGAAATCCGCCATTACGCGTGGGTCTTCGCCAGGCAGGATTACCCCGTCCCAATCTTCGTTAAGCGGCAGGACCGCGACAAAGAGTTGGAGTTCGTTGGCAATTGGAAGGTGGCGCAGTTTCCGATCACAGACCCCGCAGAGATAAAAAAGCGCGCGGAACGAGCGGGCGGGAGAAGTGATATATCCATGATTCTGAGGCTCGAGCGCGCCTGAGTCCTCAGCGCCTGCAGTTCCTCAGGGGTTAAAATATAATGCGATTCAAGGAGATTGGCTGCGGATGACATACTACATCAAGTTGCGACACCCTAAGGATGCCAGACCGACGGCCTGGAAGAATTCCTGGGCTGATGATGATCTCGTCACCAGCATTTCCACCTTTCCCGCCGTCGCCGAGCGGTGTGAGCAAGTTGCCAAAGTGGGTGGGGTCGTAAGGATTCATCGCTTGCGCCATGGCGGCGAGGTGGAGAAGGTCTGTTGCGAATGTCAAATTGCGAGTGTCACATACGCCAAGAATGGAATCAGGGTCGAGTTCAAGAACTGGCGCGTAGTCGATCTCAAACCGCCTGTAGATCGGAAAGATGAAACCGGCTCGTCCTACGAGGCTTAGAGACATAGAGGAGCCGCTGTGGAACGTGCGCGACGCGATCCGTCGGAACGCCCCGTAGGACCAGCTCGACGGCGACTGTGTCGCGGAATCGGTGCGGGTGGCCATCACGAATGCCAGCGAGGTCGGACAGGCGCCGGAAGGTGCGCCGCCAAATGCAGCCAGGCTAAAAGAAAACGAGGACCCGACCGATGAACTGGAGCGCAATCGCCGCCATCTTCCTGGCCCTGGCCGTGGGGCTGGGCGCATTCGGAGCCCACGGCTTGAAGAGCCGCCTGGACCCCGAGATGATGGACATTTACAAGACCGCCGTGCTGTACCATTTCCTCCACGCGCTGGGCATGCTGATCGTCTCCATGCTTCCCAAGACCGGCACTCTTTCCGAATCGGGCGCCGGCGCCGTCTGCTGGCTGCTGCTGGCCGGCATCCTGATTTTCTCCGGCAGCCTTTACCTGCTGGCCATCACCGGCACGCGGGTGTTAGGCGCCATCACGCCGTTCGGCGGTGTGGCCTTTATCGCCGCCTGGCTGGTGCTGGCCTGGAAACTCATCCGTAGATAGGACGGAAACTGCCCCACTGTGCCCGGCGAGTGAAACCGTATTTTTGCGAGCCTCAATGATTGATTTGTAGCGCCGGCGGTCTCTGCCGCCGGCCCGCGTCGCGTACAAGGCACCGGCGGCAAGACCGCCGGCGCTACCAGTTGGTCCTGGCGGCGCTTGAAAATGTGCAAACTCCAGGGGCGGGCGGTGCCGCCTGGCAACGGAGCTTCTATATTTCAGGAGAAGATTTTAGGGTTGAGCGTACTACTTGATTTGTAGCGCCGGCGGTCTCTGCCGCCGGTTCTCTCTTTGAGTATGTACTGGCATAGAAGACTGCCCCATTGGGTTCCCGAGAACTCCACCGTTTTCGTCACCTGGCGGCTAGCTGGTTCGATGCCTCCGCCAGCTCCTGCCACAGGCCCGAAATGGTTAAGCCAGCCGCGGATTGCGGCTATCTTCGTCGAAGCCCTGCTTCACGGAGAACGAGTGCGCCGTTCGTATGATCTTCACGCGTGGGTAGTGATGCCGAATCACGTTCATATCGTTGTGAAGCCGATCCGTCCGCTTGCGGAGGTCGTGCGATGGTTGAAAGCCGCTACCGCGAACCGTGCCAATACCCTGCTGGGAAGAACAGGAGAGGCGTTCTGGCAGAGAGAGTATTTCGACCGGTGGGTACGCACCGAGAAGCAACTGGGCTCAGTGATGGCATACGTTGAGGACAATCCCGTAAGAAGCGGCCTTGCAGCGTGTCCCGAAGAGCGGCGATGGTCAAGCGCGTACAAGACACCGGCGGCAAGACCGCCGGCGCTGCCAGTTGGTCCTGGCGGCGCTTGAAAACGTGGCTACCCGTGCTAACCTCGGATTCTATGCCTCATGAAACGTTCGACCTGGTGGCGCTGGCCCGCCAGGAAATGACCGCGCACGGCTTCCAGCCGGACTTCCCCCCCGACGCGCAGCAACAGCTCGCCGCCATCCATTTGCAGCCCGATCATAGTTTGCAGGACCTCACTGGACTGCTGTGGTCTTCGATCGACAACGACGATTCCAAGGATCTGGACCAGATCGAGTGGGCCGAGCGCGTGTCCGCGGGAATCCGCGTGCTGGTGGGCGTGGCCGATGTCGATTCGGCCGTGCCCAGGGCCACGCCGCTCGACCGTCACGCAGCTCGCGAGTCCACCACGGTTTACGCCGGCGTCCACACCTACCCCATGCTGCCCGAGCGGCTCTCCACGGACCTGACCTCGCTCAACGAGGAACAGGACCGCGCCGCCGTGGTGATCGAATTCGTGGTGGCCGCCGACGGCTCGCTGAGCGCCGGTAAAGTCTATCGCGCCAACGTGCGCAACCGCGCGCAGCTCACTTACAACGCCGTGGGCGCGTGGCTCGAATCGACCGCCGGCCCGCCGCCGAAGGTCGCGGCCTCGGCCGACCTGGCGGCGCAGCTCCATTTGCAGGACGAAGCCGCCCAGGCGTTGCGCGAATCCCGCCATCGCCTCGGCGCGCTCACCTTCGACCGCACCGAAGCCCAGCCCGTGTTCACCGATGGCCAGGTCACCGAAATCGCGGCGCGGGAGAGCAACCGCGCCGCGCACCTGATCGAAGATTTCATGATCGGCGCCAATGAAGTGATGGCGCAGACCCTGCGCGCCGCCGGCGTCTCCAACATCCGCCGCGTGGTGAAGTCTCCGGAACGCTGGGCGCGCATCGTCGAGTTGGCCAAACAGTACGGCGACACGCTTCCGGCCGAGGCCGATTCCGGCGCGCTCAACCAGTTCCTGCTGCGCCGCAAACAGGCCGACGCCGTGAACTACGCCGACGTCTCGCTCAGTGTGCTCAAGCTGATGGGGCCGGGCGAATACGTGCTGCTGCGGCCGGGCGATGCCGAAGTGGGCCACTTCGGCCTGGCCGTCGAGGACTACACGCACTCCACCGCGCCCAACCGGCGCTTCGCCGATCTGGCGACCCAGCGCCTGCTCAAGGCGCTTCCCGGCAAGCCCTACACCGACGACGAACTTGCCGCCATCGCGCAAAACTGCACGCTCAAGGAAGACGCCGCGCGCAAGGTGCGCCGCAACATGGACAAGCGCATCGCCGCGGTGGCGCTGCGCAGCCGTGTGGGACAGCAGTTCGATGCGGTGGTCACGGGCGCCACGCCCAAAGGCGTCTTCGTGCGCGTGCTCGGCCCGCCGGTGGAAGGCCGCCTCATGCACGGCGAGCAGGGGCTTGACGTCGGCGACCGCCTGCGCGTCACGCTGCTTTCCACCGACCCGGTGCGCGGCTTTATCGATTTCGGGAGGGCTTAATGGACGGCAAAACCGAATTGCTCCGCCACACCCTGGCCACGCTGGCTTACCGTGGCGCGAAAGCCCTGCGCGGCGCCCCGGCGGAGTTTGCGGAGTATCGCGCAGATGCCGGCTCGCGCACGCCGGGCCAGATTCTCGCTCACATGGGCGACCTGATGGATTGGGCGCTCGCGCTCAGCGACGGCCGCCGCGACTGGCACGATTCGCCGGCGCTCCCGCTGGAACAGGGTGAGGCCCGTTTCTTCGCGGCGCTGGAAGCGCTCGATGCGCGCATCTCGAACGGCGCGCCCCTCGAAACCGCGGCCGGGCGCATTTTTCAGGGACCCATCGCCGATGCTCTGACGCACGTGGGCCAGCTTGCCATGCTGCGCCGCATGTCCGGCGCGCCTTTCCGGGGCGAGAATTACTTCAAAGCGGAGATCGTAACCGGCCGCGTCGGCGCCGCACAAGCACCGCCGCGACAGGAGTTCTGAGTGGGGCAGACCCCTGGTCTGCGCGGGTCCCCCTGGACCCGCTCTTCGGTGCGGTGGGAAGCTTCCGGCAGGCCGACGAGAGCGTCGGCCGCAGACCAGGGGTCTGCCCCGCCAGTACTCAGAAATGCAGCCGCACCGATAGCTGCACGGACCGCGGTCCGCCGATCTGCAAAATCGGCGCCAGCCCGCTTCCCGAGCTGCCGGTGCCCAGCATGGTATTCAGCATGGAGGTCGATTGCCCGAACAGCGGGCTATCCAGGAACTTGATGGGGTCGGCGAAATTGGCATGGTTGAACGCGTTGAAGGCTTCCAGGCGAAACTGAATGCCGCGCTGCTCGCCGAAGTGGAATTCCCTTTTCAGCGAAAGATCCACCTGCTCCATGCCGAAGCCGCTGGGAACATTCCGCCCCAGGTTTCCCTGCGCGGTATTGTAGGTCCCTGGAACCGAAAACGCCGCTGGATTGAGCGTTTTGCCGCCGGGTGCATTGGCTTCGGAGATCCAGAGAGGCTGGCCGTAGACCCAGTCCGGGCGATAGGCATTTACGACACCGATGGCATCGATCTCTTCCTGCTGCTGCAACGTGATGGGGAATCCGGTGCGCGCGTGCACGATGGCGTCTAAGGCCCATCCGCTCACCAGCCTGGCGGCGAATCCGGGAGAAGCCGGCGGCGCCAGTTGGTAGCTGACAGCCGCCGTCAACGAGTGCCGCAGATCGAAATCGCTGGACGCGTGGTCCCCGCCTATGCCCGCGCCGCTGGCGCACCATAGCAGGAAGGCGTCGCTGGAATCGTTGTCGAGCGAGTGCGACCAGGCGTACGACGCCACCGCGTCCAGGCCGCGCGCCACGTGCCGGCGGTACTGCGCTTCCAGCGCGTCGTAGCTCGACGCGCCGTGGTCGGTGGTGAGAGCCGCGTAGGACTGGCCGATCGACCCGGCGCCGCCCGCTTCCCGGCGGATCAGCTCGCGGCCCGAAGAGCCCACGTAGCCCAGCGAGATCTCGTCGTGGGTGCCGAAGCCGTGCTCGAGCGATACATTCCACTGCCTCACCTGCGGCAGCTTCAGTCCTTGTTCGAAACCAAACGTCAGCGACGAAGAGGCGATCAGGGAAATGTTGCTGGTGAGCTTGCTGGCGTTGAATGGGCCGCCGTTGATG
>Ga0181530_10001907_pt1 | contig 25596 bp, 24 predicted proteins | sample PEATcosm2014_Bin_42_FD_119769 | JGI IMG/M metagenome (GOLD analysis project Ga0181530, IMG submission 119769) | Peatland microbial communities from MTU Mesocosm Facility, Houghton, MI, USA - PEATcosm2014_Bin10_60_metaG | ecosystem: Environmental > Terrestrial > Soil > Wetlands > Peat | place... | reverse complement strand
TCAACGCCAACTTCCGCGAGAGTTCCATGTTCTCACGACCTTTCAAGGTTTCGCCCACCCGGCACAGTCAGTCGTCCGTGACGGCAGGGGACCCTGGGCCCGCGCTCACCCCGCATGTCCGGGAAGCCGACTCGGTTTGTCTCATCCGCCAACCCCGTCAGAAGCACCAACTATAACTTCACCTTTGCCTTTTTCCGGTGATTGAACGCCAAGCGGGACAGAAACCCTTGGCCCACGATGGCTCGGCCGCAAAACTCCCAAATTGCCGATATATATACATCGGGAGTTTGTGCTGTTGACCTGAGGTGATAATCGGCAAGTTCATGGTGACCGGTCCCCGGTATTCACCGAACCCTGCACTGATCAACGAGGGTAGACATCGCAGCGCCGCCGGCCGAATAGGCGGGTTGAGATCAGTGTCCTCAGCGGACCGGTGACCACCTCGGGGGCCCGGCCAAATCGCGAAGAGCCCGAGGTCAGGTCTAAACCGAGCAACAGCGAGAGGGAGCCGGCTCGAGCGGACCCACCCGCGCTTCTCACCGTTGCGCCAGACTGACGGCAATGGACAGACAGAGGCTTGCCACCCTCATAAATCGCCGTTGCCGGCTCGAGGGGACCTTCACCCTCCGGTCGGGCCAGGTCTCCGACCACTACTTCGACAAGTACCTGTTCGAGGGCGACCCCGAATTGCTTTCGGAGGTGGTGGCGCACGCCGTAGCGCTGATACCCGCCGGCACCGAGGTGCTCGCCGGCCTCGAGCTCGGAGGTGTGCCTTTCGCGACGGCGCTCTCGCTGGCGACAGGGCTCGAGGCGGTGTTCGTACGCAAGGCGGCCAAGTCCTACGGGACGGCCAAGCTTGCCGAGGGCGGCCAGATCACCGGCCGCCGGTTGCTCGTGGTCGAGGATGTCATCACGACGGGCGGACAGGTCGTGATGTCGACCGAGGATCTCCGCCGGCTCGGCGCCATTGTCGGGCATGTCCTCTGCGTCATCGACCGCAGCGACGAAGGCCAGGATCGGCTCCGGGCCGCCGGGCTCACCGTGAGAGCGGTGTTCACAGCCACGGACCTCGAGCGAGCAGCAGCGCCGCCGCTACCGCGCCCCTCCTAGCGGTGTCCGTCAGTCCGGGCGTCCGATTCACGGCAACGGAAGGCTACGCTCGAATCCGCACCAACCCGAGAGGTGGGCGTATGGAAAGCGAGGCGCGAACGACCATCCAGAGCGGTTCGGGCGCGCCTGCCCGCTTCGAGGAGAGTTCTCGGCCGCTCGCGAGCACCTTCGCCGCGGGCCATTCCCGCGTCGGTTCACCCAGCGCAACTGCCGGCGAGATGCTCGCGGACCTGCATCGCTCGGAGACGGAGCTGCGCCGGTTTCTCCACGGCCTTCCCGGTGTCGACCAAGTCGGCGCCGAAGCGAGGGCGGCGTCGCTGGCAACGCGCTCGATCAAGACCTCCGCCAAGCTGTGGGCGCTCGAGATGGCCGTCAGCATGGTGGACCTTACGACCCTCGAAGGGGCCGACACACCAGGCAAGGTCCTGAGTCTGTGTGCGAAGGCGCGTCGGCCCGACCCCGCCGATGCGTCGGTCCCACCGGTGGCCGCCGTGTGCATCTACCCCGACCTCGTGCCGGTCGCCAGGCGGGCGCTCATGGGTACCAGCGTGAAGGTGGCCTCGGTGGCGACGGCCTTCCCCTCCGGGCGCGCCTCGCTCGCCGTGAAGCTCGCCGACGTGCGCGACGCCGTTATGGCGGGCGCCGACGAGGTCGACATGGTAATCGACCGGGGAGCGTTTTTGAGCGGCCGTTACGGTCTCATCTTGGAGGAGGTGCAGGCCGTCAAGGAGACCTGCGGGCCGGCGCACCTGAAAGTCATCTTGGAGACGGGGGAGCTCGTCACCTATGACAACGTGCGCAGGGCCAGTTATCTCGCCATGGTGGGTGGCGCCGACTTCATCAAGACCTCGACCGGGAAGGTGAGCCCGGCGGCGACTCTTCCGGTCGCGCTCGTGATGCTGGAAGCCGTGCGCGACTTCGCCGAGCTCACCGGAGCGCTCGTCGGTGTGAAGGTGGCCGGTGGGATCCGCAACGCCAAAGACGCCATCCGGTACCTCGTGATCGTGAACGAAACCGTCGGGGACGCCTGGCTCGACCCCTCGCTGTTCCGTTTCGGGGCCTCCAGCCTGCTCAACGATCTGCTCCGACAGCGCTCCAAGCAGCTGAGCGGCGCCTATGCGGGGAGTGAGGATTTCAGCATCGAATGACCGAGAGCTACCCAACCGAAAAGCCCGAGGCTGAGCTCGGCACCGACGCCCCTGACCCGAGCCGTGGGCACGACGATTCACCGCGAGATCTCGTCGCGGCCCATGTTTCCGAGCGGGCGGCCTTCGCCTACGCCCCCGCACCCGAGTCCCGCTCCATCGTGCACCTGCAGTCCTCCTACGGGCTGTTCATCGACGGGGCCTTTGTGGAGCCGGCCGACGGCAACACCTACAAGACCGAGAACCCTGCGACCGAGGAGGTACTGGCGGAGATCGCCGCTGCCGGCCGGGCAGACGTCGACCGGGCCGTCGAGGTGGCCGGACGCGCCCAGAGGCAGGTCTGGGGCCCGATGCCGGGAGCCGAGCGGGCCAAGTACCTGTTCCGTGTCGCCCGCATCATCCAGGAGCGGTCGCGCGAGCTTGCCGTGCTCGAGAGCCTCGACAATGGCAAGCCGATCCGCGAATCGCGCGACGTCGACGTCCCTTTGGCAGCGGCGCACTTCTTCTACTATGCGGGCTGGGCGGACAAGCTCGAGTACGCGGGCTTCGGCCCCCGTCCCGCCCCCATCGGAGTGGCCGGCCAGGTCATCCCTTGGAACTTCCCCTTGATGATGGCGGCCTGGAAACTCGCGCCAGCGCTCGCGGCGGGCAACACCTGCGTGCTCAAGCCCGCGTCGACAACGCCGTTGACCGCGCTCTTGCTGGCCGAGATCATCCAGCAGGCCGAGCTGCCGCCCGGGGTCGTCAACGTCATCACCGGGGCCGGGTCGGTCGCCGGGGCGGCTCTCGTCGCCCACCCGGGGATCGACAAGGTGGCCTTCACCGGTTCGACCGAGGTCGGCAAGGATCTCCAGCGCGCCCTCGCCGGCACGGGCAAGCACCTGACGCTCGAGCTCGGGGGAAAGGCGGCGAACATAGTCTTCGAGGACGCCCCCTTGGACCAGGCCGTCGAGGGCATCGTGAACGGCATCTTCTTCAACCAGGGTGAGGTCTGTTGTGCCGGCTCGCGCCTTTTGGTGCAGGAGTCGATCGCGGACACCGTCGTCGAGCGGCTGAAGCGTCGCCTGGGGACACTTCGCGTCGGAGACCCGCTCGACAAGAACACCGACCTCGGCGCCATCAACAACGCTGCCCAGCTGGAGAAGATCCGCGAGCTCGCCGCCGCCGGTGAGGCGGAGGGTGCTGTGCGCTGGTCAGCGAGCTGCACCCTTCCTTCCAAGGGCTACTGGTTCGCGCCGACGGTTTTCACCAACGTGTCCCAGGCACACCGCATCGCCCAGGAGGAGATCTTCGGGCCGGTGCTCTCGGTGTTGACCTTCCGCACCCCCGAGGAGGCGGTGGCGAAGGCCAACAACACCGTCTACGGCTTGTCCGCTGGTGTCTGGACCGAGAAGGGGAGTCGTATCTTGTGGATGGCCGGACAGCTCCGCGCCGGGGTCGTGTGGGCGAACAGCTTCAACCGTTTCGACCCCACGAGTCCCTTCGGCGGTTATCGCGAGTCGGGCTTCGGCCGGGAGGGGGGCCGCCAAGGCCTGGGGGCGTACCTCGATGTCTGACGAACGCCTGGCCGTGCGCAAGACCTACAAGCTCTACATCGGAGGGGCCTTCCCGCGTTCGGAGTCCGGCCGGTCCTATGTCGTGGTGGACGCGAAGGGTGCCTTCTTGGCGAACGCCGCCCAGGGCTCGCGGAAAGATGTGCGCGACGCCGTCGTGGCGGCGCGCAAGGCGCAGCCCCGCTGGGCCGGCGCGACCGCCTACAACCGGGGACAGATCCTCTACCGCGTCGCCGAGATGCTCGACGGCCGGCGCGCCCAGTTCACCGATGAGGTCGTCTCGAGCGAGGGGGTGGGCCCGGACGAGGCGGTGGCGCGTGTCGACGCCGCCGTCGACCGCTGGGTCTGGTTTGCGGGCTGGGCGGACAAGGTGGCGCAAGTCGTCGGGTCGTCCAACCCGGTTGCGGGCCCGTTCTTCAACTTCAGCGTGCCCGAACCCACTGGAGTCGTCGGCATCGTCGCGCCGCAGGCCTCATCACTGCTCGGGCTTGTGAGCGTGCTGGCACCCGTGCTCGTGACCGGGAACACGGTCGTACTCCTCGCGAGTGAGACGAGGCCGCTGCCGGCGATCACTCTCGCCGAGGTACTCGCCACCGCGGACATTCCTGGTGGCGTCGTGAACCTGATCACGGGCCGTGTTGGCGAGCTCGCGCCTGTGCTCGCCGCCCACCGCGATGTCGATGCGCTCGATCTGGCGGGCGCGCCGGGCCCTCTCCTCGCCGATCTCGAGCGGGCCGCGGTCACCAATGTGAAGCGTGTCCTTCGCCCGGACACGTGCGACGGCGACTGGACCACGGCTCCCACGCCACGCCGCATGCTGGCATTTCTCGAGACCAAGACCGTCTGGCATCCCATCGGCCTTTGACGAGAACGTCCGGAAGGTTTCGCCGGCACGCACCTCGCTAGCCTTGGCCTCCATGACGGCCGCAGGTGTCACGTCGAACCCGTACGAACTCGCGGCTCGGGCCGCCGCGGAAGTGGCACGGTGGTCAGGCGCTCCGCCGCACGACGTGGCGATCGTCCTCGGCTCGGGTTGGCAGGGCGTTGCCGACGGGCTAGGCGGCACGGAAAGGGAACGGACAACCGCTGATCTTCCGGGATTCGCAGCGCCGACTGTCGCCGGCCACCAGGGCCAGCTGCGCTCGCTCACGGCCGGCAAGCACCGGGTTCTCCTACTCATCGGGCGCACCCACCTTTACGAAGGCCGTACCCCGGCTGAGGTCGTCCATCCGGTTCGCACGGCCGTGATCGCCGGCGCCCGGGTCGTCATCTTGACCAATGCCGCCGGCGGCCTCGATCCGGCCATGAGGCCCGGACAGGCCGTGCTGATCCGCGATCACATCAACTTGATGGGTGCCTCTCCGCTCGGCGGCCCGGCGCCTCCGCCCGGTTATCGGGGGCGTTTCATCGACCTCACCGATCTCTACCCGGCCAACCTGCGGGCACTTGCCAAGCAGGTGGACCCCACGCTCACAGAAGGCGTCTACGCGGCCTTGGGAGGTCCCCACTACGAGACGCCCGCCGAGGTCGCGATGCTGCGACGTCAAGGGGCGGACCTGGTCGGGATGTCCACGGCGCTCGAGGCGATCGCCGCCCACCATCTGGGGGCGTCGGTGCTGGGCATCTCGCTCGTCACAAACCTCGCAGCGGGAGTGAGCCCCACCCCGCTCGACCACGAGGAGGTACTCGCGGCCGGTGCCGCGGCCGCGCCCTATCTGGTCGGGCTCCTGGCGGGAGTGCTGTCGGCGCTGTGACGGACGGGCACGACAAGAGCGAGCCGATCTCTCCCGCTCTGGCCGCCGAGGCCCAGATGTGGATGGCGGCAGATCCTGACCCGTCCACCCGGGCAGAGCTCGCCGCCCTCCTCGACGCCGGCGACGGTGCCGCGGTGCGCGCCCGGTTCGAGACCCCGCTCGCCTTCGGGACCGCGGGACTTCGGGGCGCGCTCGGTGCTGGCCCGGGCCGGATGAACCGGCTGGTTGTCCGTGCCACGACCGCCGGTGTGGCGCAGTGGGTGCTCGGCCAGGGCGCCGAGGCTGCGCGGCGGGGGATCGTCGTGGGACGCGATGCCCGCCATGGATCAGACGAGTTCGTCCGCGACGTCGCCGCGATTGCCGCCGGTGCGGGCGTGCGGGTCCGGTTTTTCGCCCGGGCGTTGCCGACCCCGCTCACCGCCTTTGCCGTCAAGAACCTCGGTGCGGCCGCGGGGGTGATGGTCACGGCGAGCCACAACCCTGCGGCCGACAACGGGTACAAGGTCTACATGTCCGACGGCGCCCAGGTGATACCGCCGGACGACGCCGTCATCGCCGAGGCGGCCCGCACCGCGATGGCGCGTGCGATCGCCGCGCCGGCGAGCTCGGTGGAGGCGCCGAGCGAAACGACGGACGGGCGCGTCGAAACCGTCGCCGAGACGGAACTTCTCGCGGCGTACCGACGCGCGGCGTTCGCGTTGCTCGATCCAATGGGTCCTCGCCGGCTCCGGATCGTGTACACGCCCCTGCACGGCGTCGGCGGTCAGGTGGTCCCGGAGCTCCTGGAACAGGCCGGTTTCGGGCCGGTGTCGGTCGTCGCCGCCCAGGGGGCACCCGATCCGGACTTCCCGACGGTGGCGTTTCCGAACCCGGAGGAGCCCGGGGCGCTCGATCTCGCGCTTGCCGATGCCGTGCGGCTGGGAGCCGACCTGGTGCTGGCGAACGACCCCGATGCCGACCGCCTGGCCATCGCCGTGCCGGACCGGGTGAGTGGGGCCTGGAGAAGGCTGACCGGTGACGAGCTGGGGGCGCTCCTTGGCGATCACGTGCTCGCGGCGACCAGGGGTGAGGACCGGTTGGTGGCGACCACGATCGTCTCATCGACGATGTTGTCGGCGATGGCGCGAGCGGCCGGGGTCGCCTATGTCGAGACGCTCACCGGATTCAAGTGGATCGCGCGGGCCGCGCTCTCGCGTCCGGGATCCCGGTTCGTCTTCGGTTACGAGGAGGCGCTCGGCTATCAGGTTGGTGACGCGGTGTCCGACAAGGACGGGCTGTCGGCGGCACTGCTTGCCGCCGAGATCGCGGCCGGTGCCAAGGCTCGGGGGACATCCGTGCTCGACCGGCTGGACAGCCTCGCGTCCCGTTTCGGCGTACACGCGACCGCACAATGGTCGCTCCGGCTCGAGGGCCGGACGGCTCAGGCGGAGATGGCCGAGATCGTCGGGCGCTGGCGTACGCAACCGCCCGCGGCACTTGCCGGCCTGGCGGTGGACGAGCTGGTGGACCTCTCCCAAGGAGTCGGGGAGCTTCCCGTCACCGACGCCCTCGTGCTCCGGATTGCGAAGCGAGCCCGCGTGGTGCTGCGACCGAGCGGCACCGAACCGAAGCTCAAGGTCTATTTCGAGGTCGTCACACCGCCGGTCCCACCCGAAGGCGTAGGCGAGGCGCGGCGCGGCGCAGGCCTGCTCCTCGATTCGCTTCGAGACGACGTCGCGGCCCGCTGTCAGTCGATGAGCGGTTCCTCGGCGAGCGGCGACTGAGCTCCGGACCGGTCCTTGGAGGGCCCGGTGGGGGCGTCCGGGTCCAAAGCCGCGAAGCCGGGCTTGATCTTTCCGTCGATCAGCGCCAATCGGTCGTCGAAGGGGCAGAAAGCGCTCTTCATGGCGTTGATCGTCAGCCAGCTGATGTCCCTCCAGGTCCAGTCGAAGGTCTCGACGAGCCCGGCAAGCTCCGAGGAGAGGCTGATGCCGCTCATCAGGCGGTTGTCAGTGTTCACGGTGATCCGGAACCGGAGGCGGTGCAGCAGCCCGATGGGGTGCTCGGCCAGCGACGGCACCGCCCCGGTGTGCACGTTCGAAGTGGGGCACATCTCGAGCGGTATGCGGCGGTCCCTTATGTATGCCGCCAGCCGGCCCAGAGCGGCGCCACCATCGGGAGCCACGACGATGTCGTCCACGATGCGCACCCCATGGCCGAGCCGCTCTGCATTGCACCACTGGATCGCCTGCCAGATCGAGGGCAGTCCGAACGCCTCGCCGGCGTGCAAGGTGGCGTGGAAGTTCTCGCGCTGCACAAGATGAAACGCGTCCAGGTGATCGGTGGGTGGATAGCCGGCTTCAGGACCTGCGACGTCGAAGCCGGCGACTCCCACATCCCGGTATCGCACCGCGAGCTCGGCGATCTCGCGCGAGCGCGCGGCCGTGCGCATGGCCGTCAACAGTGCTCGTACGACGATCGGCCGTCCGGCGGCGGTTGCGCCCCCCATGGCCTCGTGGAAGCCCGCGAGCACCGACTCGAGCACTTCCTCGAGCGCGAGGCCGCGCTCTGTGTGCAGTTCGGGGGCAAAGCGCACCTCGGCGTAGACGACCCCGTCTTCGGCCAGGTCCTCAACGCATTCTGTGGCGACTCGCGCGAGTGCCGCGCGGGTCTGCATCACACCGACGGTGTGGGCGAAGCCCTCGAGATAGCGCACGAGGTCGCGCCGGGGAGCGGCCGACACGAACCAGGCCGCGAGCTCGTCCGGATCAGTCGTCGGCAGGCCCCGGTAACCGCACTCGGCCGCGAGCTCTACCACCGTGGCGGCCCGGAGTCCGCCGTCGAGGTGGTCATGGAGGAGCACTTTCGGGGCCAGGCGGAGCTGATCGAGATCGGGCTTGGCACTCACGAGATCACCTCCAAGACGACGGGCGTGGGTGCTTGGGGCTCGTCGACTATCTCGATCGCGTCCTTGAGGACATCACGGGCCCAGTCGAGACGCTCAGGTTCGTCGGTGTGGAGTTCTAGGAGAGGTTGACCCTCCATAACCTCCTCACCAGGCTTGACGCGGCACACGACGCCTGCGGTCGCGCTCACGAGGTCCTCCTTGCGCGCTCTCCCGGCCCCGAGCCGCCAGGCGGCGACCCCGACCGCGCGGGCGTCGAGCCGACCGATGATCCCTGAGCTGTTCGCGGTCACCAGCTCGACGCGAGCGGCGCGGGGCAGGGGGGCATCGGGGTCACCCCCCTGGGCCACGACCATGGCCCGGTACCGCTCCAGGGCTGAGCCGTCTCGGAGCGCAACGGCGGGATCGGCCCGGATCCCTGCCAGATCGAGCATCTCACGTGCGAGCGCGAGCGTGAGCTCGACAAGATCTGCTGAGTTGTCACCACCGGAGAGCACTTCCACGGACTCGGCGACCTCAAGGGCGTTGCCGACCGCCCACCCGAGGGGGGTGTCCATTGCGCTGAGCACCGCTTTCACCTTGAGCCCGTGGTCACGACCGAGGCGAACCATGGTCCGGGCCAGTTCTGTGGCCCGGTGCCGGTCGGTCATGAACGCGCCGGAGCCCACCTTCACATCCAAGACGAGCGACTGGGTTCCCTCGGCGATCTTCTTCGACATGATCGACCCGGCGATGAGCGGGATTGACTCCACCGTGCCGGTGACGTCGCGGAGCGCGTAGAGCTTGCGATCCGCCGGGGCCAGACCGGCGCCAGCAGCGCAGATGACGCAGCCGACCGTTTCGAGCTGGGCGAGCATCTCGTTGTTGGACAGATCGGAGCGCCAGCCGGGAATCGCCTCCAGCTTGTCGAGGGTGCCACCGGTGTGGCCGAGGCCTCGTCCCGACAGCTGCGGCACCGCGGCCCCGCAGGCAGCCACGAGCGGTGCCAGGATGAGCGACACCTTGTCGCCGACGCCACCGGTCGAGTGCTTGTCAACCGTGGGCCGCGAGAGGCCGGCCAGGTCCATCCGCTCGCCTGAGGCGATGATCGCGGCCGTCCACCGGGACAGCTCGGCCACCGAGAGCCCACGCCAGAAGATCGCCATCAACAAGGCGGCGACCTGTTCGTCGGCGACCCGACCCGCGACGTAGGCATCGATGACCCAGTCGATCTCAGCGTCGGTGAGCTCGCGGCCGTCCCGTTTCGAGCAGATCAGGTTCACCATATCCATTTGGCTCGGACCTCCTCGAGGTTCGCCAAGTCTCGCGCAGCGGGCCTGTCGGCAATGCCTCCCGGGCTCCCTCCGTCGTACCCGAGACCGGTACCGCCGCTTGGGCTGCAGAGCCCTCAACTGTTTGCTGGCTCTGCCTGGCCGCCTCCTGCCCATTCTGCGAACGCGGCGAACGCCCGGGGACCCCAAACCGTCCCGGGGCCGCCGTTCATCATGATCACCACGCCCATGGCCTCTGCGACCTCGGCCGCACTCGCTCCCGCGCGCTGGGCTCCACGCGCGTGGGCACCGATGCACCCGTCGCATTCGCGTGTGGCTGCGATCGCCAAGGCGATGAGCTCCTTCACCCGCACGGAGAGCGCGCCGGCGGACATCGCCGCCTGGCTCATCTCCGCGTAGCCGGAGAACACGCCTCCGATCTCGTCCCGTAACGCGCGGGCCTTGGGCCTCAGCTCGTCCGAGAGCTCGTGGGCAGTGTGCACCTGAATCCCCCTCGTCTCCTGGTCGACGGCACATTCACGCGGCCGGTCGCCCGTCCCCGAACCAGCGCACGGGCCGGCGGCGCCGTCTCCATTCTGCCGGGCCCGGAGCCCGGTCGTATTATCCGGCCATGATCGATCATGTATCCATTCAATGCGCAGACGTGAGGGTGAGCGCAGCGTTCTACGACGCCGTCCTTGCCCCGCTTGGCGGTGGCCGCGTCATGGACTTCGGCGAGGTCGTCGGCTACGGCCTCGAGGGCAAGCCGGAGTTCTGGATCGGCCCGCTCGTTTCCGGGGAGCCGAATCGTGAGAACCATCTCGCCTTCACGGCGAAGAACCGCGCCAGCGTGACGGCCTTCTTCGACGCGGCCGTGTCTTCGGGCGCCCCGGTGCTCCATGAACCGCGTCCGTGGCCGGAGTACCACGAGAACTACTTCGGAGCCTTCGTGCGCGATCCCGATGGGAACAACGTGGAAGCGGTCTGCCACGACGCTGAGTAGCCGTGAGCGCCCGACCGGCGGTAACTGGGCCGCCTGCCGTGCCTTGCGAAGGGAAGTTCACCGGGGTGTCGACCAGGCGTCGTTGCCCTCGGGACTGTCGTTCAACTCGTCGGGCCGCTCTCGTGTCTAAAGCCGGGGTGCCGGCGCACGGAGGCTGACCGATGGACGTTCGAATGGCTGAATGAATATCTCACCTTCGCCCGGGGAAACCCATCGAAGGAAAGAGGCACTTTTCTGCAAAGGAGGCTGGGCCGTGGCCCTTGACGTTGCCAAGATCAGGTCGTCATACCCCGCGCTCTCGGACGGCTACGCCTATCTCGACGGGGCGGCAGGCACCCAGATGCCCGTGAGCGTCATCGAGGCGATCTCGGGCGCGTACCTGGCAGGGCTCGGCAACGTGGGAGGGGCCTTCCCGGCCAGCCATCGTTCCGGGGAGATCGTCCGCGCCTGCCGGCAGGCAGTGGCCGATCTCGTCGGAGGCGAGCCGGAAGGAGTGGTTCTCGGACCCAACATGACCACCCTCACCTACCGGCTCGCAGAGACCCTTTCCAGGAGCTGGACCCGAGGGGACGAGGTGGTCGTGTCACGCCTGGACCACGACGCGAACGTGCGGCCCTGGGTTCAGGCAGCTTCCCGTGCCGGCGCAGTCGTCCGCTGGGCCGAGGTCGACGCCGTCACGGGTGAGCTCGTGACGGGACAGTACGACGACCTGTTGTCGGAGCGCACGAGGCTCGTCGCGGTCACAGCGGCTAGCAATCTCATCGGCACCCGGCCCGATGTGGCGGCGATCGCCCGCAAGGCTCATGAGGTCGGCGCGCTCACCTACGTCGACGGGGTCCACGCGACGCCGCACGCACCGGTCGACCTCACCGCTTTTGGCGCCGACTTCTATGCCACCAGCTCGTACAAGTGGTCCGGTCCCCACGTCGGCGCCGTCATCGCGAGCCCGGCGCTGCTGGAGCGCCTGCACCCTGACAAGCTCGCGCCGGCGCCTGACTCGGTGCCGGGCCGTTTCGAACGCGGGACGTTGCCGTTCGCGGACCTGGCCGGAGTCGTGGCCGCGGTGGAGCACCTGGCCTCGATCGACCCGGCGGCGACAGGCTCGCGACGCGAACGGCTGGTCGCTTCGATGACCACCGTCGAGGTATACGAGGCGGCTTTGTTCGCCTCGCTTCAAAGTGGTCTGGAAGAGATCGGACACGTCACCACCTACGGCAAGGCGGGACTGCGTGCGCCCACGACTTGCTTCAACGTCGCCGGGATGCGGCCGCATGACGTCGCGGAGCACCTTGCGCGGGGCGGGGTCAACGTGTGGAACGGCGACAACTATGCGTGGGAGCTGGCCGGCGTGTTCGGGCTCCGGGACAGCGGGGGAGCGGTGCGGGCCGGCGTGGTGCACTACAACGACGCGTCCGACGTGGACCGGCTCCTCGCATCGGTGGCCGGGCTCGTGGCCGACCTATAGGTCTTGGCGGCTTTGGGAGTGGGCCGGCCTCAGTAGAGCTCGAAGGCTTCCGGTAACAGCGCGTCCACCGTCATCGAGGCGAAACGCCCGTCTTTCAGGAACGTCACGACCGCGTCGCGCCCGAACTCCGCCAGCACCTGGCGACAGGCGCCACAAGGAGAAGCGGTCTTCACCTTCTTGCCCGGGGAACGGGCGTACACAGCCACAGCTTCGATTTCGATCCCCTCGCCCTCGGCCGCGACGGCCGCGAACACAGCGTTGCGCTCCGCGCACGAGGTCAGCCCGTAGCTGGCGTTCTCGACGTTGCAGCCCACGTAGACGGCTCTCGTCGTGCGCACGGCGGCGCCGACGTGGAACTTGGAGCCGGGCGCGTACGCCTTCAAGGAAACCTCGTATGCCCTGCAGGCGAGCTCGCGCTCGTCCGGGTCGGTGATTGCGGCGAGCACCTCGGGCAGTCGGGCCACACCGTCACACTAGGACGGGCTCCGAGCCGCGGGGGTATTCACGTAGTCGTACGTATGTTCGTTAAGCTCACGGCGTGCAAAGCGAGGGGCGTTCGGGCGAGCTGCGCTGGCGCCTCGCCGAGCCCGGGGAGGCGGGGAGGCTGTTGCCCCAGTCGTCTCTCGGGGAACGTCACGTCGGCACCGGCGAGTTCCAAGGCATGGAGTTCCTCCCCGTCGCCGCGCGCACGATCATCAACAAGGTGCCGGCGTCGTCGCGGATGCCGTTCCGCTACACGATCAACGCCTACCGGGGATGCAGCCACGCGTGCACGTATTGTTTCGCGAGGCCGACGCACAGGTATCTCGGCCTCGGGATCGGCGAGGATTTCGAGCGCAAGATCGTCGTCAAGGTCAATGCCGTCGAGCGCCTCCGCGCCGAGCTGCGGTCACCCAGGTGGAGGGGCGACTCCATCGCGATGGGCACGAACACCGACCCCTACCAGACGGCCGAGGGCAAGTACCACCTCACCCAGGGCATCGTGGGCGTGCTTGCCGAGGCCGGCAATCCCTTCAGCATCCTGACCAAGTCGACACTGGTACTGCGGGACCTCGCCTTGCTCGTAGATGCCGCCGCCCGCACCCGCCTCAGGCTCGCCCTGTCGATCGGCACCCTCGCGCGCGACGTGTGGCAGCTCACCGAGCCCGGGGCAGCGCCTCCGGACAAGCGCCTGGAAGCCGTGAGGCGGCTCAGCGAGGCCGGCATCCGCTGCGGCGTGCTCATCGCGCCTGTGTTGCCCGGGCTGTCGGACTCCGACGACCAGCTTCGAACCGTGGCGCGGGCCTGCCTCGAAGCGGGGGCGGTGTCGGTCACACCGGTCGCTCTCCACCTGCGCCCCGGCGTCCGCGAGCACTACCTCGACTGGCTCGCCCGAGCCCGGCCGGAGCTGGCGGAGCTGTACGCGCAGCGTTTTCGGAAGGGCTCTTACCAGCCGCGAGCCGAGCAGCACCGTATCAGCGAGGTTGTACGCGCCGTGCAGGAGGCTGGCGGACGTGGCTATCCGAAGCGCCGCCGCCGCGGGCACGAGCCGACCGGGCACCCGCGCGAGGCGCTGGCGCGCCGGCGTCCGGTGAACGAGCAGCTGCGCCTGCTCTGAGCGCCCCGGGGAGCGGTCTGGTACAACTCGGCGATGCAAAGCGTGGCACCTGGGGGCGCGGCGGCGGAGCTGCCGCGCTGTCCTTGGGCGGCCGGGGAGTTCCTGCAGCCCTATCACGACGCCGAGTGGGGCGTACCCGTCCGCGACGACCGCCGTCACTTCGAGTTCCTGATCCTCGAGTCCGCGCAGGCCGGCTTGAGCTGGGTCACGATCCTCAAGCGCAGGGATGGCTATCGCAACGCGTTTTGCGGCTTCGACCCGGAAGCCGTCGCGGGTCTCGGGTCGGCCGACGTCGAGCGGCTCCTCCGCGATCCCGGCATCATTCGCAACCGCCGCAAGGTGGAGAGCGCGATCGGGAACGCGCGGGCATTCCTCGACATCCGGCGCGAGTTCGGTTCCTTCGACAGCTACATCTGGGGCTTTGTGAGCGGCGTGCCAATAGTCAACGCCTGGGACGACATGTCGCAGATCCCCGCCGAGACGCCGCTCTCGAGACAGGTGAGCGCGGACTTGAGGCGGCGGGGTTTCACGTTCCTGGGCCCGGTCGTCTGTTACGCCCACCTGCAGGCGACCGGTCTTGTCATGGACCACGTCACGGCCTGCTTTCGCTGGCGCGAGCTCAAACGGGACGAGGCCGGACGATGGTCGGCCCGTAGCTACGGTCGCGGCTCATGACAAACGAGAGAGCTGTCGAAGACCGCGAGCGAGCTGACTTCCTGGAGGCGCTGTCCACCCACAGGTCCTTCCTGCGCCGCACCGTCAGGGATCTCACCGACGCGGAGGCACGCGAGCGCACCACCGTCAGCGAGCTCTGCCTCGGAGGGGTGATCAAGCACGTGACCCGCGTCGAGCAGCGATGGGCCGACTTCATCGTGGGAGCGCCTGCCGACGGCGGAGTGGACATGGAGGCACACGCGGCCAGCTTTCGCATGCTGGAGGGCGAGACGCTGGCGGGTCTGCTCGAGAAATACGAGGAAGTGGCCCGCCGGACGGACGACCTCGTGGCATCGTTGCCTTCCCTCGACGACTCCCGGCCTCTGCCGCCGGTACCCTGGTTCCCACCTGGGGCGCGTTGGTCGGCACGTCGCGTTCTCTTGCATGTGATCGCTGAGACGGCCCAGCACGCTGGCCATGCCGACATAATCCGGGAGTCCCTCGACGGCGCGAGGACAATGGGCTGACCCGCCCGGGCACCCGAGGAGCCGGACGGTACCTCCGCCCGATCGACCCAGGTCACCCCGCCGGCTCAGGCGTCCCGCCGGACGAGCAGCACCCCCCCGATGACGAGCAGCGCCACCGCATAGCCGAAGAGCACGAGGAGACCCGTCCAGGGCGGCAGCGTCTCTTGGCCCATGTGGAGAATGACGACGGCCGCTCCGATGTGGTCGGGCATGAACATCTCTGTCTTGTCGGCGAGCGAGGCGGGCAGCGCCCGGATGACGACCGGCCCGAGGAGCAGGATCCCCAAGAACGCACTTATGGCTCCCGCCGTGTGGCGGATGATCGTTGCGAGCCCGAGCGCGAACAGTCCTATGAGACAGAGGTACAGGCCGCCGCCCGCCACGGCGCGGAGCGCGCCCGGACTGGACAGGGTCGTATGGATCGCCGGCGCCGACAGCAGCGCCTGGCCCAGGAGGAAGGAGGCGAAAGCCACGATCTCGGCCACCACGAGAGCGACGGTGCCGAAGACCAGCGTCTTTGCTGCCAGAACGAGCGGCCGGAGGGGCGCGGCGGCGAAAGTCGCCCGGATCGTGCCGGAGCCGTATTCCCCGCTCATCACGCGCACACCGAGCACGCCGACCGTGAGCTGCCCGAAAAACAGCCCGATCAGGCTCGTCGCGGTCGGGTCGAAGCCCGGGACCTGGGTGGACGACCAGTGCGCCCGGGTCTCCGCCGTCGCCAGCGCGCTGATCCCGATGCCGAGCACCAGCGTGATGGCGAGGGTCCACATCGTCGAGCGGAGGGAGCGCAGCTTCGTCCACTCCGATCGCAACAGGTCGGACATCCCGTATCGACCAGGTGGCAGGGCCTTGGCAGGACCGATGGCGGGGATGGCGGCGGTGCTCACCTGACAGCCTCCCGGGATGCGACCGCGCCCGTCCTCAGTTCCCCGTGGTACTCGATGCTGTCGCCGGTCAGCTCCATGAACGCCTCTTCGAGCGAGGCGGACTGCGGGGCAAGCTCGTGCAGGACGACGGGGATGGTCGCGGCAAGCTCGCCGATCGCCACCTCGTCCGGGCCCCGCACGCTGAGCGAGCCGTCCTCCTCGAGCACCGTCGTGGCTCCCTCACCCTCGAGGGCGGCTTTCAGCTTTCCGATCTCGGGCGAGCGCACGCGGACATAACGTTGCGAGCTCTGTGCCAGGAGCTCGTCGGTCGGGATCTGGGCAATGAGACGGCCCCGGCCGATGATGACGACCTCGTCCGCTGTGAGCGCCATCTCGCTCATGAGGTGGCTCGAGACGAAGACCGTTCGGCCCTCGCGGGCGAGGCCCTTCAGCAAGTTGCGCACCCAGCGGATCCCGTCGGGGTCGAGCCCGTTGACGGGTTCGTCGAAGAGCAGCACCTCCGGGTCGCCGAGCAGCGTGGCGGCGATGCCGAGGCGCTGGCTCATGCCGAGCGAGAACTTCCCCGCCCGCTGACCCGCCACGGCCGAGAGCCCGACGACGCCGAGGACCTCGTCGACTCGCCTGGGCGCGATGTGGTTGGCCTCAGCGAGCATCCGCAGGTGGGCGCGGGCCGTGCGACCGGGGTGGATCGCCTTCGCCTCCAACAACGCGCCCACCTCGTGCAGCGGCCACGGGAGATCGTGGTAGTGCCGTCCGTTCACCGTGACGTCCCCGGCGTTCGGCGCGTCGAGTCCCATGATCATGCGCATCGTCGTCGACTTGCCTGCGCCATTGGGGCCGAGGAAGCCCGTCACGACGCCGGGGCGCACGTTGAAGCTGAGCTGGTCCACGGCGAGCTTCGAGCCGTAGTGCTTGGTCAGGCCCTTCGCCTCGATCATGGGCGTCCCTGCAAGGCTGTTGTCGGCATCGCTCTCCCTTGGTCGTTCGCTCGGTTCACGGCCGCATCGTTTCAAGAGGCCGTACCTCTCGGGTAATCCTCTGCTGTGTCGTATCCGCCTGCCATCGGGGAGGACCCTGAGAGGTACTCAGGGTCGCGGTGGCGAGGTCTAGTAGCCCACGACGTAGCTCACGCCCGAGAGCGAGTAGAAGTCGCTCGTGCCCGGGCCCTGTACGAGCGCCCTGCCGTTGGCGTAGATGTGGAGCGCCCCTGTCACCTGGGCACTGGACTCCGAGTAGACCGAGAAGCAGTCGTAGTAGCCCGGGCGGGCACCCTCCGGCATGACGAAGGCGGGAAGGGACTGGTTGGCCGGGCCTATGAGCGAGCCCGCGAGGTACACGACGCCTTCTTGGGACACGGCGTACTGGGGGGCGCCGGTGCCGTAGACCTGGGCGGACTTGGCGCCGTTCAGGAGCGTCAGAAGGTGGAACACGAGCTTGGTGGTCGTCGGGGTCGGCGCGGCGGTCGACGGCCAGGTCGTAGTGGTCGTGGCCGCGGCTCTGGCCGGCGACGACCCGCGGGTGGCGGCATAGCCGACGCCCGAGAACGTGCCGACCAGCACTGCGGCGGCGAGGATGAGAAGGGGGATCGGCCGCCGGATACTGCGGCCAGGGAAATTGGGCATCGCTTGTCTCCTTGTCTCGTCGGTTGCGTGTAGTGAGCCCTGTGACGCCCATGCGAGGCTCCCGGCGCGCCCTTGTGCTCAAGGCGTCGCGGAAAGGGCCCCCCGCGGACCATTGTCGCGCGGCCGGGGCGGGCACCGGTCCCGCCAGTCCGATTCAGGTGAGAGGTTCGAAACGGGCCGTGAAGTGGCGCAGCTGGGGCGCCTCGGCGACGATCCGGTACCCGCGGAGGCAGGAGGCCTCCTCGGCCACCGCCTGGCACACCTCGATCACGTAGTCGATGTGGCTCTGGGTGTAGGTGCGCCTCGGGATGGCCAGCCGGACGAGATCCGTTGCCGCCGCCCGCTCGGTGCCGTCGGCCTGGCGGCCGAACATCACGGTCCCGATCTCGCAGCCGCGGATACCGCCCATCTGGTACAGCGCCACGGCGAGCGACTGGCCGGGGTACTCGAGGGGCGGGATATGGGGGAGGAGACCGCGGGCGTCGAGGTACACGGCGTGTCCCCCGATGGGCATGAACACCGGGATCCCGCTGCGATGCAGGGCCTCGCCGAGGTATGCCGTCGATTGGATCCTGTAACGGAGGTAGTCGTGGGAGACGGCCTCGCGGATCCCCTGCGCGATGGCCTCCAGGTCCCTGCCGGCGAGGCCGCCGTAGGTGGGGAAGCCTTCGGTGAGGATCAGCATGTTCCGGAACGACTCAGCGAGCGTGTCGTCGTTGCACGCGAGCCAGCCGCCGATGTTCGCGAGCGGGTCCTTCTTCGCGCTCATCGTCATCCCATCCGCGAGCGAGGCCATCTCCCGGACAATGTCGGCGACGTCGCGGCCTTGCTGGCCCTCCTCGCGCTCGCGGATGAACCAGGCGTTCTCGGCGAAGCGGCAGGCGTCGAGGAACAGCGGTACCTGGTACCTGTCGCAGACGGCCCGTACAGCGTGCAGGTTGGCCAGGCTGACCGGTTGGCCGCCCGCTGAGTTGTTGGTGATGGTGACCATGACCACGGGAACGTGCTCACGCCCCCGGGTCGCGATGAGGTCGTCGAGGGCGGCGGTGTCGAGGTTCCCCTTGAACGGGTGCAGGCTTGCCGGGTCGCGTCCCTCGGCGATCACGAGGTCGACCCCTTCGGCACCGGTGAACTCCACGTTGGCTCTTGTCGTGTCGAAGTGGGTGTTGCTGGGCACGACCTGTCCGGGGCCCCCGATCACCGAGAAGAGGATCCGCTCGGCGGCGCGGCCCTGGTGGGTGGGTATCACGTGGCGGAACGGGAACAGCTCGGTCACGGCGTCGAGGAAGATGAACCACGAGGGCGAGCCGGCATAGGACTCGTCGCCGTGCTGGACCGCCGCCCACTGGTCACGGCTCATGGCGCCGGTGCCCGAGTCGGTCAACAAGTCGATCAGCACGTCGCGCGCCGCCAGGTTGAAGACGTTGTAGCCGGCGTCGCATATGGCCGCGGCGCGCTCTTCGGGGGTTGTCATCCGCAGCGGCTCCACGGCGTGGATGCGGAACGGCTCGATGATCGTGCGAAAGGTTCGGGGCGTGGCTGTCACGCTAGTTGGTCCGGGGCCTCGCGGGCTCAGATCAGGCGCCGTTCGGTCGCCCACCGGGTCAGCTGGTGGCGTGTGGAGAGCTGGAGCTTGCGCAGCACCGCCGAGACATGGCTCTCCACGGTCTTGATCGAGATCGTGAGCTCCCGGGCGATCTCCTTGTAGGTGTAGCCCCGTGCGATGAGGCGCAGCACCTCGCGCTCGCGGGGCGAGAGCTGATCGAGCTCGGGATCGAAAGGGCCCAAAGGCTCGACGTCGGTCGGCATCGACGCGAACGCGTCCAGCACGAAGCCGGCCAGCCGCGACGAGAAGACCGCGTCGCCTCCCGCCACGCGCAAGACCGCGTCGATGAGCTCCGGCCCCGAGATCGTCTTTGTGACATAGCCCCGGGCTCCCGCCCGGATCACCCCGATCACGTCCTCGGGGGCGTCCGACACCGACAGGGCGAGGAACTTGACGCCCGGATACGCGGGCTTGATGGCCTCGATCACGGCCTTGCCGCCGCCGCCGGGCATGTGAACGTCGAGTAGCACGACGTCCGGCAGCCGCTCTGAGATCAGCTCGATGGCGGCCGGGACCTCGTCTGCCTCCCCGACGACGTCGACAGCGTCCCCCAGCTCGCTGCGGACCCCGGCGCGGAACAGGTGATGGTCGTCGACGAGGAAGACCGTGGGGACGCCGGTCGGTGTCATGGCCGGCCCGGACGCCTCGGGACGCTGAGCTCGACTTCTGTCCCCTCTCCGGGCACCGACCGGATGACGGCGGTCCCGCCGTGTCGCTGCATCCGGCCGCGGATCGACTCCGCGATGCCTTGGCGGTCCCCGGCGATCGCGTCGGAGTCGAAACCGGCACCGCGGTCGCGCACGAACATCGACACGCGTTTCGGCTCGGCCTCGACGTAGATGGAGACCGAGTTCGCGCCGGACCACTTGGCGGCGTTCACGGTCGCCTCCCTCCCGGCTTCCAGAAGTGCCCTCAGCTCGTCGTCGAGCGGGGCATCGCCCACGGTGACAGCGTCGACCGCGACACCGTGGGCGGCTTCGACCTCTCGTTCGATCTGCTCTACTCCTGCCGAGAGCGTTGCGGCACCCTCGGCCCCGAACGATCCGGGCGCCCTCCCCTCGAACAGCCACGAGCGGAGTTCGCGTTCTTGGGCGCGGGCCAGCTTCGCCACCTCTTGGGGATGGTCGGCGGAGCGTTGGATCAGGGCCAAGGTCTGCAGAACCGAGTCGTGGACTCTTGCTGCCATGTCAGCCCGCTCCTCGGCGCGGATGCGCGCCTGGCGTTCGTGCACGAGGTCCAGGGCCAGTCGGAACCACCAGGGGCCCAGGAGGACCACCGTCCCTGCGACGATCAAGAGTGTCCCCACCACGGGCCGGAGCCAGGACCGGCTCAGAGCTCCGTCCGAGATGACGAACACGCCGAGGGCGAAGAGCACCACGCCCGCGCCGAGCCGGGCGATGAACGAGCGCCGCGACTGGCGCGACTCAGAGCCGAGCTGCAGCAGGGCCTTCACCGAGTTCACGAGGAAGGCCCGTTCGTCCTCGTCGGCATTGCGCGCGACGAGGACGAGACCCGCGGCGCTCACGAGAAGGGGCGTTCCCCACGACGACACGAAGTTGGCGTGTAGCGCCGAGGCGACGAGCAGGATGACCACCAGCGCCGGGATGAGGGCGAGCACGATCGTGATGCCCTGGCGGTCCGACAGGGCCCGGGCGCCGATCGTCTCGGTCGACCCCTCGACGGGGAGGAACAGCCAGGCCAAGACGTACACAGCCGCGCCGAACCCGCTCACGAGGCCGAAAAGGACGAGGACGATGCGAACGACGGTCACGTCGCGCCCGAGACGGGCGGCGAGGCCTCCGGCAACGCCGGCGATCATCCGGTTGTCGCGGCTGCGCTGCAGCCGTCCATGCCCGCGGTGGCGCCCGTAGCGGCCTCTTCTGTAGGCGCGGTCCGCGCGCCGGTCGTCGAAGTAATGCTGCTGCTGCCAGGGATTGAACTGATCGGCGATGTAACGATGATCGCGCCGTTCCGGCCCGGCAACCATCAGGGGAGCCCCTGATGGTTGCCGGGAGTAGTCAGGGCTTTATCCGGGATACCCCCGATTTTCATGCCGCCCCGGAAGGCGCACGATGGCTGCATGGATATCACTACGAACCAGAACTCCAATGAGGAGACCCACCTCCTGCGCAGATCGCGGGAAGGCTCGATGCTCGCGGGCGTCGCAGCCGGGCTCGCGGACTACTTCGACGTAGACGCCACACTCGTGCGTATCGGCCTCGTGGCCCTCACGTTGCTGGGCGGTGCCGGAGTGCCCCTCTACGTCGCCGCATGGCTGTTGATCCCGGAGGAAGGCTCCGAGGTCGCCATCGCCGGCGAGGTACTGAGCCATTCCTGGCACCGATGACCGCCGCCGTATCGATCGAGCCCATTCGTCCGGAGGAAGGATGCAAATGCAATCACGACGGGATGTCCCTTGGGGGTCGCCCCCGAGGCCCACTGACGACGTCAACCTGCGCATCGGCGATGCCGAGCGCAACGAGATCAGCGAGCTGCTCTCCAAGCACTACAGCGACGGTCGCCTGGACGCCGCAGAGTTCCAGGAACGCCTGGACCGCGCCATGAGCGCGAAGACGCGGGCCGACCTGTCCGGGCTGCTCGTCGACCTGCCCAGGCTGCAATCGCCCGAGCAGCAGGCGGCTGCCGCACTGCCACCGCGGCGCAGGCCGCGGGTGCTCCGGGTCGTGCTGTTCGTTGTTGTGTCCCTGTGGGCCCTATCGATCGCCGCCGCCGTCACGAGGGGGTTCTTCGGGTTCGGCTGGATCCACATCCCATGGCTGTTGATCGGCCTGATCGCCCTGTTCCTCTGGTCACGGGATCGGAGACACCGGCGCTGGCGTTACCGGCGCGAGTTCCTCGACGAACGTCCCCAGTAGAGCGGCCCGTGACCGGCACGGCTGTGCAGGCGCCGTTTCGGCAGCGCCTGCACAGCCCGGCTCGCGAGGCTTGCCGAGGCGGGCGCACCGCCGTCGCACGACGCGGTGACGGGCGGCCCGCCATTGGAGGAGGTCCCGTCGGCGAAGGCCATCACGGCTGTGCCCTTGGCGGCTGACGCTTGATCGGCCGAGGCAGCGGCTCGCTCAGAGGCGGCGAGACTGCGGGCGAGTGGGCGCGCGATGACGAGCGCGACGACGCACTGAGCCGCGCCTGCGACAGTGAGTGGGAGGCGTAGTCCGTGCACCGCGAGGACACCCCCGATGAGCGACCCGATCGGGACCGCACCCCATACGACGCCGCGCCACGCGGAGCCGACCCGCCCCATCAAGTCTCGAGGCGAGAGGCGCTGGCGAAGGGAATTCGCGATGACGCTCCCGGCATAGACGGCGAAGCTGACCACGACGAAAGCCGCACCGGCGAGCTGCCATCCCTTCGCGGATGCCATGACGAGATAGGCGAGCCCCGAAACGAGGGCGCAGGCGATCAGCGTCGGGATATTCCCAATCCGGGTGGCGATGCGGTCCGCAAGCAGGGCACCGGGGACATTGCCAACGGCTCCGGCCGCCAAGAACAATCCGTACAGGCTCTTGGGCACTCCCCAGTCGACAGTCGCGATGATGACGAGCACGCCCATGGCGAGGCCCTGCAAGCCGGCCAATGCCGCGAGCAAGCTCACGAGAAGCCGCAGTGGGCGATTACTTATGAGCTGCCTGACGCCGTCCAGGATCGAGCCAGGCGCGGGCCCCGCTTCCGGGCGGTGGGTGCGGAAGCCGAACAGCGACAGGCCCGCGACTCCGACTGCCGTCGCGTCGGCGACAAAGGGGAGGGCCTTGGTTATCGCGAAAGCGAGGGTCCCCAGGATCGGGCCGCCGAGGTGCTCGGTGGCGGCTTCGGTGCCGCTCAGGAACCCGTTCGCACGAGCGAACGACTGGGGCACGACCAGCTCCGGCACGGTCGCCTGCGATGCGGAGTAGTAGACAGCTCGCGCCCCGCCGTTGACGAACACGAGGGTGATCAGGAGTAAGAGATCAATGTGATGGCTCACGACCAGCAGTGCCAGTGTCAACAGAACAAGAGCGCGTCCGAGGTTGGTCACGGCCATGACCCGGCCTCGCTCGAAGCGGTCGGCGAGGGCGCCGGCGGGCAGCGCCAGCACGAGCCACGGGAGCGTGTCAGCTGCGGCGACCGAAGCCACCGGAAGTGGATGCGGATCCACGAAGAGAGCAAGGAGGGGGACGGCGCCGTAACCGAAGCCGTCTCCGAGGCTCGATACCGCGAAGGTCGCCCAGAGGTAGCCGAAACGTCGCCCTAGCGATCGAGTCGCCCCAGGCGCGGACCAAGGACCGACCTCACCTTTCTCGCGGCCGTGCCCAAAGATCACGTCTTCATCATTGCTCGCACTAGGCGACTGCGCTGCGATTATCGGGCCCCTGCCGACACGTCGGCCGTCCACGTGGCGCAACGTCACCAGTCGGGCCGTCTCTCCGGGTACTCCCGCGGAGAACGGCAGGCGCGAACCTCATACTGCTAAAGGATTCCGCCTGCCGTTCCGATAACAAAAGGGATAGAGCCGCCGCATCGTCAAGACAACAGCGGCTCCAGTCCAGAGTTCAAGCGGTCATAGCCGCCCAACTCAGCCCCAGAAGGGCAAGGAACTGACCATTCGACCACCTCCCTTCACAAGCAGGGGACCACGGTCGGGGGATACGAGGGCGATGAGCCGAGCTACCGGTGCCCTCAAGTCCCCCGCGTTCATAATCATCCCAGTTCAGGGGGCTACTGCACAACAGTCACACTAAGCACGCTGTTAACGACCCCGCAAGGGTTCTGCAACGCCAGCTTCTGGCGTCAACGCCCGTGTGTCGCCGGGACGGATTGGGCAGTGGCGAAACGCGACCCATGCTGGGAGGCTTCGCGCAGCTCCGCTGGTGACGCGATCAGTTACGCGGCAGCGAGCTCAGCCTCTGAGCTGGGAGTTCTCTTTCGTATCGGCGTGGTGAGTGTCTTCCTGCCGTCCGGGGATGATGCGAAGCGGCCGCGCGGAAGCGAGCTCACGAGCGAACCGGAGGCGTGGTTTCGTGGCAAACCAGCGCACCAGGTCGTCCCGTTCCAAGGGAGGCGAAAAGTAGTAGCCCTGGACGGCGTCGCAGCCTGCGTCGGCGAGGATCGCACAGGTAACCTCGTCTTCGGCACCCTCGGCGACCACCGACAGGCCTAGCGAGTGCGCCATCGCGATGGAGGAACGGACGATGATCGAGTTGCTCTGATCAGCCGCCACATTCGCGACGAACGACCGGTCGAGTTTCAATTCGTTGGCGGGCAAGCGGTGTAGGTAGGCAAGCGACGAATAGCCCGTCCCATAGTCGTCGACGGCGATCCGTACCCCGAGGTCGGCGAGTTGACCGAGCACATCGCTCGCTTCGGCGATGTCGGCCATGACCTCCGTCTCGGTGATCTCGAGTGTGAGCGAGCTCGCCGCAAGCCCGTTCGCTCCCAGGTGGGCTGTGATGTTGCGAACGAGGGAACGGTCCGAGAGGTCGCGTCCGGAGATATTGATTGCGAGGCCGATGTCGAGACCTTCGCGCCGCCACCGGGCCGCCTGGTCACAGGCTTCGGTGAGCACGAAGTCTGTGATCCGTCCTATGAGCCCCATCTGTTCTGCGATCTGGATGAACTCGTCGGCCGGCACCTGGCCGTGCACGGGATGGAACCAGCGCGCCAACGCCTCGACACAGACGACCTGTCCGGAAACCATGCCGGCGATCGGCTGGTACATCACACTCAGTTGCTGGCCGCTGGATAAGGCCTCCGCCAGATGGCCACCGAGGAGGAGCTTTCGTTGCATGCTCTGGTCGTGTTCGGGCAAGTACAACTCAATGCCCGAGCGCTTGTCCTTCGCGTGGTACATCGCAATGTCGGCCCTCTGAAGCAGAGTTGCGACATTGTCCCCGTGCTCGGGTGCGAGCGCGATTCCGGTCGTGGCCGTCACCGCGAGGGTGATGCCCTCGATGTTCATGGGCTTGGAGATCGCCGCAAGCAGATCACGTACGATGCCCAGAGCCTCTTCAGGCCCGATGATGTCCGGCACGACGAGCGCGAACTCATCGCCCCCGAGCCGGGCAACCGTTGCTCGGCCGCTGCTCGCACGGACGAGGCACTCGGCGACCTCGCAAAGGAGGCGATCGCCCATGTCGTGTCCAAGGGTGTCATTTACCTCCTTGAAACGGTCGAGGTCGAGCAGAGCCACCGCTGCCCTGCCCGTGTCTGTCAGAGCGCTTGCCGCGCGGTCAAGGAACAGGGTCCGGTTGGGGAGCCCGGTCAGCAGGTCGTGCGTCGCCTGGTGCCACTTGCTCTCGGCTTCGAGACGGAGCTCCTCGACGAGCTGTGCCCGCTCCATAGTCGTGCTTGCGTGCGCAGCTAGAGCCTCGAAGAGCCTCAGGTCATCGTCGTCGAACGGGTCGAAGCCCTCATCACGATCGAGCGCGACAAGTGCCCCGAGGGTTCGTTCTCCGCTGGCGAGCGGCACAACGATGGCGCCCCGGAACTCGCCGAGAAGAGGGTCAACGTCCGGTTCCCGTTTGTGGTTACCGGCGGTGCCAAAC
>Ga0181530_10001905_pt1 | contig 25611 bp, 17 predicted proteins | sample PEATcosm2014_Bin_42_FD_119769 | JGI IMG/M metagenome (GOLD analysis project Ga0181530, IMG submission 119769) | Peatland microbial communities from MTU Mesocosm Facility, Houghton, MI, USA - PEATcosm2014_Bin10_60_metaG | ecosystem: Environmental > Terrestrial > Soil > Wetlands > Peat | place... | reverse complement strand
TCTCAAGTCGCTGCGCGTGGTTGCCGGGTCGTTCGGCATCGCGCTGCACGCCTTCCGCCACGGCGAAGCGCAGCACACGGACCGCACCGACCGTGACATTCCCATCCTCACCATCCTCCTCGGCGTGGTGCTAGGGGCAATCGGAGTGGCCGTCTTCTTCGGACAACTTCATGTTTCCTGGACCGTGGTCGCCGTCGGCCTGGCTCTGACGCTGCTCTTCTGCTTCTTCTTCACCACCGTAGCGGCCAACGCCATTGCCACCACGGCCAACAACCCAGCCAGCGGCATGACGTTGCTGACCGTAATCGTCTCCGCCGTGGTGTTGCTGAAGTTCGGGCTCTCCGGGACCACCGGAATGTTTTTCGTGATGGCCCTGGCCGGCATGGTCTGTGTGGCCCTGTGCGCCTCGGGACAGTTCATCACCGATCTCAAAGCCGGCTACTGGATCGGCTCCACGCCTTCGGCGCAGGAGAAGGTAAAGTTTATCGGAGTCGTCGCGGCGGCCATCACCGCGGGATTAACCATCATCCTGCTGGCCAAGGCCTTCCAGTTCGGAGAGGCCGTGCCCGGCGACACGCGGCAGGTTCTGGTCGCGCCTCAGGCCTCCGCGCTCAAAGCCGTGGTCTCGGGATTCATGAGCGGCCAGCCCGTCGCCTATATGTTGTTCGGCATCGGCGCCATGATCACCGTCGTGTTGGAGATGCTCGGCCTCTCTTCCATGGTCTTCGCCCTGGGAATCTATTTGCCCTTGCAGTTGACCACGCCGATCCTGGCCGGCGGATTCCTCTCCCATCTGGTGAACAAGCGCGGGGAGAAGATCGGCGGCGACCAAGGCAATTCCATCCGCGAGCGCGGTATCATCATTGCCGGCGGCCTGATGGCCGGAGGCGCGCTCGGCGGAGTAATTGGAGCGGCCCTGCGCGTGCTGCCGCGCTTCAAGGAAGAGTGGATTCAGACGCGTTTTTACGCGAACGAGACGAAGTCGCAAATCGTTTCCGCGCTGGGCTTCGTAGCACTTTGCGTTTACACGTATCTAATGTCTATGAAGAAGCAAGAGAACGACTAGAGCGCTTGTGATACAGCGCCGGTGCCCCAGGTTCGCGCGCGTTCTGTGCGCGCTAACCTGGGCCCGTGCGCAACCACCAATTTCAACGGAGATTTTCAAATGACCCAATCCGACCTTTCCATCGCAAACGCTATTCTCGGCATTGACACTCTCTGGGGAGGCGATGTCATGTGCCCCTCAGGCACGGGCCGCTTCATCGCCGACTCGTGGTTTTCCGACGAACCGCTGCCCGCCGCCTACACCCATCCCACCGCAGCGCGCCTGCGGGCCGCGGGCGGCGTTACCGGCAAAGACAGCGCTGCCGTCGCCGACTATCTGCGGGAAATGAGCGCCGAGATCGTCCGCTCCATGGACGCCGTCAACGTCGAGGCTCGACGCGTCGGCGGCGTGCGCGGCGCGTATCTCGAAGGCCTGAATATCTGCTTAACCGCGATGTGGGCGCTCGCCATGGAAACTGCCGGCAAGGGCAACCGTGTGCCGTATGAGGAGAGTGTCAAGGCATCCACCGGACGCCCACCCGAGCCCAGCGACCCGGCGGCGAAGCGGGCCCGTGTCGCCGAATTGCTTGGCCGCGCTGGCTACAAATCCACCACGGGCGCAGAGTTGCTCCAGGCCGTGGATGCCTGGCGCAAGGAGCGCATCTCGCCGCTCACCTCCGTGCGCGGACTGAGCGCCGCCGTGATCGCTCAATTCGACAATCTGAGCGCCAAAAATCTGCTGCCTTATCTGCCATCCGAATTCGCCGTCGTTCCCCGCGCCAACATTGATTTTTTGCCTATTAAAGACGCCTGGTTCTCCGGCTCGATGAACTACCTCGGACGCGCCCGCAATTCCGACGGCACCCCCAAGTACGAAGCGACGTATGAAATCAACGCCTCGCTTCAGATTTCCTTTCCCGAGTTCGAACAGCTCATCAGCCACGAGGTCGTGCCCGGGCACGTCACCACCTTCGCCTATCTCCAAAATTTGTATGTTCGCGGCATAACCCATTTCGAATCCACCGTACTCACCATGAACACCCGCGCCGCCACTTTGTTTGAGGGGCTGGCCAACAACGCCATCCTCATCGCCCATGGCGTGACCGAAGTCGATCAATTGCCCGACGAAGACCTGCAAATCGGCGTGCTCCTGGCGTTGTTGCAGGACGACGCCAAAAACCAGTCGTCCTATCTCACCTGGGGAGAAGGCAAGCCGCAACCCGAGGTCGCAGCCACGCTGCGCCGCGACTTCCTCGTCACCGAAGAGCGCGCCGACAAACTCTCCGGCGCGTGGGGCAAACATCCGCTGCTGGGCCGGATGTATCTCCCGGCCTACCGGGTTGGCACGGAAAGGGTCGCGCAACTGCGGCGCACGTATCCCCCGGAAAAAATCTTGCCCGCGATTTACGGCTGTTACGGACTAGTGGACGTCGTGACCATCGACGAGGTCTTGAAGTGAACTGAGATGGGCTGGCTCCCGCGGCTACCGGCGTGCGAGTGGTATCCGTACCAGGATCGCATCATCCCCGCGCACGATCAGCCGCGAGAACTTTTCTTTCCCAACGTTCTGCATGGCCTCGTAGCGCGGGTTGAGCGCTTCCACGTTCACGCGCAGTGCTGCCTTGGCGTCTTTCGGCACATCGAAGCTCACCCGGATATCGGGCTGCCCATCGCCATCCACGTCCACCACGTCGGAGACATGGGATGGCAGCGCGCTCACGGGCTTCCAATCCAGCTGCACAAATGGCTTCTCCAGTTGCAGCAGGTGCGGATACACCGGCCGGTGAATGTCGATGGTGTAGCCGGCGGCCTGAATCGTGCGCACTTTCGGTCCTCCGGAGTACATCTCGTCCACATGCAGCCCCAGGCCGGCAATCCCTTTCGTGAACGCGCCCATCAACACAAAAGGCACCAGCAGTGCCACGCACACTGTCATTCCCGCCGCCGTGTACCCGAATTTTGCGCGTACAGTCATTCGCCCCTCCTAAACCACGCTCCTACTTAATGAACACGTGCAGTATGGTCGCCAGGCCACCAGCGATGATTGTGCCGCCGAACATAATGGCCATCCCCCAGGCTCCATACAACAGCAGCAGTCGCGCACGTTCAGGATTGCTGGCGACGTCCGTCCCTTTGATGTGCCACACGGCAGCGTCTTTCGGACAAACATCCACGCACGCTCCGCACTTCATGCACGACATCAGCGTCTCGCCCTGCGCGATGGATTCGTCCGTCAGCGACATGGTCGGGCAAGCGGTTTTACAAAGTACGCAGGGCGAGCAGCGCGTCTTGTCGATCTTCACATCGAACACGCTAGTCTTGTTAAAGATGGATTGGAAGGCGCCGAACGGGCAAAAGAATGCGCACTGCGTTCGCTTCTTGGTGAGGAATGGCAGCACGATCACCAAGCTCGCGAACAACATGATAAAGATGCCGTTTTGCACCATCCCCAACGTGTTGCGGGCCGCCACATATTCCGACACCGCCTTGAAGGGACAAAGCCACATGCAGTAAACCGAGTCGAACAGGGCCAGCGACAGCAATACCATGGCCAGCAATACAGCCCACGGGCCGTAACGCCAGCGCGTATCGATCTTCTTCAGCTTCGCGCGCTTGGCGACCGATGCCATGCCTTCTTCGATCCCACCGAAGAAACACAAATAACTGCACCAGCCCTTACCGACCACAATCGTCATCGCCAGCCACATGCCCGCCATCGCCGCCATTCCCGCGCCCGCCATTCCTGTGCCCGGCAAGATCGAGCCGGGAAACACCACCGTCTTGGTAAGCGCCGCCGGCAGGATGAGCAGCGGAATGGGCAGGAAACAGAATGGCGTCCGGCCCGCGATCATCTCCTCGATCGGGATGCCCATCGTTCCCCGCATCGCGATTACAGTGTGGATGAACCCCACCGGAAACAGCAGTCCCATCGCCACGAAAAACCAGCGCCGCCAGCGATAGGTGGTCCGCGTCCGCATCATCATGTAAAACATCGCAATCATGAAAACCGCTGTCATGACGATGGCGATCTGCCCCGCCCGATTTGGTTCCCAGAAATGGGCAAACATTAGAAACGACCAGACTGCGATCGGCAGGGTCAACAGAACCGACATGCCCGTGCTTCGTGGCGCGGTTTGTCGTAGCTGGCGGATTCGAGCCTCAGTAGCCATACACCTTTCTCCCAATCAGCATCGCCAATCCTAGATAGAGGTAATAAACGGCAATCAGTACCATCGCCATGCGTGCGACCGTTGTCACGCCCTCGTTGCGCCGGACGCAGCCCAGGCTTAGAAACGGAAGAAACCACACCGAAGTTCCAACAAAAAACACCGCAAAAAAATAAAGGGCAGCGGCAATGCTTCCCAGCTGAGCCGCCCTCAAGCCGGCGGCCACAAATGGTGGGCAAATACTGAAGCCAGTCAGGAAGCCCAACACGGCGGCGCCGGGCACGCCGCGTTTCTTCGCCACGCCAATGGTCACCAGTTCTGGGGCCGCGCACGACAGGGCACAAGCGCGGCCCACCGTGTACGCATACCAAAGCAACACACAACCAAGCAACAAGTGAACCACGCCAGCCACGGGCAGGCGCAACGCTGGCGGAAACGACACCAGGGCGCCGAGTCCCCAGGCCACAGCGGCAAACAGCAGGTATCCCACAAATCGCGCTCCCAAAAAACTGGAGAGATAGCGCGTATTCAGCCGCATGCCCTCCTGCTCTGCCAGTAAAGAAGGAACCACCACGGGCCCGCACGAAGCCATGCAGGCAGGTCCGGAAGCCAGCCCCAGGGCCAACGCCTCGCCGAATATGGAATATCCAGTCACCGGCGGAAGCCTAACATTTTTCAGTTCGCCCTGTCTGTGACGCATGGGCGTCGCAGGTGGTTGCCATTCCGAGCGTTATGCCGCACGCCATCGCAATGTCCAAACCATCCTGCGCGCGCGCCGGATTTGAAACTCAGCGGATGGGAAGCGCGTACATGAGGCCGCCGTGCGTCCACAAATTGTTGGCGCCTCGATCCAGCTTCATCACCGACCCCGAGCCCAGGTCGCGCTCGAACATCTCTCCATAGTTGCCCACAGCTTCGATCACGCGCGCGGCCCATTCGTCGTCGAGTCCGAGATATTGGCCGTAGCCGCGCTCGGTGCCAACGAGACGCCGGACCACCATATCGTCACTTTTTTTCATCTCCGGGAGATTCGCCTGCGTCACCCCGCTCTCCTCGGCTTGGATCAAAGCTTCGACCGTCCAGTTGACGATGGCGGCCCATTGCGGATCGTCGAGGTGGTAGGTGGGCGCCAATGGGTCTTTGGCGATCACATCCGGAAGGATTTCAAAATTCTTCGCCACGCCCCTAAAGCCCAGCCGCTCGTACCCTAACTGCGTGACGTCGGCGGTGACTGCTGCGCAGTTGCCCGTGACCAGCGCCGCTTCCATCTCGCCTTCTTCCTGAAAAGGAAAGGGCAGAAACTTGATCTTCTCGCGCTGCATATAACTCGTGAGCTGCATCTCGATCTCCGTGCCGCCGAGGAAACATACCTTCTTTCCCGCCAAGTCCTTCGGAGAAGAGACGCCCATCGTCTTGTTCACAAAAAATGCCTGGTAATCGTAAAAAATTGGCCGCGCAAATCCCAAACCCGCGTTCGCCGTATTCATGAAATTGGCAGAACCGGTCGCCAGCAGAGCGATCTTTCCCGACTTCAGCGCTTTCAGCGCATCCTGTTCGTCGCGGAAGGGCAAAACTGTGAACTTGGCGTTGGGCCCGAGCACCGCGACAGCCACTGCCTTACAGATGTCGGTGTCGAATACGACATGATTTCCGTGCGCGTCCTGAGTGGAGTACTCGGGTTCTTCGGTGTTGATTCCACAGGGCAGGGAACCAGCGGCTTTGATTCGGTCGACCGTAGAGCCGTTGTGCGCCGTCGCGCTGGCTCCGATCGTCAGAAATACAATTGAGAATAGAAGCGGCGAAATTCTGTTCATGGGGATCCTGTCACTTACTAAACACGACTGCGATTACAAACACGTAAAAATCCGGCGGCCGGAGAGGAAGTCCGGTCGCCGGAGAAAGTATTTGAAAAGTGAAGAGCCGGGCGTTCCCGCTCGGCCCTCCACCCACCACGACCCTAATTCCAATTTCCCTGTGACGGCACGCCGGGCTCGGAGCTGGGACGGGGATTGAAGTCCCCCGGGGCCGGATCGCTCACTCCGCCTTTGATAACGTCGGTCGGGGTGATTTGCAGGACGCGGCAGCCTTGCCCCCCGAAGTGGGGCAGGCTGAATTCGGACTGCGGAATCGTCGCGTACGAGGCTGCCAGAGGCGGCGTCACACCGCTCAAGCGGCCGTTGTCAAACGCGGAGAGGAGATCGCCCACGCCGGGAGTATTGGCGTCGGTCGGCCCCAGGTACTTCTGTCCGTAGGTCTTCAAGCCGAGCGCGCGAGCCTGGGCTTCATCGGGAAGATTGGCGAGCGGAGTGAGGTTGAAGATCTCGTCGACGAACTTGATGATCGACCCGTGCTCCGTGGCTTCATGAGAGATCCCGTGGACCACGCCGTAAGGCGACATCACGATCGTGGGAATGCGCGGACCCTGACTGAGGGCGTCTCCAACGGGATCCCAGGAACGGATCGCCGGTTGCGTGTGATCGTAGAGGCCATCGCTCTCATCGTAGGTGATGATGATGGCGCTCTGCGGCCAATACGGGCTGTTGGCGATCGCGTTGATCGTGTCGCCCAGAAGCGCTTCGCTGATCTGCGCGTCCGAGTAGCCCGGATGGTCGTCATTGCCGGCGAAATCGGCCTTGACCGTGGCGTTAGGGGAGCGCGGGACCAGGCCATCGAGGTTGCTGTATCCGCCGCGAACGTAATAGACTCCGCCGCTTCCCGTGCCGGGCAACGCCGTCGCGTTCAGCGCGGTGAAGAAGTCGCCCAGGCCCTTCATGTGCGCCGCCGTCTCGTTCGGGTTGTTAGACTCATAGCCGAAGTATTGCGGGGCATCGTGATGGGCGATGTAGCTGGAATGGGAGGCTACGCCGCCGGTGTCGATCGGCTCGAGATCATAGCCCAGTTCGTACCAGGCCCAAGGCACCGGTCCGTTCGCGCTGCCCGCGATCTTCTCGATGTCCTTCTGCACATCCAGCAGGTCGAACGCCGGATTCAGGTCGGCGGCGGTGATGCTTTGAATCTGGTTTCCCATAAAAGAGAGTCCCAGACTGGCAAACGTCAGGTTGGAAGACGGGTTGGTGCTGGGAGCGCCACCGCTTTCGGTTGGCTGCCGATTGATTACGGTCGGATCCAAAGCCGATCCCCAGAAGGGTTGTGGATCGCCGGTAACCGGCAGTTGCGCGTTGGTGGTGTTGATGTTGCTCCCTAACTGCGGGTGCTTGACCCACTGCGTCACGCCCGACTGCGCTGCAAACATGGCGAGGGCGTTTGGCGTCGACGGGCCGATCACCGTATCAAAGAAGTTATCGAAAATCGTGAAGCGGTCCGCGTAGTTCCACAGAAATGGAACCGTATTGCAGTCGATATGGCTGACCACCAGTTCGCCTTTTTGCACCTGCGCCTCGGTCGGCGCCGGTCCGCTGTAGCTGCACGATCCGCCGCTGCAACTCAAAGTCCCAGACAGGCCTTCTTCTGTGAAGGCATAGCGGTCGTTCTGGGCAACGTTGCTGCCATTCAGATCCAGCTTGGCGTCGATGGCGGTGTGGCCGTGATTCACCGAGTCCGTGTCCTCCGGATACAGCTGCACCGTCTTGCCATTGACGTCCTGGATCGTCTGCGGGATCAGGAACGGAGAGATGGTGCCCACCGAGCCGTCCGTAAGAACGATCGGCTGCACAAAGCCCGGCGTGTTGGCGGCGGGCTGGGAGAACAGTCCGCGAGCTCCCGGGTAGGTGCCGAAGTGGAAGTCGAACGACCGGTTCTCCTGGAAAAGAATGAACACGTACTTGATGTTCTGCTGGAGCAGAGCGAGTTTCTGAGCGTGGGTGAGAACAGGCTCGCTCGCCAAGCTGCTGGTGAAGCGGGCGACTTCAGCGCTCGATCTCGGCGCGATTTCTACAACTTTCTTCTGGTCGGCAGCCCCTTCGGTCTTGGGGTTCTCCGCCAGTGTGGGGAGCGGCTGCAACATCATCGCAGCCATTGTCAGCGAAGCCAAACTGGCCTTCGCCCATTCCTGGGTGTTCATAGTTTTCTCCTCTCAAGTTCTTGTGATGGAAATCCTTGTGGTCATGCGGTTTTCGCCGGTATTGCCCACTCGCTGCCAGAGTCGTGGGGGACTCCGGCGAAGACACTTTTCCCACGCATTACGGAATAACAGAGGTATGTGAACGGGACTTTGATCTGGTGTTAACGGTTGGTGAAAATCTCGTAAAAGACAAAACTCACAGGCGCTGCCTTGCAAACCAGCGCCGCCGCAGTCAGGTTTAAGAAATTATTCCGGGGATTTCCACAGCGGCCGATCCCCGCCCGCAATGGAGCAACGGGTACCAGCGCCCGTTCAGCCGGGCGGGGACACCCGGCTGTCCACCGCGCACTTATCGGCCGGCCCCGCCGCTAGAATGTGAATCGCGCGGAGAATTGCAGGGCGCGCGGAAGGCCGTCGGGACTGATTTCCTGAAAGCTTCCGAAATTGCCTGGGCCGGAATTTGGCATCAGATAACACTGCTGGTTCGCGGACATGCCATCGCCGCAGTTGGTCCCAATGGGGTTGTATTGCAACTGGTTGACGCCGTCTCCGTTTTGCACGTAGTAGTTGGCGTGGTTGAACAGATTGAAGGCTTGCGCCTGGAATTGCAGTTGCATACCTTCGCGGATTTCAAAGCTGCGCGCCAAGCCCACGTCGATTCTCTCCAGCCAGGGGCCGTAGAAAGAATTCAGACCGATGCCGGGCGTAGGGCCAGCGCCGTTGATGCCTCCGGCGGTGGCTGCGGTGTCCTGGTTGTAGGCAGTGTCGTTCAGGCTGTCACCGGCGCCGATACAAGGGTAGTTGGCGAATTGCGCCCCTTGGGTGAACGGAACGGTAGTGGTGCACGCGGTACCTAACAGACCCGCGTAGGGGCGCCCGGAAGAAAACTCCATCACGCTGCTGAGGGTCCAGCCGGAGAGGAATTTACGTCCTGTATCAGATGTGGTGAGTTGATCGAGACGGGGGTGATAAACTCCCGCGAAGGTGATGCGGTGACGCTGATCTAACAGTGAGGGGGCATGGGTATTGCTGAAGTCGAACTGATTGTTGAAATCCATGCCATCGAGCATGATGCTCTTGGCATAGGTGTAGCCAAATTGCAGGGAAAAGCCTTGCGATAAGCGATGCTGCACCTGCACGAATAAAGAGTTGTAAATGTTTTGCGCGGGGCTGATGAGCTCCTGGATCTGGCCGAATTGCGAACTGATGAGGCCGTCCTGGTTCTGGAGTATACCGGCGTCCATGGTCGGTAGGCTGATCGTTGGGCCAGTGCAGGAGGACGGCCCAACCGCGCCGGGAGGACAGAAGGTGTACGTTGTCGTGCCTACCAACGGCTCCAGGTTCGCGTCGTAGGCGGTGCCGGAAATTATGTGCACGCCGTGATTCCACATGGTGCCGAGGGTTAGAGTTGTGTTCTCGAAAATCTCCCGCTCAATCTGCAAGCTTGCCTGTTCGATATAAGGCGCGTGGAACTGCGGAGAAACCAGAGAAATGTCGGTGGCAGCGCCGAACAGCGGGGAACTGGCGGGGAGAATGCTCGGGAAGGTGGGCAACTGTGCGTTCGGGAGACCTGTCGATGACGTGTAGCTGGAACTGTACTCCACCTGCTGCGAAGCCAGCCCGTTCGAGATCACCGCGTTGCGGTAGTTCAGGCCATTCATATTGGTATAGAACAACCCGAATCCACCGCGGACTACCGTTCTCGATTCGGGCTGCCAGGCGAATCCGAAGCGAGGGGCCAGGCGGCGAAACTGGTTGGGATACTGCCCGGTGAGCGGAAACAATGGATTCTCCGCGGGCTGCGGGTAAACCTGGAAATCCTCGCGCAAGCCCATTTCCAGAGTCAACTTCGGCAACGCACGGAAAGTGTCTTGTAGGTAGAATCCGTAGTAAGGAACGGCAAAAGAAAAAGTCGGGTTGCCCACAGCCTGATTGAAATTGCTGTACTCTCCGAGCGCAAAATCCTCCAGATTGGAAAACTCATAGAGGCCGATCGGCGACCCGAAGTCGATCGCCTCGTTGGGATCGGCGCCACCATCATTGGTGTCCGCATCCCAGGTGCGGTTCATATCGAAGCCGAATTGCAAGGTGTGCTTGCCGATCACGTAATCGACGCGGTCCGACAGTGAGTACTGTCTTTCAAAAACTCCTCCGATCGAGAAAGGAGCGTTGCCCAGGATGAAAGCGGCGGGACTATCCAGAACCACGGTCGGCGTGTTCCCAGCCAACCCGGTTGGGGTCGCGATTTCGTCATCTTGCGACGTACCGGAGTGGAATTCATTCAGCAGGTTGGCAGAGAAGGTGTGCGTCCACCCCAGAGTGGCCTGGAAGGTACGCACATAGGCGTTGGCCAGGGTCTGCGTGCCATAGTTACCGACCGTTGGGTCAAGGACGACGCCCCCGGGAGAGTTGAAGCGGTTCGCATCCAGGCTGAGGAACAGGCTATCGCGGGACGCGGGCTGATAGTCGAGACGCGGCGTAATCACCCAATCGGTGCCCTTCCTGGCTTTGCTCCCGAGATTGGAACTCAACGCGTTGAGCGTGTTCGCGACTTGTTGGAGGTATAAAGGAAACAGCGGATCAGATGGGCCAGCCGTGACGTCGGCGTCTGTGTCGATATTCGGGGCGGGCAAAGCACCGTTCGGCGCAGGCAGGGCCGTCCCGGCTGAAACATTAAAAAGGCTCAAGAGCGCAGGGAGGTTCGCCGGCGTCGTTGCCAAATCCGGGTTGATGACGGAAATCGGATTGTTGTGCAACTGCTGTTCGTAATCGGCGAAGAACCATAGGCGATCGCGCAGGATGGGGCCGCCGGCAGCGGCCCCGAATTGCTGCAAATTGTCTTCCGGTTTCGGATTGCCGGCGGCTTTGTCGAGCGCGTCGTTGGCCCCGAACGCGGAGTTGCGGTTGTAATAAAAAGCACTCCCGTGAAACGCGTTGCCTCCCGACCGCGTCACCGCATTCACGAAGCCCGCTCCACCGCCGTAGATTGCGGTGTAAGGGCTGACTGCAACTTGAAACTCCTGGATCGATTCTTCGCCAAACAAATACGGAATGCGATTACGGCCCACAATATCGGCGAAGTAGTTGCTGGTGGCGTTGGCGCCATCGACGCTGAAGTAAGTCGAACCATTTCCGTTGGCGTAACCGGAATCCTCCCCGCCTTGTTGTCCGGCTACGCTCACCAGGCCGGTGTCGCCGTCGTAGCTGGTATTCGGCGTGAGCATCATGAAGTTGGTGTATTTTCTGCCGTTGAGCGGCAAGTCCTCGATATACGACCGCTCGATCACCGTGCTGGAGGAGGATTCCTCCGGCCGCAGCACCGGCGTCGTCCCCGTTACCTTCAACGTGTCGGCGCTAGCTCCCACCTGGAGTTTGATGTCCTGCGATGCGGTGGTTCCCACCAGCACTCGCACCAAGACCTGGGCATCGCGAAAGCCTTTGAGGCTTGCCGTGATGGAATACGCTCCCGGCATCAGAGCCGGAAACCGGTAAAGTCCGGCGTGGTTGGTCGCGGCGGATTGTTCGACCCCGGTCGCGAGATTACGCGCCACCACCGACGCCCCCGAAACCAGCGCTCCACTCTGGTCGCTGACCCGGCCCCCGAGCGAACCCGTCAACACCACATTCTGGGCGGGCAGAAAAACGCAGCTTGCCAACCCCAGCAAAACGCCGCACACCGCTTTTGACACCCTGCCACGCTCGAAAAGCGCACCGAGGAGGAAAAGCGAAACACCAACAGAACTTTTCATTACTCGAATCCCTTTGCCCGGCTGCTCGCGGTGGAGACAGCGTAGGCCTGCGGAAAGTTTGAGGTTTTGAACGAAACCCACTCCAGGAACAATTCTATAAAAATACTCCCGGCTGTCCCACTTGGAAAATGGGCAGCCGGGATACTGAGTGAACTGCGGCTCTCGATTTAGTCAGGATCGGTCGCGCTCTCCTCCTTCGCCTCGGGCTGCGGCTTCTTGCCCGGCTTCAACTCGGGATAAGGTCGGTCGCCCTTCAGGCCTTTCCACAGGATCCGGTTGAATTTCTCCGTAGGGATCCGGTCTGCCTGGCTGAAGTCCATGCCTTTGGTTTGCGCATCCCACCAGGCCGCGTCGTGCGTTGGCTGCGGCACGTGGTCCCGGTTGATGACGAACTTGTTGAGGATCGGAAGCGATGTGCCGTAGAGGTACATAGACGGAGTCGCGGAATAGGTCCAGCCCGCTTGCGAGATGTTGAAGGCATTGGTCATTGGCGGTACGCCCGCATCATGCACGCTCAGTGGGGGCAGGCCCAGAACTTCTTCGATCGTCCGCAGCATGGTGACCGTCGAGTAGGCATCGGAGACCACCGCTCCCTGCTTTACGTAAGGTCCAACGATGAACGCCAGACTGCGGTCGCCGCTGACGTGGTCCGCGCCATCCTGGGGATCGTCTTCAATCACAAAAATCAGCGTGTTGCCGGCGTATGGGCTGTGGGCGATCTTATCCACCGTCAGTCCTACCGCATAGTCGTCGTCGGCAATCTGAAGTTCCGGCGTGTTCACGCCGAAGCTAGCGGTACCGAAGTTGCCGAAGTGGTCGTGATCGTACCGCAGCAAAACCAGATTGGGAAATGTGTTGTTCCTAACCTGGTGGTCGAATTCCCGCGCCCACTCCGCATAGCGGAAGAAGTCGGGGTAGCTCTGATCGAACGGCCAGAAGCAGAGATCGCTCAGTTTGAGCAGTTCCTTCTTCGCCGGCCACTCAACCTGGGTCGGAGGCTTCGTGGCGCAAGGATAGGCGAGAGTCGGACTGATTTCGCCAAGGGCTTCGCGAACATCCAAAGCACCGAGATCGGTGTAAAACCCGTAGTTGCGCACCGAGAGATGGGCCTTGAGCGCGGCATCCCAAAGGTAGCCCGTGCCTTCTTCGCCCTCGGGACCGTCGGCTTCGACTTCGTTGGCGTTCCCGGGTAACAGGTTCGGATCGGGCGGATAGAGCGGTTGCTCCACCTGGCGAGCGGCGACGCCCGTGACCCCGACGTTGATGTCGCGGGCCGTGCCTTCGCTGTCGTACTGGCAGCCGCCTTTGCCGTAGTTGACCTTAACGCACTTCTCGTTCATGTCGAGAGCTCGTGCCGCCAGCGACCATTGCCAGCCGTCCATGCTTACCATCGAACTGTCGTCGAAGTTGTCGAAGGTCACAAAGTTGTTGGCCAGGTTGTGGAAGTTCGGCGTAACCGATGCCGGGAACTGAGTGTAGTCTGGATCGCTGTTCGACCCGTTGGTCAGGTCGCCCAGTATTTGATCGTAGGTACGATTTTCTTTCACGATGTAAATGACATGTTGAATGTGTTGTTGCAGGAACGTCATGGTGGCAATGTCGTTCGCGCTCAACTGGAAGTTGAAGCCGTTGTTTTGCGCCACTTGTCCGGTCAACCCCGCCAACTGAACCGGATTGGGCACCGGCAGCGTCAGGAACCCTGAGTACTCGTTCTGCCACGCATACTGGTTAGCGGCGCCGCTCTGCGAGTAATAGGTCTGACAAGCCGAGCCGAAGCCGCCGCCGGGGTCGTTATTGATGTAGCGGCAATTCGCCGGATTCGCCGTTTCCACGCTCTTGCCGTTCACCACGTAGAGCGTGGATCCATCCGGGCTGACGCTCACCGAATTGGGGTACCAGCCGGTGGGAATCAAGCCGGTGACGGCGGGCTTTTTCCCAGTAAGGCTGATGACCGCCACGGCGTTAGTGCCGCCGTCGGTGACGTATGCGGTGCTCTCGTCGGGCGAAAGAGCAACGCTGTTGGGATTGCTGCCCTTCGGCACTGCTTTGCCGCCGCCCAGAACATCGACCGGCGCGGTCGCATTGACCTCGCTCAGCACCGTGTTGGTCGCGGTGTTGATGATGATCAACTCGTCGGAGTTCGCCGCCACCACGAACAATTTTGTCTGGGTGGCATTCAGGGTCATCTTCTCCGGGTTGCCGGCGACCGGAATCCGCTTGGTGAGCGTCAGAACACCGTTCGCGAAATTCAACACATCGATCTCGCGGTCCCGAACGCTGGAGACGTAGACTGTGCTGTTGCCCACGACCGCCACTCCGTAGGGGAACTCTCCGCCCGGCACGCCCGTTTGTGCGCGATTGATGATGCCAGGACGAAGATCGTACTCCTGGAGAACCACACCGTGGACAAGGTCAACCGACGTGATGGAATCCGTTTCGTGGTTCGCCACGAAGAGCGTATTGCCATCGGCCGTGATGTCGAGGATTGCTGCTGTCGGTCCCGTCTCGGTTTCCTCGCACATCACATCGCAGTAATGACCGAGGTTGATCGGTGTGCCGAATTCCGCCCACTGCCCGCCTTGCAGCGTGAAAGTGTGCACATTGTCGTTCGCTCCGCCGCTGACATAGAACGCGGAACCATTCGGCGCCCACACCATCCCGTCGAAGGTTGTGTCAAAGTTTGACAGGAACACTACCTGCGTTTCCACCGGCGTGCTGGGCGTCGAGATGTCATAAACGAAAACAAACTCGCCGGAATCCGTCCCTGTGTAGTTGCCGCTTGCGTCCTCCATCAGGTTGTAGCCGCTGGTCAGGATCAGCAACGTCTTGCCGTCCGGGCTAATGGCTGTGGTCTCGGCGCCATCTGGCGTATAAACCGGAAAGTCCGGCAAAGAAGTTGTCAAAGGCACAAACACCGAACCTGGGGCTGCGCTCGGTGTAATGGTTGCGCCCGTCGGTAGAATTTGAGCGGACGCAAAACTGGCCAGAGCCACAATGGCGGCCAATCCCGCTGCAAGAGGGAGATTCTTTATCTTCATACGGTGATCCTCCTGGATCGTTTCGGTTGAATGTGTTGGGCTTAGGGTCGAAGTACTACCGCCGATCAAAGGCGGCGAGTGTCCGAAAGATAAACCAGGAATGTTAAGGCCAGATTATGGGAGTGTGAAAAATTAGGTAAGCTTCGACGGGACGTGAATCTCGATAGAATGAACCTTGGTCAGGCGCATGCTAACTTCCAACCGCCGCGCCCGAGCCGCGAGCACACAGATGCCATGGATTTCGGCTGCGGCGGCCATCACCGGCTTCTCAACCGCGCGATGGCGTGCACAGTCCAGCGAGGAGCACGAGGTACATAAAACGCCGAGTTCAACGGGGTCGTTCACCGAGAGGACGACCCCGCGTTCCATGCTCGAAGCCCGCTTACGGATTCTGCCGCGTCACTTTCCCAGTAAGTTCGATCTGGGCCGAAGAGCGTCCGACTAACACCTCGAACTCGCCCGCATCGGCAACCCAGTCATGCTTCTTGACGTCGTAATAGGAGAACGCTCGCCGATTCAGTTCCACCGAAACATGCTTGCTCTCGCCCGGATTCAGGAATACCCGCGAAAACCCTTTCAGCTCTTTCACCGGCCGTGCCACGCTCGCGTGTGGCTCCCCGACATACACTTCCGCAACCTCGGCGCCCGCGCGTGACCCGGTGTTGGCCACGTCGAAACTCACCGTGACCGTCCCATCTCCACTCACGCTGCCGGGCGTGACTGATAGGTTCTTATAAGCGAAAGTTGTGTACGAGAGGCCGTAGCCGAACGGGAATTGCGGCTTGACGTCCGACTTGTCGAAATGCCGGTATCCGAGAAACACTCCTTCCGGATACGCCACCTTGTTTCCTTTATCCTCGGCTTTCGGATAGTAGCTGTCGTGAGCCACGTTGTCTTCCCAGCGCCGCTCGAAGGTGACCGGCAACTTTCCAGAAGGGCTGTATTCGCCAAACAGCAACTGCGCCAGCGCCGTGCCGCCCTCCTGCCCCGAGTACCACGATTCGAAAAGCGCCGGAACCCGGTCGACCCACCGCGTCATGTCCACCGCCCCGCCCGAAGTTACCGCCACAATCGTGTTTTTGTTCGCCGCCGCGATCTCACGAATGAGTTCGTCCTGCCCGGGCGGCAGTTGGAAGCTCCGATCGGAGCCCTCGCTTTCGCTCTCCGGATCGAATCCGGCGGCGACCACCACCGCATCGGCACGAGAAGCGATGGCCTTGGCCGCGGCATTAACCATGGTTTCGGGATGAATGATCCCGACCTTGATCACCGGTTCATCCCAAGTCCACTCGGTATAGTACTCGCAGCGGAATTTGTGCGGGCCCGCTCCGAGCGGCAGACGTGCCTGTTCCACCGAGGCCTTCGACAGTCGCCAATCGTCGAAAATCAGTTTGTCGTCAAGGTACAACCGGTACCCGCTGCCCTCGCCCGGACCCTGCACGAACACCAGATACTCGCCCGCATTCGCCGGCGTGAAGTATCCCGTCCAGCGGACCGAAACTTCACCTCGGCGGTAGCCGTGACCCCGGCTGCGCTCGCCGTGAATGCGCGCATCGATGCGGCGGCTCGCCGGCTCTCCCTTCAGCTCGGCATTATTAAAAACCTCGGCGCTCAACCCCGCCTGTTTCCCCGCCTCGTCGACGGAAAACGATGTGGCATCGACCATCTCGCCAAGCGTCGGAAGTCCGCGCTCGTAGTAAACCTTGGCGCCGTCGCCAAGATAGTGCGCCAGCCCCTCAAGATAGCTCACGGTGGCAAACGGACGGACCCCCGCGCTGCCTCCGCCCACCGGTTGCCCCGGATAGGCGTCTGGCCCAATCACCGCGATCGACCGGATTTTCCCTTTGTCGAGCGGCAGCAGATTGCCGTCGTTCTTCAGCAGCACCATCCCCGAGCGCGCCACTTCCAGCGCAACCTGCCGGCCCGATTCGTTCAGCAGCGGAATCGACAAGTCCGTCTGCTCGCGATCGAGCCAGCCGAACCGGATCGCTGTCCGCAGAATGCGGCGCACCTTTTCGTCGATGGTCGCTTCGCTCACCGCGCCCGACTTGACCGCGGGCAGCAGCGTGGCGCGATTCATGAATTTGCCCCACGGCATTTCCAAATCGAGCCCGCCGTTGGCCGCGGCCACGCCGTCGTAAGTCGCGTTCCAGTCAGACATCATGATGCCGTCGAACCCCCACTCCTTCTTGGCAAGGTCGATGTTCAGAAAACTATTCTGGGTGGCGTGCTGGCCGTTGATCAAATTGTAGGAATCCATCATCGCGCCCACGTGCGCTTCCTTGACCGCCGCTTCGAACGTCGGCAAATAAATCTCCCGCATGGTGCGCTCATCAATGATGGAATCGGCGTCGTGGCGCAGAAACTCCTGGTTGTTGCCCATGAAGTGCTTGATGGTCGCGCTCACGCCCTGGTTCTGCATGCCCTCGATGTAGGCGACGGCCGTGCGTGAGGCGAGGAAAGGATCTTCGCCAAAATATTCAAAATTCCGTCCGTCCAAAGGCGAACGCGCAATGTTGACCCCCGGCCCCAGCATGAAATGCACGCCGCGGGCCCGCGCGTCCTCTCCAATCACTGTGCCCACGCGCCCGGCGAGTTCCAGGTCCCAGCTGGCCGCTAGGCTGACGCCGCCCAGCGTTGTGGCGGGTCCGTAGTTGCGCACGCCCATCGGGCCGTCCGACATCCTCAGAGTGGGAAAGCCAACATGCTTGATCCCGCGGATGTACATCCAGTCAAGCCCGCCAATCAGATCGATCTTTTCTTCCAGCGAGAGTTGCTTCAGCATCGACTCGGCGCGGGCTTCGATGGCAGGAGTGGAGGCGGAAGGCGCCTGGCCCCAAACTAGGAAAGAAACAAAAAGAAAAAAAACAACAGCCAAGTTCAATTTGCGCATCATGGGAAACCTCGTTGGAATTGTAAATCACGCATGAAAAATCGGGCAGTCAAAAAGCCGTAAACCAGAGCAGTCTCGGCGCGGCCGTTTTCTGCGTGTGTGGGGACGCGACAACTCTCCCGTGCTTTCTATTCCGCGCCCTTCGCTGGCGGCTTCATCCCCAACTCCTTCATCACCATCTGCAAATCCTTCCACGCCTCGCCCTTCTGCCGCGGATCGCGCAGCAGAAACGCTGGATGGTAGGTGACCGCCAGCTTGCATCCATCCCAGTTGGGATCGTTGCTGTGCACTCCTACCGGTTTGAAATCGTAGAAGCGCCCGCGCAGTTGCATCATCGAAGCGCTCATCGCCAGTAGCGTTTTCGCTGCCACCGCTCCGAGCGCAACCACCACCTTCGGCTTGACCACGGCAATCTGCCGCATCAGAAACGGCGAGCAGGTCGCGCACTCCTCGCGCTCCGGAGTGCGGTTGCCCGGCGGACGGCACTTCACAATATTCGCGATATAAACTTGCTCGCGCTCGATCCCCATCGCCTTGATCATGTTGTTGAGCAGTTGCCCGGCGCGCCCCACAAACGGCTCGCCCTGCGCGTCTTCATCGGCGCCCGGCCCCTCGCCCACGAACATCAACTCGGCCGTCGGATTACCGACGCCAAACACAATCTGCTTCCGCCCCTGCTTGTGGAGCACACAGCGCGTGCAATCTCCCAGGTCTTCGCGGATGATCTTCAGCGCCTGCACTGGATCGCCAACGCTCTGCTCCGGCTTCGGCGCGATCGCGTCGAAAATATTTTCTTCAATCGCAACCGGCATCGCGGCCGCCGCGGTCTTCGCTGGACTCATCTCTTCTCCTGGTTCAGGTGTGTGCGCCGAAATGTTTACTTCTGGTTCGTCCACAGCAATCGCCGCCGCAAATTCCTCCGCGCGGTCCGACAAAGGCCGCCGGTAAAAATCATAGATCCCCATCTCGTTGTAGTAGCGAATGCGCTCCGCCAGCGCGCGGCGAAGTTCGGGATCAAGTGTGGGGGGCATTGCGGATAAGAATAACAATTTTTCACCACGGAGACACGGAATCACAGAGAAAGGCGAAAAAGCGTCTTTATCATTTCTCCGTGCCTCCGTGTCTCCGTGGAGAATAGGATTGACTAACGCGAGGCAACGCCGCTGCGTTTCCGCAGCTTCACGACCTGGTCGAGCACGCGTTGCGCGATTTGCCACTTCGAGGTTTCGGGGACCTCGACCACTTCGCTGTGCGTAATGATGGTGACCGCGTTCCGTTCGGAATCGAAACCAATGCCCGCGCGCGAAACGTCGTTGACCACAATTGCGTCGAGCGACTTGAACGCCAGCTTTTTGCGCGCGTTTTCGAGCGCGTTCTCCGTTTCAGCGGCAAATCCGACGATGGTCTGCGAAGTCTTCCGGCGCGCGACTTCCGTCAGAATGTCCGCGGTCGGCTCCAGTTCCAGCGTCATCTCGCCCTTGCGTTTGATCTTCTGCTCCGCCGCAGCTTTCGGACGGAAGTCGGCCACAGCCGCCGTCTTGATCACCACCGTACTCTGAGGCAGCAGTTTCACGACCGCCGCGAGCATCTCTTCCGCCGTCTCCACGCGCGTCAGTTCGGCGGCAGCCGGAGCGGCGATTGCCACCGGACCGCTCACCAGCAGCACGCGCGCTCCTCGGCGAAGCGCCGCCTCCGCAATCGCGTATCCCATGCGCCCGCTCGACCGGTTCGTCAAGTACCGTACCGGATCGATCTTCTCGCGCGTCGGCCCCGCCGTTACCAGCAGCGTTTCTCCCGCCAGGTCCTGCGCGGCGCCAAGCGCCTCCATTACCGCCGCGACAATCGCTTCATTCGCCGCCAGCCGCCCCGCGCCAGTCATTCCGCAGGCCAGATACCCGCTGCCCGGCTCGACAATGCGAACGCCGCGCTGGCGCAGAATTTCGAGGTTTGCCTGCGTGGCCGGATGGTTCCACATATTGACGTTCATCGCCGGAGCCACAACCACCGGAGCGGTGGTCGCAAGATACAGAGTGCTGAGAAAGTCGTTGGCGATTCCCCGCGCGAAACGCGCCAGCACATCGGCCGTCGCCGGAGCGACCACCAGCGCATCGATCGCCTGCGCCAGCGCAATGTGCTCGATCGCCGACTCGACGTTCGCCTGAGACTCATCCCCGCCGAACATATCGGTAATGACTTTTTCTCCAGAGAGCGCGGCGAAGGTCAACGGGCGAACAAACTCCTGCGCCGCGGCCGTCATCACGACTTGCACGGCAATACCGCGGTCTTGCAACAGGCGCACGATTTCCGCCGCCTTATAAGCGGCAATCCCACCGGACACGCCCAGCGCAATTTTCATAAGAGGAAAGCGGCGGCCACCTCGTCAATATCCAGCCCCGCTTACATAATTAAGGCCGCCAACTGACGCTCGGTGCAAGCCGTGTGATTGGCGGCATTTCAACGCCCAGCCCCTGAAGGGGCTTCTTATTTCGAAAGGCCTGTGGCATCGTTAAAACGACGCCCTGATATGAAACCAGATTCAAAAGCCTACGCGTCTTCCGGAAACACCTTGTTCAAAATTTCGCTGGCCGCTTCTACCGGCAGTTTCGGAACTTCCGGAATCAGCCATTTCACCTTGCCTGCCATAATTTCGTCCTGCGCGATGCGGCAGGGTTTGCGCGATCCGGTATCGATCACTGGAGGCGCTCCGCCTTGCAGTTGCCGCGCCCGCCGGGCCGCCACCAGAATGTAACGGTAGTTGCTGTCGAACCCTTCCACCAGCTTCATACTCTCTCCCCTAGAAATTTCGAGTGCCGTTTACTGCCTGCGAAAAGAAGCCAAAATCGGCTGTACCCGCTCCCGCGCCTGTTCCAGGCGGCAAGCCTGTGCGATCTCTATCAGTTGTTTTTCTTCTCCCGAAAGTTCCGACCCGCTGTGCCGCAACCGCTCCGCCAGCACAATGTCCTTGAGTTCGTCCGCGGATTGCTCCAGCAGGTTGTTAACTAAAATGTAGTCGTATTTCGAGTAATTCTCAATCTCTCGGCGGGCCGTGTCCAACCGGCGGCGAATCACCGCCTCCGAATCCAGCCCCCGGTGCCGCAGCCGCCATTCCAGTTTCTCCCGGTCCGGCGGAAGAATGAAGATGCTCACCGCTTCCGGGATCTTCTCTTTAATCTTACTCGCTCCCTGCACATCGATGTCGAGCAGCAGGTCGTGGCCGCGTACTTCGGCCTCGCTCAGAAATCGCCGCGCCGTGCCGTAATAGTTTCCGAAAACTTCCGCGTGCTCCAAAAACTCATCGGCTGCGATCATGGCTTCAAATTCTTCGCGGGAGACGAAGAAATATTCCTTGCCGTTCTGTTCGCTGCCGCGCGGATCGCGCGTGGTGTAAGAGATTGAAAAATCCAGATGGCGGACCATCTTGAACAGCTCGTTCACCAGCGTGGATTTACCCGAACCAGATGGGGCGGAAACAATATAAACGATGCTCATTCCAGATTCTGCACCTGCTCCCGCGATTTCTCGATCTCCGATTTTATCAGCAGGCCCATTTCTGTGATCTTCAACGCTTCGCCCGCCAGGCCGGAGGTTTTCGAAAGCAGCGTATTCGCCTCGCGGTTCATTTCCTGCAGCAGAAAATCCATCTTCTTGCCCACCTCGCCGCCCTGGTCCAGCAATCCGAGAAAATGCTTTACATGCGCATTCAGCCGCACCAGTTCTTCCTGAATGTCGCTGCGATCGACCAGCACCGCAACTTCCTGCAGGATCCGTTCCTTGTCCACCTGTGCGCCCAGTAATTCCTGCATGCGCGCCTGCAATCGCTCCGAGTAGCTGCGCAAGATCGTGCTGCGGTGGATTCCCACTCCCGCAGCAGCTTTTTCCACATTCGCCATGCGCGCCCGCAACTCCGTGCCAATGCTCCGGCCTTCTTGTTCACGCATCTCATTCAGGCGGGAAAGTGCTTCTTCCACTTGCGCCATCACCGCAGTCTCCAGTTCGTCTCCCGATTTCTCGGCTCCGGATTCCATCGCGCCCGGCATCCTCAGGACCACGTTCAAATCGGGCTCGCCCTCAACCCCGAATTCGTCGGCCGCCGTGCGGAACGCCTGCACGTAACCGGAAATCAGTTGCCGGTTGAGCGCAACTCCGTTCGTACCCGAGCGATCCAGGCTGAGGATTACTTCCACGTGGCCGCGCGCTAGTTTCTCTTTCAGCATCCGGCGCAGTTTCATTTCCAGCGCGTCGGTATCGGACGGCATGCGGAAATGAAGATCCAGAAAACGATGATTGACCGATTTCAGCGACAGCGCAAACGCCAGCTGAGCATCGACCTGCCCTTTGATCTGCGCGAATCCCGTCATGGAGCGTAGTGGCATATAAGATCCAGGTTTCAGAGTTGCAAAGTTTCAGCCCAGAAGGCTCCGCAGTCGATCCGATTCACTGTAATTCCGATCGCTCCACATTGAAACCTTGCAACTTTGAAACTTTGAAAACTTCCTACGTTTGCACTTCCTTGGGCGCGTCGGCCTCGGCAAACTGCAATTCGTAAAGCCGTCGGTACGTACCCAATTTTTGCATCAGTTCTTCATGGGCGCCAATCTCGCCGATGGTTCCGTTTTCGATCACGACGATGCGGTCCGCTCGGCGGATGGTCGAGAGCCGGTGCGCAATTACCAACACAGTACGCCCACTCATTAAATCCTGCAGCGCCGCTTGCACCAGCGACTCCGACTCGCTGTCGAGCGCCGACGTCGCCTCATCCAGAATCAGGATCGGCGCATTCTTCAAGATAGCCCGCGCGATCGCGATGCGCTGCCGCTCCCCTCCCGAAAGCAGCACGCCGCGTTCCCCGATCACGGTTCTGTAGCCTTCCGGAAGCGCGCGAATGAAGTCATGCGCCCGCGCCAGCCGCGCCGCTTCTTCCACTTTCTTCTGCGACACATGCGGCTGGCCGTATGCGATATTGTTTCGCGCCGTATCGTTGAACAGCACCGTTTCCTGCGTGACAATTCCGATCTGCGATCGAAGCGACTCGAGCGTCACGTCGCGAACATCGCTTTCGTCAATGAGAATCCGCCCGCCGCTGACGTCGAAGAAACGCGGAATGAGGTGCACCAGCGTGCTCTTGCCCGCGCCGCTCGATCCCACCACCGCCAGAACCTCGCCCGCTTTCACTTCCAGATTGATGCCATGCAGCACTAGCGGCGACTCCTCGGCATGGTCATTGGAATAAGAGAAAGACACATCCGCAAACTGGATCGTCCGCGCGAACTTTCCCATCCGTTTCGCGCCCGGCTTCTCGCGCACTTCGTCTTCCATATCCATGAAGCGGAAAATTTCCGATGAGGCGCCCACCGCCTGCTGAAAATTGTTGTAGAACATGGCGAATTTCCGCACTGGATCGTAGAGCTTGAACACGGCGAAAATAAACGCGCAGTAGGCGCCTTCCGTTAACAAGTGCTTGTTGATCTGGTCGCGGCCCAGCAGTAGCAGGAGCGCAACAGCAATAGAGCCGAGAATATCCATCAGCGGAGAGCTGATCGCGAACGCCGCCACCTGGCGAAGATTAGCTCGGAACAAGCGGCGCGCGGCAACGCGAAAGCGATCTGCTTCCCAATTCTCCATGCCAAACGCCTTGACGATCCGGTTCCCGGTAATGGTTTCGTGCAAAATGTTCTGGACATCGGCCAGTTTGTCCTGCCCGCCTCTCGTCGTGGTGCGCACTCGCCGCCCGATTCTTCTTGACGAATATAAAATCGCGGGGACGAACAGCAGCAACACCCACGCCAGTTTGCCACCTTGCGAAACCACTACCATCGCCACAAAAATCAAAGTGAAAAACTGTTGCAGAAATTCCGCGAGCACGCTCGACATCGCGAATTGCACCTTTTCGATGTCGTTGACCAAGGTCGAAAGCAGCGTGCCCGTGGTGTGCTTCGTGAAAAACGCCGCCGAACTCCGCAGGATGGCGTTATACAACTTGTCCCGCAGGTCGGTGATCATGCCAAATCCCACGTAGTTTACGAGGTACGTTCCGGCATAGTCGAACATGCCCTTCAATACCGTGGCTGCCACCAGCGCAAAGGCCACGACTGTCCATGGATTGTGAAAATGGGACGGAACCAGTTGCTGGAGGTCTAGAAAACGCTCGCTGCCCGGCAGCTTGAATAACGGGAGGTTTCTACCCGGAGATCCAGGATTCAGTACTTGATCGAAAATTGGGCGGATGAGCAGTAGCCGGCCAGCATCCAGCAACCCCACCAGCGCCATCAGCACAACCGATGCGATCAGCGGCCACCAGTACGGCAGCACGTAGCGCAGCAGGCGGGTCAGGGGATGGGGCTTGGCCGGTGTTGCTTCGATCTTCGCGCCAGCCGGTGTGGAGGTTGCCATGCGTGTAAGTGTCAATTCTACATGGGATTTTCTGTAGAGACGCGGCTGGCCGCGTCTCTCGATGCGGCGTGAGATCGGGCCCCCTCCGTCTCTACAGGCAGAAAAGTGTCCCGCCGCTCACCTACTTCGGACTGTCCCGATGCGCGACCTTCACTTTGTAACCCGCTTTGCGCAGCCGCTTGCCCACATCCTCGGCAATCATCACGGACCGGTGTTGTCCGCCCGTGCATCCGAAGCTGATCGTCAGGTAGCTCTTGCCCTCGCGAATGTAGTGCGGCAGCAGATAGACCAGCAATTCGGAAATGCGGTTGATGAACTCCTGCGTCTGCGGAAACGTTCGGATGTATTTGGCGACCCGGGGATGCCGTCCCGTCAACCCGCGAAACTCCGGCACGAAATGAGGATTGGGCAGAAAGCGCACATCGAACACCAGGTCGGCATCTTCCGGCACGCCGTGCTTGTATCCAAAACTTACGCAGGAGACCAGAATCGTCTGCTGGCTTCCCGCATGCTGCGTGAAGCGGTCAGTCAGGTGCGCCCGCAGTTCATGAACATTGAATTTGGTGGTGTCAATGACCAAGTCGGCAATTTTGCGGATCGCCCGCAGATGCCGCCGTTCGGCGCCGAGCGATGCCCGCACCGTCGTCCCCGTCCCCAATGGATGCGGCCGCCGCGTCTCGCTGTAGCGCCGCAGCAACGCCGCATCGCTCGCTTCCAGATAGATCACCCGCGTCGCGATCGCCCGCTTCACCGACTTCAGGATGGCCGGCAGCTTCTCCAGTTGCGAACCTTCGCGCACATCCACCACCAGCGCGGTGCGCGGAACCTCTCCCGACTGCAGCGCCAGCTCGGCAAACCGCGGGATCAACTCCACCGGCAGGTTGTCTACGCAGTAGTAGCCGAGATCTTCGAAGGCCTTGAGCGCCGAGGCCTTCCCCGACCCGCTCATGCCGGTAATGACGACCAGTTCGGCCGCGGCGTGCAGTTCGCCCTTGCGCCCGCGAACTTTCTCCGTCACAGGCTTTACCGCCGTGTGGCTTGCGTCCTTGAGTTTGCCGCGCAGTGTCATTTCCAAAATCTTAGCATTTCACACGGTTTGGAGGCGGGGGACGGAACATGAACAAACTCGATACGGCCTAACCTGCGCCGCGTTCCGAAACGCCAGTTGGCGAATGGTGGGCGCTGTAGGATTTGAACCTACGACTTCCACCGTGTGAGGATGGCACTCTACCGCTGAGTTAAGCGCCCATGAAGTGCGGTTTTGTTATTGTAACAAATCGTGCCCACCCCTTTCGGCGTCCCATCGAGC
>Ga0181530_10001902_pt1 | contig 25652 bp, 26 predicted proteins | sample PEATcosm2014_Bin_42_FD_119769 | JGI IMG/M metagenome (GOLD analysis project Ga0181530, IMG submission 119769) | Peatland microbial communities from MTU Mesocosm Facility, Houghton, MI, USA - PEATcosm2014_Bin10_60_metaG | ecosystem: Environmental > Terrestrial > Soil > Wetlands > Peat | place... | reverse complement strand
GTTCGAAAGCACAGAAGGAGCCATTCTTCTCGTCGATCCAAGCACCGGCGCTGTACAGCTGCAGCTGGATACTCGGCAATTCCTACAGGAACAATGGGGAAAATATTTTGCCTCGTCGGTTGTAGATATCATTCCCGGTTACACTAATATGCCTACTGTCTCGACGGAAGTTGGAAAAAACTGGCTTATTGGTCTTCAAGCGCAACAAGGGATCGGTAATGATCATGTCAATCCCGTTGAACAGTACTCAGCGTGGTTTCTCTCACGAGATACGTCAGAAACGTACCAATTGCATCAAGCTCCGCCGTTATTACCGCCGCAGCCCTATCAACGTTCTGATTCGAAGCTTTGGGCAATTCGTACAATCATAGTCTCACCATTCCCAGACGACAAAGGGGAGGTTTTGTATCTCGGCGGCTATGATGCAGGCTTCGAGCCCGCCCACAACACAGCTTGGCTCTACCGGGTAGGGATCCATACTGCGCTCGCGCCCTTCAAAGACTGATGGGCAGCAAGGAACGTTCGCCACCGCCACCGATCCTCGGGTTACCGTCAGCTTCCGCAGTGGGGGCAAACCCTGCCGCACGCGGGAGCCCCAATGAGCGACGGCTCAGGGGCAAATTCGCTCCTTAACCCATGGGCGTCCGAACGGCGGCAATGCGGCGCAAACCCGGCGTTCAGGGCGGTCGGGGCGAACTGCCGCGTCGGGTGGTTCCGCAACGCGGCCTCACTGGTCAATTTATGATCGGCCAGCCGGGCCCTTTGTATGCGCCATCCCAGAATAGCCACTCGTGCTGAGTAGCTCGGAGGAAGATATCGCTCATGGAGCACTTGGTCGACAGCCACAGCTTCCATCGCCGATCGCGCATACACCTCGATCGCCGGAGAATCGGGCGCCTTGGACAGGACGTTTCAAGTGCTCTCCCGCAACCCAAATCGGGCGAGGCGGGGCAATATTTCACCGCAGAAATAGGGCAATTCGTCGAGATAGTTGACGAAAGAAACTGCGATCCCGGTCAGCCCAGCAGCGGCGAGGATCAGAAGGCGGCCGTATCATGAGGGCCGGCCAATTTACCTAAGCGCTTGTCCCCCGCGGAAGAAGAAGCATCGGCCCGTAGACTAAGACGAACAGTACAAAGGCGCCGACCCACAGGCCTGCCGACGCGACAAGGAGCGGCGTCGCCCAAGCGTCGTCGACAACGGCGGCAATTCGCATAACAGCGGCGATATTGACCAGAATGTAAATCGCGGCCGTGGCGTAATCGGCCGACAGGGCACCTCCGGTGTGGCCGCGTGTGGCCCGCGTCATCACCGCCAGGGTCATCGTGCCGATCGTGCCGACGGTAAATGCGTGGATCGCCGCGCCTTGGGGCAGATCGGCATTGAGCAATGCCAGGCCGAGCAAGCCCGCCCCCAGCACCAGCCATGCATACCCGATATGGAGAACGAGGAGGAGCGGCTCCGTCACCGTCGCGGCGCCGCGCCAGCGCGAGAGACGCCACAGGTTGAGCGCCGCGGCAAGCAGAAGAAGCACGCCGACCGCACGGAAACCTGGAAAGAACGTCCAGCCGAACAGGCCAATATGCAGAGTGCCGAGCGCGGCGCGGTCGACCCAACCGTGGATGGCGGGAAGATCCGTGTCCCCGCGCTTCGCCAGCCAGTTCCGGGTGAAACTCGGCACGATCCGACCGGCCACCACCGAGATCAATACGATCAAGGCGGAGACGCCGAGGCGCCACCCGAATCCTGACGGCACGGCGACACCATCGGTCTCCAGATGCATCAGCAGATTGGCGATGCCGAGAAGGGTCACTGGAGCGACCAGCGGCAGGTTACGCCAGTTCTGCCCAGCGATGATTTCGCGGGCGACAACCGCGACGAGGAGGGCCGGGAATGACAGGTCCGCTGCAATTGCGAGCCAGACAGGGGTGAGGGACGAGATCAGGCAAACGATCCGCCCCAGCAGCCACAATCCAGCCAGCAGCGCCAACAGCCCGCCGCTAACCGGAAGCCGCCCGGTCCAGTTCGGGATCGCCGTCAGCAGGAAGCCGGCGATGGTCGCCATGACAAAGCCGAACAGCATTTCATGGATATGCCAGGTGAGTGGATCAAACCGGCTCGGTAGGTCGATCCCCTCCGTCAACATGATCATCCAGAGCGCGATCGCCGCAGCCGACCAGAGGCCTGCTGCGAGAAAGAAGGGCCTGAAGCCCTGGGTCAGGAAAGTCGCGGTAGGAGACCTCGCTACGGACTGGGCGGCGATGTTCATTTCGCGCCGCTGGCGGCCCCCGGCAATGCGCAGTAGCCCGGGATCAATCGGCCGACAAAGCGCGGGAAGAGCGGGCGCAGCTTGACGATGAAGTCCCAGGCCATCAGCAGCGCGCCGAACGCGAAGACCACGTCGCCCGGGAGCCGCATCCACTGCCAGAAGAGCGTCGTATCGTAAAACGCGCTGCTCCGAGCATAAGCTAGCCCGTGCTCATAAACCGCGTCCAATTGCGGCCAACCGATCGGGAAGAAGTTGAAGACGATCCAGAGGACCAGGCCGCCGTTGTAGAGCCAGAGGGCCCACTGCCCGAGCTTCTCGCCGAACGGATGCCGGTCAGCGGCGACATAGCGCAGACAGAAATAGATCAGCCCGATGCCCAACAGGCCGAAGGCGCCAAACAGCGCCGTATGAGCGTGGTTGAGGGTCAGAAACGTCCCGTGCTCATAGTAATTGACCAGTGGCGCATTCAAGGTCCCGCCGCCGAAAACCCCGGCACCGACGAAGTTCCAGAACGCGGCGCCGACGATGTAGGTGTACGCGAGCCCGTATTTGAACTGCGGATCGGCCTTTATCAGTCGGTGATGCTGGATCGCCTCGATAACCAATAGCACCAGGGGGAGCACCTCGATGAAGGAGAACATCGAGCCCATCGGCACCCACAGGCCCGGCTCGCCCGCCCAATAGAGATGATGGCCCGTGCCCAGCACGCCGCCGAGAAAGATCAGGATCAACTCGAAATACACCGACCGCTCGGCGAGCTGGCGCGACACGAGCCCGACCGCCATCAGCAGGTAGGCACTAATCGCCGCGGCGAAAAACTCAAAGGACTGCTCGACCCAGAGATGGACGACCCACCAGCGCCAGAAATCGGAGATCGTGAAGGACTTCTCGATTCCCGTGAGCGGGATCATGCCGAAGACGTAAAGCAGCGCGATGTTGACGGTAGACGCCCAGATCAGGTGTTCAAGGCGAATCCGCCCCGACCAGAATTGCCGGGTCGCCTGAGCCAGAGTGGCGCGGGTCGGCCACAGCGCGCGGAAGACCAGGACGCTCCAGATCGCCAGCCCGGCGAAGAAGCCGATCTGCCATGCCCGGCCGAGCTGGATATAGGAAAGCCCCTGATTGCCGAACCAGAACCAGCCCTCGCCGATATACCCCATGATGCCGAGGTAGTTGCCGACGAGGGCGCCGACGACGATGAACAACGTGACCCAAAAGAGCACATCGACGAGGAAGCCCTGTCCCCTTGGCTCGCCGCCGCTGATCGCCGGGGCGAGAAACAGGGCCGCGCCGATCCAGGACAGACCGATCCAGACGATCGGCGATTGAATGTGGACATCGCGCAGAAAGTTAAAGGGCAAAAAGCGATCGATCGCGATGCCGTAGAAGCTCGACCGGTCGGTGTAGTAGTGAGCCATGATCGACCCGACGAGGATCTGCAGCAGCAGGATCGCCGCGACGACGAGAAAGTATTTGCCGATCCGCCGCTGGCTTGCGGTCAAGGGCCGGAACTGAGCCAGCACCGGGTCCATCGGCGCCTTGTCGGGATCGTTCAGGTATCGCTGATAAATGAACGGCACGGCGCCGAAGGCGAAGAACGTGAAGCAGAAGCTGATCCAGGTCCAACGGAAGGTGCTGGTGGTCGGGGTGTTGCCGACCAGCGGCTCGAATGGCCAATTCTGCGTCCAGGACACGTCAGTGCCGGGGCGGCGCGCGACCGTCGTCAACGACGAATAGATCAGAAAGTCGGCGGTCTGCTCCGCGCTCTGCTGATCGAGGCTGTAGGCCTGCGTCCAGCCCTTGGCGAAGTCGTGATGGAGCAGAGACAACACGATCTCGCTCCGAAGCGTGGTAATCGCCGCGGCCGCGGGATTGGGAATGACGGCGACCTGCTTGGTCAGATCGACGCCTTGAAGCTCGGCCTGCATCGCTGCCTTGACCGAGGCGCGTTGCTCCATCGTCAGTTCCGACAGCGCTTTGCCGCCATTCGCCTTGGCGATATTGTCCTGGGTCAGGGTGGCGAGGCGCACAAGATTGGCGGCTGTGTAATCCTCCCCGAAATACGACCCCATGCCGTAGAGGCTGCCGTAATCCATCAGGTCGGCCTTCTGGAACCCGGCCTTGCCGGCCTCAATATCGGCTGCCGTCATCAAGACGGTGTCGCTGGACGTGACGAAGCGATCGGGAAACGGTGGCGCGGCTTTGTAGGTGAGGTCTGTTGTCCAGCCGAGGATCGCGAAACTCCCGACGGCAACGACCAGCAATACCCATTTGAGCACGTTGCTCACTGGGTCCTCTATTGGTCTATCGATCCGCTCTGCTTCCAACGTCATGCCTCGCCCTCCCGCCGTCGAGCCGATTCATTTGCCGGCTTCTGATCCGTTCAACCTGCTTACGCCGGATTGCCCACCCCGGCGAGACAGCAGCTGCAGTCTGTTCGACCGGTTAAAACAACGACATCCCCTGGCTCCCCGCGACCGCCCCGAGGATCGTGATGAGGCTCAATGCGAGCAGCAGCCAGTGACCGCGCTGCAGCAAGGCAAAAGCGGCATCGGGGGCTGCGAGAGCCCGCGCGTGAAACCGGCGGTGCAGAACCAGCGGCTCGGCCACAAACAGCAGCAGGGTGAACAGCAGCCACAAGCACACCATGGCATGCATCCACCAGAAGCCGCCCGATCGAAACCGATCCCACAAATCCAGGCGTTGCGCCATGTAGAAGCCGGTCAGCCCGACGATGACGGTCGCGATCCGCGCATGCCAGGCAAACCGTCGCTCGATGGCCTCGAAAACCTGCAGGCGGTCGGAGCCGAGATCACCGCGCCGGAGCGCCGGCAGCACCACCAGGGTCACCATCGCGACGCCGCCGATCCAGATCACGACACCGAGAACATGCAGCGCCCGGGCGATGATGACGTCATCCATCGGTGGCTTCCGCCCGGTTCATTCCGCGGGCTCCAGCTCGGGTCCTAGCCCCAAGCTGGCGACCAGTTGACCCGCCGGCGCCAAGAGGTCGGCCAGGCTGTAGCCGTCCAGCGTTTGCAAAAACGCGAGCGTTGCCTCGCGGAGCGCATGGCGCAGAACACAACATCTCTCGATCCGGCAAAACCCGGTTTCGCCGAAGCAGCCCATCACGGCGAGGTCCTCTTCCGTCTCGCGCACGATCGCCCCGACGCGGATCTCCGCGGACGAACGCGCCAGCCTTATCCCGCCGCCCTTGCCGCGGACCGTATCGAGATACCCTTGCTGCCCGAGCCTGTTCACGACCTTCATCAGATGAGCCTTTGAAATATCGAAACTCTCGGCGATCTCCGCGATCGTCGCGAGCCTTCCGCCCTTCGCGCCGACGAAGATCAGCGTGCGCAAGGCATAGTCGGTCCATAGGGTGAGGCGCATGGCGCATGGTTCTCCAGCCGGGAAGGCCGTAATCCGCAGCGTCGACGCTAAAACATGCATATTATATACCTATTATGCCCAAGGGCAACACGCCGCCGTCTTTCGAGCGCCGTTGACAAGGACAAGTACGGCATCAATATCGGCGCCGGCCAACAGCGTGGCGGGATCGTGCTTGACAGTGGTGCGCCGCCGCTTGGATCGTCAGGCCAAGCTCGTGGCCGATTAAGCCGCGCCCTGGCACCATCACGGAACAGTCATGAACCTTCACAGATTTTCCTTCAATTCCGCCAACATGACCGGCTCGATCGCCGACCGGCTGTCCGCGATCGAGGAAGCCGGCTACGCCTCGGCCACCTTGTGGCCGGCGGACCTGTTCGTCCATTTCGAGGACCCGGAGGCCACCATCGCGCTGATCCGCGGCAGCGCGGTCGCGGTGGCCGCCTATCAGTGCGTCCGCGACCTCGAAGGCTCACCAGCCGTCATGAAGGGCCGCAAGATGGAACTGGCCCGCCAGTTCATCGACCAGATGAAACTGATCGGCTGCGACATGTTGGTGCTCTGTTCCAACGTCGGCGACGACATCGACCGCGACTGGGCGCGGGCCGTCGCCGACCTGCAGGCGGTCGGCGAGCTCGGCCGCGCCAACGGCGTCCGCATCGCCTTCGAGCCGATCTGCTACGGCCACTGGATCAACACCTACGTCAAGGGCTGGGAGCTGGTGCGGGACGCTGACCACAGCCATGTTGGCTTGGTGCTCGATGCCGCCCACGTTTTTCTGCCCGAGACCCCACTGGAGCCAATCGAGCAGATCCCCGGCCACAAGATCTTCCTGGTCGAGCTGAGCGATTTTGCTACCACGAGTCTGGATAAGCGCGAGTTGCTGCGAAACTATCGGATGTTCCCCGGTGAAGGGGTTCGGCCTCTGCGCGCGTTTATGGATCGCGTCGAGGCTACCGGCTATGCGGGTCCGATCTCGCTTGAAGTATTCAACGCGCGCTACCGTGCCGCGGACGCGCGGTTTGTCGCACAGCGCGGGATGCAGGCGCTCGAGGCGCTGTTCGGCCGTAATGCTTCCGGGTGAGCAGCGGCACGCAAGAAGCCCGCTAGATCGCGCTGACTCCGCCGTCTGCGAACACGGTCGAGGCGGTGACAAAGCCCGCTAAGTCACTGGCGCAGAACAACACGGCGCGAGCGACGTCATCTGGATGTCCGAACCGGTTAAGCGGGATGCTGCCGCGGATGCGCGCCTGCATCTCCTGGAAGCTATCGCCCTTGGCATCGCCGCCCTGAGACGCCTGGCGCTGCTCGTCCAGGCCCGGTGTTTCGGTCATGCACGGCGACACCGCCACCACACGCACCCCGCGCCCTCCCAATTCCACCGCCAGCGACTTGGTGAGCCCGGCAACCCCGTGCTTGGCGGCGGCGTAATGCCCGACCGAGGCCCGCCCTCGGTAGGCCGATACCGACGTAATATTAACGATCACGCCGCGCCCGGCCGCCGCCATGCGCTTGCCCGCCTCACGGCAGCCGAAGAACGTGCCGCGCAGGTTGACGTCCTGCACCAGATCCCATTGGGCGTCGGTGGTCTCGGTCAGCACCGTCGGCGGAAATACCCCAACATTGTTCACCCAGATGTCGATCCGTCCGAAGGTCGCCTCCGCTAGCGCGGCCAGCGCCGCCACCGAGGCTGAATCCGTCACATCCAGATGCGTCGCAATAGCCTGTATCTGGAAACGCTGACGCATCTCGCCGGCGACTGCGGCTGCAGTCGCCTCGTTGAGGTCGCCAATGGCCAAATTCGCCCCAGCCTCTGCGAGCCGCCGGGCGATCGCCTTACCGATACCGCGCCCGCCGCCGGTGATAACCGCCGCCCGACCGCGCAGCGAGATGAGGTCGGACAGCGATCGCGCGGCAAGCTCTTCCGGGTTCATCCTCGCCTCACGCTCGGCTTCTATTCTTCACCCCTAACATAGAACGCGGCGTTGCAGGCCAATGGGGATTCACAGAAATGCTATAGTCGGCGATACCGCGCCCGATTGGAGAGTCCGGATGAGCGACGTCCCGAGTTGGCACATCGTCGGCGACTGGTTCGACAATTGCAGCTGCGCGGTTCCTTGCCCGTGCACCTTCGCCCAGGCGCCGGACAACGGCTTTTGTGAGTCGGTGCTGTTTTGGCACGTTCGCGAGGGCCATTACGGCGACGTCAAGCTCGACAATCTGAGCTTTGTGCGGGCCGGCCGCTGGGAGGGCGATCTATGGGCGCGGCAGGCGACCGGGGTCGGCGGCATGTATATCGACGAGCATGCCGACGACCGGCAGATAGCGGCGCTGCCGGCGATCATCGGCGGCCGCGCCGGCGGTTTCCCTGGCTGGGTCAACGAATGCTTCGCCGGCGGGCGGCAGAGTCGTGGCGTCGAGCGCGCCAAGATCACCTATGAGATCGCTCCGGATCTCGGGCATTGGGGCGTCGAGATCGTCGGCAAGGTCAAGGCCTGGGCCAAGGCGATCACCGGCCCCACCAGCCCGCCCGGCAAGTACCCGCAACTGATCAACGCGCCGGGCAGCGAGACCGGTCCCGGACCGCAGCTCGTGACCTGGGGCAAGGCGACGATCCTTTCGGTCGACGCGCACGGCTTCAAGTTCGACTACACGCTCAATTCGGCCAAGCATATCCCGTTCGACTGGGAAGGCCCCTGACCGGTCGGCCCCTCCCTCGGCCTCGGGTTTGAAGGCCCGCCCGGCGCAATGACCGCCGCTGCCGACGATACCGTCCTCGAAGCCGTCCTGCGACGCGACCGGCAGGTCGTCGTCGCTGCCCTCATCGCGGTCATCGCGATGGCATGGCTGTGGGTCCTGCTCGGCGCTGGCACCGGCATGTCGGCGATGGACGTGATCCTCAGGCCGGGCGCGGAGGGCATGGGAATGATGGCGCCGGCGGTGTGGACCTCCGGTTATGCCGCCATCATGTTCACGATGTGGTGGGTGATGATGGCCGCCATGATGCTGCCGAGCGCGGCGCCGATCCTGCTGCTCTTCGCCCGCATCAATCGCAAGGAAAAATCCGCCGGTCGCCCCTTTATCCCGACCGGAATTTTCGCGGCCGGGTACCTGGTCGCCTGGGGCGGGTTCAGCGCGCTCGCCACCGGGCTGCAATGGGAATTGGAGCGGCTCGGCCTGCTGTCGCCGATGATGGCGACGACCAGCTATTGGCTCGGTGGCGCGATCCTGCTCGCCGCCGGCGTGTGGCAGCTGACCCCCGTCAAAGGCATCTGCCTGCGGCATTGCCGCTCGCCAATGGGCTTTCTCGTGCAGAGCTGGCGGCCCGGCCGCGGCGGTGCGTTCCGGATGGGGCTGGAGCATGGGAGCTTTTGCCTCGGGTGTTGCTGGTTTTTGATGGGCTTGCTGTTTTTTGGCGGCATCATGAACCTGTTCTGGATTATCGGTCTGGCGGCGTTCGTTCTGCTGGAGAAGACCGTGCCGATGGGTTCATGGATTGGACGGATCGTCGGGGTTGGCGCCGCTGCATGGGGCGTGCTGTTGCTTGCCACGACGACGCTGACGATCGCTGCCCCCAACGAGTATCGTTTTGAGGTCGTTAACGCTCCGACAGGGGTACCCGGCACGACTACGGTCGCGGTTCGTCTCGTCCACGTGTTGGACAACAAGCCGGTCGATGGCGCGACGATCGTCGAGTCCAAGACCGATATGGGCCCGGCCCGCATGGCCGAGATGTCCGGCAAGGTGACGCCCGTCGCGTCGGATCACCCGGGCCTCTATCGATTTTCGATCGAGACCGGGATGGCCGGCAAATGGCAGCTGGTTCTTACCGCGAAGGTGCCGGGGGAAACAGCGCCGGTCACCGGCAAGGTGATCTACGACGCCAAGTGAGCCATCCGGAGGGCCGGTAGCCTAAGCGGCCCAGGCGAACGGAGCGTAGTGCCCGTTATTGCCTTCGCCGACCAGGTCCAGGTCGAGGCCGAAACCCTTGACGTGGGTCTCCTTCGACCGGGCGAGCGCCAAGCGGCGATTGGCTGGATGCGCCGTATTGTCGATATAGAGCGGGTCGCCGCTGCGGTTGCGCGAGGCGACGCCCTCGATCTCGAACGCCAGGATATCGGGGATCGCGGCCGAGCGCTTGAGCCCCTCGATGTGAACCTCTATCGGCTTGAACTCAACCCCACGGAAGTCGCCGACGAGGTTCTGGCGAATGACCGCCGGCGTGCCGCCGGCTTCGCCTCCGACGATGGCGGCAAGCGCGGTGCGCTGGAGGTCGTTGGCGCTGTCCTCGACCACGCCCGCAAAAATCCAGTTGCCGTCGGCCATCACCCGGCCCGAGCGGATCACCAACGCGAATTTGAGCCCATCCAGTTTGGTCTCGCCGAAATGGCCTTCGTCGATGCGGAAGACCATCACTGCGGTGCAATGGTCGTGCGTCGCCGCCTCCTGCGGGTTGGTATAGATGCAGGGGCAGAGATAATCGCAGTTGCAGCTCTCCATGTACTCGCCGCGAAGCGACCATTTGGGTTCCGGCATGACGGTCTCCTACCCGCGATGTGGGCTCAAGTCGTCCAGGACGGCTTCGTATCTTCTCGATTGTGCGCCATTCACCAACGGCTGCATACGGCGCAACACGGTCGAGGTCCCAACCTTGCCGGTGGGCTTCTTTTCAGGTCGTTTCCCGATCTGACGCGAGCAGTGGCCGACCGCGCTGGACCTGCGTCGTCAGGACGAGCATTGACACATGAAATTGCGCGGGCCTCTGTTCGGGATCGGATAACAAGGCGGTTTGCGCAGCCCAGCGGCCCCATCGCCTTCGGGTCCTTGCCGCGTCCGAACCAGGTGAAGGAGGAAAGATCGCATGAAGAATATATGGCGCGCTGATCCGCTTTTCTGGGGCCACGGCCCTCGCGTCTTCGAGGTATTCCTGGAACCGACCTGCCCGTTTTCCGTCAAGGCGTTCGGTAAACTTGACGACCTGCTCGGCCAAGCGGGCGAGGACCGCATTACCATCAAGCTCCGCCTTCAGTCGCAGCCTTGGCACCTGTACGCGGGCGTGATCGTGCGCTGCATCGTGGCCGCCTCAACTCTCGAAAGCGGGAAGGCAGCAGCAAGATCCGTCATGGCGGCAGTGGCCGCGCATCGTGAAGAATTTGAATTCGACCACCATTGCAGCGGGCCGAACCTTGACGCTACGCCCAACGACATCATCAGGCGGATCGAGCGCTACAGCGGCGTGAAACTTGCCGAGGCTTTCGCCATCCCCGATCTCGACCGTGAGGTGAAGTGGCACTGTAAATACGCCCGCCAGAACGGCATTCATGTCTCGCCGACTTTCATGATCGACGGGCTGGTTCAGGCCGATATGAGCAGTGGCGACTCCGTCGCCGATTGGGTGTCGCGCCTACTGAAGGATTAGGCTTGAAGCTCTGCTTTCGGCGCGAAGTCCCGTCGCAACCGAACACCGAACAGCCCTTAAGCCGGATCTTTCGCTAAGTCTTCTTCGGCGACCAGCCATAGGCCTTGGCGGTCGCGCCGCCCATCAGCATTGCCCGTTCGCTATCGCTCAGGCGGTCGGTCTTCAGGAAAGGCTCGACCGCTTGTTCGTAATTCACGACCGCGAACGCGCGCGTCCAGTCGGTGCCCCACAGGCAACGATCGAAACCCCAGGCGTCGAACAAGCGAGCAAGGGGATTCCATATGTCCGGGAACGGGTACGGCTCCTTCGACAGCGTGCAAGCCCCTGTGATCTTGATCACCGCGTTCTTACGCTTGGCAAGTTCCACAACTTTCGAAAGATCAGCCCAGGGCTGTGGCGGCGCCGGCGGCACGCTTGGTTGCAGGATGCCCATATGGTCGATGATGAAGCGCGTATCGGGATGGCGGTCGATCAGCGCCGTGCCGGCATCGACATTATCCCAGAACAGGACGTTGACCGGGAAATCGTTTTTAACGGCCGCGCGGCAGATTCGGTCGAAGCCTGGATCGTCCGGCGCGCGCTTCGCCTCCTTGGTCATGATGATGCGGATGCCCACCGTGCCCGGCGTCTGTTTCCAGTCGGCGATGATATCGGCGACCGCCGGATCGTCCGGCTTGACCGGCTTAACGAGCGCGAAGCGGTCGGGGTGAGCCCGCTGCACTTCCACCGCATAGCTGGCGTCGTACTGGTACATCGAAAACGGGGAGATGTAGATCGCACCGTCGACGCCGACCTTGTCCATAGCCGCAACCATCTCGTCGCCGGTGACGTGCGGGGGCCAGTTCGGCACACTGTGCCACGGTCGCTCCGGCGTGTTCGCCGCATAGGCGTGGACCTGGGAATCGATCATCGTCATGGGGGACGCCCCTTGCGCTCGCGGTTGCGCTTCGGCATCGGCCCCGCGCAGTAGCGCCGGTCCGGCTGCGGCCAGCGCCATCCCGGCTTGCAACAGGGTGCGCCGGTCGAAGAGCCTGTCTCCGCCGTTCGATCGGTTGGCCATTTCCTCCTCCATGGCGCGTTTCGCGCTCCTCTGTTCATTGAAGATTGCAGACTTCCTTTAACCTCGGTCAAGAAAACCGGTTCTTACGCACTCCGCCGGGGTCTCGACCCGGATTACCAAAGAGACTTGGCAACCGCGCCGCGCCTGAAGGCCGCCCCTCAGATTGCGCCGCTCATCAGACCAGGAGAACCTTGTCGAGATTGTCCGCCGGGAGGGCCGGGTGCCGGCGGTACTGTACGCAGGCAACGGCGCGTCGGGGCTCGGTGTGATAGAGGCCTGGGAGCGCCGCCAAACATGCCGCTTCAACCTCTGGGCAGCGATCGGCGAAGCAGCAACCCGTGGCGTCGGCTGCGTTGGAAACGCGTCGGTTAGTATCTTCTGCTGTCAGCCAATCTCGCGTCACCTCGGCTCGCGGGATCGAGGAGGTCAACAGCCGAGTATACGGATGCTGCGGCGCGGTCACGATCGGTTGGGCGGCCCCCGCCTCGACGACATGAGCGCGGTACAGAACGAGGATCGAGTCGCTGACCTGATACGGCGTCGCCAGGTCGTGCGTGATGTAAAGCACCGAGATGCCGTGTTCGTCGGTCAATCGACGCAATGAGCCCAGGATCGTCGCGCGCAGCGAAGCATCGACCATGGAGACCGGCTCGTCGGCGACGATGAGCTTCGGCCGCAACAGCAGCGCGCGCGCCACCATGACGCGCTGGCGCTGGCCGCCCGACAGCTGGTGTGGGAAGCGGCCGAGGATCTCCTCCGGCCGCAAGCCCACCGCCTGCAGCGCCCGCTCCACCAGTTCGCGCGCCGCGGCCGCGGTGCGGGCGAGACGGAAGCGACGGACCGGTGTCCACAGCACGTGATCGACGCGGTAGAAGGGGTTGTAGACGCCGTACGGGTCTTGGAATACGGCCTGAACGTTGCGCCGGAATTGCACCCGCTCGGCCCGCGCGAGCTGCCGCAGATCGGTGCCGCGGTAGCGCACTTCGCCTCCGCTCGGGTCGGTGAGGCCGAGCAGCAGCCGCGCCAGCGTCGTCTTTCCCGATCCGCTTTCGCCGACGATGGCGGTGACCCTCGGTGCGGCGACATCGATCGTCAGAGACAGTCCGGCCAGCGCCAGCGTTGCTTCTCGCCCAAGGCCGCCGGCGAAGCGCTTCGATATATCGACAGCCTCGATCAGCGGCGGCATCGTCAAGCCAGGTGGCAGGCGACCGCAGCGCCTTCGGTTTCCCGCACCGCGGGCCGCTCGCCGCGGCAACGCTCGACCGCGAGATCGCAGCGCGGATGAAAGGCGCAGCCCGACGGCAACTCGTGCAGTGACGGAGCGAGACCTGGAATGCCGGACAGCGCGCCGCGCTGCTGCAGCAAAGGCAGTGCGGCGATCAGCGCCCGCGTATAGGGGTGACGGGGTCGGCTGATGATCTCACCGATCGGGGCCACTTCGACGAGGCGGCCGGCGTACATGATGGCGAGCCTGTCGACAAACTGCGCCATCAGCCCCAAATCGTGCCCGATCAGGATCACCGCGGCGCCGATGTCGCGCTGCACTCGCGCCAGAGTCGCCATGACTTGTCGCTGGACGACGACATCGAGTGCGCTCGTCGGCTCATCGGCGACGATGACCTTGGGCCGCAGACAGATCGCGATGGCGATGCAGGCGCGCTGCTTCATGCCCCCGGACAGCTCATGCGGATACATTCGCGCGACGTTCGCGGGTAACCCTACCTGCGCCAGGAGGTCGGCAATCCGACATTTCCGCTCCTCGCGGCCAAGACGTAGGCCGTGGTCGGCGAAGGCGTCGGTGATCTGCCGACCGATGCGCGAGACGGGGTTGAGTGAGTTCATCGAGCCCTGCGGCACCAGCGCGATCCCGGCGAGACGTAACGCCCGCGCTCCCTCGTCGTCTAGGTCACCGACCGGCGATCCCAGGAAGCGCACCACGCCGGCCTCGATATGGCCGGGCGGCTTGATCATGCGCAGGATCGACAAGGCCAGGGTCGACTTTCCGGAACCGCTCTCGCCGGCCAGCCCGAACCGCTCCCCGGGCAAGAGCGAAAAGCTGACGTCATCGACCGCGCGGACGCGGCCGCGCGGGTGGTCGAACGCGACACGCAGGCCGTCGAGCCGCAGTATCGGCGCCGGGCTCACGCGCTTCTCCGCAGCCGCGGATTGGCGATCTCATCGAGCCCGACGGTGACAAAGAACAGACCGAGAAACACGGTCAAGATGATCACCGTCGGCGCCAGCCACCACCACCACCAGCCATTGATCATCGCCGCGTTGAAATTGACCCAATAGAGCGTCATGCCTAGGGTCGGCGCGTCGACCGGACCGAGCCCCAGGACTTCGAGCCCGATCGAGGCAAGGATCGCCGCGGAGACCGAGTTGACCAGCGTCGCGGCGAGGTAAGGCAGCAGTTCGACAAAGATGATACCGGGACCACTCATGCCGGACAGCCGTGCCACCTCGACATAGCCGCGTTCGCGCAGCGACAGCACCTGCGCGCGGATGGTCCGGGTCGGGTAGAGCCAGGCAAGCGAGGCGACCACGATCGCCATCTGGTTCACAGTCAGCGTGCCCTTGATCGAGACAGCGATGATAATCAGCACGAGGAGTCCCGGCACGGTCAGTCCGATATCGGCAATGCCGCGGATCACCGTGTCGAGGAAGCCCCGGTAATAGGCGGCGACAAAAACGAGCGCCGCACCTAGCCCCACGCCGATGAAACCCGCGATGAAGCCGATCCGCAATGTGAGCGGCGTGCCGGCGACCATCACCGCCAGAAGGTCACGGCCCTGTCGATCGGTGCCGAACGGGTAGGCTTGCGACGGTGGTCGCAGCGTGGGCGCCGATAATGGCCGGGCATCCTCGACATCAACGAACATGCGGCTGATCGCGACAAACAGCACGACCGCGGTGAGCAGCGCGATCCCGAGGGCAAGCGAAGGGTTACGATGGAGATAGCGCAGCACCGCGCGCATCACGCCCGCCGGTAGGAAATGCGCGGGTCGAGCCAGGGATAGACGATGTCGAGAACGAAGGTCGTCAGGCCGAGAGCCACGACAATGAACACGATGCCTTGGATCACGAATTGATCGTTCTCGCGGATCGCCTGAAACAGCAGCGTGCCGATGCCGGGGTAGCCGAAGATCACCTCGACCAGAACCGCACCCGAGAGTATCTGGCCGAGGGCCAACGCGAGTGCGGTGACCTGCGGCAGGATGGCGTTGCGCAGGCAGTAACGCGTGAAGATTGTCGACGGTTTCAGACCCTTGGCCTCGGCGAACACCACATAGTCCTCGCCCATCGTGGTCACCATCATGCCGCGCATGCTCAGCGCCCAGCCGCCGGTCGCGACCAGCACGATCGATAATGCTGGCAGCAGCGCGTGGCTCAACATGTCCGCGAGAAAATGCCAGTTGAGCCCCGGCACCGCGCCGGCCGAATAGCCGCCGAAAATCGGCAACAGCGGGATCTGAAAAGCGAACAGATAGGTCAGGATCAGCCCGAGCAGAAAGAATGGGATCGCGTGCAGTGCCCATAGCGGCGGCATCAGCCACATCATCCAGCGAGGCGCGCGCGGCCAGCCCAGCAGCGCGCCGAGCACGCTGCCGATCGCGAACGATAGCAGGGTTGTGGTGCCCAGCAGACCGATCGTCCATGGCAGGGCGTCGGCAATCAGTTCGCGGACCTTGCGCGGATAGTTGGCGATGGAATAATTGAAGTCCAGCCGCGCCATGTCGCCGAGATAGGTCGCGTATTGTCGCCACAGCGGCTTGTCGAGCCCGAAGCGGCGCTCGTATTCCCGGGTCATCTCCTCGATTCCGGCTTGCGCATAGCCGCCGAGCGAAGCTTGCTGCAGCAGCTTGGTGCGCACCGGATCCTGCCCGGACAGGCGCGGTAAAAAGAAGTTCAAGGTCGCGGCGAGCCAGATGATCAGCAAAAACACCCCAAACCGCCGGACGATGTAGGCAAGCTGCATGGTGCGGCTAGTGTCCTGAACCAGGCGTTTGCGGGATCAATTCAATGCCTCTCCGGTATCCATGGCTGAAATAGACCCCGGCCTCCGCAAAGTGACGAGAAAGCCCTCTCTTCCTGCCGCTCGGGAGTGTGAGAGGGGACTGACAAGCTCACGCCGGCCGCAGGTTCCAAAGCACCATCGCGAATGTCAGATGCCAATGGGCGCCATTGACGTAGGGATTGGTTTCGGTCGGCCAGTTCTGCCAATAGGTCGTGTTCCACGGGATGCGGTGGATGTTTTGCGTGGATGTTTTGCGCCAGCTGGATGTCGGGAAGTTCGGGCAACCAGATCTCCATCGCCCGGCGCCAGATGTCGGTCAGCGTTTTCGTGTCGTCAGGCCTGGCCGCATAGGCTTCGTCGACCAGTTTGTCGTATTCCGGGTTCTTCCAGCGCGAGAAGTTTGCCTGGTGCGCACCCGGCACGGCGATCGAAGCGCCCTGGTAGAGCCGCAGCGTGGCGTACGGCTCGTTGACCGAGCCGCCATGGCCGTAGATCGCCGCGTCATATTCGCCCTTCTGAAGGCGGTCGTCGAAATCCGGCGGCAAGGCCAACTTGGCATCGACGCCGCGCCGCTTCAGCAGCTCGACCAGCACGGGGCCGATCGCCGGTCCCGCGGCACCGAAGCCGATGATGTTGACGGTCAGCCGCTTGCCCTCGCCGTCTGCCCAGTACCCGTCACCGTCCTTCTTGAAGCCCTTGCCTTGCAGAAGGCTGTCGCCCTTCTTTGGCGCGAACTCGTTGGTGTCGTATTTGGCAAGCAGGTCCTTGACGGCGTCGAAATAGGGCTGCAGCGGCGGGTAGGGTGGCAGCGGCAGCTTCGACGGCGTGTCGGCGCCGAGATAGCCGACCTCGATCAATTGCTGTCGATCGATGTAGTGGCTCAGCGCCCAGCGCACGTCCCGGTCGGTGAACGGCGGCCGGTCGTTGTTGACGTAGAGCGAGAGCGGCCACCAATCCACGTAGCCGTACGGCTTCTCCTTCCCGCTATGCGTGATGATCTTCGGGTTTTGGCTGAACACGGTCGGGAACGTGGCCGGCTGCAGGCCGGTTCCCGCGTCGAGCTGGTTGGTAATCAGCGCTTGCGCGGTCTGTTGCTCGCCCGCGTTGGGTAGCCAAATGTTGCGTTCGACCGCCGGCAGCGGCGCCAGCTTCCGCTCGGCGGCCCACCAGCCCGGACGACGGTCGAACACCTTCTGTTGCGGCGAGGCATCAACGACCTGCCATGGCCCCGTGCTGACTGGCCATTTTTTCTCCAGGTCGAAATTCTTGAACATCGTCCAGTCTTGGCCATCGAAAATGTGCTTCGGTACGACGTAGACGCCGATGTCGTATTTGTAGGTCATGGAGAAGAAAAAGCGCGGCGACGGGATCTTGAAGTCGATCGCCACCGTGTTCGGGTCGATCGCTTCGGCCTTGGCGACGGCCTGCCGGACGTCGATCCCCCCAACGCACCTTGGGGCCAAGGTCGCGCAGCGAATTGAGCGTGTAGGCGACGTCTTCCGCGCCGAAAGGCTGGCCGTCGCTCCAGCTGATGCCGGAACGCGTCTTGATCGTCAGGTGCTTGAATTCCCCGGTAAACTCGTAGCTCTCGGCGAGCCACATCGCAGTCTTGTCGGCGAAGGCGCTGCAATACGCCAGCGGTTCGTAAATCAGGTTCGGGCCATTCTGGTGGTTGGAGCCGATCGAGTACGGGTTCCAGAGATCCCAGTCGACCCAGCGTCCCTCGCGGCCGCCCCATACCAGGATCATCGTCCTGTCGCGCGGCACCGGCGGGAGCTCGGCCCGCGCTGCGCGCCATGGCATGAGCGCCGCCGCACCGACACCAAGCCCGGTCTTTATGACCTCGCGGCGGCGAAGACGAGGCGAGAGGGGGGGATAGGGCATGGCTTTTCGGCCTTTCCTCCATACGGCGCCACCGCATTATCGTTATTGGATGAGATTCCGTGATACGGCGCGCAATGATTGACGATGTAGTAGAAGCCGATTTTCGTCAGCGCAACCGCACAATTTTGCGGCGGCAGTTTCAACCGCCTCCGTCGCGCACGCCAGAGCGCTGACATTGCCGGCTCGATCCGCTATCGACATACAAAACGCCTGTAAATCAGGGTGCAACGGAAGGAGGAAATGTCATGAGGGAAGCTGCCGGGACGGTTAGTCCACACCGCTATAGACGCGACACAAACGCGATGCATGCCATTGCGCTAGGGGCCGCGCTCACGGGGTTACTTGCCGCCGAGCCGGCCAGCGCCGCCGGCACGCTGGAGCACGCGCCCTACGGCAAAACGCAGAGCGGACAGGCGGTCGATATCTTCACGATGACGAACGACCATGGCATGCGCGTGCGCTTTCTCAGCTACGGCGGCATCATCACCGAGATCAGTGTGCCTGACCGTACCGGTCGGCCAGACAATATTGCGCTGGGCCTGCGCAGCTTGGGGGATTATGAGACATTGCCCGGTCATTTCGGCGCGATCACCGGCCGTTACGCGAACCGTATCGGCGGCGCCCAGTTCACATTGAACGGGCAGACCTATCACCTGATTGCCAACAACGGCGCCAACACGCTGCACGGCGGCCCCAATGCGTTGGATAAGCAGGTTTGGACGGTTGCGCCGGCCGCGACGCAAGACGGGGTCGCAGCGGTCCTCAGTTATGTCAGCAAGGACGGCGACCAGAACTTTCCCGGCACCCTGACAACCAAGGCCGTCTACACGCTGACCGACGACAATGCATTGCGGATCGAATACACCGCGACCACGGACAAGGACACAGTCGTCAATTTCACCAATCATTCCTACTTCAACCTCGCCGGCAACGGCTCCGGCTCGGTGGCCGATCAGCTCCTGATGATCAACGCCGATCGCTACACGCCGACTGCCCCCGACCAAATCCCGACGGGTGAGATCACGCCGGTTGACGGCACCCCCCTCGATTTTCGGCAGATCATGCCGATCGGCGCCCGGCTGCACAGCGCTTTTCAACAGATGGTCTATGGTCATGGCTACGACCACAACTGGGTATTGAACAAGGCTGCGGGCGACGGTCTCACATTTGCCGCGCGGGGCTACGACCCGCACACCGGCCGGGTGGTTGATTGTCTGACGACCGAGCCGGCCGTGCAGGTTTACACCGCCAACGGCCTCAACGGCTCGCTCGTCGGATCGGCGGGCACGACCTTGCGCCAAACCGATGGGTTCACGCTGGAGACCCAGCACTTTCCCGACAGCCCGAACAAGCCGAATTTTCCGACTACAGAGCTGAAGCCGGGTCAGGAATTCCACTCGACGACGGTCTATCGCTTTTCTACCGATGCTGCCCTGCCTCCCGTCCCGCACTGAGAGTCCATCCCGCCGCGGCGCTTATCGCTCGGGTTATGTGTCCCATGTATGCCGCACGATAGCCGGCGCTGCTCAGGCGGCCAGATTTTCGCGCAGGGTGCGGCCGGTGTAGGCGGTGCGGAAACGGCCGCGACGCTGCAATTCGGGCACCAGAAGATCGACGATGTTGTGCAGCAGCTCGCGCGGGCCGCACTGGGAGTGCCCGAGCATGAAGCCGCCGCGGCTGCCGGTCGCCTCGAACATCTCCTCGAGGTGGTCCGCGATCTGCGCCGCGGTGCCGGCCCGGGTGATGCCGTAGCCGGTCGCCGCTTCGAGGCCATAGCGCATGAAATCCTCGCGCGTGATCTCGCCGTCCTGGCCGTATTGCTCGATTAGCAGGCCGACAAACCCGACGGGCGAGGCGTTCGCCGCGACGATGCGCTCGTTCAATTCGCGCACCGAGAAGCGCGGCGGCAGGGTCGACATGTCGAACCCGGTATTGTGCGAGAGCCAGACACCGACCGCCTCCATCGGTACGTCCGCGATCAATCGCTCGCGCAGCGCCTTGGCCTCGTCCTCGGTCTCGCCGACGATGATTTTGGTGGCCCAGACGATGCCGACCTCTTCCGGGTCTCTCCCGCGCTCGCGCAGCGCCTCATCCATGTCGTGCCGCTGCTGTGCCATCAGGCGCATGCCCTTGCCGGCGCCGAACACGTGATCGACAAACCCCGAAGCGGCCCAGATGCCGCGCGGTGAGCCGCCGGCCTGGATCAGGACCGGGTGCCCCTGCGGCGACGGCACGACGCTGAGCGGGCCCTTGACCTTGAAGAACCGGCCGACATGGTTGATCGGCCGCACCTTGGCCGGGTCGGAGACAAGGCCGTTCAGCCGGTCCCAGACAAAGGCGTCGGCATCGACGCTCGACCACCGCGCCTTGCAGACCGCGATGAACTCCTCCATGCGGTCGTAGCGCTCGCCATGGTCGATCAGTTCGTCAAAGCCGTAATTCTCGTAATCGGCGCGCCGTTGCGAGGAGATGACGTTAAAGGCGATGCGCCCGTTGGTGATGTGGTCGAGCGAGTTCAGGAGGCGCGCGACGTAGAACGGGTGCATGAAGGTCGAGGCGTAGGTCAGCCCGAACCCGACATGGCTGGTGACCCGCGACATCGCGGTGATCCACGGGCTCATGTCGAGCCGCGGCCACGCCACGCCGCGGCGCACCGCCGCGTCGATGCCGCCCTCCCAGGTATTGGGAACGCCCGCCCCGTCGCCGAAGAAGATCATGTCGAACAGCCCGCGCTCGGCGATCCGCGCGATGTCCTCGAACAGGCCGATATCGGGGTAGTGGCGGCCAACCCAGGATCCCGGCAGCCGCCATGCCGTCTCCACCTGGGTCCAGGAGACGTCGAGAGCGAGGTGCATTTGCTTCGGCATTTTGGAAGTACATCAGATCGTTGGCGTGAGACGACGGCAGACCCGATCCTTACTTAACCGGCAGCTCATCTTGCGGCAACGCAACGCGCGTGCCACGTCGAAATCACCCGACCCGCGGCGCACTGTCGGCAAATTTGCGGCGATCGCTCCGTATGTCATAGTCCGACAGCACGAGAGCAGGCGGAGGGCAGCGATGCCGGCAAAGCGAGCCTATGGGATGGATCAGGAGTTTTACCCCTGGTCCCCGATCGTCACGCGGCCCGTTCTCCGGTGGCCGGGGAATGCCCGGGTCGCCCTGGCCGTCATCGTCAACCTCGAGCATTGGGACTGGGAGGTGCCCCCCGATACGCCGCTGGCGGTGAGCCCGCTGGGCGGCCCCGAGGGCATGTGGACCGGAAACCAGCCCCAATTTCCCGATATCGGCGGGTACGGCAACCACGAGTACGGCAACCGCGTTGGGATCTTTCGCATCCTCGCCGCGCTCGATAAGTACGGCATCAAACCCACCCTGGCGCTCGACAAGGCGGTGGCGGACCACTACCCGTTCCTGATCAAGGAGGGCCAGAAGCGCGACGCCGAGTTTATCGCGCACGGTCTCTCGCGCCGGCGCATCATCCATATCGGCATGTCGGAAGATGAGGAGCGGCAGTACATCCGCGCCTCGATCGCGGCGGTCGAACAGGCCACCGGCAAGCGCCCGATCGGCTGGTCCGGCCCGGACTTTCAGGAGACGCTGAACACCCCCAACCTGCTCGCCGCGGAGAGTATTCGCTACGTCTGCGACTGGGGCAACGACGAGCAGCCCTACAAGATGACGCCAAAGACCGGGGAGCTCTACTCTCTCGGTGTGCAGACGTATCTCGACGACAACTACATCCACCTCCACGGCCGCCGGACCATCAACGAGGTCAATTTGCTGTGGCGCGAGTGGTTCGATGGTCTGTACGCCGATGGCGCGACCACCGGACGGCTGATGGTGCTCCATCTGCATCCCTGGATCATGGGCCAGCCCTGGCGCATCCGGCATCTCGACGAAGTGCTGGGCCACATCTGCGCCCACGCCGGCGTGTGGAAGGCCACCGGCAGCGAAATCATCGACTGGTTCAAGTCACAGTCAGGCTCGTAGCCCCTGGGTTTTTTTGGACGAGCTCATACCCATCACAGGCGGACAGCATGGCTCTCGCACCCGGCCGGTTCGACTACGCACCGATCACCGAACGACCCATCATTAAATGGCCCGGCGACGCGCGCGTCGCGTTCTGGGTCGCGCCGAATATGGAGTTCTTCGAGTACCTGCCGGAGAGCCGGCCGACCCAGCCGGACATCCCGCACTACTCGCGCATGGATTACGGCAATCGCGTCGGGTTCTGGCGCATGCTCGATGTGCTCAACAAGCACAATGTACGTGCCTGCTGTTGCCTCAATCTCGAGATTCTGGATCATTTTCTGGAAATAAAAGACGCCATGGTCGCGGCTGACTGGGATTACATGGCGCACGGTCTCTACAACAGCCGGCCGATCTACGACTACACCGAGGAGCAGGAACGCGCCTACTGGCAGGACTTTATCACGCACCTCAAGGAGATGACCGGCAAGCGCCTGAAAGGACGGCTCGGCGGCGGCGCCGGCTATACCGTCAGGACAGACGATTTGATGGCGGAGGCCGGTTGCCTCTACCACACGTCATGGATCATCGATGATCAGCCGTGGCCGATCAATGTGCGGGGCGGCCAGAAATTCATCTACGTACCCTATTCCGGCCAAACCAATGACGCGGGCATGCTGGCGTGGAATCGTGACGCCGATTATTTCGCCCAGATGATCAAAGACCAGTTCGACACGCTTTATCGTGAAGGTGCGGACAACGGGCGCGTGATGTGTTTGTCGCTTCACCCGCACAATATCGGGCGTCCGAATGCCGCCAAGCATCTCGACGAGGCGCTGCGCTACATCCTCGGCCACGACGGCGTGTGGAACACCACCGCCGACGACATCGCCGAGTATTACCTCGCCAACTACTACGACCAGGTGTCAGCCTGGATCGCCGAACGCAAAGCCAAGGAATAAGCGCGCGGGACCTCCGGGCCTTTGGTCCGGCGCTTACAGCGCGCGGCTGAGCTGACTTAGCTTCGCGCGCTCACCGCCGTCAGCAACGCCTGCGGTATCCCCTTGGTAGGAGCTCAGGGGCGCGACGGAAACACACCCTGCAATGCAATGCACTGCAGCAAGGTTTCGCCGGTCGCGGTGAAGATCGGCAACGCAGTGGGCAGCGCAAAGGTTGTTCTGCCGTCTCCGCCATAGGTCGTGCCCAGCAGCGAGAACAGCGCCGTATTTTGCGAAATCTGCAACAATTGACCTTGCATCGTCGCCCACCCGGTCGGGCAAAAATTGAACCCGGTTGTCATCGTCTGGCCGAGAAATGGTGTCGTCGCCTGTGCCGCGGCGCCGCGCGAGAGCGCGCACAGCATCAACAATAAGAACGCAACCCGGCCTACAACCTGAAACAATCGCGTCATCGTCCTTTCCTCCGGATGCGGCATGAACTCGGAAAAATTCCTGCCGTCACGGCGGTATCTCGTAGCCGCCTTCGATTGGTAGGACGCAGCCGTTGGGTAACGTCAGGCTGAAGGTGACGCTGAAGGTGACGAGATACTGCTGACCATTATTTGCCTCGGTGTATCCGCTGAAGGTGCCGTCCGCGCCTGTCCCCCAGAACTTGAATTTGACGGTGCCGGTGCTCGCCGTGACAAAGGTCAGACGAGTCTGACCGTCCAGCGGGAAATAGCTGGACCCATTGGAATAAAGCAATTGGGGAAAAGAGATTACGGCGGTCGCGTCGCTGCCGTTTCGTTGAAATTCGCTGGCTCCCTGCTTGAGATAGCACCAGCCCCCGCCGGTTGCGAACGCATCCACGACCTGGCCAGCGATCAATACGTCCGGGATGACCTGCGCGTGCCCTTGGTTCGCCATCGTCGATGCGCCAACGATCACGAAAACCGATAGCAGCCTGTCACGAAGGATATTCATGGTCTAACTGCCTGGTTATAGCGTTTCGACCGACATTCCCGGATTCCGACAGGCATTTTCACCCCACCGAGGCGGCGCGCAAACTAAATTCGGGCCACTCCACGCGATTTGGGGGGAACGAGAGGGGAAGCATCAAATACCTCCCTCGTCCAAGCCATCGCGCTCAGCCCTTGACCGTATCGAGCGTCGGCAGGCGGTAGCGGTCCTGCGGGTCGTCCCAGCCCTTGAAGTTGGGCCGCCGCTTTTCGGCGAAGGCGGCGCGCGACTCCATCAAATCGCTCTTGGCGCCGTGCTCGTGCAGGGACGCGGCCAGAGCCTGCTGGTCGGCTGACGGCGCCGGCCGCATCTGCCGCATCATGTGGACGGTGTTGACCCGCGATGCCGGCGGCAGGGTCAGGAGGTGCTCCGCCATCCCGAGCGCGGTCGGCATCAGCTGGTCGGCCTCGACCACCCGGTTGAGAAAGCCGACCTCGTAAAAGCGCTGCGCCGTGAAACGGAAGCCGAGCGCCATCTCCATCGCGATGGGATAGGGCAGGTTGGCGATGTGCCCGTGATTGTAGCCGCCGAGCAGCCAGCGCTTCGCCTCCGACACCTCGAAGATCGCCTCCTTCACCGCGACGCGCAGATCGGTGCGCTCGACGAGCATGAAGCCGCCGCCCATCGCATAGCCGTTGACCGCGGCGATCACCGGCTTTTCGAGCGCGCCCGACATGAACGGGTCCTCAATCGCCGGGCGCGTGCCGCCGGGCGCGTTGTTCGCCAGCGACTCCTTCATGTCCTCGCCGGCGCAGAACCCGCGCCCGGTGCCGGTGAAGATCGCTACCTCCAGCTCGTTGCTATGGCGGAATTCGCTCCACGCCTCGGCGAGCTGGGTGCGCATCTCGTGGCTCAGCGCATTGAGCCGGTCCGGCCGGTTCATCCGCACCACGAGGATCTGTCCGTGACGTTCGGTCTCGACAACGGCCATGGCTTTGCTTCCTTTGGCTGAGCTCGGGCTTGATTGCGGGCGCGATGTTAATCCGGGTTGACGGCGGACGATAGCAAGGCGGCTGCGAAACCGGCCGCCGGCCATGAAATCAGATTGCAAAGACCCGACCGACAGCGGGTCAAATCGGCCCTAGGAGGAGCGGAAGTGAATTAACGCGCTCGCCCGCAGCCGCACATCTTCGGGCGATGCTTGGCCGGGGTCAGCGACCAACCATCGTAGAGCCGATTAAACCAAAGGCAGAGATCGCGACCCTCGCCGCCCGTGAAGGTGAAGCGAAAGGAGGTCCGCGACTCGCCGTCCCCCATGATTCTGACGAGATGCGTCGTGGAGAGGTTCAGGCTGCTCTCCAGATGGCCCCAGCCTTGTTCGACCCCGATCGGCGGCCGATCGTCGATTTGAGCGGTATAGGAGCTGGGCGGTTTTCCCCCTGGAGGTTTGGCGAGGCTTTCCGCAGGCTCAATTGGAGCGACGCAGACCGAACCGCCCGCTTCAAACGCCACGCTCCGCGGCGCCGCCAGGAGCGGAGCGAGCGCCAGGAGGGTCATCAGACGGCGCGCCATGAACCGGCTCTCTCCAAAATGCCAATCGGCGTCCAAGTTTGACCCCGGATCGGCGTCCAAAGTTGGCTCTGACTCACTTTCGATGCAGATGCGCTAGATTTGGCAGGCATAGCATTGGGGATGCTTCTGGATTTGCCGTCCCGCCGACCGCAAGCGCTTTGTGCTGACCT
>Ga0181530_10001900_pt1 | contig 25653 bp, 26 predicted proteins | sample PEATcosm2014_Bin_42_FD_119769 | JGI IMG/M metagenome (GOLD analysis project Ga0181530, IMG submission 119769) | Peatland microbial communities from MTU Mesocosm Facility, Houghton, MI, USA - PEATcosm2014_Bin10_60_metaG | ecosystem: Environmental > Terrestrial > Soil > Wetlands > Peat | place... | reverse complement strand
GGAAGACTCACTTATCAACCCAGTCGGACGCTGGCACGGTGTGGAACAGATCATGGGCTTCTACCTCCATGACATGGGCGAAATGTATTCGCTGCGGGACTTGGAAATCAGCGACGTTTCCGTTCAGGTGTACTCGGATGCGGCATGGGCAGAATTCAACTGGGACTTCGCAGCCAAGCTGAGAAAGGACGGATCGTCAGTTTCATTCCATGGCATGGAGACGCAGATTTATCGCAAGACCCACAGCGGGTGGTGCTTGGTTCACGTTCATTATTCCACGCTGCCCGCTGAAAAGAAGGCTGCAACAGAATGAATCAGTCAGGGTTTATGTTAGCCTGCGATCCTGCCCAGCCCCATAGCGGAATAGTTTCTTACATTCGTCACGCAGAAAACCGCCGATGACGGGTATAGCGTGATTGCCCTTCTCGAAGACCAGTCGGCAGGGAATGAGGCAGGCTCGCCACTTGTATTCTTCCGTCCCGCGCTTTCGGCCATAAGCGGCGATGTCTTCCTGCGAGACTCCGTATACGACCGCACCGATTCTCGCCCAGACGCAGGCACCCGCACACATCGCGCAGGGTTCGTGCGTGGTGTAGAGCACGAACTCGGTCAGGTAGCGGCCATAACCGCTCGATACGTACTTGAGCGTTTCCAACTCCACATGCTTGATGCTTGATCCTGAAGTCTTTACCCGGTTCCCTGCGCTGGCAATGACTACTTCGCGCCCGTCCGTTACGCGGGTGATGACCGCGCCGATGGCATAATCGCCTCGGTCACGGGCACGCTTGGCTTCCGCGATTGCCAACTGCATAAACTTCTTCTTGGGTTTGTAGGAAGCCGCGATCATGCAGGGATCATATCGCACCGCGAGGATTGTTGAGACTCGAAACCTGTTCCTCGGTCGGCTGCGCCACTGCGTCTGGGCGGTCGAGCAGGAAGACTGTAACTTGCTCGTAGGGCAGCTTACCGATATTCATCGCCCGATGAACACGGGCGCTCGGTTCTTCCCACTCGACCTGTCCCGGCGCGATCTCAACGCGCTGCCTCTCGCCGCCGTCACCGTACTCAATGGAGAGGAGATCACCTCCCAAGACCACTGCAACGCGGTGAAAAGGATCGCGATGCCACGGCATGGCCTCGCCTAGAGCAAGGCGCAGACGACGCGCCATCGTGGTTCCGTGATGAAACACGATTTCGTCTGTCATTGTGATCCCTACGCCGCCTCTGCCCCCACGCTGCAATGTGCGCCCTCGGAATCGACGAAACTGCGCCAGCACCCCGCCGAAATCCTGCTTCTTTGGCGGCATGCTGAAGAGCACGCCTTTCGCGCTCATGTCCCGGTAGAAAGCCTCCACATCGGCAACGGTGGTTCTTGTCGGAAGCTGGGTGCAGCGCGAGAGGGGTTTTCGCATTCGGGGGGCGCGAGTGCCGCGTCGGTTCACTTTCACGACAAATTTGATGTTTTTCATATCGTATGTCATTGAACGAAAAGTTCTCGGAAGCCTGAACCAAGCGTCGGTTTATTTCTTTGAAGTCGAGTACACGACCGCTGTAAAGGGCTTGCCACACTCCAAGCAACTCGCCTTTAATCGGGACGTGATCAATCCGCAAGACGGGCACATCCTCTGTGATTGAAACCCGGCGACCTCTGGTTTCAGCTTGCGCATCCAGCGGAGCAGCAGGATCGTGAACAGCATGATGAGCAGACCGAGTGAAATACTGGTTGCGTTCATGAAAGCGACCTTTCTTGGCTAGTCCCGAAACGACCGAATAGGCGATTCGAATGCCCAACCTTGTGCTTCCAGTGGCTGGGACCATTCTCAGCGCGAATACTAGGCTTAGGCTGGGAGAAACAAATGGGAGGCGAGATAGCCCGCCTCCCATTTTCCCTCACTGGCTACTGGTCTTAGGCGGCCTTGCCGTGAACCTTGGCTTCGAGGGTCTTCTCGCTGCCAACATTCACCTTGATCTGCTTGGGCTTGGCTTCCGCCTTTTTGGCGAGTTTAATCTTCAGCAAGCCTTTTTCATAGTTGGCGCTCACTTCCCCTGTATCTACCGAACTGGGGAGCGTGAACGAGCGGGTGAAGCTTCCGTACTGCCGCTCGACGCGACGGCGAGCGCAAGATCGAGAAAGAAGAGAAAGAGGAGAAAGGAAGGATATACTTCGGGTATCAATTTGTATCAATTGTAAAATGATTTCCGGCCTAGAACCGCGAGATGAATCGCTGGCTTTCTCGGCCGTAAGGGGTCCCATGCGCTTGAGCAAGTTCTTTGCATATGGTACTGGTGTCGCCACTTTTCTTATTGCTTCCTTGAGTTTCGCTGCCACCCCTTTGACACTTGCCAACTTACGCTGCGAGTACAAATCCAATCCCGTCGGGATTGACATTACGCAACCTCGGCTAAGCTGGGAACTGGTGTCTTCGGAACGAGGGACGATGCAAACCGCGTATCAAATCCGTGTGGCGGTTTCGGCCGCGAACTTGGCGAAGAACAAGTTGATCTGGGACTCGGGCAAAGAAGTCTCAGGTGCTTCGACTCAAGTTGTCTATCAGGGGCCGAGCTTGCAGACCGGTCAGCGTTATTACTGGCAGGTCCAGGTCTCGGACAATCAGGGCCGTGACTCAGCTTGGAGCGAACCGGCTTATTGGGAAATGGGACTGCTCCAACCTTCTGACTGGAAAGCGCGCTGGGTCACTCCCAATGTGCAGGAGGATCCGGCCAAGTCCAATCCCGCCCCGATGCTGCGCCGCATATTTGTGGGAGGGAAGAATATCGCTAGCGCCCGGCTCTATGCCTCCGCTATGGGGTTATACCAGTTGGAACTGAACGGCAAACGAGTCGGTGACCAATATTTCACGCCGGGATGGACCGCCTATGATTTTCGTTATCAGTACCAAACCTATGACGTTACCTCGCAGTTGAAATCCGGGAAGAACTGCCTGGGAGCCCTGCTCGGCGACGGCTGGTTCCGTGGAAACATGGCATGGAAGCACAACCGCAATTCCTACGGGACGAAATTGGCTTTGCTCGCTCAACTGGTCATTACATATAAGGATGGCAAGCAGGAGGTGATTGGCACTGACGATAACTGGAAGGCAACGACCGGCCCCATTCTCATGTCAGATATTTACAACGGCGAGACCTACGATGCCCGTTTGGAGCGCGCTGGATGGAGCGACGCTGCTTACCATGACAAGGATTGGAAAGGTGTAACTTTCGTCGACTCGCCGAACGTGAAGTTGGTGGCTCCTGCAGGACCGCCGGTGCGAGCGATTGAAGAAGTCAAGCCGGTCAAAGTAATCAAGACCCCGGACGGCAACTCCGTGCTCGACATGGGACAGAACATGGTTGGTTGGGTGCGATTTCGCCTGACGGCGCCTGGCGGCACCACCGTTACGCTGCGGCATGCCGAGGTCCTCGACAGCACGGGGAATCTCTACACGGAGAATCTGCGGGAAGCGCAGCAGACCATTCGCTACACCGCAAAAGGCCAAGGCGTCGAGACTTTCGAGCCACATTTCACCTTTCAGGGATTTCGGTATGTGGCGGTCGACGGATGGCCCGGAGAGTTGCCTCTCGATGCTTTCACCGGTGTTGTGGTTCATTCGGCGATCGAGCCTGCCAGCACCTTCGAAACTTCGAACGTCATGCTGAACAAGCTACAGCACAACATCGTCTGGGGACAGAAAGGAAACTTTCTTGACGTTCCTACGGATTGCCCGCAGCGCGATGAGCGGCTGGGTTGGACTGGGGACGCTCAAGTTTTTGCTCCGACGGCCTGTTTCAATTACGACTCTGCTGCCTTCTATACCAAGTGGCTGAAGGATGTTGCCCTCGACCAGGAAGACGACGGTGCGGTGCCATATGTGATTCCCAATGTTCTTTCCCATAAGACGCGCAAGGGTGAGGCTGCTTCGGCCGGTTGGGCAGATGTGGCGACGGTGCTGCCCTGGACTCTCTATCTCTCCTATGGCGACCGCCGAATCTTGGAAGAACAGTATTCCAGCATGAAAGCCTGGGTGGAATACATTCGGCGCAAAACGGGCGACCGGCTCATCTGGAGCGGTGAGGACAGCTTCGGGGATTGGCTCGCTTACGCCACAACCCGTGCGGATTACCCTGGAGCCACCACCGACAAGGACTTAATTCAGACCGCGTATTTCGCCCGCTCGACCGACTTGCTGCGAGCGACGGCCGAAGTCCTGGGAAAAAAGGAAGACGCTGTTTTCTACGCCGGACTGCTCGATCACATCCGGTCTGCCTTCCAGAAGGAGTTCGTCACTCCGAATGGACGGCTTTCTTCCAACACACAGACTGCGTATTCGCTGGCCCTGGCTTTCGGTCTCCTGCCGGAATCGCAGCGCAAGGAAGCGGCGGAAAGGCTGGCTGCCGATGTCCGCGCGTTCAAGCACATCACGACTGGTTTTCTTGGTACACCGCTGATCTGCCAAGTGCTGACCGACTACGGATATTTCGACGAAGCCTACATGCTGCTGAACCGAACGGAGTATCCTTCCTGGCTCTACCCCATCACAAAGGATGCCACCACCATCTGGGAGCGCTGGGATGGCATTAAGCCGGACGGATCCTTCCAGGACAAATCAATGAATTCGTTCAATCACTACGCCTACGGGGCAATCGGCCGGTGGATGTATAGCGTGATCGCAGGGATTGAGATAGACCCCAGGCAGCCGGGCTACAAGCACATTCTGTTCCAACCGCATCCCGGGGGCGGATTGAGCTTCGCGAAAGTGTCGGTGCACAGCATGTACGGCAACGTCGCTTCGTCATGGGAACTAAAAGACGGGAAGATGACACTGCGCGTCGAGGTTCCCGCGAACGCGACCGCCTCCGTACGCCTGCCCAAAGCCAAGCTGGAACAGGTGACTGAGAGCGGGAAGCCTCTGCAGATCAGTCCGGGCATTTCGGGAGCGCAGCAGAGCGATGATGCCGTCTTCGCAGAGGTTGGTTCAGGAAGCTACGTTTTCGATTTCAGCTACGAAAGTTCCGCTCAGTAGCTCACACCCCACCGGCGTTTCAGCTTGGAAAGCCAAACGCTTGACGCTCGATGAATGATGAAGAAGTGCCTGCAATAGTCGGACTCGCCTCGCATCGTTGAAGTTCGAATCACGATCGAGCATCGCGATAGGCAGTCTCCGCTTCCCGGTACTTCTTCTGGACGAACCTAGGGGCCAAGTTGCCCCGGGGATTGCAAAGCATTGCAACTAGTTGCAAGGATTATCAGCCTTGACAGACGCCAGTTCAGGTGTAAGCTACCAGGAATTCACAAGGCCGTAACAAAAGAGCGTGCAAGCGATTCCCCCGGCTCCATTGGTTGGCCTGGCGTACTTTATAAGGAGACTTGCATGACTGGACTGGGTCGTTCCTCAGGGTGGGTCGCGGTCATCGCGCTCATGTTTTGCTGTGCTCCCAGTAGCTTTGGTCAGAGCGCACTTTTGTCTAGGACCAGCAGCGGCTTGGCCGGTTCTGCACCGTGGGTGTCAGCAATTCCACGAAAGTTGATCCTTCAGCCTGCTTCCTTGGGTTTGATTTCTGAGCCGCTCTACGACCACAAGAAGAAGAAAAAAGGTGGTGGTGGTGATGATTGGGGCGGCACCAGCTTGCCCGAGGGTGGCTCTCCTTTCATTTATGCGGGGCTCGCCGGGATTGTTTGCTTCGGCGCGGTTTTCTTCGATCATCGGCGGAGAAAGAACGCGTGCAGATCCACCGGTTCTTAATTAGTGTTCCTGGCCACGGGTCCCTCCGCTTTAGGAAGTTGTCTCCGTTGCAGGTGATCAATCTTCAACCGGCAGGCTGGTCACGTCGGGACGAATGATGGATCGGGCAGGATCCGCCATGGCCGGTGGGGTGTGCTTCAGCTTGGAAAGCCAAATACTCGCCCTTTCTTGGGCTTCATCGACCTGCTCCGGCGTCATCATCTTGGTGAGAAAACTGCGGGCCTGCAGAGCACGTTCGGTGGCGACGAGGTACCACATGTAGGCCTGGACCAGATCTTGGGGATTGCTCCTTCGAGTCAGATACCACTGTGCCAGCGCAAGTTGTGCTGCCGGCAAACCTGCCTCCGCGGCCCTTCGAAGCAGGACATATTCATCCGGTGAATAGGTGGCCTTGCTCTCCGCGTCTTCGACGGGAGCTGGCAACGACACTTTCTCCGCGCCGTTATGACTCAGAGTCACGAAGAGGAGCTCGACGCGGCTGGAAACTCCCAGCTTGTCAAAGATGCGGAAGAAATAATTCTTGATGGTGTGCCGGCTCAGGTTCAAGCGTTCGGCAATCTCGCGGTTCGTCAAACCTTCCGCCAGGCAGCGCACCACCTGCAATTCGCGCTCGGTGAGCAGGTTCATACCGTTGGCATTCACGGCGCGCAACGTTGGCGAACTGGCCAAAGCGTCCAAAGCAACACCCAGTTGCTGGTTGTCGGCCCAGATCTGGCCTTGGTAAACGCAGCGAACACACTTGCTCAAGGACTCTACGGGTTGGTTCTTGCTGTATATTCCCTTGGCGCCCGCGCGAAAAGCTTGTAAGACAGCTTCGTCTCTTGTGGAGTCTAGGAGCATCACCACTCGGGTCTTAAGACGCTGTCCGCGCACTTCCTGCAGGACCTCGAAGCCACGGCCAGGCTGCTCGTCCAAGCTCGAGTTGATGACCAGCACATCAATCTTCTCTGTTCTTATCGCTGCCACCAGGCTAGAAGAATCTGATTCGAAAGGTACGACTTCCAAAACCGAATCCCGCTGCAATGCGTCTGCGAGCAGGTGGGTGTGGATGCGGGAATTGTCAGCGACCAGGACGCGGATCATGCTTTTCCGAGGTGCCTCAACGCTCTTCATTGGCACCCTCTCGTTGGAATTGGAACGAGCTCGAAACGACCAGTCCGAAACTCTGGGGGGGAAGTACAGCGACGCCGGGGACTGGGCGCAAGTAATGATATCGACCGGCTGGCTCCTGCGCAAGCCCTTACACTCAGTTGGGCAACACAGGCCGCAGGCGTATGTCACGAGTTGCAAAGAAATGCACACCAAGAGGTACGGGCAACCGGACTGGGGAGCCGCCCATCCAGCCCTCAGCAAGGAGGTTTCGAGCGGGGGATGGTGTCCAATAATATGAATAGAATCAGTATCTTACGATGGAACCAAAAGGGCGACAAAGACATTCAATTCGCTACTTCGAATACTGGTCGGGATAGAGAATATGATCTCTAGTAGGTATTTCTCACTACTACAGCCCATATTACTCACGTGCCTAGAGACATGTCTCGCTGAGAGCATGCACCTCTTGCAGTCGCCTGCAATGCGCTGTAATTTGCCTACACCAAAGGCCGATGTACCGTTTGAAGTGTGGGCCTCCTGCTTTCCTCCCCCATGGTCCGACGAGCCCAAGTCGAACTATCTAAGCTAGGGCCAGAAGAAGGGCGGCAGCCCATCTCCTGTAGAAGGATCTGTTAGATCTTCGCGATATGTTTTTATGTCTATAAATTTAGTAGGGAACGTACCCCATGAGGTACAAACCCACGCAGGTATAGAGTAAAGCACGACAAATTGTTCCTTCCCCCTCCCCTGATGTGTCTGTTTGTTTCACCGTGTTCGATCCCGAATTCGGGGTCGTAGCCGACCAACTGTAGTTGTTTTTAGGGTCACCCAGAAGATGTGACTCAGAGGGCGAAGCTATGGTCTCAAGCAGCATACTGACACAGCCGATCGGTCTGGCTCCTCTCGTCGCTGACCAAGAGAATTGGTATGCGCTCCATTGCCGCCCTCGCCACGAAAAGATCGTGGCTCAGTCCCTCATCGAGCGCGGGGTGGCGACCTTTCTTCCTACGGTCACTGAAATACACCGCTGGAGCGACCGCAAGAAGTCAGTGCAATTGCCGCTCTTCAGTTGCTATGTGTTTGCCAAGTTCGCCCCCAACCGAACCGATCGCTTGCGGGTGCTCCGCGTTGGCGGGGTGCTCGGGCTGGTCGGCAGCCACGGTGAAGGCGCTGTCATTCCCAACGAGCAGATCGATGCAGTGCGAGCATTGGTTGAAGGAGACGTGCCCTGGTCTTCCTATCCTTTCCTCAGAATCGGACAACGGGTGCGAATCCGCGGCGGAGCCTTGGAGGGCCTCGAAGGAATCCTGGTCTCCCGCAATGGAAATCAGACTCTCGTGATCTCAGTGGATGCGATCCAAAGGTCGTTGGCAGTTCGCGTAGAAGGATACGAAGTCGAAGCCGCCTGAAGTAGCCTCCCAAGCCTTACATTTGTCTTCTTTGCCTACCTGCAAGGAGCCCCCGAGCCATGGCAGAAGAAACCACCACTGAAACCTTACGTTTGCTGGTCGTGAGCCGAGAATCTGCGGTTCTCCGTCCACTCTGGTCCATCCCGGAATCGAACTCCTGGCAGATTGAAACTGCCGCGAGTGCGTGGGACGCCATTGAGCGCGTGCAGTCCGGGCTAGCGCCGCACCTGCTTGTGCTGGATCTGCCGCGGGGTGACGGCGACAGCCTGCACATTCTGCGCTGGCTGCGGAGGCTCCGTCCGGATCTTCCCGTGATCGTGACTTGCTTCCCAGAAGACGGAAGCAAGAAAAAAGAGGCAACCCGTCTCGGCGCTCAAGAGGTTCTGATCCGGCCGTTCAATGAAGCTGAGCTTGAATCCGTGATTCGCCGGCACCTTCTCTTGCCGGGCAATGGGCATTCGGATGTCGTCAGTGAGGACATCGAGCAACTGGGTGCGGATACATTCTTCGTCAGCGCGAGTCCCATCACGCAGAAGCTTCGGGCTCAGGCCGAGTTGCTGGCGGAGGCGGACGTTCCGGTTCTCATCCTGGGAGAAAGTGGAAGCGGGAAAGACACGGTTGCGAGACTGATTCACAAGCTTTCCGTTCGTTCCGGTTTCAAGTTCCTAAGAGTGAATTGCACCGACATGCCGGGTGAGTTGCTTGAAGCGGAGTTGTTCGGCAGTGAACGAAATTCTTCCCATCCCGCCGTCCTGATGCAGGGAAAACTGGAGCACGCTGAGAAGGGCACAATCTTCCTGGACGAGATTGCTGAAATGCCGCTGGGATTGCAAGCAAGGCTGATGCAGGTTCTCCAGGAAGGAACTTTCTCCAGGCCAGGCAGTGGCAGAACCATTCCCGTCGACGTGCACCTGCTCGCGGCAACCAGCGCCAACATCGACCGCGCGCTGGCGGAGAAGAGATTGCGGGAAGACCTGTACTATCGTCTGAGCGCCTTTACTGTACACGTTCCTCCCTTGCGCCTGCGCAAGGAGGAAATTACGATCCTCTTGCAACACTTGATGCACAAACTGTCGCGGCACTACGGTCTTCCCCCGCGCGAGTTTTCTCCTGCCGTGTTGGCGGCCTGCCGGGATTATGCGTGGCCGGATAATGTGAAGGAACTGGAAGCGTTCGTCAAACGTTACCTGCTGACGGGGGACAAGGGGTTTACCCTCGGCGGGGAGATGAACCAAGCCGACAGCATGGATGTTCAGGCTTCCGGGTGGAAGGGAGTGGCTACTCCTGTGGGTGCGCATGACGCCCAGGAAGAGCAATCCCGCCCCAGGTCGCTGAAATCGTTAATCGACAGCGTCAAGGGCGAAGCGGAAAAGAACGCGATCGGAACTGCCTTGCAGAAGACAGGCTGGAACCGGAAGGCGGCAGCACGACTGCTTCAGGTTAGCTATCGTACACTGCTGTACAAGATCGACCAATATCACATGATCGCGCCGCAGGCCGGCGACTCACCCTTCGAAGAAACCGCGTTGGCCGTTCTTCCGGCTCAACACAAACGGAATGGCCGGGCGAGTTGAGGCTGCGAGTCGCAGGCGCAAAGCCAGGGGAGCCACATGATAACCACAAATAGATTTCGGCGAAGCGGGCTGATTGCGCTCTCGGGCGCCGTCATCTTGTCAGGTCTGTTGTGGGCACAGTCAGGAAATACTGCAGCTCCGGTAAGCCCGAGCGCAGTGCCCAGTCAGAATCCCGGTACGTCTAGTACTTCTGCGGCACCGAAGCCCCACGACGATACTTTCGTGATCGGCAACGACGATGTCCTGTCCATCAGCGTGTGGAAAGAGCCGGAGATCTCGCGGTCCATCCCGGTACGATCCGACGGAAAGATATCCTTGCCGCTGGTGGGAGAATTGCAGGCAGCCGGCCGCACGCCGCTCAAACTGGAACAGGATATTGCGGCTAGGCTGAAGAACTACATCGCCGAGCCAGAAGTCACGGTAATCGTCCAGCAAATCAACAGTCAGAAGTTCAACATCCTGGGGCAGGTGAGCCGGCCGGGCTCCTACCCACTCACGAACTCAATGACGGTGCTGGATGCAATCGCGATCGCAGGCGGTTTCCGCGATTTTGCCAAGCAAAAGTCAATTTATATTCTGCGGCAGAATCCTGACGGAACCCAGAGTCGCCTTCCTTTTAACTACAAGGAAGTACTCAAGGGCAGCAATCTAGCGCAGAACGTAACGTTGCAACCACGGGATACCATTGTCGTCCCGTGAGATCGGTGTGTTAGATCATGAAACGTTGTCATGAAATCGGCGCGCTGCTCATCATCTTGACGGTTGCGCCTGTTTTCGCCCAAGTGGGGGGGGCGTCTGGCTCGACTGGAGATCAGATGCTCATGCCGGCTCCCGTGAGCGGCCAAGCCTTCGCAACGGAAGTCACATCAGAGGAACGCCGCAACTACTTACGCGCAGGAGTCACGTTTACTGGTGCCTACAACGACAACGCATTCCTGGGGGCGAGCGGTCAACCGGAGAGTGATGTGAGCTACACGATAATGCCCACGATAAGCTGGGACGAGACGAACTCACGCCTTCATTGGTTATTGAGTTATGCACCCGGTTTTACGTTTTACCAGCGCGAAAGCTCGATGAACCAGACTGACCAGAATGCAATTCTCAGCTTCGAGTATCGTTTGAGCCCGCACGTGACCTTGAGCGCCCAGGACCGGTTCCAGAAGAGTTCCAACGTCTTCAACCAGCCGGACCCGACGTCGACGACAGTCGTGAGCGGAGGAACGCAGGAGCCGAATTTCTCGATAATTACGCCAGATGCGGACCGGTTAACCAATTCTGGCAACCTCGGGATCAATTATCAATTCGCACGGAATGCCATGATCGGTGCGAACGGGAACGTCAGCAACCTGTACTTTCCCAATGCGAGTGAAGTGCCGGGTCTATACAATTCAGACTCGGAAGGCGGAACTGTCTTCCTGTCGCTGCGGGCTTCCCAAAAGCACTACTTCGGCGCGACGTACCAGTATCAGAGATTCCTCTCCTATCCGTTCGGGACCTCGGCTAAAACACAGACCCAGGGAGCTATGTTTTTCTATAGCTTCTCGCCGACTACTCGGCTTTCGTTTTCGTTTTTTGGGGGGCCTCAGTATTCCGACTCAGCTCCGACCGCTTTCCCGGGCGAGCTCCCGACTGCCGAGGTGCGAGCCTGGAGTCCAGCGGCTGGAGCCAGCTTTAACTGGCGCGGGAAACTGAGCAGTTTCGCATTGAGCTATTCGCAAATCATCTCCGGAGGCGCCGGGTTAGAAGGAGCGGTTCACATGGACAGCGCGACCGCCTCGGTGCGGCAGAGGATTTCGAAAGCTCTCAGCGGATCGCTCTCTGGCGGTTACACCAAGAATGAGGTTCTGGCAGGTTCAGTTCCATTTGTTAGCAACGGGCACACGATTCAGGGGACGGCGTCGTTGCAACAACAGTTTGGGCAGAACCTAAGCCTGGCGCTTGGATACACGCGACTCTACCAGTCCTACCCCGGTGTGGCCGTCATCTCAACGGCTCCGAGCACGAATCGGGAATTCATTTCCTTGTCCTACCAGTTTCTTAGACCGCTGGGACAATAAATTATGGCTAACAATTTGGAAGAGCAAGGTTCGGAAGGGATCGACCTTCAACACTATCTGGGTCTGGTGCGCCGACGCCACCTCCATTTCTTGATCCCGATGTTTATCGGTTGGGCCCTGGTGTGGGGGGCGAGCTGGGTACTCCCGCCGCGCTATCTGTCAAGTACGCTTATTTTGGTGGCGCAGCCAACCATGCCCAAAGATTATGTGACACCCAATGTGAATGAAGATCTGCAGGAGAGATTGCAGAGTATCAGCCAGCAGATTCTAAGTCGCACCCGTCTACTCCACATTATTGAGCAGTTCAATTTATATTCCGGGGAGAACGCTCAGGTATCGTCGGATGACAAAGTGGAGCGCATGCGTAGAGACATCGACATCGGATTGGTGCGCGGTCAGGGCCAGCAGATCACGGCGTTCAATGTCTCTTACAGCGCACGGGATCCTCACGTAGCTCAGAAGGTCACGGGTGAGTTAACGAACCTCTTCATCAACGAGAACCTCGAAGTGCGCCAGCAGCAATCGGAAGACACGACGAAGTTCCTCGAGGGCCAGTTGGAAAGTGCGCGCAACACCCTAGCCGAGCAGGAAAACAAGATTCGACAGTTCAAGGCGCAGCATGTGGGAGAACTGCCGGAACAACTGTCAAGCAATCTGCAGATTCTCAGCGGCTTGCAGTCTCAGTTGCAGAATGCGGAAGACGCACTGAACGTCGCAAAACAGCAGCGCGTGTACCTCCAAACACTCGCCGACGAATCCCGTGTTCTTGGAACTTCCTCAAAGGGCGGCGACGCTCCTGCAGTGGGATTGCCGGCTCTGGATCAGGAACTCGAAAAGCTCAGGGCTCAGTTAGCCGATCTCAGCTCTCACTACACCGATCGCCACCCCGACGTACGGAAGTTGAAAGAGCAAATCGATAAGACGGAAAAAATGCGCGATCAACTGCTAGCTAGCGCAAAGAAGAATAGCGATGAGCCCGATACGTCCAACGCTGCGGTCCCGGAAATGGACCCTAGCCAGACCTCGGCCACGGCCCAGATACAGAGTCAGCTCCGATCCAATCAGCTCGAGATCACGAATCGCGAGCATGCCATCGCGACGCTGAAGACGAAAATGGATGACTATCAAGCGCGCTTAAGCCAGGAACCTGTTCGGGAGCAGCAACTAGCCGACCTCACACGAGGGTACGAGCAGTCTAAAGCCAATTATGACGAGCTGTTGAAAAAGAAGAACGAGTCAGCAATGGCCACAAGTATGGAGATCGCGCAACAGGGTGAGCGGTTTACGGTCCTCGATCCAGCAAGCTTGCCCCAAAAACCTGATTTTCCAAACCGTTTGAAGCTCTGCGGCATAGGATTTGGAGTCGGCTTGGCCCTGGGCGTAGTTGTCGTAGGGGCATTCGAATTGAAAGATGATCGGGTTTATAGCGAAAAAGAACTCAGGAACCTGCTACCAGATTCAATAATTGCCGAACTCCCATCGATAGTAACCGATGCCGACGACAGACGAAATAAGAGGCGCACCTGGCTGAGTTGGGCAACCGCAGCGATCGTATTGGTTACGATGCTGGCAGGATCGGCATTCAGCTTTTTGCGTGGCTAACTCCCTCATCCAATGTACAAAGCTTTCTACAACCTGAAGCGGAACCCTTTCGAGATCACGCCCGATCCTTCCTTCTTGTTTGCGACCAAGAAACACAACGAGGCGTTGGCCGCGCTCTATTACGGCGTGCGGCGGCGCAAAGGTTTCGTGGTATTGACCGGCGAGGTTGGCACCGGGAAAACCTTGTTGGTCCGTTGCCTGCTCCAGATACTGACTCGCGCTAACGTCTCGTTTGCGTATGTCTTCAACTCGCGCCTGAACCCGATGGAGTTCCTGCAGTACGTCGTTGGAGATTTTGGCCTCGCTACGGCGGGTAAAACAAAGAGCGAGCTTCTTTTAAGTCTGGCGAACTACGTCATCGCCCGCAGCCAGAAGAGTTGGACCACGGTCCTGGTAGTGGACGAGGCACACCATCTTTCTACGGAAGTGCTCGAGGAAATTCGGCTGTTAACCAACCTGGAATCAGTGCAGGAGAAGTTGCTGCAGATTCTGCTGATCGGACAGCCCGAACTCGACGAGAAACTGGACGCTGACAATCTACGGCAACTGAAGCAGCGGATTGCGTTGCGCTCCCACCTTGGTCCTCTGGAGCTTGACGAGACCGGGGACTATATTTATCGTCGTCTGCAATTGGCGGGCAGCGTAAGGCCCGAGATCATTTTCCCGATGGACACGATCCTCGAAATCCACCGCCACTCCAGAGGCTTTCCGCGGTTGATCAATACCCTGTGCGAAAATGGCCTCATTCACGCCTACGCAAAGCAGGCCCAGGGGGTCACTCCTGAGATCATCGAGGAAATTGTCCAGGAGTTCCGCCTCAACATCGTGCATCGCTCCCCGTCCGCGGACGTGCTGACTACAGAGCGCGCAGCGGAGGTCCAACAAGCAGCCCGGACTCTGCTGGACTTGTACGCGCACCTGCGCCAGACACAGCCCGAAAGAACAGATTTGGGAACTTTCGTCAGAACAGGAAAACATGAGCCGTATATTTGATGCCTTGCAGAGATCGGGAACCGAGCAGTCGGGAATCGAATACCCCGACACGATGTCCGTGGCCACGGAAGTTTTCGAGGCGCCACGGCGTCAGGTGCCGTCCGAGAAGGCAACAACCGACCAGGCACCGGCGTTAGAAGCGCCTGTGGTCCCGGTTCCTGTGACCGAAGCCCTAGCGCAAGAGGGAGAAAGAGAAGAAACTCCTCCGGCAGAGTTCCCGTCACTGGAAGTATGTCTTGCTCCTTCAAGCCGGCTCGTGTACTTTACAGAGCCTGACGGCCTGGCGGCCGAGAAATTGCGATTCCTGGGCGTTCGCCTGAGACAGCTTCAGCAAAATCGTCGGCTCAAAAAGGTACTCATCACGAGCACGATTCCGGAAGAAGGGAAGAGCTTAATCTCAGCCAATTTGGCGGGCGTGCTGGCCCGGAAGAAACAGAGGGTACTTCTGCTCGAGGGTGATTTGCGGCGTCCAGTCCTGGCGCAGCAATTCGGTTTGGGAAGACTAGCTGGTCTTGCCGAGTGGTTGCAGAGTGGGCTGCGGACAGCCGCGAACATATACCACCTAGGAGGCCCGGACTTCTGGTTGATGCCTGCTGGCGAACCGCCGGCGAATCCTATCGAATTGATGCAGTCGGGGAGGCTTTCTGAGTTGATGGGGCAGCTTGCCACCATGTTCGATTGGATTATTGTGGACTCTCCGCCTCTGCTTCCCCTGGCCGATACTACGATCTGGGCCCGCTTCATGGATGGCACGCTGCTGGTGGTCCGCGAAGGAAAGACGGAAAAGGCGCGATTGCAGAAGGGCCTGGAAGTCCTGAAGAAATCAGAACTCCTCGGAATTGTCTTGAACGGCGTTACCCACCTGAGCAACGAGAACGACTACTATTATTCACGGCCAGAAACGAAGTAACCCCGGCGCGATATTTCAGTAAACACCGAAGATAATCCATCCTAACTTTCGAACAGTCCCCCTGACAGCAAGACCACACCAAAGTAGCTCGATTGTACTCAAAGCAGAAGTTTAGGAGTAGGAGACATGACCTTCCGTCGATCGGACGATAGTACAGACATTAGCGCATTCGCTCGAACCGCCGAGTCATCCGATGATCGCAACATTCTGAGTCGGGAAGCGTTTCACAGGGCGATCTCACTTGAACGGCGGAGAACCGAGCGGTCCGGCAAGCCCTTCCTGCTCATGCTGCTGGATATGGGAGATCGTCTTCCCCCCAAGACGATTGAGGAAAGCCTGAGCAAGCTGCTGGCCGCACTCTCGGCGTCTACAAGAGATACGGATGTGGCCGGGTGGTACGAGAGCGATCGTATTGTGGGGGTCATGTTCACCGAGATTTGTCTGGATAATCGGGGAACCATCGTGAGTACGATGACTGCCAGGCTCAGCCAGATTCTGCACCGTACGGTGAGCGTCGAGCAACTCAGTGTCTCTTTTCACCTTTTTCCAGAAGATTGGAATCAGGAAGATCGCAACCGTCCCAGCAACCCAGTCTTCTATCCCGACTTGTCCAAGCGTGAGGCAGCGAAACGGATCTTCGGCACCATGAAGCGCGCCATTGACATCGTGGGCAGCATTGTCGCTCTGGTTCTTGCTGCTCCGTTGTTTCTGGCGGTTGCGGTGGCTATCAGGACTACATCCAAGGGGCCGGTCTTCTTTCGTCAGCGCCGTCTCGGTCAGAACGGCGAGCCCTTTGTTTTTCTCAAGTTCCGCTCAATGTATGTCGGAAGCGATGCTAGCGTTCACAAGGAATACGTCACGAAGTTGATCGCCGGCAAAGCAGAGCGTCACCCATCCAACGGGAATGGAGAAGGCGTATTCAAGTTGACCGGAGACTCGAGGATCACACGCGTTGGATCCTTCCTGCGAAAAACCAGCATGGATGAACTGCCGCAGTTCATCAACGTGTTGAAGGGAGAGATGTCGTTAGTGGGTCCACGTCCTCCGGTTCCGTATGAAGTGGAGGCCTACGATCTCTGGCACCGCCGCCGATTGCTTGAAGCTAAGCCAGGAATCACAGGGCTATGGCAGGTTAGTGGGCGGAGTCAAGTGACTTTCGACGAAATGGTTCGCCTTGACTTACGCTATGCCAGATCGTGTTCGTTGTGGACAGACATGAAAATCCTTCTACGCACACCTGTTGCCGTAGTGTTTGGCGAAGGTGCTCACTAACAAACTCTACAGACCTCCCTCAATGAAACCAAAGACCGCGTTCGCTTAGGAGCCTTATGGCCACGCACGTAACTCAACCTGAACACACTCTTCCCATCCAGAAACAGGGAAGTGACATTGTTAAGTTTGGAGTGATCGGATACGGGTACTGGGGACCGAATATTGTTCGGAACCTGGATCAACTAGAAAGAGCTTCTGTCCTCGGCGTCTGTGACATGAGTCCGTCCGCGCGCATGCGAGCGCAGAAGGCCTACCCGCACATTAATGTCGTGTCCGACCTCGCCGAACTGATTTCATCCCCGGAGATCGATGCCGTCGCGGTCGCGACCCCGGTTTGGACACATTACGAACTTGCGAAAGCTGCGCTCGAAAATGGCAAGCACATTTTTGTAGAAAAGCCGTTTACCAGCAATACCGCGCAGGCAGAAGAACTGATCGATCTGGCCGCGAAGAAGAACCTAAAGGTTATGGTGGACCATACGTTCCTGTTTACCGGGGCGGTCCGAAAGATCCGGCAACTGCTTGATGAAAGTGCGCTGGGCAAGTTGTATTACTACGATTCCACCCGAGTCAACCTAGGGCTTTTCCAACATGACGTGAACGTCATTTGGGATCTTGCTCCCCACGACTTGTCAATTATGGATCACCTGATACAGGCGCGCCCGGAGGCCATCGTAGCCACAGGGCAGAGTCATCTGAATGGTTTTGAGGACGTGGCATTTATCACGCTGTATTTCCCCGACCAACTCATTGCGCACATCAATGTGAACTGGCTGTCGCCAGTGAAGGTTCGCACAACTTTGATTGGTGGAGAGAAAAAGATGGTGGTCTGGAATGATCAGGCTGCGGACGAGCAGGTCAAGGTCTATGACAAAGGCGTGAGCGTGACTAATCGCGAGGGCGTCTACAAGCTTTTGGTTAACTATCGCTCAGGCGACATGTGGGCACCTCGGCTCGAACGTGCCGAAGCGCTTACACACGAACTCACTTATTTCGTCGATTGCCTATCTAAGGATGTGACACCGATCAATGACGGTGCCGCGGGCTTACGGGTCGTGAGAATGTTGGAGGCCTCAACGCAGTCGCTGCGACAGCGCGGGGCATTGGTCTATTTATGAACGAATACGTTTGCATTTCTCCCGACGTTAAGCTTGGCAAGGATGTCAAGCTTTCCAAGTTCATCAACCTGTACGGATGTGAAGTAGGCGATGAGACCAAAATCGGCGCGTTCGTGGAAATCCAGAAGAACGCCACTGTCGGCAAACGCTGTAAGATCTCAAGCCACACGTTTATCTGCGAGGGAGTGACGATCGAGGACAACGTCTTCATCGGCCACGGAGTTGTTTTCATCAACGACGCCTACCCCCGTGCCACCACCCAGGCAGGAGCATTGCAGACCGAAGCAGACTGGAAACTGGAGCGGACATTGGTCAAGAAAGGCGCCTCCATCGGCTCTGGTGCCACGATTCTTTCGACCCTGTCTATTGGAGAGAACGCGATCGTGGGTGCAGGGAGCGTGGTTACCAAGGACGTTCCAGCAGGCGCTATCGTCGCCGGCAATCCTGCAAAATTGCTGCGCTACGTCAAAGAAAAAGAGGTCTCTCTGGCGGGGTCGTGATTTGCTCCAAGTCCCAGCCTAAGCCGTAAAAGCTTCAGCTGTTAGCAGAATAATCCCCATTTCTTGAGCAGCGGGGACTGCAAACTCTCAGCCACAAGGTATCCGCATGCAGATTCGAGTCGAGTCCAGACAGTTGGAAGACGTCGTTGTACTCGTCCCGGAGATTTTCCAGGACAGCCGCGGTTTCTTCTCGGAAACTTTCAGAGCCGATCAATTTGAGGCGTTGGGCTTGCCTACTCAATTTGTCCAGGATAATCACTCCCGCTCGGTGCGGGGTGTGATTCGCGGCCTGCACTTCCAATGGGACCCTCCCATGGGTAAGTTGATGCGAGTCACTGTGGGAGCCGCATTTCTGGTCGCGGTGGACATTCGGAAAGGGTCACCAACGCTTGGACAGTGGGCTGGAGTAGAAGCCTCGACGGAGAACCGGCGATGTGTCTGGGCGCCTGCCGGCTTTGCGCGTGGTTTCTGCGCAATGTCCGACGTCACCGAAATTCAATATAAGTGCACTGGAATCTACAACGGCAAAGCCGAGTCCGCCATCCGGTGGAATGATCCGGCAATTGGCATCAAGTGGCCGAACGAAGAGGCCATAGTTTCTGAAAAAGACAAAAATGCACGTCTGCTGGCGGAATGGCTGGCTTCGCCTGATTCCAACAACTTTAGCTACTATCAAAAACCCGAATTCGAACTCTCGCGGAGGAGTTGATCATGAAATTGCTTATAGCAGGCGGTGGGGGGTACTTGGGGTCGGTGTTGATCCCAAGACTGATTGAGCGTGGCTACAAGGTTGATGTCGTCGACCTGTTCTGGTTCGGCAATCACCTGCCGCGTCAGACCGGCATCCTCAACAAAGACATCTTCCACCTTACAGCGGAAGACCTTGAGCCGTATGAGCAGGTCATGTTTTTGGCAGGGCTGTCCAACGACCCCATGGCAGAGTACTCGCCCAGCAAGAATTTCATCTTCAACGCTGCTGCTCCAGCCTATCTCGCCTACATCGCGAAGCTTGCCAAGGTGAAGCGCTACATCTACGCGTCGTCGTGTTCGGTATATGGTTACACAGAGAATGAGCTCTTCGATGAGACTCGTCCAGTGAGTTCCCACTATCCGTACGGCATTTCAAAACTACAGGGCGAACAGGCTGTCACCCAAATGATAGACGACAGTTTCTCGGTGATTTCGCTCCGAAAGGGAACAATTTCCGGCTACAGCCCGCGTATGAGGCTCGACCTGATCGTCAACACTATGTTCAAAACAGCCATGAAGGATCATGTCATTACGGTGAACAATCCTTCTATTTGGCGCCCAATCCTGAGCATCGACGATGCTGCGACCGCCTATATTCGTGCCGTCGAAGCCAACCAAAAGATCTCCGGAGTTTTCAATATTGCCTCGGGAAATTACACGGTCGGGGAGGTGGCAGACCTTGTGAAGAGCGCGATCCGAGAACGCATGGGAATTCAGGTGAATTTGGAGATCAAGCACATTCAAGACTTCCGCAATTACAAGGTCACCACGGAAAAAGCCGCAAACGTTCTGAGCTTTCACTCGGCGGGCGACGTGAAGTCGATTGTCTTTAACTTGATCGAAAATTTCGAGAAATTCCGAGACCTGGATAATCCTCTGTACTCTAACATCCAGAGTTTTAAGAAAATAGACAATGAGATCCGGGTCCACGAAATGGCGGAGTCGGCGGCATGAAGGTCACTGTCATAGGGGCGAACGGGCAGCTGGGCGGCGATGTCGTTCGAGCGTTTGAAAGAAACGGAGACGACGTCTGTTCGCTTACCCATACCGATATTGAAGTCTCGAATATTGACTCGGTCTGGCAAGCTCTTCGAGCAACGAGCCCCGAAGTGCTCGTGAACACCTCAGCCATGCACCACGTGGAACGTTGCGAGCAGGATCCTGCTGCTGCATTTGCTGTCAACGCCCTGGGCCCTCGGAACTTGGCGCAGGTGACACGAGATTTAGGCGCGTTGGTTATCCACATCAGCACGGATTACGTCTTCGATGGCAAGAAGGGCGAACCGTACGTCGAGGATGATGCGCCTCTTCCTCTGAATGTTTATGGGAACACGAAATTGGCAGGCGAGCATTTCGTCAGGAGTCTTAACCCAAGGCACTTCGTTTTACGTGCGTCGGCGCTCTACGGGAAAGATCCCTGCCGAGGCAAGGGTGGCCTGAATTTCGTGGAGTTGATGCTGAAGTTAGCCCGCGAACGCGGTAAGGTCCGGGTGGTTAACAGTGAAGTTGTAACACCGACCTCTACCGCCGAGCTTGCAAAACAGATCGTGCTCCTCAGCCGGAGTGATGCCCATGGGCTGTATCACGCGACGGCTGAAGGCAGCTGCTCCTGGTACGAGTTCGCGAAGGAAATTTTCGAAGCCACAAATACTGAAGCCCAACTTGACGTCGCCGGACCGGAGGAATTTCCTGCCAAGGTGCCACGACCATCGTATTCGGTGCTGGAGAACCGGGCATTGAAAACGACAGGTCTGAATCTCTTCAAGACGTGGCACGAAGGCCTGCGCGACTACCTCGGGGTCCACCACGCGACATCTCTGCCGGTCTCGGCTTGAATCGAAGCCAAAGAACCGTCGAGCTCTCTTTCCTTTTTGTCCTGCTGAACAAGTAAGACCTAATTTTAAGCTGAGCAAGCCTCAACCTAAGACGTGCTCTCTGTGAGCGTCAGGCGATTCCCTTGTAGGAATCAGAAAGGTGAGATTAGCTTTATGACAGCGAAGACGAAAGTCCCGTTCCTGGACTTGGTGACCCCTCACTTAGAACTGGAAGAGGAACTAGTCGGTATTTTCCGGAATACTCTCAGAACCGCTGGCTTTATTGGTGGTCCAGTCGTCGAAGGGTTCGAGCGTGATTTTGCGCAACTCTGCGATGCGAAGCACTGTGTTGGAGTTGCTAGTGGAACCGATGCGGTGCGCTTTGCGCTCATCGCTGCAGGGGTTCAGCCGGGCGAGAGCGTAATTACCGTTCCGAACACTTTCATTGCCACGACTGAGGCCATCTCGCAGGCGGGTGCGTTGCCGGAGTTCGTCGACATCGACGAACGTACGTACAACATGGACCCGGAGAAACTCCGTGAGTACTTGGAAACAAAATGCGTCAGGGATCAGCACTCCGGGAAGCCCATCTCTCGAAGAACAGGCCGGGTAATCTCAGCAGTTGTACCCGTTCACCTCTACGGCCAATCGGCCGATATGGACGCCATCATTGAATTAGCGGAAGAGTATAACCTGATTGTGATTGAAGATGCGTGCCAGGCGCACGGCGCAGGATACTTTTCACGGAAATTCGATCGCTGGATGAAAGTTGGTTCGATGGGGCGGGCTGCCGCGTTTAGCTTCTACCCGGGCAAGAACCTGGGGGCCTGCGGCGAAGCCGGAGCTGTGACAACTGACGACCCTGAGCTGGCGCAGAAGATTCGCATGCTCCGCGACCACGGCCAGGCGAAAAAGTATTATCACGACACTGAGGGGTACAACGGCCGTCTGGATTCGATCCAAGCAGGGTTGCTGCATGCGAAGCTGCCCCACCTTGCGGGCTGGAATGCCAAACGCCAGCAGAAAGCACAGATGTACCGGGAGCTGTTTTCCGGCGCGGAAGGAATCATTGGCCCGTACGAGCCTTCTTGGTCGCGGTCCGTCTACCACCTCTATGTCATCCGTGTGCAGCAGCGCGACGAACTGCAACAATATCTGAAAGACAGAGGCATAGGTACAGGCATTCACTATCCGATTCCGCTTCATCTCCAGAAGGCGTACCACACGCTCGGCTATCGGGAGGGCGATTTTCCGATAGCGGAAACAACCGCACGAGAGATTCTGTCGCTACCGATGTTTCCAAGCCTCACTCCAGCCGAACAGGAATATGTGGCTGAAAACGTGCTGGAGTATCTCGGCGCGCAAACGGCGACCCACGTTTCGTCCCAAGGGCCTCGATTACAGGCACAAGTGGACGGTTCGCCCTGGCATGACTAACAATTTCGCATCGACCGCATCGCATAACGACAAAATGCCAGAACTAGCTCCTAGCTTGGATGTCGCACCCCGACCGCATTTGCGCTTGGAGTCCAATGCTTCGCAACGGGCGAATCAAGCCAAGATTTGGATTGATCTTGACAATTCTCCTCACGTACCTTTCTTTGCGCCGATCATTGAGGAACTGGAAAACTCAGGGTATTCAGTTTTGGTCACAGCCCGCGATTGCTTTCAGGTTTGCGAACTAGCCGACCTTCTGCACCTCAACTATCGCAGTGTCGGGCGCCACTACGGCAAGCGCACGATTTGGAAGTTAACCGGCCTTTGCTGGCGTGCGCTGCAGCTCCTTCCAGATATCTTGCGTTACAAACCACAACTGGCTTTGTCACATGGTTCGCGCTCACAGTTGATCGTAGCGAACCTGCTTCGCATCCCTTCTGCCACCGTAGCCGACTATGAATTTGCGAAGATCTGGATGCTGGTGCGCCCCACATGGGTGATCACTCCGGACGTTATCCCTAGCGACAAGGTGCACTGTTCTGAGAATCGTCTCTTGAAGTATCCCGGTATCAAAGAAGACGTCTACGTTCCGAGATTCAAGCCGGATTCCTCGATCCTGGCGAGCCTTGGTCTAGAACAATCGCGTGACCTTATTGTGGTGATCCGACCACCGGCGACTGAAGCTCACTATCACCGGCCGGAAAGCGACGAATTGTTCACCGCAGTGCTCAACTTTCTGGGAAGCAAGCCGCAAGTCAAGATAATCCTTTTGCCTCGGAATGAATCCCAAGCGGTCGACATTCGCTCAAAGTGGTCGGCGCTGTTCGCCAGCGGGCAGGTTCGTATTCCAAACCAGGTGACTGACGGGTTGAACCTTATCTGGCATTCTGACCTAGTCATCAGTGGCGGCGGCACCATGAACCGCGAGGCGGCGGCTCTCGGTGTCCCGGTCTATAGCATCTTCCGCGGCGAGATCGGAGCTGTGGACCGGTATCTGGCTTCCACCGGGCGTCTCATCCTGATTGAACGTCCGCAAGAAGTAGCGAGCAAACTGGCACTCACAAAGCGGGATCACAGCCAGATGACAGACCGGCGGCAAAATGGCACTCTCCACGCGGTCGTCGAGCACGTTAAAACAATTCTCGAGCGAGCCGACTGACAAATATTATGCAAAACGCCCTGACTGCCGGCGCTGTGCCGCGAACATCCCAATTGGTGGAATTGGCCTTGAGGGGTCTGGAGTCGATGTACGATTCCGAAAAAGGCTTGTTCTGCCACCGCCTGTGTAAGACATCGGATGGGATGGTAAGGGAAGGCATTTCTCAGCGCTACACCATCATGACACTGCTCGGCCTGCTGCGGGCCCAATCTGCAGGGCTCAAATCTCCGGTTGATGTTGAAGCTACAGTCGAGCGATTGCTTGACGACACGACGTGGGTCGACAACATCGGGGATCTTGGATTATTGCTGTGGCTGTGCGCGGTCACCTCCCGGAAGAACTTGCGACGATGCAACGCGGCTTTCGATCTTTCAGGGGCTCTGCAACGCTTTCCGGATGCCCGTCGACGACTCACCATGGAACTCTCCTGGTTTCTCACCGGGCTTGCCAATGCGAGCAAAGCAGAGTCGGCTGTGAATCTTGAACCACTCGCCAATGAGACTTACCGGCTGGTGCAGGCAAGTCAGGGTCAGCATGGCCTTTTCGGGCACATGGCGACACGACAATCTTTGGCCGGCGTTGTCCGCGGACGCTTCGGAAGTTTTGCCGACCAGGTCTATCCAGTTCTTGCGATGGCGCACTTTTCTAAAGTGTTCGGCCATCACGGAGCGCGTGAGAATGCCCTCCGATGCGTCAGCGCCATTTGTAGTCTGCAGGGTTCCCTTGGCCAGTGGTGGTGGCATTACGACTCTGCGACTGGTCGCGTGGTCGAGCACTATCCCGTCTATTCCGTGCATCAGCACGCAATGGGGCCCATGGCGCTACTTGTTCTGCAGGATGCATTTGGTGCTGACTTCTACGTCTTTATTAACAACGGCCTGAACTGGATCTATGGGGCTAATGAATTGGGGCAGGATCTTGAGGACACCGACGCCGGTGTGGTGTGGAGATGTATCCGCCCATCCAAGGCGAGTTCCTATGCTGCACGTATGCGTGCACTGATGGGAAAGGAACCACCGCAGGTCCCTCTGCAAATCTTATATGAATGCCGTCCCTATGAATTAGGTTGGCTTCTTTATGCCTTGGCGCAGCCGAGCCAAAGGTGAGCTTTTCCGGCGAAACGGTGCAACGTGACGGTTTGCAAGATTAATCCAATAACCGATGACCGTTGGAACGAATTTCTCCAGAACCATTCTGAAGCTTCGATCTTTCATACTATAGAGTGGCTGGAGGCATTGCGGCAGACCTACGGGTACGAGCCTTTTGCTCTTACAACCTCACCACTAGGCTCTCCGCTAGCAAACGGCCTTCCTCTTTGTCAGATATCCAATTGGCTTGGTGGATCTCGCTTGGTATCGCTGCCATTTTCAGATCACTGCACGCCTCTAGTAGACAGTTTGGAACAGCTAACTTGCTTGCTGACGTTCCTGCAGGAAAACTGCGATCGTGAGAAATGGAATCGCATCGAGCTCAGAGCAGCAACTGCAATTCCAGCGGGCGATTCAGTTTTTGAGCAAAGCACGGATTTCTTTTTTCATAAGCTTGACCTCCGGCCCAGCGTCGATGACATCTTCAAGAACTTCCACAGAGATTGCGTGCAGAGAAAGATTCAACGCGCGACGCGAGAGGAACTCACACAGGAAGAGGGAAGGTCGGAAGAGTTGTTGGCCAAGTTCTACCACCTTTTCTTGATGACTCGTCGCCGCCACGGATTGCCGCCGCAGCCTCTAACCTGGTTTCGCAACCTGATTGCCTGTTTGGGAGACAAGGTGCAAATTCGGGTTGCGTCTAAAGATGGCCGTCCTATCGCCGGTCTTCTGACGCTCCGCTATAAGAAGTCGCTAGTTTACAAATATGGCGGTTCGAATGCGAAGTTCAATCAGTTGGGCGGAATGCAAATGCTATTGTGGAAAGCCATCCAGGACGCCAAGAAGGAGGGGCTCTGCGAACTGGATATGGGCCGCTCCGAGAGCAACAACTCAGGATTGGTCACGTTCAAAGACCGCTGGGGTGCCACCCGGACGAAACTAGTTTACTGGCGATACCCTCGCAGCCGATTTCACTCTATCCGCTCCGCGACACAGGGCAGTTTTTCGAAACGCGTCTTTGCGTGCATGCCCGATAGCCTTCTGGTCGCGACTGGAAGAGTGCTGTACAAATACATGGGCTAGACAGTTGCAGTCCAGCTGAATTTTGATCATGGTTCACGAAGTCCAATACGTCGT
>Ga0181530_10001899_pt1 | contig 25662 bp, 24 predicted proteins | sample PEATcosm2014_Bin_42_FD_119769 | JGI IMG/M metagenome (GOLD analysis project Ga0181530, IMG submission 119769) | Peatland microbial communities from MTU Mesocosm Facility, Houghton, MI, USA - PEATcosm2014_Bin10_60_metaG | ecosystem: Environmental > Terrestrial > Soil > Wetlands > Peat | place... | reverse complement strand
GGGTCTGACCATAGAACCGCACCGCACCGGCAGCGACCGCTGTTCGGCGGCCTCAATTCGGGTTGCATCCACAAAGTTCGCAATAAGAGCCTTCGACATCCTGATCACCTGTGATCGGAACACCCCCTACCAGCAGAACCTGTCGGGACGCCGAATCGCCCTGATCGAGATGACGACGGGCGCCTGGCACGTCGTGAGGAACTACCTTGACCGGGTTGTCGTAGCGGTCGATGCCGCCGAGCCCGGCAGCTATACGACTGTGACGATCCCTCAACCAGCGCTCCGCCGTCGTCCTTACTCCCGGCCGGAGTCGTGATCATATCGACTCGTGATCAAGTGATCAGACCACCAACCAAGTGATAATGTGAATGGTGCGGCACGTGCTTTTAGCGCCGCTCGAAGCCGTATACGACCCCGCGCTGAATGCGATCTCGCCTGATCGGGTCGCGGCGGCACTGCGTGCACCGCTCGCGGCCGGTGTGGCCGGCGTCCTGGTGCCATCGGCATGCCTGGCCGGGGGCGTCAACCTTGTGCTGTGGCGTTGGAACGATAGCCCGGACCGGACGGTGATCCCGCTGGATCCACAACGCGATTTGCCGCGAGACCAATCGTCGCGGCCCGTCGCCCCGGCGGCCTCCCTCCGATAGGGTCCGCCTGGGGGCTGCCGGCCGCGTATACGTGCATAATTCAAGAATTTCGCAACAAAGCCACTCTCCTGAAAACCTGGAACGTTCCTGTTGCATAAATCCGGTGCGAAAGGGTTGATCCGGCATGACGTAAGCCTTGCCGGGCACCTACTGGATGTGGCGGCTAACCCTGGGCCGACGCGCAGGGGGGCGTCCCTCCGGCCGGCTCCCATCCAGCTCATTCGGTTGCCTGGGACGTACCGTTCATGTTAAGAACAAATCAAGGACATAAGGCCCGCCATGGCCTTCCCTGCCGAAACATCCGCCGCCCAAGCGACTGGTCCCGTCGGAACCCCGTCGTGTGGTGCCGACCGTTCTGCCGCCTCCCACACGCAGCGGCGTCGATGGCTGGAAAACACCGCCGGCTCGTCCGGAGTGATCCCGTCGCCATCCCTCGCGCCGGTCCTGCCGGAACCAGACTACGCCAGGATCGCCGCGCTCCCTACCTTCGAGGCCAGGGTGCAAGCGCTCATCGCCGAAACACACGCCTGCCTGGCGCTGGTGGCCGGGATGTCGATCGGTCGGCCCGTGGAAGCGGCCGCGGCACAATAGCAGGGATCGGAGGACCCGATGCGGGCCGTGCCAGCGACGCCCCAACCCGAGACACAAGATGCCAGGCTGGAAGCGACCGCCGCACTCGCCGATCGCGGAGCCGGTCACGCCGCCATGGCGGTGACACCCCATGCCCAGCGGGCGGCGACCCCTGGACCGCGCCGCGCTGCGGCGCTCGCACCCGCGCGGGCGGGTCCTGCTGTCAGCCCGCCATGCCGAACGGCCGCTGCCGGCTGCATGGCGGCAAGAGCACCGGAGCCCGCACCAAGGCGGGGATGGACCGCATCCGGACCGCCGCCACGAAGCACGGTGGATGGTCGGCGGAAAGCCGCGCCGCCATGCGCGCCACCGACGATCTGATCCGCGCTACCCGCGCCGACCTCGCGGCCATCAAGTGCGCGTTCGATCCAATGCGCGCCGCGCCGCACAGCCAATCGCCCCGGCCGGTTGCCCCCCTGACCACGCTCCGATAGGTTCCGCCGCCGCGCTAACCGGGAACCCTTTCCATGGCCCTCACCGCCGAACGCCTCGACCGCATCCAGCCCAGCCTGACCATCGCCATTGCCACCAAGGCGCGTCACATGATCGCCGCCGGCAAGAACGTGATCAGCCTGTCGCAGGGCGAGCCGGACTTCGACACGCCGCGTAACGTCAAGGACGCCGCGATCCGCGCCATCGAAGCCAACGAGACGCACTACACCGACGTCGCCGGCACGCCGGCGCTGCGCCAGGCGGTGGCGCAAAAGTTCAAGCGCGACAGCGGCCTGGACTACAAGCCGGAGGAGATCATCATCTCCACCGGCGGCAAGCAGGTGATCTTCAACGCCTTCCTGGCGACCTTGAACGCCGGCGACGAGGTGATCATTCCCAGCCCGTGCTGGGTCAGCTATCCGGACATCGTCAGCCTGGCCGACGGCACGCCGGTGCTGGTGCCGTGCGGCCAGAACAACGGCTTCAAGCTGCGTGCCGAGGATCTGGAAGCGGCGATCACGCCGAAGACCAAGTGGTTCATGCTGAACAACCCGTGCAACCCCACCGGCGCCGCGTACAACGCCGAGGAGCTGCGGGCGATCTGCGACGTGCTGCTGCGCCATCCCAACGTGTGGGTGTTCACCGACGACATCTACGAGAAGCTGGCGTATGACGGCTTCAAGCCGGCCACCATCGTGCAGGTGGAACCCAAGTTGCGCGACCGCACGGTGACGATGAACGGGTGCTCGAAGGCCTATGCGATGACCGGCTGGCGCATCGGTTTCGCCGGCGCTCCGGTGGCGCTGATCAAGGCGATGGACAAGCTGCAAAGCCAGTCCACGTCGAACACCAACTCGATCGCGCAGGCGGCCGCGGTGGAGGCACTGACCGGCCCGCAGGACTCCATCGAAGCGATGCGCAAGATCTTCGAGGAGCGGCGCAACCTGGTGGTCGCCGCGCTGAACAAGGCACCGGGCCTGAACTGCCACAAGCCGGAAGGCGCGTTCTACGTGTATCCGTCGATCCATGGCTGCATCGGCAAGACCAGCCGCGGCGGCAAGCAGATCACCGATGACGAGAGCTTCGTGCTGACGCTGTTGGAGGAGGAAGGCGTCGCGGCAGTACACGGCTCGGCGTTCTGCTACCCGGGGCATTTCCGCATCGCCTATGCCAACTCCACCGAGGAGCTGGAGGATGCCTGCCGCCGCATCCAGCATTTCTGCGAAGGGTTGCACTGATGCCAGGGCTTTCCCAACGTCTGAGCAGGGTCGAGGTCGCCGCCAGTGTGCAGATGACGATCAAGGCGCGTGAGTTGCGCGCCGCCGGCAAGGACGTGATCACGCTGACCACCGGCGAGCCGAATTTCGACAGCCCGCCGCACGCGATCGCGGCGGCGCATCAGGCGGCGCTGCGGGGGGACACGAAATACCCGCCGCAGGACGGCACGCGCGAGTTGAAGACGGCGATCCAGCGCAAGTTCAAGCGCGATTCCGGTATCGACTACGCGCTGGACGAGATCTGCGTGGGCAACGGCGGCAAGCAGTGCCTGTTCAATGCGATCATGGCGACGGTCGATCCGGGCGACGAGGTGGTGATCCCGGTGCCGTCCTGGATCGCCTATTCGCAGATGGTGCAGCTCTGCGAGGGCACGCCGGTTTACGTCAACTGTCCGCAGAACAACGGCTTCAAGCCGCGCGCCGAGGACATCGACGCCGCGATCACGCCGAAGACCAAGTGGCTGATCCTCAACAACCCGAACAACCCGACCGGCGCCTGTTGCTCTGCCGAGGAAATACGTGCCATCGCCGACGTCATGCTGAAGCATCCGCATGTCTGGATTCTGTCCGACGACATGTACGAGCACCTGGTGTTCGGCGGCTTCCAGCATGCCACCATCGCGCAGGTGGCGCCGGAGCTGAAGGATCGCACGCTGACGGTGAGCGGGGTGTCGAAGACCTATGCGATGACCGGCTGGCGCATCGGCTTTGCCGGCGGACCGCGTCCGCTGATCAAGGCGATGGTGAACATGCAGGGCCAGGCGACCGCGGGCATCTCCACCGTCGGCCAGGCGGCGGCGGCGGCGGCGCTGGACGGGCCGCAGGACGGCGTGCAGGTGCAGATCGAAGCCTATCAGCGCCGGCGTGACATCGCGGTGGAGATGCTGAACGCTTGCAAGCAGATCACCTGCCACAAGCCGGAAGGCGCGTTCTACGTATTCCCGAACGTCGCCGGCTGCCTGGGCCAGACCACGGCCGGCGGCCGGCTGCTGCGCAACGACGAAGACATTTGCCTCGCTTTGCTCGAGGAGAAGTATGTCGCGACGGTGCACGGGGCGGCGTACCACATGAGCCCGTATCTTCGCATCAGCACTGCCACCGATGACGCGTCGCTGGTCGAGGGTTGCAAGCGCATCGCCGCGTTCTGCGCGGAGCTGCGTTAAAGCCTCTCCCGCTTCGCGGGAGAGGTCGAGGCGCGAGAGCGGCGAGGGTGAGGGTGGAGCGGGGCGCACGTCGCACCCTCACCCTACCCTCTCCCGCTTCGCGGGCGAGGATTCGCATTGACGAATCGCTCATATCCGTTCCTTCTATCGTAATGCAGCCTGCCTCGATCGAGACTCTGGCACTCCCGCGTGGGTCCGCGCGCGTCGAATGGCGACGCAGTGCGCGCGCACGACGCATCAGCCTGCGCATCGATCCGCGTGGTGGCAGTGTCGTCGTTACCCTGCCGCCGCGGGCGGGGCGCAACGCCGGCATGGCGCTGCTGATGAGCCATGCCGACTGGGTGTCGGACCGGCTTGCCGCGCTGCCGGAGCATGTGGTGTTCGCCGACGGCGCGACGGTGCCGATTTGCGGTGTCCCGCACCGCATCCGCCATGTGCCGCAACATCGTGGTGCGGCCTGGATCCTCGACGGGGAGCTGTTCGTCACCGGCGCGCCCGAATTCCTGCGTCGCCGGGTGATGGACTTCCTGCGCGCCGAAGCGGGCCGCAGGCTGTCGGCGCTGGTTGCGGCGAAAGCGGCATTGCTCGAGCACCAGCCGCGGCGGTTGGTCGTCAAGGATACCCAGAGCAGATGGGGAAGCTGCGCGCCGGATGGGTCGCTGGCGTTCAGTTGGCGGTTGGTGATGGCGCCGGAGTTTGTGCAGGACTATGTCGCGGCGCACGAGGTGACGCACCTGAAGCACATGAATCACGGCAAGCGGTTCTGGGCGCAGGTTGAGTTGTTGACGCCGCATACCAACGCCGCGATTCCCTGGCTACGCCGCGAAGGCGCGCGCCTGATGCGGATCGGCTGACCGCGTCAGACGCTGATGGTGTCGCGTTCCTGGCCGGCATGCTCTGGGGTGAATGCCCAGGTCCCCGCTGTCATCAGCAGCATTGCTGCCGGAATAGCCAGGAACGCCGCGGCGACCGAGCCGGTGCGGTGCTGCCGACGACGATGCCGCCCGGTGGCGCAAGACCGCTGGCGCTCATGTCTTGGCGTTTCCTCTTGGGCGTTGCGACGCGCCGTGCTTCCGTCCCGGAAGGCCGGCGGGGGCTCGAGGCGTTTTGTTACCGGGCGATGCCAGGCAGCCGCCCGCCATGGGACAATTGCCAAGTTTCGTCGGGTCGCCGCCTATGCCGCCAGGTCGCGCATGATCGCGTACAGGTCGGACTTACCCTCGAAGCCAATGCCGGGCAGTTCCGGCAGGGTGACGACCGAATTCTCCACCCGCGTACCGTCCGGGAACCCGCCATAAGGCTGGAATACGTCTGGGTAGCTCTCGTTACCGCCGAGCCCGAGCCCAGCGGCAATGGCCAGCGACATCTGGTGCCCGCCATGCGGAACGCAACGCTTCCAGCTCCAGCCTGCATCCTTCAACATCTGCAAGGTTCGCTGATATTCGCACAGCCCGTACGACAACGCGCAGTCGAATTGCAGCCAGTCGCGATCCGGCCGCATCCCGCCGTAGCGCACCAGATTGCGCGCATCCTGATGGCTGAACAGGTTTTCGCCGGTGGCCATCGGGCCCGGATAGAATTCCGCCAGGGCCGCCTGCAACTGGTAATCCAGCGGATCGCCGGCCTCCTCGTACCAGAACAGGTCGTAATCGCGCAGCATTTTCGCGTAGGCGATCGCGGTTTCCAGGTCGAAGCGGCCATTCGCATCCACCGCGAGCCGTGCCTTGCCGTCGAGTTCGGCCAGCACGGCCTCGATGCGCCGCCGATCGACGTCGATCGGATCGCCGCCGATCTTCATCTTCACCACCGTGTAGCCGCGATCGAGATAGGACCGCATCTCGGCGCGCAACGCGGCGTCATCCTTGCCGGGATAGTAGTAGCCGCCCGCGGCATAGACGAAGACGCGCGGATCGGCGGCAATGCCGTGCCGTTCGGCCAGCAGCCGGAACAGCGGCTTGCCGGCGAGCTTCGCCACCACGTCCCACACCGCCATGTCGATGGTGCCGACCGCCACCGAGCGGTCGCCGTGTCCGCCGGGCTTTTCGTTGCGCATCATGCAGGTCCAGACGCGGTCTGGATCGAGGTTTTCCCCGGTCGGGTCCAGCAGCGACGCGGGATCGGCTTCCAGGACGCGAGGCGCGAAGCGCTCGCGGATCAGTCCGCCCTGGCCGTAGCGGCCGTTGGAGTTGAAGCCGTAGCCCACCACGCGCCGGCCGTTGCGCTCCACATTGGTCACCACCGCGACCAGGCTGGAGGTCATCTTGGAAAAGTCGATATAGGCGTTGCGGATCGGCGAGCTGATCGGCTTGGTGATCTCCCGCACGTCGACAATGCGCAGTGGCATGGCGGTTCCTTTCGCGGCGCGGCCGCCGCGGTTTCAGCGCAGTTCCGCCACCAGCGCAACCGGGTGGGCCGATCGGCGGCGGTTTTTCGTTGCCCCCAACGCCCAGGCTGGTACATGGTTACGGCGTGACGGCTGCCGACAGGGAGGGACCATGCCTCAGGAATGTGTGACCGGTGCGATGATGATGTGCACGTTCGGCGCGGCGCCGGCGTCGCTCATCGCGACGAGCGCCCCCACCACGATGGTCAGCAGCATGCCCGCGGCGACCATCATGGACTTCGCGCCGATTACCAACATCCCGACCTTCGGCATGTGCATGAGCATCGCCAACCCCGAAGTCGCCTCGGCGACGGCGGCGGCGCTTGGCGTGCTGACACCGATGCCCTGCGTTCCGGCGACGGCCGCCCCATGGGTGCCCGGCGCGCCGACCGTGTTGATCAGCAACTTCCCGGCGCTGGACAACACGTCCAAGTGCATGTGCAGCTACGCCGGCGTGATCAGCATCACCATGCCCGGCCAGATGACCACGATGATTCCGTGAGTCGCGGCGGTCAGCGCGACAGCAGCGCCGAGACCCGTTCGACCAGTCCCTGCGCATCCACGGGCGCGCGCACTTTCGCGTCGTTGTCGAAGTACACGAATACGTCGCGTCGGTTCGGCCGCGCCCTGGGGCCGATGCGTTCCGCGTCGTCCGGCTCGCGCCCGCGCGCCCAGGCCGCCACGCGGCGCGCCCAGTCATCCAGCGCCGCGGCGTCGTAGCCGCTGGCATACAGCTCTTCCGAGCCGTGCAGCCGGCAATAGACGAAGTCCGAGGTCACATCCATCAGCCGCGGCCATTCCACCGTGTCGGCGCAAACCAGAGCGACATCGTAGTGCCGCAACAGATCGACGAACGCGCGACTGCGAAACGTTTCATGACGGATTTCGAACGCGTGGCGCATCTGGCGTTCCGCATCGACCTTGAGCCAGGCCGGCGCCTTCAGCCGGTCGTCGTGCCGACGGCCGAAACGCGCGGCGGCTTTGGTATCGTGTGGCAGCAGCCGCAGGAACGCCTCGATGCGCTCGGGATCGAAGCGGAAATTCGGCGGGAACTGCCACAGGATCGGCCCCAATTTCCGCCCCAGCCGCAACAGCCCGGACGCGATGAAGTTCGCCAGCGGCGTCTCCGCCTCCCGCAGCCGCTTCATGTGGGTGATGAAGCGTGGTGCCTTCACGGCGAACACGAAGTCGTCCGGCGTCTGCGTTGCCCAGGAGGCGAATGCGTCCGGCCGCTGCATGCCGTAGAACGTGCCGTTGATCTCGATCGAACGAAACTGCCGGGCGGCGTATTCCAACTCGCGTTTCTGCGGCAATCCTTGCGGATAGAAAACGCCGCGCCAGGGCGCATAGGTCCAGCCGGAAATACCGATGCGAACCCCGGAGTCGATCCCGATGGCAGGCTTCCCGGTGGGCGTCACGCCGCGAAGGCGGGCAGCGTCACGGCCTCCCATCCGGACAGGTGCTCGATCGCACGTCCGATGCGGAACACCATGGCCTCGTCGAACGGCCGGCCGACGATCTGCACCGAGATCGGCAGCCCGTTCGGCGCCAACCCGACCGGCACGCTCATTGCCGGATGGCCGGTGACGTTGAACGGAATGGTCTGCATCGGCGACGCGGAAGCGAGCGCGTCCACCGGCGCGTCGAAGCGCGGTGCGGTGGTCAGTGCCGATGCGGTCAACAACGCGTCATGGCGGCCGAGTGCGCTGTTCACGGCATCCGTCAATTCGCGGCGGGCACGCAGCGCGTTGATGTAGTCCGCCGCCGTGATTGCCGCGCCAAGCACGAACCGGTTGGCGGTGATCTCGCCGTAGTCCAACAAGCGGCTCTGCATATCGGCCTGGTGGATGGCGAAGGCCTCGGCCATCATGATCACCCGCCCGGCGGCGGAGAACAGTGCGTAGTCGGGCAACGTAACGTCTTCCACGCTGGCGCCGGCGTCGCGCAGCAGTGCGGCGGTGCGATCGATGCCGGCGGCGACTTCCGGCGCGGTCATCGACGCGGCTGCGAAGAAGCCGCGTGGCACCCCGATACGCAACCCGCCGACGCCCTGCGCCAGTCCGGCGCGATAATCCGTCACCGGAACGTCAGCGCTGGCCGCGTCTTCCGGGTCGTGACCGGCGAGCACCTGCAAGGCGATCGCGGAGTCTTCCACGCTGCGGCTGAGTGGTCCGCAATGATCCAGCGTCCAGGACAGCGGAAACACGCCGCGCCGCGAGACGCGGCCGTAGGTCGGCTTGATTCCTACCAGTCCGCACCACGCCGCCGGGCCGCGGATCGAGCCGCCGGTATCGGACCCCATCGCCATGCGCACCATGCGTGCGGCGATCGCCGTGGCGGAGCCGGAGGAAGAACCGCCGGTGATGTGCGCGGTATTCCACGGGTTGCGTGACGGCGGAAACGGCAGATCGAAACTCGGCCCGCCGATGGCGAATTCATGCGTCGCCAGCTTGCCCAGCAGCACGCCGCCTGCCTCGGTCAGCTTTGCCGCCACCACGCTGTCCGCCACCGGCACGTGATCGACGCGCAGTTTGGAATGGCACGTCGTGCGGATGCCAGCGGTGTCGTAGATGTCCTTCAGCGCATAGGGAATGCCGTGCAGCGGCCCTCGGTCGCGGCCGGCTTGCAGCTCGTCGTCGGCGCGGCGCGCTTCTTCCAGCGCGCGCGTTTCAGTCACCAGCAGAAACGCCTGCAATGCGGGATCGCGCGCGGCGATGCGGGCCAGCGCGTCGCGTGCAAGCTGTTGCGCGGTGACTGTGCCGGCGCGCAGCGCCTGCCCCATTGCGGCGATCGACAGGTCCTGCGTGTCCATCACTGGCGCTCCACCGGTGACAGGCGGAATACGTTGGACGGCTCGGCCGCTGCGCCATAACGCCCGTGCAACAGCGCGATCTGGCCGCGCAGATCGGCATAGGCGGCCAGCACGGTTTTCCGGCGTGCTTCCGGAACGGTGATGCCGGCGCGGGCCATCAGGCAGTCGAACTCGGCTGCCAGCGCCTCGGATGGTGGGGTGTCGGGCATGACGGTGCCTCCAGTCTGGTGCACCGGATTATGCACCGGTCGCGGGCCCGGGATATACTCCCGGAGGTCACAGGAGGACGCGACACGATGCGCACCCAGATCGGTATCGTCGGTGCCGGACCGGCCGGGCTGTTGCTGTCGCATCTGTTGCACCTGAACGGCATCGATTCCGTCGTGCTGGAGGCACGGTCGCGCGACTACGTGGAGAACCGTATTCGCGCCGGCGTGCTGGAACACCCGGTGGAGCAATTGTTGATCGACTCCGGCGTGGGATCGCGCATGCAGGCGGAAGGTCTGCCGCACGACGGCGTCAACCTGCGCGTCGGCGGCCAGGACCACCGCATCGATTTCAAGGCGCTGACCGGCAAGCACGTGATGGTCTACAGCCAACACAAGGTGGTGCAGGACCTGATCGCCGCACGGCTGGCCGCGGGGGGAAAAATCGTGTTCGAGGCGGAGAACGTCAGCGTGCACGGATTCCAATCCGGTACGCCGCACATCCTGTACCAGCATGAGGGCCGGCAGCAGCAGTTGGATTGCGACTTCATCGCCGGTTGCGACGGCTATCACGGCGTGTGCCGCGACGCGATCCCGGCCGGCGTACTGCGCGTGTTCGAACGTGATTATCCGTTTGGCTGGCTCGGCATCCTGGCCGACGCGCCGCCCGCTTCGGAGGAACTGGTGTATTCCAGCCATGCGCGCGGCTTTGCGTTGCTGTCGATGCGCTCACCCACCGTCAGCCGGCTGTATCTGCAATGCGCGCCGGACGAGGATATCGAGGCGTGGTCGGACGACCGCATCTGGTCGGAATTGCAGATCCGGCTGGCGCGCGACGGTTTCACCCTGACAGAGGGGCCGATCACCCAGAAGGGCGTCACCCAGATGCGCAGCTTCGTGGTCGAGCCGATGCAGTGTGGCCGGCTGTTCCTGCTGGGCGACGCGGCGCATATCGTGCCGCCGACCGGCGCCAAGGGGCTGAACCTGGCCGCGGCCGACGTTGCGGTACTGACCCGGGCGCTGGTGGCCTATGTGCGGCGCGGCGATACCGTGGGGCTGAACACTTATTCCGAGACCGCGTTGCGCCGGGTGTGGAAGGCGCAGCGCTTCTCCTGGTGGATGACGTCGCTGCTGCACCGCTTCGCCAGCCATACGCCGTTCGAGCAGCGGGTGCAGCGGGCGGAACTGGAGTTTCTGTTCGAGTCGGTGGCGGCTTCCACGGCGCTGGCGGAGAATTACGTGGGGTTGCCGCTGGTGCTGTAGGGAGTCACGTGGTCGGCCGGTGCGAGCCGCGCCTGCGTTAAAGTTTTAACACGGAGAAGTCCGAGAGCCACGGTGGGCCACGGAGGCATCTTACGCCACGCAGCGGCGAAGGCCATCTTTCAGGCCTGGAGCATAGAAGTTCAGCAGCAGGCAGACTCGGATTCTGCTCATCCGCAGATAGGTTTATAACTGCGCTTCATGGGCTTGCGGTATCGTTGCGACAGCCTTGATCTCAGGAATGACCTGGTCGGCAACCAGGATGTCGGCGCGGAATCCTTAATCAAGCCGCCGGACCTTGTAAATTACCGGGATTCCCACCTGCCGCTTGAACGCTATACCCGCAAGCTCAAACTCATGGCACAGACGACCCCCACACACTGCTTCCAGCAAGCCTGGGCCGGTCTGCCAGTGCACCTCGATTGCCAACCCAATCACACGCTCGGTCAGCAATATGAAAGAAGCCTCCGTTGCCCACCGTGGCTCTCGGACTTTTCCGTGTTCAAAGCTTATGGAACCGTGAAACCGCACAGACGCCAGAGTGAACCTCCGGCGTCCGAGCCACGTCGTCAGCGTTATATCAACCGTCCGAAAGATTGACGTACGGCACGGCCCGCCGCAACCGTCATGGCCGGGCTTGACCCGGCCATCTATGCAGCCGCAGTGCCGCGATAGATGGCCGGGTCAAGCCCGGCCATGACGGTTGCGGCGGGCCGTGCCAACACCATGCGAGAGTCAGTGTTTCGGGCGCTTGGTATTACACCCCGCCCCAAACCTCCTGCGCCACTTCCACGCACAGCCGCAGCTTCGCCCACTGCTGCTCCTGCGTCAGCAGATTCCCCTCCTCGGTACTCGCGAACCCGCATTGCGGCGACAACGCCAGTTGCTCCAGCGGCAGATACCTCGCCGCCGCGTCGATGCGCCGCTTCAGCTCGTCCTTGCTCTCCAGCTCGCCGGTCTTCGACGTGACCAGCCCCAGCACCACCACCTTGTGGCCCCGCGGTACGAAGCGCAGCGGCTCGAACCCGCCCGCCCGGTCGCTGTCGTACTCCATGAAATACGCGTCCGAATTGATCTGGTTGAACAGCGCATCGGCCACCGGCTCGTAGCCGCCGGACGCCACGAACGTCGAGCGGAAGTTGCCGCGGCAGAGATGCATGCTGATGACCATCCCCTCGGGCCGCCCCGATATCGCCTGGTTCAGCAGATCCGCATAGATGGCCAGCAAATTCTCCACATGCTCGCCGCGCGCCTTCAGGCTCTCGATTTGTTCCGGGTCGCATAGATACGCGATGTTCACCTCGTCGATCTGCAAATAGCGGCAGCCCGCCGCACCGAACGCCGCCACCGCCTTCTTATACGCCGCGCCCAGGTCGGCGAAGAACCCATCCAGGTCCGGATACACCTTCGGATCGATCGCCCGCCGCCCGCCGCGGAAATGCACCACGCTCGGCGACGGAATGGTCATCTTCGGCACCGCCGAGCGCACATGGTCCGCCACGAACTGATAGTGATCGACCATCACCGGCTTCGACCAGCCGATCCGCCCGTTCACCCGCAGCGCATGCGGCAAAATGGCGCCCTTGAACTGAATCTTCTGTTCCGGCTCGTAGATCTCCACGCCGTCCAGCCCGGACACGAAGTCGTAGTGCCAATAGGCGCGGCGATACTCGCCGTCGGTCGCGGCGCGCAGCCCAACCTCCTCCTGCTTGCGAATCGCCTGCTCGATGCAACGGTCCTCCACAGCCCGCAAGGCCTCCGCCGATAGGTCACCCGCCTTGTGCGCCGCACGCGCCTCCGCCAACTCCCGCGGCCGCAGCAGGCTGCCGACGTGGTCCGCTCGGAATGGCGGGCGGCTGCGCGGCCCGGCCTTGGCGCTGGTCTGGGTGACGGAGCTGGACATGGAACGAATCTCCTGGGTGGTCGCGGCAGTGTTTGCCCAGCCCGGTCCCGGCGTCAAAGCCAGGCCGCGCGCATGGGGCGGATCATCACGGCCGGCCTTCGTCGGCCCCGACCGGGGGAACATGGACCAAGCCGAGTGAAGCGACTATCAGGGGCCGCCCTTCCCCACGGAATCCTGTGATCGCATGCTGACTCGCCTGCTCGTCGGCCTGGCTGACTTCAGCCGCCGCAACGCCCTCGCCATTGTCCTGGCATGCGTCGTGCTGGCCGCCTTCTCGACCTGGATGGCGATGCACGGCCTCGGCATCAGCACCGACACCGACCAGATGTTCTCGAAAAACCTGCCCTGGCGGCAGCGGGCCATCCAGTTCAACCAGAACTTCCCGCAGTTCGGCGACCTGCTGGTGGCGGTGATCGACGCCAGGATCCCCGAGGAGGCGGATGCCACCGCAACCGCGCTGGCCGCCCAACTGGCGGCGGATCACGCGCATTTCATCTCGGTTCGACGCCCCGATGCATCACCCTATTTGCAGAAAGAGGGACTGCTGCTTCTCGATACGAAACAGTTGTCCGACCTGATGGACCGCACCATCGACGCGCAGCCTTTCCTGGGCCAACTCGTCGCCGATCCCACCGCGCGCGGCCTGTTCTCCGCCCTGTCATTGCTCGGCATGGGCGTTACCCATGGCGATGTGGACCTCACGCCATATTTGAATCCGATTCGCGGCTTTCACCAGGCGCTCGCGGACGCCCTTGCCGGCCATCCCCAACCGCTGTCCTGGCAGACTTTGCTCGGCGGCGACCTGTCCGATCTCGCCGGCAAATATCGTTTCGTCCTGGTACAACCGCGACAGGACTACGGCGCCCTGGAGCCAGGCGGCGCAGCCACCTCGGTAATGCGCGACGACATTGCCCAGCTCGAATTCGTCAAGGCGGGATCGGCGCGCGTGCGCATCACCGGCCAGGTGGCCTTGGCCGACGCGCAGTTCGCCTCGGTCGCCCAGGGCGCCGTCGAGGGGCTGATCGGCAGCGTCGTGCTGATCACCGTGTGGCTGTTCCTCGCCGCGCGCACCTGGCGCCTGATCGTGCCGATCCTGGGCACGCTGGCGCTGGGTCTTTCGCTGACCCTGCTGTTCGCCACGCTTGCCGTGGGTACGCTGAACCTGGTCTCGGTCGCGTTCGGCGTGCTGTTCGTCGGCATCGCGGTCGATTTCGCCATTCAGTTCTCGGTGCGCTATCGCGAGCGCCGCTTCGAATTCCCCGACCCCGCCGAGGCAATGCGGCAGAACGCGCGGCGCGTCGGCGGCCAGATTCTGGTGGCGGCGACGGCGACCTCGGCGGGCTTCCTGGCCTTCGTGCCGACCAGTTTCATCGGTGTCGCGGAACTCGGGCTGATCGCCGGTTTCGGCATGCTCATTGCCTTCGCCTGCACGATGACCTTTCTGCCGGCGGCGATCACCCTGTGCCGGCCGCCCGGCGAGGAGCGGCTGGTCGGATTTGCCTGGGCCGCGCCGCTCGATCCTCTGGTGGCACGCCGGCGGCGGCCGATCCTGGTGGTTGCCGCCGTGCTGGCGATGCTGGCTGCAATCGTCTCGCCGCAGTTGCAGTTCGATTCAGATCCGCTCGACACCCAGAACCCGCATACCGAGCCAATGGAGACGCTGCGCGACCTCCTCAACAACCCGGTGACCAACCCGTACAGCATCGATGTGCTGGCACCCAGCGTGGACGCCGCAGAGGCGCTGGCGGCAAAGCTGAAACCGCTGCCTACGGTGTCGCAGGTGATCGACATCGGCAGCTTCGTGCCGGACGACCAGCAGCAAAAGCTCGCCATTATCGCCGACGCACAGTCGATCCTTGCCGCAACGCTGGCGCCGCCGGTCACGCCGCCGGCCCCGCTCACGTCGGACCAGGTCCGCCTCGCGGCGAAGACCGCGCTGGCGCAGATCGACCCCGCCCTGGCGAAACTGCCGCCGGACCATCCGCTGGCTGCCATCGCCGGCGACCTGCGGCAATTGCAGACCGCGTCAGACGCGGTGGCGATGGCGACCAACGCCGCCTTGACCCGCTTCCTGCCCGACGAACTCGACCGCCTGCGTACCGCGATGAGTGCCGAGCCGGTGACGCTGGCATCCATCCCGCCCGACCTGGCACGCGACTGGCTGTTGCCGGATGGGCAGGCGCGCGTGCAGGCGATGCCGAAGGATCTGGGCCAGGGCAGCCGCGGCCTGAGCAATTTCGTCCAGGAGGTGACGCAGATCGCGCCCAACGCCGGCGGCCCCGCGGTGACGATCGAAGCAACCAGCGGCACCATCGTCGGCGCGTTTCGTGACGCCGCAATCTACGCTGTGCTGGCGATCGCGGTGATCCTCGGCATCGCCCTGCGGCGGCTGGGCGACGTGGCGCTGGTGCTGGCGCCGCTGATCCTGTCGGCGCTGCTGACCCTGCTGGTAGCCGTGCTGCTGCCATTGCCGCTCAACTTTGCCAATATCATCGCCCTGCCTCTGCTGCTCGGCGTCGGGGTGTCGTTCAATATCTATTTCGTGATGAACTGGCGCGCCGGGCGCCGCATGCTGCTTGGCTCCGCGACGGCACGGGCAATCGTGTTCTCGGCCCTAACCACCGGGACGGCGTTCGGCTCGCTCGCTTTGTCGGCGCATCCGGGAACCAGGAGCATGGGCGACCTGCTGCTGATCAGCCTGGCCTGCACCCTGGTGGCGAGCCTGGTGTTCATTCCGGCATTGCTGGCGAGCCTGCCGCCGCCGCAAACCGGTCGTTAACCGCGGCTCGGCATGATGCCACCCCATGCGGGGCGTGCTGGCGTTTCTGGTGGTGGGGCTGGTGGCGCGGGGTGCGATGGCACAGCCGGCGGATTGCCCGACGCGTCCGACGCCGGGACCCTCGCAGCGTCTGTCGATCAAGCTGGCGGGGCGGCCAGGCGTGCCACCCGGCATGACGGGCAAGACCGTCGTCGAGGCGCCGATGCAGGCCCCGCAGACCGAATGCGGCGAGCCATCGGCGCCATCCGACGTGCTGGGCGGCGCGCCAGGCGACCTGCTGACCGGTACGCCGCCGCCGGCGCAAACCGGGCGATAACGGCTGCGTGCTGCACGCTGCGTTGAGTGGTCGCCACGTTTCGGGGGCGCGCAAGGTTCCTACGTGTTTGCTGCCTTGTCACGAACGGGAACCGTATCATGATCCGCATCCTGATTGCCCTGATCGCACCGCTCGCATTGGGCGGCTGCTTCAGCTACAGCCAGACCCCAGCGCCGCAGCACACCACTGTCGTCGTGCCGCAGGGTTCGGTGGTGACCTGCACGAATGGCGCGGTGCCGCCCTGCTGAGGGCGGGCGGCAGCTTGCTCCCGGGCGTTCGGCGCGTCGTGCGTGAGGCCTGCAAGCGCCCACGCTGATCGCGACATTGGCTGCCGTGGTCGTTGCAGCGTGATCGCCGTCAGCCGGCGTGGTGCGTCGTCCGCGATTTGCCGTTCCGTCGCGATGCAATGGTTGCGACTATCCGGGCGCGGGCCATCGCACGCTACCATGCGCGGTGTGCCCCGTTCGATTTCGACGCATCGGATCACCGTGTTGACGCGGCCTTGGACGCGCAGGGAGGTTTGGAGCAAGGACCAGGCGTCCGATGCGAAGCCATGGGCAATGAAGGATCTTGCTTTCAGTCCCCGCTCGCGTGCTGCAAATTCGGCAACATGAGCTTCTTGGACCCGCGGCTTCCGATTCGCTGAGGGCATCGCCGCAATCGACCGCCGACCGCCTCTCTCTTCCGTTCCAGCCGAGGAAATCGCATGTCGGTCCTGACGCTTTTGCTCGGCCGCCGCCTCTCCAATACCGAGAGTAGCGGCGAGAAGATCACCGAGGTCGAGGGCGTCCCCGCCATGGGATTGGATGCCCTGTCCTCCGCCGCCTACGGCCCGGAAGCGGCGCTGACCATCCTGCTGCCGCTCGGTGTCGCCGGACTGACGCAGATCGTGCCGATCACCGTCGCGGTGCTGGTCCTGCTGTTCATCCTGTTCTTCTCTTACTGGCAGACGATCGAGGCCTATCCGAGCAATGGCGGCTCCTACACCGTCGCCAGCGAGAACCTGGGCGCACCCGCCGGCCTGCTCGCCGGCACCGCGCTGATGGTGGACTACACGTTGAACGTCGCGGTCGGCATTTCCGCCGGCATCGCCGCGCTGACCTCCGCCATTCCGGCGTTGCATCCGTGGACGCTGCCGCTGTGCCTGGCGGTGCTTGCCGCCATCACGCTGCTGAATCTGCGCGGCACGCAGGAGGCCGGACTGGCCTTCGCGATCCCTACCTATCTGTTCGTCGTCTGCTGGATCGGCCTGTTGGTGTTCGGCCTGGCCAAGGCGATGGCCGGCCACCCCGAGCCGGTGACCAGACCCCCGCCGATCCCGGCGGCAACCCAAGCCGTGGGGCTCTGGCTGATCCTGCGCACCTTCGCCAGCGGCTGCACCGCGATGACCGGCGTGGAGGCGGTCAGCAACGCCGTCAGCGCCTTCCGAGCACCATCGGTGCAACACGCGCGTCGCACCCTGGCCGGCATCGTGATCCTGCTCGCCTTCCTGCTGCTGGCGATCGCCATGCTCGCCCAGACTTATGCGATCGGCGCGATGGACCAGACCAAGCCGGGCTACCAGAGCGTGCTGTCGCAGCTTGCCGCGGCGCTGGCCGGTCGCGGTGTCGTCTACGACGTCGCGATCGGCAGCGTGCTGGCGGTGCTGTGCCTGTCGGCCAATACCAGTTTCGTCGGCTTTCCGCGGTTGTGCCGCTTGCTCGCGCGCGACAGGTATCTGCCGCATTCGTTCGCTATGCCGGGGCGGCGCCTGGTGTATTCGCTCGGCATCCTGTTCCTGGCAGCGGCGGCCGGCATTCTGCTGGTGGCGTTCGACGGCATCACCGACCGGCTGATCCCGCTCTTCGCGGTCGGTGCGTTCCTGTCCTTCACCCTGTCGCAGGCCGGCATGGCGATGCATTGGACGAAGGCCCTGCGCAAATCGGGCTCATCGCAGGTGCAGCTCAAGCGCTTCGTCAACGGCCTGGGCGCGATCGCCACCGGCATCGCCCTGGGCGTCATCATCGTTGCCAAGTTCGTCGAGGGCGCCTGGATCACCATCCTGGTCATCCCGCTGCTGTTCTGGCTGATGCAATGCATCCGCCAGCGTTTCGACACGGTAAAGCGGCAGTTGCGTTATGGCCCGATGCAGCACCTGGCGCAGCACAAACCGCCGGCGGTGATGCTGCCGATGGAGAGCTGGAATGCCATCACCGCCAAGGCGCTGCACTTCGCCATGAGTCTGTCGGAGCATGTGATTGCGGTACATCTCTCCGCGCTGGAGGGGCCCGAGGGCGACGAGAACGAAGCCGAACTGCGCCGCGACTGGGAGCGCGATGTAATCCAGCCGGCGCAGCAGGCCGGGGTGCCGGTGCCGCAGATGGTGGTATTGCGCTCGGAGTACCGCGAATTCCTCGCACCGTTGCAGAAGATCGTGCACGACATGGAGCAGCGGTTTCCGGATCGGGGGATTGCGGTGCTGATACCGGAGGTGGTGAAGGTGAAATGGTGGGACTACCTGCTGTACACTTACCGCGCGCGGCAATTGCAGGCCGCCCTGGTGCGCGAGGCGGGCCGGCGGGTGGTGGTGATCGACGTTCCTTGGCGTATCGTGGAGGAATGAACGCCCGCGTTTACCTCGCCGGTCCCGACGTGTTCTTTCGCGATGCCGAGGCCTGGGCCGCGCGTCGCAAGGCGATCTGCGCCGAGCATGGGTTGGTTGCGGTGTCGCCGCTCGATCCGCTGGCCGAGGAGGCCGCCGGCTGGGCGGAATTGCCGGAATGGCAGCGCATCGCGTGGCGCAACGAGGCGCATATTCGTGGTTGCGACGCGGTGATCGCCAATCTGACGCCGTTCCGTGGCCCCAGCGCCGATGCCGGCACGGTGTATGAGGTCGGCTTCGCGCGGGCGCTGGGGCGGGCGGTGTTCGGCTACACGAATTGCTCGGTGCCGTTCACGCAACGAACACTGGACTATGCGGCGACGCATGGCGGGGCGATCGCCAGTCCCGGGCGGATCTGGCGGGACGGCGACGGCCTGCTGATCGAGCAATTCCGGCGGTTCGACAATCTGATGATCGAGGGTGGGTTGCTGGGATCCGGCGGCACGCTGGTGCTGCCGGAGAACGAACCGGCCGATCGCTGGCGTGACCTGAGTACTTTCGAACGTTGCGTGCGGCTGGCAGCAGCACACCTCTCCCGCTTCGCGGGAGAGGTCGAGACGCGCGAGCGGCGAGGGTGAGGGTGATCGGGTCGGCACGTAGCAGGTAGAGCGTGCCGACCCGATCACCCTCACCCGGCGCGCCGCGCCGACCTCTCCCGCGCGCAGCGCGGGAGAGGTTTTCTACCTCCCGAATCGCCGCTTCCGCTGCTGGAACGCCCGCACCGCGCGGAGAAAATCGATCTTGCGCAGCGCCGGCCACAGCACGTCGGTGAAGTAGAACTCGCTGTACGCGCTCTGCCACAGCAGGAACCCGGAAAGCCGCAGTTCGCCTGACGTGCGGATGATCAGGTCGGGTTCCGGCGCCGCAAGATAGAGGTGCCGGCTGATCGCCTCCGGCGTGACGCGTGCCGCCACATCATCCAGCGTCTCGCCGCGGGCCGCCGCTTCCTGCAACAAGGCGCGCACAGCATCGGCGATCTCCTCGCGGCCGCCATACGCGACGGCGATGGTCAGCACCATGGTGTCATAGCCGGCGGTCGCGTCCTGCGCGGCGCGGATGGCGGCGCGCAGCCCCGGCGGCAGGCAGGCGGTTTGGCCAATCGCCTGCACCCGCACGCGGCGGCTATGGATCTGCGGATCGACCGCGAGCTGGTGCAGCTTGGCCTCTACCGCCGCGAGGATGCCAGCCACCTCGGCCGGCGCGCGGTTCAGGTTGTCGGGCGAGCAAACCCAGAGTGTCACAGCGGGGATCGACAATTCGCCGCACCAGTCCAGCACGGCATCCAACTTGCGGGCGCCTAATTCATAAACCCGCGCCGGGTCGGCGACGCCCCAAAGCTGACCCCAGCGCCGGTTGCCATCGAGGATCAGCCCGACATGACGCGGCGGCTTGTCGGCAAGCACCTGGCGCAGCAGCCGGCGCCGGTAGATTGCGTAGAGCGGCCCGGACACCGCCGCCCGCGCGCCAACCCGCGCCCGGCGCAGCCACAACCGCCAGTCGTCGAGCGGACCCGGGGCCAGGCGCAGGGTCGATGGAGGTTGCACCGGTTGCGACATGAATTCAGCGTGCCGGCGGTTCGGGGGACGGCGAGAAGCCCATCGCCGCTTCGTAATCGCGCCGGATCGCGTCCGGCTGGCCACAGAGATATGGGAAATCTCGCCGCGGGATGTCGCCGCCGCGCGGCCCGCCCGCTTCAACCTCGGCGCGCGTCACGCCCTCGGTGAGCTGCCGGCGGCCGATGATGGGCAGGGGAACGCAACGATTCGCTGCCGGGTCGCGAATGGTTGCCTTCGGTTCCTCGCCGGCCGCCACCGCTTCGAGCTGCTGAAAGAAGCGTTGCCGCATCATGATGATGCCGCGATCGCTGCGGCCGAGATGTTCGCGCCCGCGATCGGTGACCGCGCCCTGGCCGACCCAGCCGACGAAGTCCTGGTTCATGATGTGGCTGGTGATCCAGCGGCCGGTGCGCGGATCGGTGATCGGTGCGTGCCAGTACGGGATGCGCGGCTGCACGAACGGCTCGCGATCCTGCGGCACGCGGGTGTAGAACCAGCCGACGCTCAGCGTATTGGTGTCGTCGATCGGCACACGCCATTCGAAATGGTTGCCGGTGAACAACGCATTCGGCCACAGGCAGACACGGCCGACCGTCCACAGCGTACTGCTCTCGTCGGAGCCTTCACGCACGCGGCGATATACCAGCCCGTACTCGAACTCGTCGAACCCCAGCTTCAGGTGCCGGGCCGCGTAGGCGCCGTTCTGGCCGGCCAGCCGGCTGCCCCAGTTGTCGTGCATCCACTCGAAATGCACCGGGTCGATCGAGTTCTCCTGGCACTGGAACCAATTGCACGGCACTTCAGAAAACACGATCTGCACAAAGCCGTTCTGCCAGGTGAACGGCTCCCAGTTCGGCAGCAGGGGTGCCGGTTCCGGGCCGAGCCAGGCCCACAGCAATCCCGCCAGCGCCTGCACCTTGTACGCCTTGATGCGGATCTGGTCGCGGAACCGCACCTCCGGCGCCGCGGTATCCTCGAACGGCTGCTCCTTGCATGCGCCGGTCGCATCGAACCGCCACCCGTGATAGTTGCAGCGCAGACCGCATGATTCGACGATGCCATAGGAGAGGTCGGCGCTGCGATGCGGGCAATGCCGGTCCAGCAGCCCATACTGTCCGGAAAGATCCTTGTACAACACGAGGTCTTCGCCAAGCAGCCGCACCGGCTTCGTGGCGGCGTCGTCGAGTTCGGCGACGGCGGCGATCGGCTGCCAATAGCGACGCAGCAGCGCGCCCATGGGCTTGCCCGGTCCCACCTCGGTCAGCAGTCGGTTGCGTGCCTCACCGAGCATCGTGTTCGCGTCGCCTCCGTATTCAGCCGGTGGAAAATCTATGCGGTTCGTCCGTTGCGCGCCAGGGTAGGATCACCGGAGGACCGGCGCTGCATCATTTCTCACCCGAAACGACAACCGGAACGTGGCTCAAGGTCGCAATTGCAGGGCCAGATCGGGACGGTCGGTGGTAAACCCGGCGACCTGCAAGTCGAACATGCGCCGGATCATCGCTGCGTCGTTGCATGCCCAGCCGCCGATCTCCAGCCCGGCGCCGCGCACCGCCGCGACCGCCGCCGCATCCAGCCGGTTGGATCGCAGCCCCAGCATCGGCACACCGCGCGCCAACGCCGCCGCACAGACCCCTGGCAGCCCGAGGTCGGTTTGCAGGTCCGGCGTGACCAGCCAGGCGTGGGTGCGCGGCGTGGCGAACGACACCGCCTCGCACACCGTACCAAGCTGAAACGACGTGATCACGCAGCGCTCCAGCATGCCGTGCTCGCACAACGCCGCCATGACGCGCTGCGGCAGCCCGGGATAGGGCACGCGGCCCGGGCCAGGCTTGATTTCGATCCGCAGCCCAATCGAGGTCGGGCGGAACAGCGCGATCACCTCCTCCAGCAACAGCATGCGCTGCCCGCCGGTGCCGCGTAGCACCAGCTTCGACAGGTCCGCCCAGGTCTGTGCCACCACCGGACCGGTGCCATCGGTGGTGCGGTCGAGCGTCGCATCATGGATCACCACCAGCCGCCGGTCGGCCGAAAAATGCACGTCGAACTCTACCTGCGCGACCGCCAGCTTCGCGGTGTTCTCGAAGGCGACGCGGCTGTTTTCCGGCCACAGCAGCGCGCCGCCGCGATGTGAGACGATATCGGTCATCGGTGTCCCGTCCTGCGTTACTGCGATGATAGCGTCATTTGACCTTGCCGGAAGCGGTTCCTAGCATCCCGCGCCACCGACCAGCCCGCCGCGTCGCCGCACGAGGAAACGCACCATGCCATCGATCGCCCGCCGCCGCTTGCTGGCCCTCGCCGGCGCGGCCGCCGCGCTGCCGCGGTTTGCCATTGCCCAGTCCGACACCCGTCCGCAGATCACCATCGCGGTGCAGGCGCTGGTGACCAGCAACACGCTGGACCCGGTCGCGGAACAATCCAATGTCGGCGAGCGCATCCTCAATTCCTACGTGGAGTTGCTGATCGGCCGCAACCTGCAAGGCGCGCTGCAACAGATGCCGCAGCTCGCCACAAACTGGCGGCGCATCGACGAGCGCACGCTGGAGGTGTCGCTGCGTCAGGGTGTCAAATTCCATAACGGCGACGAACTCACCGCCGAGGACGTGGTGTTCACCTTCGGTCCCGAACACATGTTCGGCACCACGCTGCCGAACGGCATGGACAAGACGCTGCGCATGGATACCGCGCGGCCGACCCAGCAATCCAAGACGTTGCCGCCGCAGGTGCCCGCGGTGGGCCGGCGGCTGTGGCCGTCGCTCGACAAGGCGGTGGCGATCGACAAATACACCGTGCGATTTGTCAATGTGACGCCCGACGTGACGATGGAAGGGCGGCTGAGCCAGATGGGCGCGCAGATCATCAACCGGCGCGCCTTCGAGGCGGCGGAATCCTGGCTCGCCTATGCGCGTCAGCCGATCGGCACCGGCCCCTACAAGATTCGCAGCTACACGCCGGATGTCGAACTGGTATTCGACGCGCATGACGACTACTGGGGCGGACGGCCGCCGATCCGCTCGCTGCGCTTCATACAGGTGCGGGAACTGGCGCAGCGGGTGAACGGCTTGCGCGCGGGGCAGTACCAGTTCGCCTGCGACCTGACGCCGGATCAGATCAAGGTGGTCGAGTCCGACTCGCGCCTCGCGGTAGCCGGCGGCCCGATCCCGAATATCCGCATAAGCGTGTTCGACAAGTTCGACACTGCGCTGCGCGATCCGCGCGTGCGCCAGGCGATGATCCATGCGATCGACCGCAAGCTGATCGTCGATCAGCTCTGGCTCGGCCGCACCTCCGTGCCACCCGGGCTGCAATTCGCTTTCTATGACGATATGTTCGTGCCGGGCTGGACGGCACCGGACTACGACCCCGCCAAGGCGCGCGCGCTGCTGAAGGAGGCGGGCTACAAGGGCGATGCGATTCCGTATCGGCTGTTGAACGACTACTACACCAACCAGACCGCGAACGCGCAGGTGCTGACCGAGATGTGGCAGCAGGTTGGGCTGAACGTGCAGATCGAGATGAAGGAGAACTGGGCGCAGATCTGGGAGGCGAACGGCAAACGCGGCCTGCACGACTGGTCGAACACCGCGCAGTTCAACGATCCGGTGTCGTCGATCGTGGCGCAGCACGGACCGCAGGGTCAGCAGCAACAGGTGGGCGAGTGGCATAACGACGAGATGAACAAATTATGCGGCGTGCTGTCCGCCAGCACCGACAAGGCCGAGCGGCATAAGGCCTTCACGCGCATGTTGGAAATCTGCGAACGCGAGGACCCCGCCTATACCGTGCTGCATCAGAACGCGACGTTCACCGGGATGCTGAAGTCCATCCAGTGGAAAGCCGCACCCGACTTCGCCATGGATTTCCGCGCCACGAACTGGGGCGGTTAGCCGCACGAAGTACTCTCCCCCTCCCCTTGTGGGAGGGGGTTGGGGGAGGGGTCGTGCGATGTCTCCGCGACCCCTCCCCCCAACCCCCTCCCTCAAGGGGAGGGAGAGCATTCTTTGGAACTGTCCCTATGCCGGTTTGATCCCGGCCCGGCGCAAGCTCCGCACCCAGTCCGCCGCAACGGCGTCCAGCGCCTGCTTCGCCGTCTGCTGGCCCAACAGCACCTGCGAAATCCCGCTGCGCAGTTGCAGATCCAGCGTCGGCCAGATCGCATCGCGCGGCTCCAGCGTCGCGGTCTGCATCGCCTCGGCCAGCACCGGCGCCCAACCGAAGCGTTCCCGCACGTCGGGCTGGTTCAGCACCGAGACGCGGGGCGGTGCGTTGCCACGCTCGATCGAACGGCGCATCCACTCCTTGCCGGTGGCGAGCTGGATAAACTCGAACGCCCACTCCTTGTGCTTGCTCGAACTCGGCACGCCGAACGTCCAACCGCCGACACTCACCCGACTTTCCGCGCGCGAGTGCGCACCGGGCGCGACGGCCCAGCCCCATCGCCCCGCCGTCTTCGACAGCTTCGGATCGTTGATCAACGTTCCGTACGGCGCGAGCGTGATCGTCATGGCGTAACGATCGGTCTGCCCGCCGGCGACGATCTCGTCGAACTCCCAGGTGATCGCGTCGGGGACGACGACCTTGTACTTGGTCATCAGGTCGCCATAGAATTGCAGCGCCTCGACCGCGCGGGCGTCGTTGATCAGGATCTCCCAGGTCTTCGGGTCGAAATACGCGCCGCCATTGCCGCGCAGGAACGGCGAAAACCCGCCGACCATCGCCGGCCCCTGACGCCCCCAGATGCCGAGGCCGTAACGGTTCGGCGCGCCCGCCCTGGTCGTGGCGATACAGGCCGCCTGGAACTCGGCCCAGTTCCCCGGCGGCTGGTTGAATCCGACATCGGCCAGCAATTGCTTCTGGTAGTTCAGGATGCTGGCGGTGACGCGGTACGGGATGCCGAGCAATTTGCCCTGATAGCTGGCCATGTCCTTGATCGCGGGCAGAAAATCGTCCCAGTCGTAGTCTGGATGCTTGCTGGCGGCGGCCGCCAGCAGCTTGTCGTGATCCTCCATGTGCGGCGCCAGCCAGCCGGCGAACGTCGCGGTCCACTGGATGATGTCGATGTCATTGCCGCCACCGTTCAGTTCCGCCTTCAGTCGCGCACTGAGCGCGTCGATCGGCAGCAGCGTGAAATCGACCTTGATGCCGGTGGCTTTCTCGAACGCCGGCGCGACCTCTTCGACCAGGCACCAATGCCAGGGGCCGTTGTCACCGACGAACACCAGCTTGTCGGGTTTTCCGTCCGCGCGCGCCACATAGGGCGCCGCGATGCCGGCCACCGCGCCTTGCAGCAGCCGACGCCGGCCGAGCGCCCCCGCCGTTCCCAACAGCGTCACCCCCGACCGATGCCGGCTCGGCGCAGGCTGCGCTGCCAGTCCGCCGCCACGCCATCCAGCGCCTCCTTGGCGGTCTTCTGTCCGAGCAGTGCTTGCGACAGGCCGGAGCGCAACTGGATTTCGCAGGTGTCCCACACCGGGTTGGCCGGCGTCGGAAAGCCGGTCTCGATCGCCTTCGCCGCGGTCGGCGGCCAGCCGATCTTCTCCACCATTTCCGGGTCCGTCAGGATCGAATTGCGCGGCGGCGCGTTGCCGCGGATCATCGCACGCTTTTGCCATTGCTTGCTGCATGCCAAAGCGATGAACTCCGCCGCCCATTCC
>Ga0181530_10001895_pt1 | contig 25694 bp, 22 predicted proteins | sample PEATcosm2014_Bin_42_FD_119769 | JGI IMG/M metagenome (GOLD analysis project Ga0181530, IMG submission 119769) | Peatland microbial communities from MTU Mesocosm Facility, Houghton, MI, USA - PEATcosm2014_Bin10_60_metaG | ecosystem: Environmental > Terrestrial > Soil > Wetlands > Peat | place... | reverse complement strand
GGAATGCGGTGCAGACCAGCGGCGCGGCGACTACCGTATACGGGTTCGTCTCTAAGATCGATCCCCACTTTGCCGGCACGGGCAATTCGCTGGTCTATTCGACTTTCCTGGGCGGCACCATTGGGAACACCACGCCCAGGGGAATCAAGGTAGGCTCCGATAACATGATCTACGTGGTAGGCCAAACGCAGACCGCGGACTTTCCCACCACCGACAACGCCTACGCGGCTTCGCTCTACGGGCCCTCGGATGTGTTCATCAGCAAGATCGACATCACCAACCCGAACCTGGTTTATTCCACCTTCATGGGGAGCGAACTGGACGACGATGCCTGCGGGCTGGTGCTTGACGCGAATAACGTGGTCTATTTTGCCGGCACCACCCTGGGCACGCAGTTTCCCATGGCGGGATACTCCTTCAACGGCTTTACCTCGGGCAACTACGACGTGGTCGTGGGCGTCGTGGATACCACCCAATCGGGCGTGAATTCGCTGATCTGGGCCACCTACTTCGGCGGATCGGGCGAGGATGAGGCGCGCGGGATCTCGATGGATTCGAAAGGGCGCGTGCTGGTAACGGGCTTCACGATTTCGACCGATTTGCCGGTGACCGCCGCAACCGCCCTCCAGCCACACTATGGCGGCAATGGCGATGCCTTCGTGGCCATCTTCGACCCTGCCCAGCAGGGCCAACAGTCGCTGGCGTATTCCACATACCTGGGAGGTTCGCAGGGGGAAGTGGCCTATGCGGTGCTTGCGGAGCCGTCCGGCTATGTCGACGTGACGGGATACACGCTGTCGCCGGACTTCCCCGTGGTGAACGCCATCCAGCCGAACTGGGGCGGCGGAATCGACCTCTTTCTGACGCGCTTCAACCCGGCCGTGGCCGGACCGGGCGGGATCGACTACTCCACGTATATCGGGCTCGATGCCACCGTCGTGGGGAGTACCCTGACCCTGGATTCCAGCGACAATTTGTACGTCGGCGGATACACCGAAGGCTACCTGCCGCTGGTCGGAAACTCGTGGCAACAGAACTACGGCGGCGGTTACAGCGACGGATTCTTCTTTGTGGTGCCAGGCGGCAACGACGCGCCGAATGCCGGGATGCGCCCGGACCGGAACCCGCCCAGGCTGCCCGGCGGCATGCCGCGCACCATTAAGAGATAGCCAAAAAGAGATAGCCAAAGTGGGACAGACGCTTTCGTCTGTCAATCCGGCGATCCCGGCTAAAGCTTCGGGCGATTGCGCCGATATGCCTATCAGCAATGATGCTATGTCGGCTGAAGCGGCGATTTCCGGTCGTCCCCGGCGCTATCGCCAGCGCGGCGGCGCTGGCTGCTCGGCCGGCTTACGCGCTCAGCCAGGCGCCGTCCCCATTGCCAGGGTATGCCACACTTCTGCTGGCTCTGGCGGTGGTGGTGACCTTGGTGGCGTTGGTGTCCCAGATACTCCGCGCGCGCCAGGAGCGGCGCGCCGCCATCGAAGCCAGTTCGGTGAGAAGCGAGTTTCTGGCCAACCTGAACCACGAAATCCGTACTCCCCTGAATGGCGTTCTGGGGATGGCCGAGTTCCTTGCCGCCACGCGCCTCGATCAGAATCAGCGCGAGATGCTCAACGTCATCCGCGGCAGCTCGGAATGCCTGCTGGCGATCGTCAACGACATCCTGGACTACTCCCGCCTCGAGTCGGCGGAGATGAGGATTGAAGAAGTAGCCTTCGATCTCGGCGCCGCCATCGGCAGCCTGCACGCCTTCTTTGAGCCGCGGGCCGCCGCCAAGGGCTTGAAATTACAAGTCCAAATGGCGCCCGAAGTGCCCCGTCTGGTCCGCGGCGATCCCTTGCGCCTGGGGCAGATCCTCATCAACCTGGTGGGTAATGGACTCAAGTTCACCGAAACCGGCTCGGTGCGTCTGGAGGTGAACCTGGCGGGAGAGCGGACCGATGGCGTTACCATAATCTGCCGGGTGATCGATACCGGGATTGGAATCGACACCTCCACCGCGGCCCGACTCTTCGCGCCTTTCACCCAAGCCGATTCGTCGACCAGCCGCCGCTACGGGGGCACAGGTCTGGGGCTGGCGATTTCACACCGGCTGCTGGGCCTGTTGGGCGGGTCCATCGGAGTGGACAGCCAGCCGGGAAAAGGCTCCACGTTCTGGTTCCTGCTGCCTTTGAAAGTGGTGGCGGAGGAAGCACCGCAGCCCGTGGAGGAGCATGCCCGGGCGGCCGTGGCGGATGCGGCATCCCAACGCGCCGTTGCCCCTCCGTTGCTGCCCGCGGTTCCGGCATGCGGGCGGCGCGTGTTGATTGTCGAAGACAACCCCATCAACCAGATCGTGGCGCTGCGCGCGGTCACCGGCCTGGGCTATGAAGCCGAGCTGGCGCCGGGAGGCGAAGAAGCTCTGGCGGCGTTTGCCCGCGACCGCTTCGACGCCATTCTGATGGATTGCCAGATGCCGGGTATGGACGGATACCAGGTGGCGGCCGAAATGCGCCGGCTGGAGGCGCTCGCAACCGCTGTGAAACCCACGCCGATCATCGCCATGACCGCCAACGTCATCGAGGGCGATCAGCAAAAGTGCGTGGCGGCGGGGATGAACGACTATCTCTCCAAACCCATGCGGCTGGCCCCCCTGGCGCGCGCGCTCGAACATTGGACGGCCACAGCCCCCCATTCTCTTACCATGCCCGCCGCCCGGGCGTGAGCACGGCTACGAGCCCCACAGCCTCGCTGGTATCCTGAAGTTTGGCTCAAATCTTTCCATTCCAACCCTTCCGCTACTCCGAAAAAGCCGGCTTGCCGGAGAATTTGGTTACGCAGCCTTATGACAAGATCTCTCCGGCCATGCGCTCGCGTTATCTGGCGGCCAGCCCGTACAACCTGGTGCGGGTGATCCTCGGCGAGCCCGGCCCCGCCGATTCCGATCGCGATAACGTCTACACCCGCGCAGCGGATCACCTCAACCAGTGGATCGCCTCCGGTATCCTGGTGCGCGACGCCGCGCCCGGCGTGTTCCCGTACTTCCAGGAATTCACCGTGCCGGATACCGGCGAGCGGCTCGTGCGCAAGGGCTTCATTGCCCTGGGGAAGGTGGAGGATTATTCCGCCGGCGTGGTCTACCGCCATGAGCAGACGCTATCCGGTCCCAAGAAAGACCGGCTGGAATTGCTGCGCCACACCCACGCGCACTTCGGCCAGCTCTTCATGCTCTATCCGGATCCGGCGGGAACCGTCGATCGCCTGCTGGAGGAAGCCGCCCGGCAGGCGCCGCTCCTGGAGGTGGTGGACGAATACGGCGCGGCGCATCGCGTTTGGAAACTTGGCGATGCCCGGCGCATTCAAGAACTGATGGCCGACAAGAAGCTGCTGATCGCCGACGGGCATCATCGCTATGAAACGGCGCTCGCGTTCCGGAACGAAAACCCCTCGCTCGCCGGCGCGGACCGCGTGATGATGACCTTCGTGAATCTGCACTCGCCGGGGTTGCAGATCCTGGCGACGCACCGGTTGGTGAGCGGCCTCCAGGCGGCGGCCCTGCCGGAGCTTCCCGATTTCGACGTGACGGAAATCGATTCCATCGAACGGCTGAAACGCGCGTGGGAGGAATCCGGAGACCGCACCATCATCGGCGCGGCCATCGGCGGCCGGCTCTTTCTGCTGGAGGATCGCACGGCGCGGGGCGCGCTCGACGTGCAGGTTCTACACCAGCGTCTGCTGGGGAAAGCCTTGGGGATCGGTGAAGAAGCGGTCCGCGACGAAAAGCACCTGCGTTACATCCGCGGCCTGGATCGGGCCGTGGAAGAGGCGCGCGGGGGCTCCGCGCAGATTGCATTTCTGCTGAAACCCACCTCCATCGAACAGGTAGCCGCCACGTCGTTTGCGGGCGGCGTGATGCCGCAGAAGTCCACGGACTTTTACCCGAAACTTCTTTCGGGCCTCACCATCTACAAGCTGGACTAGCGGTGTGCGGCAAGCAGAATAGCGCGAATCCACCGTATGTGGGGCAGCCAATCCTGGCTGCCGCCGGCTTTCAGCCGGCGCTTTTCGGCGATCAAAGACCTTCGCCGGCCCCGAGAAGGCCGCCTGGAAAGCGGCTGCCGGCAAAATTGCCTGCCCCACAAAACAGGCCTGATTTCCGGCCGCAGCAACGGCACTGGAATCGGCCGGTTAACGATCCCCCCTCCCGCTGCGTCTTCTCCTCACATTCGTCCCAAAGGAGGGGAATGATCGATGCGAAGCACCTTGTGGAATACGACACCCGCCCTGGCCGTTCTGGCCCTGGCGGCTCAACTGTGGGCCGGCGGATTCTTTTTGACCCTGGGGAGCCCGGATGCCAGCCCGGAAGCACGCAAACTCAACGCGGTCCTTACCGTTAAAATGGATGGCTGTCATGACCCGGGTGCGGCAACTGTGACGGCCACGGCGATCGGGATGGTGAACGGCGAGCGCCGGGAGATCCCGCTCCAGTTGCAGGCTATGACCACCCCGGGCATGTATGCGCTGGCGCGGCAGTGGCCGAAGGAGGGACGCTGGGTGCTGAAACTTGCGGCGCGCAATGGCGAGCTGTTTACCAATTCGCTGGTTGTGGCTACTCCCAACGGTATTAGCACGGAGGCCAAAAGAGACTACCGCGAGTTCAACGCGGCCGACGTATCCGCGATGCTGAAGTAAGTGAGCCTGATGCAAGCCATGTGGCCGCGCGAGATCGCTGACGATGACGGCCTGATCCGGGCCGCCGCCGCGGGAGATCGCGCGGCCTTCGGCGAACTTTACCAGCGGTACGCGCGCATGGTGCACGCCATTCTGCTGGTGCGCGTGCCGCCCGGAGATGCCGAAGACCTGGTACAGGACGTCTTCGTTTCCGCCATGCGGCAGCTTGCCGGCCTGCGCACCGCGGCGGCCTTCCGCGGATGGCTGGGCGCCATTGCGCGTAACCGTGCCCGGGATTATTTTCGAAGCGCCCGTGCGAGTGTGCCGCTTGAGAATGTGGAGAGCGAGCGCGCGGCGCGCGACGCCGGGCCCGACGCGGTGCTGGTGCTGGACCAGATCCGCGGCCTGCCGGAAGCGTACCGGGAAACTTTGCTCATGCGGTTGGTGGAGGGCATGACCGGGCCGGAGATTGCGCGGCAAACCGGCCTGAAACCGGAATCGGTGCGGGTCAATCTGTGCCGCGGGATGAAGATGTTGCGGGAGTTGTTGGGAGGCGTGAAAGCGCGATGACGGAAGACTACTTGTGGGACCGGTCGGGACCGCCCGATCCGGAAATCGTAGACCTGGAGCGGCGGCTCGCGGCCCTGCGCTACAAAGTCCCCGCGCGGCCACGCGAAGTGGTCGCGCGTCCGGCGCGGCCGCGCGTCTGGTGGGCGGCCGCGGCGGCAGCCGTACTGGGAGCGGTAGCGCTTTCCCAATTGGCGCCGCCGGCGCCGGCCACGGCATGGCGCGTGGATTCTTTCGCCGGGCAGGCGCAATTGGGCGGCCAGGCGGCGGCCGTCTCCATGTCGCTTCATGCCGGACAACTGGTCTCCACGGACGGCAGCTCCGAAGTGACCCTGCGGGCGGACGAATACGGAACCATCTCCATCGGCCCCGATTCCCGGCTGCATGCCGCCACCAACCGGCGCGTCACGCTGGAACGCGGCGTGCTTCATGCATTCATCTGGGCGCCGCCGCGCCAGTTCGTGGTGGACACGCCGTCGGCACGCGCCGTCGATCTGGGCTGCCAGTATACGCTTCAAGTGGACCCATCGGGTGACGGATTGCTCAAGGTTTCGCTCGGCTGGGTGGCGTTTCAATTCGACGACCGCGAATCGTTCATCCCCGCCGGCGCGGAATGCGTAACGCGGAAACGCGGCGGGCCGGGGATCCCGTACTATGAAGACGCGCCGGAGAGCCTGCGGCATTCGCTGGCGCTTCTGGAGCGGGGTAATGACTCGGCGCTTGCCGGCGTCCTGGACGCCGCGCGACCCGCCGACGCGCTCACTTTGTGGCACTTGCTGACGCGCGCCGCGGAACGCGACCGGGGCGCGGTCTTCGACCGCTTCGCACAACTGGTGACCCTGCCGCCCGAAGTCACGCGCGCGGCCGTGCTGCGGCGCGACTCGCACTCGCTCGATCTCTGCTGGAATGCGCTGAACCTGCAAAACACCGAGTGGTGGCGCGGCTGGGAGCGGCGCTGGGATTCACGCTGATACCAGGCAACATTTGTGGGGCAGCCAATCTTTCGGTGAAAGAGAATGCTCGCCGACCTCGAAAAGCCGCCTGCAAGGCGGCCGCAGGCAAGATTGGGTGCCGCACAAAACGGGCATGATTCCGGCTGCGCTACGCTAGCAACCAGCCACCACGTTCTGCGGCCGGCCGTCGAGGAAGGCCCGGATATTCTCCACGGCCAGCCGCAAGCCGGCTTCCATGGCTTCCGGCGTGATGCCGGCGCAGTGCGGGCTGAGGACCGCATTCGCGAGCTGTGTCAGCCGATGAGCGGACGGCAGCGGTTCCTCCGCGAAGACGTCGAGGCCGGCTCCTCCGATGCGGCCGTTCGCCAGCGCATCCACCAGCGCGGCTTCATCGACAATCGCGCCGCGTGCCGTGTTGATCAGAATGGCGGACGGCTTCATCCGGGCGAACTGCGCCGCGCCGAGGAAGCCGGCGCTTGCCGGCGAGAGCCGCAGGTGCAGGCTGACCACGTCGCTTGTGCGGTAGAGCTCGTCCAGTTCCACCAGTTCGACATCTCGCGCTTCGACATCCCGGTGCAACTCGGGGTGCATGGTCCAGGCCACCACCCGCATGCCGATGCCGCCGGCCATCCGCGCAAATTGCCGGCCGACCGCGCCCAGGCCAATCACACCGCAGGTTTTTCCACGCAGCTCGATGGATTGGCCACGCGGCCAGCCGCCGGCGCGCGTGGCGGCGTCCAGTTGCGGAATGTGCCGCGCCACCGCCAGCAGCAGCGCCAGCGCATGTTCCGCGATCGAGACGGCCGAGACCCCCGGGGTATTGCAAACCGTGACGCCGTGGCGGGCGGCGGCCGCCAGATCCACGTGGTCGGTGCCGGTTCCCCACAGCGAGAGCAGCCGCAACCGCGGGCAGGCGGCGAAAACCCGTTCGCCGAATTTGGAGGACGCGCGAATGTTGAGAACCACTTCGGCATTCGCGATGCGCTCCGCCAGCCGCTCTTCCGATCCCGGCAGGCTGTCGTGATAATCGATCCCGTGCGCCGCCAGTTCTCCCCAGACCGCGCTCGCGCGCAGCACCGGTGGGGCGTCGTCGGGAATCGAGATCGTCGGCCGCAAAATGGCTCTTTCCATCCTCGCACCGTTTGTTGCATGCTAGGGAAGAAACATTCGGGAGGGGTTTTATGTTTTCCAACGGCAACGTAACCATCGGCGTGGCGAACATGGATCGCGCCGTGCGCTTCTATACCGAGACCCTCGGGCTGAAACTGGCGTACCGGTTCGGCGACCATTGGGCATCGGTGGAATTGGGCAAGGGTCTCACGATCGGTTTGCACCCGGTGTCCGCGGAAGCGCCGGCGGGGCGCAAGGGTTCCATGGCCATCGGCCTGGAGCTGAGCGGCTCCATCGAAGACGCCATGAAGAGCCTGGAAGCCAAGGGCGTCAAATTCCAAGGCCCGGTCAATGAAGGCAAATCAGGCAAATTCGCGGCCTTTGAAGATCCCGACGGAAATGCGCTCTACCTGGCCCAGCTCAACTGGACTCACGTCGACCAGGGCGTCGGCAAATATCAACAGGGGTGACGGGCCGCGCCTCATCGTATCTGGCAGTTGCGCACGGCCGCTGCTCCGTGGATAATCTACCGAAGGAGGATTCAATGCAACTGCGACGCACTTTGTTGTTTTGCCTGGCCGTCACCGGGGTGATGATGGCCGCCGATTCGCCTTTTGTCGGAAAGTGGAAGCTCAACACCGCTAAGAGCAAGTTCACCGGACTCACTACCACCTACGAAGCGCTGCCCACCGGGGAGATGCAGGTAACCTCTGGAGGCCAGTCCTCCAAATTCAAGGTCGATGGCAAGGAGTATCCCACCACTTTCGGCGCGGGCGCCACTTGGAAGCAGATCGATCCTACCACATGGGAGACTACCAACCGTTTCAACGGCGCGGTCTTGAGTGTGGACACCACGCACATTTCCGCCGACGGCAAAACCATGACGGTGACCTCCAAGGGAACCAAGCCCAACGGCGAAGCTTTCAATGACAGCGCCACTTTGCAACGTACTTCCGGCGGCCCCGGCCTCACCGGCAAGTGGAAATCGACCGAAGTGAAGAGTTCCACCGAGATGTGGGAAATCACCCCCAACGGCGATGACGGTCTCACCATGAAGATCGTCGACTTCAACGCCGTCTGCACGATGAAATTCGATGGCAAAGATTACCCCGCTACCGGCCCCACGGTGCCCAAGAATTTCACCCTGGCCGTCAAGAAGACTGGAGCGCGCTCGCTCGAAATGATCGAGAAGATGGACGGCAAAGTGGTATCTACGGACTCGTTCAGCGTCTCCGCCGACGGTAAAACTCTCACCGACGAAGCTGTGCCTGCCGGCACCACCGAAAAAATCAAAGCGGTCTACGACAAGCAGTAGCAGCCATTTCGCACGGTGGAACCTCCGTGCCGCGGTGGAAGCCATGAAAAATCGGTTGGCAGACCAAAACCTCTGCCCCACAGCAGCGCGCGCCCGTGCGCACCAGACTGGGACAGACGCTTTCGTCTGTCAAACCGGCGATCTCAGTGTTTTTTGCGGATCTTGAGCTGGCGGTTTTCTAAACGCTACTGATTCATCTGGTTCAGAAAACTCACCACGTCCTGAATCTCGGTCTCTTCCATCGATGGCGCCGGCAGCTTGAGAGCCGCCGCGCGCCGGCACATCTTCTGCTCGGCCCGCGCCAGCCGCGTCGCCAGCATCACGGTATTCAGTAGCCGCCCTGCCGCGTGCAGTACCGGCCCGCGCTGGCTTCCTTCGCCGTGCGCGCCATGGCACCCGCTGCAGCCGCTTCCGGCGAATGCCGAAGCCCCCGCGCGCGCCGATCCAGGTCGCGCCCTGGCCGGCCCGGCCGCCGCCAGACGCAGAATGTGCCGCTTCGCTGCGCTGCTCCCGAGGCTCGGAGCCGTCAGTTCTTGTACCGAGTATTCCGGCTGGTCCATGTCCCGATCTTTGTGGTCGCGGGTCTCCGCGAAAATATGATCGAACTCGTGCGCCAGCACCCGTCCGATGGCTCTGCCCAACATCTGGTCGCGTTCCCGCGGCGACACGGCGATCAGTCGTTGGTCGATGAAGCCCAGGATGCTGTCGCAGTCGATACCCGCGAACGGCAGCACCTCTCCATCGCTGACGTGGCTCCATCCGAGGCGCTTTCCCCACTCCGGCTGGGCGGGCAGATCGGCGGCCGTGCAACGGCCCTGAAACGTCACCACCGCTACCGCTGACGAAACATCTTGTCCCGTCGAGGGTAAGGTTTTCCATTGGAGACGGAGCCCCGCCGGCGCCATCAGAGCGGAAGCCTCTACCTGGATGGCGCTCAGCACGGCCTTGGAAGGCTCGTGTTGGAACTGCGTATAGATCGCGATCGATCCTACTTGGCTGCTCCCTGGCAACGCGGCCAGCAAAAGGCAGCAGAATGCGCGATTCATATAAAAAGATCAGATACTCCTTTAGCGAAACAGATGGCGCCGGATATGTCAACCTACATATCGGCTAGAACTTTCGAATGGCGCGTGGGATGCGCTGTAACCGGAGTTCAGTCGCAGGCAGTCCATTAGCCGACGCCCGAACCGTCACGAAGCCGGCTTCAGATCCCGTCCGAACCAGCGCCAAAATGCGGCCTTGAAACGCCGTACGGTGGCCCGCCTGCACGGAAGTTACGTCTCGCGGGTCGCTGTTGTCGAGGGCCACCAATTCCCCTGGGCCCGTGACGGCTACCGCAATAGGTGATGCCGCGCCCCAAACGCTACGGCCGGCGGCATCCACGATCCGAATCTCGACGCTGATAAGCTCCGGACCAGCCGCCAGGTCGAAGGGATCGGCGGCGAGTTCCAGGCGCGCCGGCGCTCCCGCGGTTGCCAGCTCGAAATGCGCGCATTCGCCCGGCTTGTCCGCCCAATGCCCCACCGCCCGCACCACCCCGGATTCGTTGGGCACGGCCCAGCGCAGCACCGGCTCCAGCAGGCTGGGCGGGGACTTGGTCCCGAGCGACCGGCCGTTCAAGGATAGTTCCACCGAACTGCACCGCGTGTACACTTCCACCGGAATGGTCTTGCGCGAGTCTTCAGCCCAGTTCCAATGTTCCACCAGCCGGCCGCCTCCGCGACTACCCGCCGGGACCGCCTCGCGCGCCGCCGCGTAGACCATCGGATGGTCGGTCCACAACGCCTCCAGCAGATAGGATTCCGGCTTGCGGAATCCGCAATAGTCGAGCAGCCCGGCCGTGCTGCCGCGGTCGGGATAGCGCCCCGATTCGCCCAGGTAATCGACGCCGGTCCACAGGAATTGGCCTGCCACCCAGGCGTTCTGCGCCACCGTCTGCCACGCCGCCGGGGAATGCGAATTTTCGCTGCCTAAGATGATGCGCTCGGGATAGGTCTGGTGATCACGCGCGTAATTGTGCTCCAGGTAGTTGTACCCCACCACGTCCAGTAGCCCCGCCAACCCGGTGGCGTTGGAGGAGTCGATATCGGCCAGCGCCTGCGTCACCGGCCGCGTGCCATCCAGCAGCTTGATAGCGGAAATCAACCGCCGCGCAACCGGCGGCAATTGATCCGCCGAAGGTGCGTTGGGCCGCATGCCGCCGCGGCCGCGCGGATGGCTGAACGGGTCGTTCGGGTAATCGATCTCGTTTCCGATGCTCCACAGAATCACGCTCGGGTGATTGCGGTCGCGCAGCACCATATCCGAAATGTCGCGGACCGCCCACTCATCGAAGGCCTGGTTGTACCCGTCGTGGCTGGGCGTGCCGATATTCCGTCCCTGCACCCACTTGTTCTTGCCGGGCGTCCATTCATCGAAACCTTCGTCCATGATGAGCAGGCCCAGCCGGTCGCAGATGGCGTAGAACTCCGGCGCCATCGGGTTGTGCGAACAGCGGATGGCATTCACGCCAATCTGTTTCAGCAGCTTCAACCGCCGTTCGAGCGCCGCTTCGTTGAAGGCCGCTCCCAGGGCTCCCAGGTCGTGGTGGATGCACACGCCTTTGAGTTTTTCCGGCCGCCTATTCAGGTAGAAGCCGGTGTTGGCGTCAAAACGAATGTCGCGGATGCCGAACGGCGTTCGATATTCATCCGCGACCGCCCCATCCACATAGACGCGCGATACCGCCGTGTATAGCTCAGGCCGCTCCAGGTCCCACAGCTTCGGATTGGTCACGACTGCCTGCTGGACAATCGACCGGCTCTCCCCGGCCTCCAACGACGCGCCGGAGCCGGCGCCAGCCACTACATGACCGGAGGCGTCTTCGATGGCAGTGGCCAGGTACACGGCGTTCTCGTAGGCCGAATCATTCACCACCGCCGTTTCCACCGATACCAGCGCCTCCGCCGCGCCGGCCACCGGGGTTCGCACGTACGTCCCCCAGTGCGCCACATGCACCGGCGCCGTGATGGTCAGCCAGACATGCCGGTAGATGCCCGAGCCCGTATACCACCGCGAATCCGCGGACTGGCTGTGGTCCACGCGCACCGCCACCAGGTTCGACTGGTTGCCGGCCTTCAGGTATGGCGTGACATCGTACTCAAACGACGAGTACCCATACGGCCGATGTCCCAGGTGGTGGCCGTTGATCCAGACATCGCTGTCGCGGTAGACGCCGTCAAACTCCAGAGACACTCTCCGCCCCCCGCCGGCTTCCGGCACGGAAAAACTCTTCCGGTACCACCCGATGTCGCCGGGCAGGTATCCGTTGCCGCTGGGGTTGGACGCTCTATAGGGCTGCTCGATCGACCAGTCGTGGGGCAGGTTGAGTTTTCGCCAGCCGCTGTCATTGAAGCCGGCGCGTTCGCCGCCGGCGACGTCCCCCAGGTGAAATCGCCACGCGTCGTCGAAGTCCCGCCGCACGCGCCCGCCATCGGCCGCGCCAAGGCAGCTCAGAGCGGCCAGCAGCACGCCGTATCGGAGAATCATTCGCTCGCCCTTGGTGCGGAGCGCGGGCGGGACCGCCCGCCAAGCCCGTTGACGGGCGGCTTTTTTCACCGGCCGACTACTTGGACACTTCCGCCGGCAGATCCGCATGCGCGCTCCAGTCCTCCCACGATCCGTCGTAGAGCCGCGCGTCCAATCCCAAATACCGCGCCACGAAGTAGACCACCGTGGCTTGCTGCCCGACGTGACAGTACGAGACCACGCGGTCGCCCGGCTTGATCCCCACGCTCTCCATTTGCCTCCGCAGTTCGTCGGCCGGCTTCCACTTCCCGTCGGCATCCACCAGCGTGTTGTAGGGCAGATTGCTCGCGCCCGGTATGTGGCCGGCCCGCTGTCCCCGCGGTATCCGCGCCCCGCTATAGAATTCCGCCGCGCGCGCGTCCACCATGTCGACGCCGGCATGGTGCAGATTGTCGCGCACGTAATCCAGCGTCACAATCACGTCGTTTTGCGGGCAGACGTCGAGCTTGCCGCGCTTCACCTGGCGCACATCCTTGGTGATGGTGCGGCCCTCTTTCTGCCACAATGGAAACCCGCCGTCCAGAATGGACGTGCGCGCGCCGAAGCCCATCGCATCCAGGGTCAGGAAGGCGCGCGTGGTGGTGGAGAGTTGGTCCTTCGCCACATACAGGATGATGTGGGAATCGTTGTTCACCCCCAGCTTCTCGAAGACCTCTTTCAATTGCGCCATGGGCGGCAATTCCACGTTCGGCTCCTGTCCCTCCGGGGCCATCGTGCGGATGTCGGTGAAGTCGAGGTAGAGCGCGCCGGGAATGTGGCCTGCGTCGTAGTCCTGAGGTAGTCCCACGGAGAGAATCACCAGGCTCGGATCCTTCAGGTGCTGGGCCATCCACGTCGTGGAAACGATCATGCTGGCGCTGTCCCCATGTCCCCCGCACACCGGCGCGGCGCGCAGGAGCACGGCACAGACCATCAAACTTACCAGTTTGAGTCGCATTTGTGGTCACTATAGCTCATCCCAATAGCGGATGCCCGTGCCGGAACCACCGCGTCCGCGGGCAGCATTGCCCGCCCCACATTAATTCGTCAGCTCGCCTTTTTCCAAATGATGCATCTTGCTCGCGAACTGTGCCGCATGGGGGTCGTGCGTCACCATCACCACGGTCTTGCCGAATTCCTTGTTCAGACGCCCCAGAATGGTGAGCACTTCCAGCGCTGACGTGGCGTCCAGGTTGCCGGTTGGCTCATCGGCCAGTATCAGCGAGGGGTCGGTGACAATCGCGCGCGCCATGGCAACGCGCTGCTCCTGGCCGCCGGAAAGCTGACGGGGCAGGTGATGCAATCGGTCCCCGAGGCCCACCAGTTCGAGCGCCGTGGTGGCGTGCGCGATGCGCTCGGACTTCTTGAGATTTGTGAGCTTAAGCGGGAGCTCGACATTTTCCAGCGCGCTGAGCACCGGAATCAGGTTGAACTGCTGGAAGATGAAGCCGACGTTCTCATTGCGCCAGTGGGCGATCTGGCGGTCGTTGAGCTCGCGCAGAGCGTGGCCCAGCACGCGGATCTCGCCGCCCGTGGGCCGGTCCATGGCGGCGATGAGGTGCAGCAGCGTGGACTTGCCGGAACCGGATGGGCCCATCAGCGCCACGAACTCCCCTTGGGCAATTTCCAGGTTCACATCCTTGAGCGCCACCACGTGGAACTCGTCGCGGATGAACTCCTTGGTCAATTTAGTCGTTTGAATGATGGCTTCGCTCATAAGGTTCATGCCTTGATGCGTACCTTGTCGCCGTCCTTCAGCCCAGCCGGTGGCGTGACGATGAGGTCTTCCCCACCGGTCAGGCCCTCTTCGATGCGAATCCCCTGGCCGCTGGTCGAGCCGGTCTTCACGGCGCGGCGCACCGCCCTGCCGTCGAACAAGACGAAGACCGCGCCCTCCTTCACCGCCGACGCGGGGACGATCACCACCGGTCTGGCGCCTCCCGCATCGGCGCTGGCCTTCTTCTCGGCCAGAAACGCCACGCTGGCGTTCATCTCCGGCCGCAGATGGCTGTCGGGCTTCTGCACCTTCACTTTGATCTGCACGGTGGCCTTCTGCCGGTTGGCTTCGGGCGAAATCTCTTTAATGAAGCCGTCGTACTTCAGGTCGGGGAAGGCATCGGTGGTGACGGTGCCGTGCTGGCCGGAATGCAGCTTGGCGAAATCGTTCTGGCTGATGTCGAGCTCTACTTCCAGGTCGTTGAGGTCGGCGATGGAAACCACATAGCCCTTGGCGCCGCGGTCGCCCACGAAACTGGTGGTGACGAATTCGCCTTTCTCCACGGCGCGTTCCAGAATGGTGCCGGTGACCGGCGCGCGGATCACCGTGTTGGCCAGGTTGGTTTCGGCGTACGCCAGCGCGCCCTTGGCCTGCTGCACCTGCCCGCGCAGCGAATCGATTTCCTCCTGGCGCGGCCCCAGTTTCACCAGCTCGTAGGCCTTCTGGAGCGCGTTGACCTTGTGAACCGCCGAGTCGTAGCGCCCCAGGGCATCGTCCACGGTCTGCTGCGAACCCACGTGGTCGCGCAGCGTGTTGCGGGCGCGGTCCAGGTTCACGCGCGCATTTTCCAGGTCGGCCTTGGCGGAATCCAGGTTCGCCAAAGCCTGTGCGATCTCTTCGGGGCGGGAGCCGTGCATGGCTTCGTCCAGCTTGGATTGCAGGCTCGCCAGTTGCCCCTTGGCCTGCGTGACGTAGGCCTGGTACTCGTCGTCTTCCAGGCGCACCAGCACCTGGCCCTCGCTGACACGGTCGCCCTTGTCGACACCGATCCAGCTCACCTTGCCGACCACTTTGGCGGCCAGCTCGATCTTGTGGGCCGCCACAATGTAGCCGGTGGCGTTGAGGATCACGCCCTCCGGCGCGCTGGCCGCCGAAACCGCTGTGACGCGGCGCACTTCCACGATGGGCGAGGCGTTGAGCTTCGCCGAGAGCAGTTCCCACGCACCCAGCCCCACCAGCAGCAACACACCGATGATGATCCACGCCGTCGCCCATTTGGACGGCCCCCGGGAACGGCGGCTCGCACGGTCGATTTGCAGGTTCTTCAGCTCGGCGTCCATAGGTTTGATTCTTTGCTGGCCATTTCTAAAACACGGCTACTAACTTCTGACTTCTGGCTCCTGACTTCCAAATCCCGAAGGGATTTCAAGGGCGCATCCCTTGCCTCACCCTTCCCGCAGCGCGGTCAGAATCTCCTTTCGCGACGCGTTGCGCGCCGGGAACATTCCGCCGATGCTGCCCAGGATCACCGCGAAAACCACTCCCGTGAGCATGATCTTGGGCGTCACCTGAAAACCGAAAGCCATCTCCGCGAAATTGCCGTTGCCGATGGCCGTGGTTACGCCGTTGAGCGGCAGTGCCAGCAGGCACCCCAGCAGCCCCCCCAGCGCCGAAAGCAGCATCGCTTCCACCCAAAAGCTGAGCAGAATGCTGCCGCGCGAAAATCCCAGCACGCGCAGCGTGCCGATTTCCCTGGCACGCCGGGCCACCGCCGCGTACATCGTATTCATGGCGGCGAAGCTGCTGCCCACCGCCATGATCAGGGCTACCATAATCCCGGTATATTCCAGCGGCACCGCCTGGGCGGTCTGCGCCGCGAAGTACGCGTCTTCCGACTGCGCATGCACGGCCAGCCGCTGGTCGTCGTTGAGATCGTTGATGAGGGCCCGCGCCGTCACCGCGTCGGTGGCTTTCACCAGGCACGAACTGACGGTCTCAACGCGTTGCAGATCGGAGCTCACCTGATTGAGATCGCCCCACACTTCGCTATTCTGCGTTCCTCGACCGGCGTCCATAATGCCGACAATCTCCCACTCGCCGCGGCCGAATCTAACCTTCTGGCCGATCTGCCCTCCCGGAAATCGTTGCGCCACGCTTTTGCCCACCACCACTTCGCGCTGGCCCGGCTGGAACCAGCGGCCGCTCGCCAGGTGCACGTTGGGCCGCATTTCGATGCCGGCTGGCGGCAGGCCGCGCACCGTGAGGTTGGCGCCATCGGGGTTCGCGTAGCTCGGCAGGATCATAATGGTCACCACTTCCATGGAAGCCAGCGGCTGTCCGTCGCGCCCGGTGGCGATACCGGCCTTGAACTTCAGGTCCTGAAACTGCGACCGCGTGAACAGGCTCACCAGCTCCGATTCCGCCCCCTTTCGCAGCACCAGCACGTCCAGCGGATCGCTGGAAACCGAAAGCGTGGTGCCGAGGCCCTGCACCAGGGCGAGAATCGCCAGCAGCACGGCCACCGTCAAGCCGATGCCCAGCGCGGTCATGATGGTGGTGGTCTTCCGGACCACCAGGTTGCGCAGGTTGTATGCGATGGGGATAGCCATGGCGATTAATCCGTGCTGCGCAGCGCTTCCACGATGGTTGTGCGCGATGCGCTCATGGCCGGCACCAGCGAGCTCATCACGCCGATCAGCCCGGCCGCCACCACGCAAATCAGCGCCACCTCCGGATCGAATGCCTTCAACGCCGGCATGAATCCGCCGAAGGGGCTCTTGGCCACCGCGCGCATCAGCGCGGTCGAGATCAGATAACCGATCGCGCCGCCCGCCACCGAAATCGCGCAAGCCTCGCCCAGAATCATGCCCAGGATGCTGGCGGGGGTGAAGCCCAGCGTCTTGAGAATGCCGACTTCGCGGATGCGCTCGCGCACCGACATCGCCATGGTATTGGCCGATACCAGCAGGATCGTGAACATCACTGCCCCCGAGATGGCCAGCAGGAACATCTTGACGTCGCCCAGCATCGCCAGGAAGCCCACGATGAACGCCTGCTCCGATTCCGTCTTGGTCTGCGCCGTGGAGTTGTGAAAATGATCGTCGATGGCGGCCGCCACGCGCGCCGAGTTGGCGGGGTTGTCGATCAGAATGTCGTACATGATCACGTTGCCGCGCCGCCGCTCCGGCATCGTCTGTTCCAGGTACTCCTTGTCGAAGTACATTTCGTCGCTCGCGCGCGGGCTGTCGAAGATGCCGCGAACCGTGAACTCGTAGTCGCCGGGAAAGATATCGCCGGTCATGTTGATGCGGTCGCCCACCTTGAATTGGAACGCGTTGGCCAGGTCGCGGCCGATCACGCAGCCGGCGCGGTCGTGCTCGAAGGCTTTCTTTTCATCCTCCGGAATCTGGAACTCGGCGAAGATGGTGAACAGTTTGCCGGGTTCCACGGCATAGCGCGGGAACTGGTTCTTGGGATCGCGCGCATCTTTATAGACGCCGCCGAACCATTGCGAGACCATCACCTCGCGCACGCCCGGCACGTGTTGAATCTCCGCTTCGTAGGAAAGCGGCATCGACACGGTGTAAGAGATGCGGTTGCGGGCCACCAGGCGCAGCGCCTGTTGCGGCGTGGGGTCGCTGAGGTAGAATGCGTGGAACGTGGCCACCATGACGCCCAGCAAACACATGGAAATGCCGATGCTGGCGATGGTGAGAATGGTCCTTCGCCGGTTCCGCCAGGAATTCTTGAGAATCAAAGGCAAGTAGCGCATGGGTCAGGTCGTATGATGCCGAGATCGTATTATAACGTTCTAACTTTAGCAGCCTCGCCGCCCGAAGCGTCGGGGGTGCCGACGAAACGGCGAATAGCGGGATGAGCCGCCGGATTTTCGCGACGGGTGTATGGCTCCATATCCCGGGCGTACGAGCCGGGCGGCAAGCGCGGTTCGGAATTATCGGCCAACGCACGCGAGTTACCGGCGAATGGAGGCGGACAAGGCCGGGCACGGGCCCGGCTTGCATTCCGCCTTCGATGGGCGTAGTCTGACCCGATAGGCACTCGGGAGGTGGATGATGTTCGCGCTGAAGCCCCTATCGAAGGACGCGGTTCCGGCGGCGATCGCCAGGGCGGAGCGCTATCGCCTGCTGAACGAGCCGTGGCAGGCGGAGAGCATCTGCCGCGACGTGCTGGCCGTGGAACCCGGTCACCAGGCCGCCATGATCCTGCTGATTCTGGCGCTGACCGACCAGTTCGACTGCGGCATCAACGCCAAGGACGCGATGGAAGTGGTGGCGGGACTGAAAGGGGACTACGAGCGCGCGTACTATTCCGGCATCGTGGACGAGCGGCGCGCCATAGCGCTGCTGCGGCAGTCCGATTACCGCTCGGGCCACGTGGTTCATTCGCTATTCCGCCACGCCATGGAGTGGTACGAGAAAGCCGAGTCGTTGCGCCCGCCCGGGAATGACGACTCGCTGCTGCGCTGGAACACATGCGTGCGCGTATTGCGGAAAAACCCGCACCTGGGCCCGCTCCCGGAGCGCGAACACGTGGTGCAGTCGGAATAGGACGCGGCTAGGAGCACCAGTTCTTGCGGTGTTGAAGTGATAATCCCTTTGAGGCTGGGCGTTTGGAGGCGCCGCTTACGCGGTGCGCGTCAGCGGAGCATCCATGGCCCTCAGAACAGACCCCATTAGTTTCGAGCGGCGGAAGGGCTTCTTCAGAAAGCCGCGGAAGCGGCCCGACGGCCCGGTCTGCGGAATGGTATTGGACTCGTCCTGGCTGGACGTGAATAAAACCCGGACGTTAGGGTTGGATCGGTATAACTCCTGGATCAGTTCGGGGTCGCCCGCTCCCATCGCCATATCGATGATCGCCAGTTGGACTGGCTCTTTTCTGGCGCGGCAAAAATTCAGCGCGGCGGACTGGCCCAGTGCGGTGAAGACTGTGAAGCCGCACTTCTCCAGTGTGGTTGAGACTTGCTGCAGAACCCGTTCTTCGCCGTCGGCCACTAAGACGCCGGCGCTTTCCTGCTCTGGCATACTCATACGATTCCATTATATGTCTCGCAGCGTCAGTCTTGCGACAACCGCGACCATCACGAATTTCACACCACGGCGGTTGCGTAAGTATTCTCCCGCCCGGGAGGAAATTCACCCGGCGAGCCGCTGCGCGATAAAATTCCTTCGAGCACCGCAGGAATCTCGTATACCGCGCGATTCCGCATACCTGCAATGCGAAGCCGGAGTAATCACGGTGTTGAAAACGGGCGGCAAAGTTTCTCGAATATTCCGCGACACCATACACCTCCCGTGCTTTCCAATTTCGATGTTACGCGCATACCGTTACTCTCCGATGAAAATCTCGGTATTTCGTAACTGAGTTTAAGGCAAGTTACGAGAAGTCTTGCTGGATCTTAAGTGCCGTAGTAAACTTGCGTCGATGAATAATTTTACGTCGGTGTGGTTGCCGGGAAGCAAGCAGGATGTCCGCATTCTCAAGTTGACAGGACCATTCACGCTCGCGGCTGTCTTTGATTTTCAGGCGGAGATTCGCAAAGATCCGCCACCCGTACTTATCCTTGACCTCGCGGATGTGCCCTACATGGATTCCGCCGCGCTAGGGCCAATACTGGGACTGCATGTTTCCTGCCAGAGAGAAGGCCGGCGCTACGCCATGGCGGATGTGTCGGACCGGCTCAGGACGCTTTTCAAGGTCTCCGGTGTGGACGGGCTCTTAGTTATGTACCCCACCGCGGCGCAGGCCGAGGCCGAGCTGGTTGGGTAGCGCGCCTGGAGCGCGCCGGTCCGGCGTGATAATATTGGGGGCAACGTTGCGATGAGGGATTCGATCTCGCGTAAAGCCCTCGTGATCGGCGGGGCTGCGGTGGCGCCTCTGCTGCTGATCGTCTTCGTCTGGGTTCCCGGCCTGCCCGTCCGCATTCTCTCGGCCGTCGTGGCGCTGGCCGGCCTTTTGGCCGTGTGGCTGGTTGCGCGCTCTGTGGCCCGCCGCGTCAATGGGCTTACTGTCTTCGTGGATGGCATGCTTGATCAGGCCGCACCACGCCCAACGCTGCTAACCGGCGATGACGAGCTAGGATCGCTCGCCCGCTCGCTGTCGCGTATGGCGCCGCGCATCGAAGAACTGGTCAGCCGCCTCAGCGTGGAGTTGACGCGCCGCGAGGCGGTCCTCGCCAGCATGACCGAAGCCGTGCTGGCCGTCGACGCACAGTTGAACATTACGTTCTGTAACCACTCCTTCCAGCAGGCCGTCGGTGACCACAACACCGCCGAAGGGGTCCCCTTGATCCGTATTGTCCGCGACCCCGAGCTTTTTCGCGTCCTAAAGCAGGTGGTGGATTCCGGCGAGACCGTCCGCCAGCGGCTGCGATTGTCGGCCACCGTAGCCCGCACATTTGAGGTCCGCGCCGCCCCTCTGGCTCACAGCACTTCGCGCGGCGCCATCGCGATCCTGTACGATGTAACGCCGCAGGAGCGGCTGGAACGCGTCAAGCGCGATTTTATCGCCAACGTTTCTCACGAGTTCCGCACGCCCCTCGCCACCATTCGCGGCTACGCCGAGACCTTGCTCGATGGCGGTCTCGAGGACCATCAGAACCGTCGCAAGTTTGTCGAAATCATCCAGGCCAATGGCGTGCGGCTCAACAACATCGCGTCCGATTTGCTGACCTTGTCGGAACTCGAAGCGGGCCGGCCGGATCCTGAGCCCGGACCCATCCCGGTGAGCGACGCCGTGCTCGGCGCCGTTCACGCCATTGAGCCGGCGGCGCGCCTGCGCGGCCTCAATCTGAGCGTCGGGCCTATCCCCAATATCTTCATCCTCGGCTATGGAATTCGCTTCGAGCAGGCCCTGCTCAACCTTCTGGACAACGCCGTCAAATTCAATCGCGAAAACGGCGAGGTGCGCGTGGAGGTTCGCCCGGTGTCCGAAGGCCGCATCGAAATCTCCGTCTCCGATACCGGCGTGGGCATTCCGCCCGAGGATCTGTCGCGCGTCTTCGAGCGTTTCTACCGCGTGGATAAGGCTCGCTCCCGCCAGGTGGGCGGCACCGGCCTGGGCCTTTCCATCGTGAAGCATGCCGTCGAGCAAATGAACGGCGCCATCGCCGTCGAGAGCCGCTTGGGAGCTGGTACCCACTTTACGATTACCCTACCGCAATGCAATCCCGGTAATTGAAAATTAATCCCCCAGTCATCGCATAGTAATAACGCTTCGATAACCTCAGCCTTGGCTCTTCAATTCAAGCCTGTCGGCGCGCGTGTCTATCGTCGCGCCCCGGCCTTGCAATCTATGTCTAATTCTCAGGAAGGAACAATGACGAAATCACGCACAGCAGCATTCGCATTATCCCTGATGGCAGTTGCGTGCCTCGGCACCAGCTTCGCGGCCGACCCGGCCGACAAGCCCAAGACCGCTGCCGACACTGCCGCGGAACTGGCCGCTTTGAAGGCCCAGCTCGCGGCGCAGCAGAAACAGATCGACCAGTTGCAAGCCGCCTTGCAAGCCGAAATGAAGCTGCTCGATCAGGTGACGGCCAACACGGCTCCGCCCGCTGCCCCGGCCGCGGCGCCGTCGCGCTCCGCCGGTTTGGGCGAAATTGCTTCCACCACCCCGATACTTCCTCCCGCTCCGGCCGCCGTCGCGCCGCCGCGGATTTTCACCCCCCCCGATCAGCAGGCCGGGCAACAGCAGCAACCCGCGCCCCTGCAGCTCCAACTCGGCAACATCACCATCATGCCGGTTGGCTTCCTCGACGCCACGGGCGTGTGGCGCAGCAAGGCCGCCGGTTCGGGCATCGGCAGCAACTTCGGCAGCATCCCCTTTGACAACGCCGTCCCCGGCGGCCATCTGAACGAGTTTCGCTTCAGCCCGCAGAACTCGCGCGTCGGCTTCCGCATCGATGGCAACTGGAAGGGCGCTCGTTTCATCAACTACCTGGAAACCGATTTCCTGGGCACCAGCGGCGCCAACAACATCGGCATCACCAACGGCGCCTTCGTGCCTCGCCTGCGCCTGTTCTGGCTGAGCGTGCGCAAGGGTGCGTGGGAAGTCCTCGGCGGCCAGAGTTGGAGTATGTTCACCCCGAACCGCAAAGGCATCTCGGCCTTGCCGGGCGACATCTTCTACAGCCAGGTCTTCGACGTGAATTACTTGATCGGTCTGCCCTGGACCCGCCAGCCGGGATTCCGCGTCCTGGTGCACGGCGCCGGCGACAAGGTGACCTTCGGCTTGTCCGCGGAAAACCCCAACCAGTACATGGGAGGTTACGGCGGCGGCGGCTCCATTGTTCTGCCTTCCGCGCTCACGGGTCTATTGGGCACCCAGATCGACAACGGCTCCACCAGCCCTCTGAGCACCCCCAATCCGGCCCCGGATATCATTGCAAAACTGGCCTTCGACCCGGTTTCCAGAATCCATGTCGAAGTTGGCGGAATCGAGCGGACTTTCAAGGTCTTTAACACCACCACCGGTCAACCGACCTCGGGTCAGACATTCACCAAGACCGGCGCTGGCGGCGAAGTCAACGCGAATATCGAGGTGGCGAAAGGATTTCGCCTGATCGCCAACAATCAGTTTGGCGATGGCATCGGCCGCTACTTCTTCGGCAATGCCCCCGATTTTATCGTGCGCTCCGATGGCAGCATCAGCCCGATTCACACCTTCACCACAACCGATGGTTTCGAGTACACCATCAAGAACACGCTGCTGTATTTTTATTTCGGCGGCATCTACATCGGCAAGAACGCAGCGCTCGACGCCAACGGCACCAGCTTGATCGGTTGGGGCTACACCGGCTCCGCCAACAGCCAGAACCGCTCCGTCAATGAGTACACGTTCGGCTTCAACCAGACCTTGTGGAAGAGCCCCGCGTACGGCGCGGTCAACATCATGGGCCAGTATGAGTACGCCACTCGCACTCCGTGGTATGTCGCTGCGGGCGCCCTTGACCATGCCAGCGATCATACCGTCTATTTCGACCTTCGGTATACGCTTCCCGGCGGCGTGCCGAGCATGAAGTAACCCACGGTTCCGCCGAACAATTCACGGAATCGTAACATTATTTAACCGAACTGTAACTTACGGGTGAGAAAATTATGGGGAATACAAATATGAAGAGAATAGCTCTGGCCTTGGCTGGCCTGCTGATGGGGGGCGCCACCGTCGCGATGGCGCAGCAGAAGATCAATGGTGCGGGCGCTACTTTCCCCGCAGCTATATACCAAAAGTGGTTCGAGGAATTCCACAAGTTACATCCCGACATCGAGATCAACTACCAATCGATCGGCTCCGGCGGCGGGATTGCCCAACTCACGGGCGGTACGGTGGATTTCGGGGCGTCGGATATGCCAATGACCGACGACCAGCTTTCGAAGTTGAAGGTGCGGGCCTTCCACTTCCCGACCGTACTGGGAGCGGTGGTTCCGACCTACAACATCCCGGGCATTGCGGCGGATCTCAAGTTTTCCCCGGAGACCCTTGCAGGCATTTTCCTTGGCACGATCACGAAATGGAATGATCCGCGCCTGGTAAAGGACAACCCTGGCATCGCGCTTCCGAAAGATGACATCGTGGTGGTGCATCGTTCGGATGGCAGCGGAACCAGCTTCGTCTGGACGGATTACCTGTCCAAAGTCAGTCCCGAATGGAAGAGCAAAGTAGGGGCGAATACCTCGGTGAGTTGGCCGGTGGGGCTGGGTGGGAGAGGAAATGAGGGGGTCGCCGGTCTGGTGAAGCAGACGCCCGACTCGATTGGCTACGTAGAGCTGTTCTGGGCAGCCCAGAACAAGGTGACAACTGGTCTGGTGAAGAACTCCTCAGGCGCCTTCGTGAAGGCCGACGTTGATTCCGTGACCGAAGCCGCGGCCGGCGCTGCCAAAGAGATCCCGGCCGACTTCCGCATCTCGATTACCAACGCTTCGGGTAAGAAAGCCTTCCCCATCTCCAGCTTCACCTACCTGTTGATTCCAAGCCAGATTCCGGATGCAGCCAAGAGCAAGGACATCGTGGCATTTCTTCAGTGGATGTTGGCCGACGGCCAGAAGTACGCCCCCGGTCTCTACTACGCACCCCTGCCGAAGGAAGTGGTCGCCAAGGAGATTAAGCAGATCGCGCAGATCAACGCGCCGGCTGCAGGCCAGCCCAAGAAGAAGTAAGGCCCTACAACAGCAAGCATGACTACGCCGTTGGCTGTAGATAATCCGGCGATTCGGCGACAAACCCAGGCGGGCGACATTGTCGCCCGCTGGGTCGTTACTTTGTTTGCCGCCAGCATCCTGTTGGTGACCGTGCTATTGGTCTACCAGCTTTGGACCACTTCTGCGGCGTCCCGCCACAAGAGCGGATTCGGATTCCTTTTTTCCTCGCAATGGAACCCGGTGACTGAAGAATTCGGGGCGCTGCCCTTCATCTATGGCACCGTGGTCACCTCGCTTCTGGCGCTTCTCATATCGGTTCCGCTGGGGTTGGGCGCCGCGGTTTTTCTCGCGGAACTGGCGCCGGCTCGCCTGTCGAGTTCGCTCACGTTTCTGATAGAGCTCTTGGCGGCGATTCCCAGTGTCATTTATGGGTTGCTGGCGCTCTTTACAGTGGTTCCGCTCATGCGGCTGTACGTCGAGCCGTTTCTGAAATCGACACTCGGCTTTTTGCCTTTGTTCAAAGGCCCGGCGTACGGCGTCGGCTTTCTGACCGCAGGCATCGTTCTATCCTTCATGACCTTACCGTTTATTGTCTCGGTATCGCGCGAATCCCTCTTGGCCGTGCCGCGGGAACAACGGGAAGCCGCGCTGGCGTTAGGGGCCACCCGCTGGGAAACCACGTGGAAGGTGGTCATCCCCTACGCGAAGCTTGGTATATTCGGCTCCATTTTCCTCAGCCTCGCGCGGGCGTTGGGAGAGACCATGGCGGTCACCATGGTCATCGGGAACGATCCGAAAATCAGCGCCTCGCTTCTCGCCTCGGGCTATTCGATCGCCGCCGTGATCGCCAACGAGTTCACCGAAGCCACCGGAACCATTTACCCGGCTGCCCTGGTTGAGCTTGGACTGGTTCTGTTCTGCCTGACCATCATCATCAACGGGGCGGCGCGCCTCATGATCATGGCGACTACCGGAAAGGGCTCCAAACGGGCATGAGCAAGCGGTTGATGTGGCGCAAAGGCGTCAACGCGGTGATGCTGACGATTACCGGAATTTTCACCGTCATCACCGTCGCTACTCTTTTCCTGATATTGGGGTATCTGGTCTACTACGGGAGCCGCTCGCTGAACTGGAATTTCTTTACCAAGCTGCCGCTTGCCGCGGGGGAAGAGGGCGGCGGAATGGCCAACGCGATGCTCGGCAGCCTGGAAATCGTCGGCCTGGCCGGCTTGATTGGACTTCCCGTGGGATTTCTGGCCGGCGTCTACCTGTCGGAGTTCCCGGACAAGTTGCTCGGCTCGCTGGTCCGATACGTAGCCGACTTGCTGAATGGAATCCCTTCCATTGTGGTGGGGCTTCTTGCCTGGAGCCTCGTGGTGGTCCCGATGAAGCGGTTTTCGGCCGTGGCCGGCTCCATTGCGTTGAGCGTCATGTTGATTCCGGTTGTAGCCCGACAGACGGAACAGTTTCTGCGCGAGGTTCCCCTCGCGCTCCGCGAAGGAGCGCTGGCACTGGGCGCTAGCAAATGGAAGATGATCGCCACTGTCGCGGTCCCGGCCGGCAGCAAGGGAATCCTGACGGGAATGATCCTCGGAATGGCCCGCATTTCGGGCGAGTCCGCGCCTCTGCTGTTTACCGCTTTCAACAATCAGTTCTGGAACGGGGGCATCGCCCAG
>Ga0181530_10001894_pt1 | contig 25702 bp, 42 predicted proteins | sample PEATcosm2014_Bin_42_FD_119769 | JGI IMG/M metagenome (GOLD analysis project Ga0181530, IMG submission 119769) | Peatland microbial communities from MTU Mesocosm Facility, Houghton, MI, USA - PEATcosm2014_Bin10_60_metaG | ecosystem: Environmental > Terrestrial > Soil > Wetlands > Peat | place... | reverse complement strand
AGTTCCCGAGACCTGATCATATCTTAGATCCTGTCGTTGGAGACGCGGCAGAACATATCAAGATTTTGTTCTCAGAGCAGTACAATAAAGCTGTGGAGAAGTTCAATCAACCGGAGGTTGCCAGTGGCAAGAAATAGGATCATCCGTACAACGAAATACAAGCTGTCAGAGATCAAGGAGTCACATCCTGAGATCTTCCAGGAAGCAACAGAACTCTTCGTCGAGTATGAGCGCTATAAGACTACGCTCGTGGAAGAGTATCGCAAGCTTCAGGAGGCTGTGGCAGATTTTGATATCTCCAGAGCCATGACTACAAAGTCAGTCGGCCGCTTCTACCGTAAGGTTGGTGAGGCCATCGGCTTGGTGAAGGTGGAACCACAATGGTGGGCCTATCGAGATAAGGAAGGCAATATCATTCTCGAGTCGGCGTTCACTGAACGTGACTACCGGAATGCTACGCGCGCGCAGAAGGCTGGTTTAAGTCGCGAGGTTGCCTCAGAAGATGGCGCCGAGCTCTTCGAACAAGATGAAGAGGAAGGGAAGCACGAAGACGAAAGTATAGGCTTCTCCGCCCCGTAAGGAGACAACATGGCCGGCGTAAAACCAGAGCTGTTAGGTATCAGCAACGGAAGGGAGTACTATCTCTGCCCGGCCGATAAGAAACATCCACAGCCATGGATAGCCTGGCGAGTCCCTGATATCCGAGAGGGTATCAGGGCCCGCCCGGGCTGGAAGATCCTAGGCGCGGACTACAGTCAGATTGAAGTCCGTATCATGGCCTGGGAGTCTCAAGATGAGTGGCTGTTGGAGGCTTTGAACTCGGGCAAGGACATTCATTGTTATATGGCATCGGACGTCCATGGGATACCGTACGACGACTTCTTTTATGCATACAAACATGAAGACCATCCCCTATACAATCAATATTATGGCTGGCGGTCGGAGATTAAGACCACAACATTCGGTGTGCCGTATGGCGCAGGCCCAGGTCAGGTGGCTAAACAGATTAATAGCGGCCGAAAACCAGGGTCGAACGAACCTCCCTACACCGAAGAGCAAGCCGAGAAGCTGATCGACGACTACTTCAAGAAGGCGAAGGGTCTGAAGATCTGGCTGGACAAACAAGGCAAGCACGGTCTTAAGTATGGCTGGTCCAAGTCTTTAGGCGGCCATTACAGGTTCTACCAAATACCATATAAAGATCCTGACGGCGGCAAGGAAGAGAAGGACCGTTACAATGAGATTATCAGTCAGATCAAAAGATACACAGGTAACCACCCCATTCAAGCGGCATGTGCTGACGCCCTTAAGATGGCTGTCAGCAAGATCTATCTCGATCTCCGCGGGGGTCAATCCTCTGGCCCTCTCATCCACGAGGCCCATTTCCTCCTTTTCGTTCATGACGAACTTGTCCTCACTTGTCCGGACAGCGAAGTCGATGCGGTCAACAAGATCATGGTGGACGGGATGCAGTGGGCATACAATCAGTTGATTCCGTCTGAGGGACAGACGAATCATGATCATATCATTCACAAGACGGACGTGACCGTGGCGGATTATTGGAAGAAAGGTTAGCCATTCATCCAGTTCAACTGAACTGTAAGATAGGTAAAGCCTATACTAATCAGGACTGGAGGTAGTTATGGCAAACTTAATCGATTTGAAAGGCAAGGTCATCGGGCATCTGACGGTCATCCGTCGCTTGAAGAACAATAGGTTCGGCGGAGCTGTATGGAGATGTCAATGTACATGTAAGCGTTTCTGTAATGTATCCCAGGCACATTTGGGTAAGAATACATTCAGTTGCGGTTGTTTACGAAAGGCTGTTTCCAGTAACAAGAGAAAGAAAGAAGGGTCATCTTTCCGAGCACTTCTGAATGCTTACAGACAAGCAGCCCGAAAAAGAGGGCAGACTTGGGAACTTTCTGATGAGCAGTTTAAGGAGATAACTTCTCAACGTTGTTATTACTGCGGCGCAGAACCCGCTCTTGTTTGGACTACACCCAGTGATTCCTATAAGCATAATGGAGTTGACAGGAAAGATTCCAGCATTGGATACACGCCAGACAACTGCGTGCCTTGTTGCAAGCAGTGTAACTATGCCAAGAGAGATTTGTCTGTCGAGGAGTTCGTTGAACATGCTATTAGAATCAGCGACTATTGGAAGAAGGGATAATGCCAGGCAAACTGAGAGCTGGTAAGGCTTTACTCGCACAACGCCTGGTCGATCAGTTAGGCTACTCACAACGTAAGGCAGCCAAGCTGGTCGATCAGGTCGTAGAGGTATGGAAGAAGGCCATCAAGGAAGGCCGAGATGTAGATGTCGAAGGACTGGGTACCTTGACGATCGTTAAGAGGAAGAAAGGCCATCGCTTTATCAATGGGCTGGCCGGTCCTGCCAAGACGATCGTGGAAGCATACAAGTTTAACACAGTCCGGCTGAAGACCGATGTGAAGTTTGAGGAGGTTGAGAATGCCCGGGATGAGCAAGAACCCGTTCGGGGGCCAGAAGAGCCTCAACAATCTTGACGACGATTTCATGGCATCGTTGTTCAAGGGAGAGTTAAATGTGGAACAAACTATCGCACTCAGAATCATCAAGATGTCCGTCAGGGACTACTTATATTTTGGACTGGGGCGCAACGGGGTTACGCCCGAAAAGTTCCTCGAAGCTTACTATTACTTGTACCGGGCCCGGGGGAACGATTCCTGGACTTGGGGCGACCTGCGTACTACCCAGCGGTATCGGGGTGTGGATGGTAAACTCGTCTCTACTACGCGCTCGCTATCACCTAAGGAAGTCTCATGGCGCTGCTTCGACACGCATTATAGTCTATGTGCCTTGCCTGACGCATTGCCCATGAAGAAGTTCTTGGATCAAATCAAGGCGAAGAGAGAAGCAATCTTACAAGCCAATGAGAAACAGGTACTTGCGTATATGGACAAATACCGTGCACAGGAATGGAAACGGCTTAATCGGCGGAAGGGTAAGCATGTTTTCCCTCGGGTCAGTCCTATTCCACTCCTTGTTGCTCCGGACGACGTCAAGGCGTTTGCGCAGCTCTATCTCTTCGGCCGAGCTCCTAAAAAGGAAGTGGTGGGCAAAATGCTTACGCGCGGAAAGCGAACGTACAAGTCTTTCCTGTTCACGGAGTTAGAATGAACTATGTGAAATGGGGTTGGGTCGTTGGTGGAATCATCATCGCTTCCATCATCGATCTCGTCTACATGTTCTGGTCTCGTTCAAGCCCGGGACATAACTTCCATAGGGCCGGCTGGCAAGCTGGAACCCTAGGGAAGGGTCGGTATGATATCATGAAACTAGGGAAGGTTCTGCACCGATGAAGAAAATCGAGTACGTAAATGCACTTGATTTCGATCTCGATGAGGTAGAAGTGGAACAGAATGATCAACAGTCCGCACCCGTACAGCCTTATGTTCCGCCCGCTCCGGTGGTTAAGAAAGCGAAGGCTCATAAGGCAGTTCTGCCCCTCGGAGTATCTGACACTCCATCCGTTACTCTTCACAAGGGTGGCGGTAAGATCGTCATTACACCGAACGATGTCCATGCCGCAGTTGCCCTTATCGAAATCAGAGAACGAATCGCCCAGCTTGCTAACCCGGTTCTTACGGCTACTCGGGAGAAGCTAGAGATTCAGTTGCTGCCGGATGTTCAGCCCATGGACTTTGCTCGGGCCACCAGGGCCTGGAGCTTGGTCAACGTGAAGCTGGACGAACATCCGATGGTAAGATTGCTCGCGCGCTATCACCTGGGCGTGACAATCTCTCCATCATTGGGTAACTGGGTCAAGAAAGAAGAGAAGCGCCTGGCTAAGGAGCTGACTCCTTTCCTGCTGCCCGACTTCAAGGATGAGCGGATGCTGTTCGAGAAGGTCGAGGCTGGTATGATTCTTGAATGTACCAAGAACTTTGACTTTGATAACCAAAGGATCTTTACCAAGGGCCAGCGGTATCAGGTGGTTGACACAGCGCGCGGCGGACAAGGCGGAGGAAACGCCGAGGACGCCAAGGAACATCAAGACGGCATGGTGAAGATCAGCAAGGTGGCTATTGCACCCGGCTGCAAGATCATCATGGCAGATGACACAGTCTTTCCATGGACAGTGTTCAACGGCGATCTGGAGAACAACTTTCACTATGAAGAGAAAGTCATCTACGAACCTTCTAAGTGTGTACCCGTCAGGTATCCCGAGCTCTTGGCTATGTACCAAAAGCGACTGGATGCAATGGGTCTTGAGCTGTACGACCACGTCAAAGTCGATGCTGTACAGGAAGCTCTTAAGCGTGGCACCCTCAATGGTAAGCTCATGCGCATGGGGAAGACGTCGGAGTCTATCGTCTGTGCCATGTTTTGGGGCAGTAAGCGTGTGGCTATTGTTGCGCCACGAAATGCACGCCTATTCACGGTTAAGGAGTTCGAGCGGCTTGGGCTTAAGAACTATGTCGTGGTTGACAGCATGGAGGATCTTAAGAAGCCGGGAACATTCTACCTCCTGACCTACAGCTGGATGAAGAAGACATTCGATCCTCATCGTGTCTTCCGGCGTAAGGGACAAAGCTATCTGCATCGGACATACACGGAGAATAGGAAGGAGATCACTGTCGAACACAAGTGTCCCTTCTGTAAGCGATCGTTGGAGCGCTTGGACGTCAAGAAGAACAAGAGCGCAGAAGGTTTCCTGTTGGAGAAGACCATCTCCTGGACTAAGGAGCGTGGTTACATCTGCCGGAACCAACTGTGCGATTGCAAGGTAAAGTTTACTTCTCGCATGGGCGCCCCGATCAATGGCGCAGCGTGGGGATATACGATTGACTCTACGACTCGTAAGATCAAGAGGGCTAAGCCGATAAAGCTCGGCGGCCAGGTACAGAACATCAAGTCCTTTACTGGCGCCAAGGTTGACCAAGTCGTACAGAAGAAAGGCAAGGTCAAGAACGACGAAGGGAAGATGGTTGACGGGATCATTGAAGAGACCGTGACCTTCCCGGATAGCTACATCGGTTGGATTGACTGGGGCCTAAAGTTCCATCAGGATTGCAAAGACAAGAACGTTAAGGGCAGGTACTGCCACGAATGCCACCAAGCAGACGCGGTTTGGATCCCGGCGCCTTACAAGCAAAGAATTCTGACGGACCGCAGTAAGAAGGTCCATCTCAAGGACTACTTCACGGGAGCCATCATCGATGAGATACATACAATCAAATCATTGGACTCTGACACGGGGAAAGCAATCCGTTCTATACGGGCCAAGCGCCGCATGGGCCTTACTGGGACCCTTATGCCCAATACTCCTGCGGACGCGTTTTGGCCGCTTCATTGGGTGTTTAAGGGAGGATCAGCGGCATTCCCGTATCATCAGAAAGATGGAGCTACAGAGTTCTACGATCGCTTCTGTGAGTACATCAACATCAAGCGAGGCCACGGGCTAAAAGACAGCCGTAAGATGCTGCCTTATTTGAAGAACCCAGTTGCCTTCTGGGAGCTGATGTCTTCAAAGATGGTCCGAAGGAACTACGAAGATGAACTCGTTAAAGCCTCTCTCGCAAAGGCCAATCGATACTACCCGAACGTTGAGTTTCATCGCGTGGAATCGACTATGGATCCAAAGCAAGCGCAGCTCATGGTGGCAGCAATCAACCACTTTGAGTCGAACTTTAATCAGTACGCTGCTCAAGTTGCGCAGCAAGGGCATTTGCTGAACCAAGCCATGGTGGTTAGCCAGATGGTGTATCTACGCATCGGCGCCACATGTCCGGAGTACTTCAATGCCAAACTTAAGAAGGTCGGTAAGCCTGCTATCTACGATGGCCCACTCGGTGGCGGGAAGATGTCTGATATTCAGAACATCTGTGCTACTAAGGTGGCATCAAACGAGAAGGTGGTCGTTCTTACGGACTTCGTAGAGATGAGAAAATCGCTGGCGAAGATGTTGTCGGAGCACAATCCGATCGTCTTCGACGGCACATGGGATGATGATGAAAGAAACGAAAACTTCGAGGCTTTCCTTGAAGATCCTACTAGGAAAATATTTATTGCTGGAACAAGACAGATCCGCGAAGGGACCAATCTCTCGGCTGCGAACACGGTCATTTGCTGCGATCTTTTGTGGGAGCCGGGGCTACAGCAACAGGCATGGTCTCGCGCATTCACTCCTACCTCAGAGAACCGTACGTGTAATGTGTACGTCTTGATGGCTAAGAATAGCATTGACGAACATGTCTACAACACTTTTTATGCTAAAGTGGCGGCTGCTGAACAAGCACTTGATCGTAAGGTCATTAACCGTCGCGCTCACCAGGTCGATTTGCGTTGGTTCGTTGACCGGGTGCTTAGCGATCGCGAAGGGCTACTCTCTTATCTTAAGGAAGAGGGAGAGAAAGGCATCTTCGTAAACGAGAAAACGTTTCAAATGATTGAGGACAGAGATGTCTAACTACGTTTGGATTGTTGAACATAGAGAGTGGAGGAATCATTGGATGGATTGTACTACCATCCATATTGCTTCCACTCTCCAGATAGCTGAGCACTTATTGAGGTTCAGCTATGGGTTGGATGACATAGGACCTTGCTGGTATGCTATTTATCCAGAGGTTGTTGATCATCCTGGCATTGGAGACCCTCCTTATCCAGCAGAGGTATGCGCGGATGAAGGACATTTTGTGCTCAACTTTTATGATGAGCACTACAATCAGATTGAAATGCAACCGGAGGATCCACTGTCTTATGTCCGAACAAGCGATATCGAAGGAGCAGTTTCTGGAACAGCTGGCGGAGAAGGCAGCCCAGAAAGTATTGGACGGGCTGGACGACACGTCCCGGAGACTGCTGCTGCCGGCGTGGACACGAATCATCAGGGAGGAAATGAAGCCAATCCTCCAGCTGATAAAGTAAGTCCTTTCATGAGATGGTTTGAGCCCATCTGGAGAGAGTTCCGTGGGTAATCATGAAGGGTATGTAGTACTTATCAAGAAGCCTAATGACCCACAGTTGTATGGGCCAGTAGAGTGTTCATTCAGTCTGGACGTGCGACCGAATGAGACACAATACTTCTGGTCGTCTGAGAAGGCATACAGTAATCTTGGCACCGGACCTATCAAAGTTGATGGTCTTAAGGATGCCAAGTATACGATTGGATGTTGGAAGCCAAAGCATTCTGACTGGGAGTTCAAGATTTGGGATTTGAAGGATCCGATGTTGCCCATCACTATTGATTGGGCTTTATATGAAGACGCTATACAACCAGCTAAGACGTTCAGCGGCAGAAAGGACAAGTATCATGGTCGAAACCTATCTTTTGCTGTGAAGAGCGGTCATGATTTTGCTGCTAGCGTCGCGGAGGCTACAAGTGATCAAACCAAGTAAGGATGGTACCAAGCTTTGGTTCATCCCTTATGAGGGGAGCCACGAGCAAGAGTTAGAGTTCCCTCTTGTCTATGCACATACCTGTCCCAAGTGTGGTAATCTGGTACAGGCCTTGTTCATGACGGATAAGTGGATTGATCCCAAGCCTTGGGAGGAAATCCTTACCCATCAACTAGATAAGGACGGGAAGTACAAGAGGATTATACCTGGTCGGTCCGACAGGTTCCGTAGCCGTTACACGATCCAGACCATTGGACGAGGGTCCTCCGTCAACGCCGAGCTGATACGCTTCGGCGAACACTTTGACCGGAGGGAGGACGTCATCAATGGTAATATCTGTAACTTCATGGCGATAAGCTCGACTATTCCCGAGTACCGGGTGTATGACATGCTTTTGGCTTTGGGCAAGAATCCTATACAATATGCTATAAAGGATGAGCACTACGAGGGCATCAAGAATAGCCTATTGAATAAGTATGCAGGTAAGGATCAGTACGCTTTTGAGCCGGCCGTTGGCAATGGCCCGGAGTTAGTGCTGATTTCGCGAACCGCATATGGATGGTTCATGGACGAAGCATGCATCAAGTATTACAAGCCGTATCAACCCCCTGTGAAACCATGACCCCAGACTATGATACGTTCATTTTGAACTTCAAGTGGGCTCGATGGCTATGCGAAAAGCTAGGTCGTGGAGCCGATTGGTTTTTTGATCATACCTTTGGGTATTTGGATAAACTCTAAGGAGACACACGTGAGTGCATATAACGAGATCGAAACACAGTTCTCGGATCAAGACTGTTTAGTTGAAGCCCTCAAAGAGATGGGCTATCAACCGCAGGTCAGTGAGAAGCCTCAGCAGCTGGAAGGCTATCACGGCGACAAGCGCGAACAGCGAGCCGAGATTATCATTCCGCGTCGCCAGGTTGGCGGAGCGAGCAATGACGTTGGGTTCAAGAAGAATGCCGATGGGACGTTCACTGCTATTATCAGTGACTATGATAAGAGCACGAACTTCAATATGAAGCGGCAGAAAGAGCTCAAGGCGAAGTATGCCGAGAAGGTTGCCATGAAGCAGGCTAAGAAGAACGGCCTGAAGTTCATCGGCAAGAAGCAGGTCACCGACCAGAAGACTGGCAAGCCTGTGCAGCGTCTGCAGTTTGTGACGACCCGATGAGTCTACCAGCTACTACCTATCCGTTTGCTAAGAGCCTTCCAAAGGTCTACTTAGCCGGACCTATCTCTGGCTTGACGTATGATGAAGGCCAGGACTGGAGGATTCGAATAAGCAGAGAGCTGATGAATCGAGGTATCCTGGGTTACTCTCCACTGAGAGCCAAAGCTTACCTCAAGGAGTATGGTAAGCTCGAGCAGTCTTACCAGACGAAAGATCAGCCGTTGTCTTGTCTGTCATCCGACCGCGGGATTACTCATCGCGATCGCTTTGACGTCATGACTTCAGATGCTGTCCTGTTCAACTTCCTAGGCGCCGAAAGAGTATCGATCGGGACCTGTATTGAGGTTGGTTGGGCAGATGCTTATCGCAAGCCCTGCGTCATTGTTATGGAGCCGAAGGATAACCTGCATGACTATCCGATGATCCGAGAGATCGCTGGCTGGAGAGTGCCCACGCTGGATGACAGTGTGGAGATATTGGACCGCATTTTGAATCCCCAACTGGAGGAGCGCCGTGGCTAAGACTATCAACGTCGACATCGATGAAGATGGGAATGTATCCGTCGACATCATCGGAGCTATTGATGGGACCTGTAAACACGTTGCTGATGCTTTCAAGAAGATCGGCAAGGTGACCAAGGACGTCAAGAAGCCCGAGTATTACAAGCAGCCGAATCAGAACGTCATTAAGACGGGACGATAAGTCCCGTCAAAGAGGTGGGACATGAATAGCGTAGTGGATCCAGCTCGTGGATTTATGGAGACCGTTTCTGTATTCAGTCGCCGCGGCACAGGCAAAGAAGAGCTGGACCGCATGATTGATATGCTTGATGAGAAGGAAGTCGAGATTGCGATCGATTACCTGAGCAATCTTTTGCTATCTCGGGCTCCTAAGATCCGAAGCCATGTCCAACCAAGAAGTTAGCGTCGTCATTCGTGATGACGGGACGGTGGTCTGCTTGGATCACCCTGAATGCAAATGCTTTAGGGAAATGGGATCTGTAAAGACTCGGAGAGCCAGCCATGTGGAACCTTATACGAGAGGTTATCGTATGAGCTTCCACCTACTGAGATGGATTTTCGGGGATCAAGGGCGAGTATCAGACTGGACCAGGAGCTGGGATGTACTATGGAGAGTGAATCTTACTCCTGTAGGTGGTCCTATTCTGCCTGGCGCCACGATCCTAAGGGAGGCAGCCCTCAGACGAGAAGTCGAGTGGCTGAATAAGAACCTAACATGAACGTTCCAATCGTAGATGTTTCATTTACGATCGTCGGTCGTGTCAAGTTAGACACTGACCGCGCAATGGAAGATCCCTGGTGGGACCAGTCCGTAAAAGGTCTGGACTTAACTGATAAGATTCAGTTCCAACAGGCGATCTCGAACTACATTTCAGCCTACCTGCGCCATGAGAACTTGCTTAGCGAAGTCCCGTGGTCCTGTGGGCCTGCTGATATATACTCTGTGACAGTTGAGGTGAATAATGGCGGAAGCAACAACGCAGCCGACGAACGGAGCGTCTGAACATCCTGCATTTATTCAGACCTTCTTCGATAGCTATCGCGCGAAGGAATCTCACGTCTTCATTTTCCATGGAAACGTGAATGACTTCCCGAATAACTCTGGGCGGCGCGGTGATTTGCGCAGGGCCCTTGCTCTGTCTTGTGACACTCCCACGATGATGCTGGAGTGTAAGGACGACGAGCAGAAGAAGGAAGTGAACAAGGTGGCTCGTATTCTGGCGTATTATACGATGTCCAATGGCCTTGAGTTTGCTAGCCCAGAGAGCAACAATCTCTGGCGCCAAGTCATGAAGCAGTACATCAAGGACCTGATGCCCGGCACAGCCGATGCAGCCCTTGATGATCAGATCAAGGATCTGGAAAAGCCATCGAACTTTGACATGGCTTTGAACACCTTGAACATCTGGTTCACTGCTTCCAAGAGATTGCATCAACACAATCAGAAGGTTGATGCCACCAAGAAGGGGAGCAAGCTCCCTGATCCCTTGTTTACGATCGTGTTCTTTGATGGCGACGCCGTCTTCCCGTCTGGTCAGATGTCTACACTGGCAAGCGATCGCGGAGCTATCGTGAACATTCGAAGTTGGGCTCGAGATGAGGCGCTTGGCAACAAGAATCGCGTCATCATAGTTACCCGCCACCTCTCTGATATCCATGAGAGTATCCGCGGCGGAGAGTCTGGTGTCAGGGCTATCCTGATTCCCAAGCCCATCTTGAAAGACCGTGAAGAGTGGCTGACGAACTTTGATGCTAGCCTGAAAGAGCGTGCTCAGAAGGGATCTCCTCAGAAGCTAGGCGGCAAGGAAGTGACCTGTATTGAATACGCACCTGGGTTTGATGCCCATACGTTTGCTATTCAATCGGCAGGGCTTTCGCGCAAGCAGATGGAAAACATCTTCATGCGTGCCCAGTTGGATCATGAACCCATTGACTTCCCATTGGTCAGGGCTTTGAAGACCAAGGCATTGGAGGAAGAGTATGGTGGTCTGGTGGACTTCCGCGAACCCGAACACGGGTTTGATAAGGTTGGCGGACACGAACATCTCAAGCGCTACTTTCAGCGGAAGATTATCGCTCCGCTTAAGAAGGGTGACAAACGAATATGTAGTCGAGGGGTACTGCTTACCGGGCCTCCGGGCACTGGAAAGACAGCCATCACTCTGGCTATGGCGAAGGAAGCTGGTGTAAACTTCATGATCGCGCACCTCGCGCGATTGTTCGGAGGTCTCGTTGGCGAGACGGAAAGTAATACTCAGAAGTTCATCGAAGCCGCTGACAGTGCGGCTCCTGTCATCGTATTTATTGATGAACTGGAATCGGTTCTCTCCGCTGGACGAACGAGCGTGGGAGATTCTGGGACGTCATCGCGCGTATTTAATAGCATTATGACTTGGTTGTCTGATGAATCCCGCTCGGGGCGTATCGTCGTTGTTGGCGCCACGAACCGTCCGGATCTATTGGACTCCGCCTTGATTCGTTCTGGTCGTTTCGATGCCATTCTGCCCGCGCTGCCACCTGCAGCTGGCGATGCCAAAGGGCGGCTGGAGATCTTAAAAGCCTTGACGAAGAAACAAGGATTCAAGTTTGCCCCCGAGCTTCAGAAGACTCTGGAGTCTCATGAGGATGGTATTGGAAAGATGCTGCATGATCAACGGATATGGACTGGAGCTGAGATGGAGGTGGTCCTGAAAGAGGCCATCGACAACGCATGCTTCGACAATCGTGGGGCCGTCGGCCTCGCCGATTGGAATCAGGCCTTCCATGATGTGCTGCCATCTACACGTGAAGTGGAAAAGATGATCGACCTGTCGCTTCTGTTCGTGAACCATCTGGGCTACTGTCCAGAAGATTGGCGTGAACGTGCGCAGAAGAAGGGTGAGATCATGAGCTCGATCAAGTCGGGCTACGAAGACGGGACGATCTCGGATAGAGACGTCTAATAGGAAAGGGGCCCAGGAAGAATCGAGCCTGGGCTCCTACTATTTATGATCTTCGTACATGGCGGATGTAGCAGTAAAGAGAGCTTCGAGAGGTACAAGAAGTGGATCGTTGATGCAGTCCCTGAGGGCTGGAAGATCAATCAACGTACCCACCCTGATCAACCTACATTTCCTGGCTTGGCTATTACTTTGATTGACAATGTCACTTGCTATCATGAAAGAGAGTGGCTTGTCAATCATACGTTTGTATCCAAGGATGCTTTGCTCACGGCCTTAGGCCTGAGCACTCAGGAAGTGGAAGTGAAGCTCGAGATGATTTCGGAACCTGTGCCTGATATAGTAGAATCGAGAGAGGTCTAAATGGTATTGCTCATTTCAAACATTGCTGCTTGGAATGCTGCGTGCAAGAAGTATAAGATTGTCACTTCGCTGCCTGGGCAGTTTCCAGTGATGATTAGTTTTACCAAGCCTGGTCCGGATCCTGATGACATAGATTACGAGCCGAATGCGACTAGTGTCTGTGTCATGTATCCAATGCACGCATGCAAGCTCCTGGCGGCCTGCTCCCAACAGCATTTGGGCGCCGCGGTGGATGGTATTACGCTGGTGAAAGCTGCTGCCGCTCTTAAGCCCTGGCATCAAGGCTTGGGTGGTATCGGTATGCAGAACGTTCAGAAGGCTCCTGCTGGGGTCTCTGGCGTCCCAGCTTATGTGCTCGAGAACGAAGAGAACGGCATGAAGTCGACCATCACATCCAACAAAGAGTATATCGTTGGTGATGTGGTCCTGGTCGACGGAGTCGAGTGGACAGTCACGGAAGTGACGAAGGTCTTGTCTGACGGCGTGACGCAAGTCAAGGAAGACAGTGACCTGAATATTATGCCTGACAAGCCTGGCATTCCTGGAATGGAAGAGATACCGATGGATCCAACTCTGTTGGACCAAGCCACGACAAAGATCGCCGAGGTTGGAGATCAAGGACACGTACTCGACGTCGAGAGAGATGTCTGATGACTGACTGGCAACATTATGAAGGGAAGACCTGGCAGCAGAAGTATTGGGAGACTTATGATGACGTACCCTTTACTCCAGCTCCCAGTCCTAAGTCCCCTAAGTTCCCGGCCATTCCTCCTACCATTCCATACAAGCCTGACAAAGACTTGGTGGATCAGTATAAGAAGTTCCTCGATGAGATGGAAGAGAAAGAGGCAAAGAAGAAGGTTCCGTATCTGCCTATGCCTAAGCCCAAGCCTAAGCCGGCGCCTAAGCCAAAGAAGAAGAGGAAGCCGCGGGCTAAGAAAGTGGAACCTCCTCACATCTGTCATTACTGCCACAAGATTGTATGGCCGTGGCAGAACATTACCTGGAACCCTTTGTGGAATATCTATAACGTCTACGATTACTTCCATCGGCCGGAGTGTTGGAAGAAGTGGTTGGATGAGTATGGTACCAAGGGGTCAGAATGATCTGTCTGTGTATGATGGTCAAGAACGAATCCGAGAGGATCCGTGAGGCTTTGAAGTCAGCTAAGCCCTTCATACAACGCTGGTTAGTCATAGACACTGGGTCTACAGACAACACCAAGGACATCGTCCTAGAAGAGATGGCTGATATCCCTGGTAATCTTATTGATCGACCGTGGGTCGGCTGGACAGCGAATCGGAATGAGCTTATTGAACTCGGTCGAGTGAGCAAGCCAGACTTCCTGTTGCTTTTGGACGGTGATCAGGTTATCGTTCCACAGAGCAAGCTCGCCTTGAAGCTCGATCCTGATGTAGCCTATTGGGCTATTCATAAGCAGGGATCCACAGAGTTTAAGAAGCCTTTCCTTCTGCCACCCAAGTACAACTGGCATCATGTGGGAGCCACGCATGAGTATCTTACGCCTGAGCCTGATAAGCCTAAGATGGAGACGTTGCCTGTTGTTGTCCAGGAGTCTGGGCGGGTAAAAACGACGGAGTATTTTCTTAAGGACGCCGAGATTCTCGAGGCGGAGCTGAAGAAAGATCCGGATAATGCCCGCAATATATTCTACTTAGCTCAGAGCTATAGGGACGCGGGTTCCTATAGCAAAGCTATAGAGCTCTATTTGAAGAGAGCTGCTATGGGTGGTTGGTACGAAGAAGTATGGTATTCTTTGTTTCAGGTCGCGGTTCTGGAGATGAAGAGAGGGGACACTTGGAACATAATCATTGCAGATTTCCTGCATGCTTATGATAACAATCCAAATAGGTCTGAGTCCTTGGGTGCTCTCGCACGATACTGTCGGGAGAGGAAGATGTATCACCTGGCATACATGGCGGCTGAGAAGGCATGCCAGATTCCTCTCCCTGATGACAAGCTCTTCGTAGATCGAAGTTACTATGAGTGGCGGAACAGGGATGAATATGCCTTGGCTGCTTTCTTCACTGGACGATTTCATGAGGCAGCCAATACGTGGGCGTCTCTATTAATGGGAGTGAAGGAAGGTCAACACCTTCCTGACTCTGAGAAGGAACGTGTTCAAAAGAACTATGAGTTCGCGCGCGAGAAAGTGTTCGCGAGCCCACCTAAGGAGTAATATGATGGAAGCAGAAGATAAGAAGAAGGCGAAGAAGAAGAAGTTCAACATCGCCGGCAGCTCAAAGAGCCCTGGAAAGGAACTCATTCGAGCCAAGCAAGTGACTACTAGCAAGGCCTCTCGCGGTTTCACCACGAAGAAGCCTGTGAAGACTCACTCTAGCTATCCTCTATAAGGAGAGAATCATGGAACTGTATGTCAAGAAACTACAGGCGGACGCGAAGCTGCCCCAGAGAGCGCATCCTGGGGATCTCGGGTTTGATCTTTTCGCCATCGAGACGGTGGCTGTACAGCCCGGTCAAACTGTTGCGGTCAAGACAGGCATTGCTTGCGAGTTTCCGGAAGGCTGGGGCGCAATCATTAAAGCTCGTAGCTCACAAGGGAAGGCTGGCATCGATGTCTTCGGAGGCGTGGTTGACAGTGGTTACCGGGGTGAAATCACTGTCCTGTTGTACAACTCGAACGAGCCGGTAGAGTATCATGGCTCAGGAGGTTGCCTTGGGCCAAACTACTCGGTCTCGGATCCCACGGTCATTTACAACCATGGAGACAAGATTGCTCAACTGGTATTGGTTCCGGTGTTTCCCGGCACTGTTCAAGAAGCTACCACTTTGGGTGAGAGTTCTCGGGGTGCACAAGGCTTTGGCTCGACAGGGCGGTAAGGGTAAACTGATTTACATACAACATGTCAGGAGATTAGAATGAAAGGACATTTCATCACGTTCGAAGGCGTTGATTTACTATACTAACCAGAAGAGTAGGCTTGTAAATCTACTCAACTGAGGTGAAGTATGGGAAAGATACTGGATCTTGTTGGAAAGACATTCACTTGGCTCAAGGTTATCAAGCAGGTTGAGAACGCCAGATGGGGTGCTACTCGTTGGCAATGTGAATGTAAATGTGGCAAGGTAGTAAACGTTATTGGTTCCAACCTTGAGAACGGAAGAAGCAAAAGTTGCGGGTGTTATAAGAAAGGGCATAGTGGTTTGAAGCATGGTCTTTTCAACACCCCAGAGTATGCTTTATGGAATGGGGCGAGGAAGAGGGCAATAAAGAAGCACTTACCTTTTTCTATTAAGCCCGCCGACGTCCCCAAAATACCTTTGGTCTGTCCTATTCTTGGAATAGTATTGAAGAAAGGGGTTGGGAAGCCAGGTTCTATTGCGTCGAGTCCAACTCTTGATAGGATTGTTCCTAATAAGGGTTATGTCCCAGGAAATATTCAAGTTATTAGCCAGCGGGCTAATGTAATCAAGAACGATGCCACCCCTGAAGAAGTAATGAAAGTGGCAGAATGGATGAGGAGCATAAATGTCGGAAGAGACGAAAGAAAACTATAAGCGGATTTTTGGAGATCCTCTTTACCCAGAGCTTCATAAGCCAGTACGGAAGGGACGTCTCATAACCTTCGAGGGAGTAGATGGAACGGGTAAGTCCACGCAGTTGGAGATGCTTGCTGCCCGCATGAGGGAGGAAGGTTATGGGGTTGTGGTTACAAAGGAACCTGGCAGCCCAGTCGACCCAACTGACTTGGGCTCTGCGATACGCCAAATCTTGTTCCACACGGTCACGACACACAACATGGCCCGTGGAGTGGCTGACTGTCTCTTCCTCGCCGATCACATTCAGCATGTGGCAAAGGTGGTTGAGCCGGCCCTTGAAAAAGGCTTGGTGGTATTGTCCGACCGTTACTCCGACTCCGAGTGGGCCTACGCACCCATAAAGAAGACGCCAGGTGTTATACTGGATGCTTTCCAGGAGTTCTACGGACCACTGCCAGACATCACCGTGCTGTTCGTAGCATCAGATGTGGATGCTTTTCTCGACCGCGCGCGTCAACGGCGCGGCGACAACAACAAACAAGCTGGAAAGGCCTGGGCTCACACCCAAGACCAGATTCGAATCCAGCAGGAGTATCTGGAAAGACTAGTAGGTCAGGATCGCACGATCGTGATCACTGTCTATCCCGAACAGACTCCGGGACAGGTCTTCCAGATGGTCTGGGAAGCTGTCCAAGACAAGTTACAAAAGCCTGTGGAGTATATTGAAGGCGAGAAGTCTCACGTTGTTGCTGTGAGCGACGCCGTCCCACAGGTTGAATAACATTAGGGCAGCAGTAGGTGAGACTGGACACTGCACTGTCCATATCTAATATGAAGTCCGATTGCCCATTAAGCGTCGGCGCCCGATTTAGTGGTGACAATACTAATCATTGGACCGCTTTTGATCCTCTCACCTTGCCCTAACATCTCGTCTCTTGGGTGGTGTATTGGAGTTCGATAAAATAGTAGGCCGTCGACGGAGCACGTCGGTCCTGAATACCGAAGGGGAGGGTTCGAATCCCTCCCCGGGAGACACCCTTTCAAGAGGTAATATGGACACAACCAAAGGTTGGTCAGAGCAAGAAGAAGCAAAAATCGCCGAACTAATGAAGCAAGAAAAGCTTACTCGCATCGAGGCTATCCAGAAGATGCAGAGGCTAAAGCACGACAAGAAGTGGAGGCCTACCGATGTTTAAGTTGTTTGAGCACCTCGACAAAGCACTAGTTGGAATGGAGAAGCGTGATGACTGGACAAGCAAGTCTGCCAGACTCTGGCCTTCAGAGAGTTCGGCTGTCCTCCTCGAACCCACAGTTGCGGGTTTTGCCGGGGGCTGTGGACGAAAGGTATATTACAGGCTCACAGGGGAGAAGACTACAAGTCAGATGGACCCCGTCGGTGCGCGTCGAGTTCGAACTGGTAAAGCCGTTGAGGAAGATACCACGCTTCAGGCTATGGAGGCCGGTCTGCATATTGCCAGTGGGGTCAGGCACTACGTCCCGAACATTGATCTGGCCTTTGAGTTGGACCTTATTGTCATAGACCCTCAGTCAGGACAACCGGTGATATGTGAAAACAAATCAATCTACGGCTATATGGCCCAGAAGGAAATCATTGGTGGCCCTTATCAGAAGGGGAAGCCAAAGCTCGAGCATGTTCTCCAGACACTCATCTATATCAACGAGATACGTAATGGTGCCCTGCTCAAGCAAATCATTGCAACTGCGCAAGCGGATAAACCAACTAATCCGCGCAACCGAGTCCGTGTCACCGACGTCAACCTAGGGATGATCAAAGATGATTCGCCCGTGTATGGAAAGATTTGCTACGAGACACGAGACACCTGCCTCACAGCGGAGTTCGATATCGAAATCTACGAGGATTATGATGGCCTCCACTATCCTCAAGTCAACGGAGATGTTTGGCGCATTTTCACGGTGGAGTCGATTTATGAACGCTTCGAACAGATCCAGGGTTACTTTAACCGATCACAGGCTGAAGCGATCCGGAGGCTCCAGGAGCAGGGGACAGTCCGTCCAGCCTCCTTGCCCGCGGAAGCGCCGGAAGAGGCTGTAATCGCCTGGAAACAGCAGGAAAAGGCATTCTGGGAGAGGGTTGGGGAGGAGATGAGACGCCTACCGACGTCATACCTACCCCCAGCAGACTACCGCTACCGTTATACCGACATAGCTATCGAAAGCTTCGCTGAAAAGGGCTTCATTGGCAAGGTTAAGTTCGCCGAATGGAAGTCCTGGAAGAACGGCAAGAGCCGTAAGTGGAAGGACTCTAAGGTCGGACCTATTATTGGGGACTGGCAGTGCCGATACTGCCCTTATAAGTTCCCTTGTATTGCTCTGGAGTACCCAGACCTGGCGCCCATGGTCAACGACATGTTGGCAGCCCAGGAAGAAGAAGAAACGGAAGAGGCTGAGAGGAAAGTATAATGCCATTTGATGAAAAGCAGTTCGAAAGTATCGTGGCTGAGATCAAGGCAGAGAAAGAGTATGCCGAGAACCTTTGGGGTACTGAGTTCGATGATAAGAACACAGCCAATGACTGGGCATCTTATCTCATGATCTACGCCGGCCGGGCAGTGGAAATGGATCGCACGACTCGTCTCTTCAATCCTATCCGATTCCGTACGGATATGTTGAAGGTGGCAGGCCTGGCTATATCAGCCATCCAGACTCTGGATCGCAATGGGATTGCCAAGCGTCACTACGATAAGTAAGAGTCCTCTCCCTGCAGCCTGCGAAACTCGTATCCTCATACTCCCTTCGCGGGCACCGCAGCTCGCCGATGGGCGGCTTCACTGCTTCTGCCCGCCCGGTCCTACTCGGATCCTCCTTTCTTGGCAGCGACTCGAGGCCTTATGAAAGAAGTCATTCGCGAGCTAACAGATAAACCGTATGCAATCAGGGAAAGATTCTGGGGATGCATGACTAATATCTTATCTTGGCATTGGTGGCTCAGGATGAGATCTTGGCAGGCGCCCTACAGAAGAATGACCTAGTACTTCGGACTCGCTCCACGGCGTCCGCTCTGGGTCAATCGCTTTTCAATCGATTGACCCAACGCTACCGCCCGTTACGCCATTCCTCAGTATGCCTACAGGGGTAGTCTGGCTGGGAATCGGCTACGCTGTTATCTAGTAGTTCCATTCTCGCCCTGTTCCGCTTCGATTGTGGGGAGCGCTTTCCAGACATTTGGAGCAAATGTCTGGAAAAATCGAATGCTCACCACGGGCTGCGTCGCTTCGCCGATGTTACCCTTAGTCTATAGTGGTAGTTCATAGCCCCAGTTATCAGACCTGATAACTGGGGTTAGTCTTTTAGGAGAGACTCATGAAAGAAATAACCAAGACCTATGTCGAGTTCAGTTATCCAGGAGCGCTGTTTGCGGAGACTGAAGACAAGGAGATCATAACCAGGGATGTCAAGAAGGTTCTGAAGATCATGCCGAAGGGAGCATTCTGCTTTCGGTTCTATGATATGACATCGAAAGAAGTTACGATCGATGGAGAGCAGGAGACTGTCTTCGGGAAAGAGAAGAACAAGTCGGGGAAGTACTATCCTGGAGCTACTCCTTATACCATAGAACAAGTCAAGAAGATGGGGAAGGACTTCTCCATCTTGGCGAGTAATATGGAGTGTAATAACTGGCCGACGGTTATCAAGACTCGCATTGGTAACTTTCAGCCGTTAGAGAAAGGAGATATCATTCTGTGAGCGACTGGGTTACAGTCAATGAAGGCGATGACTACTACACTCGCGCGCGGCGATGTGGCACCCACACCACTAAGATAGTGATCGTTGAGTGGCATCATCCCAATATGGGATGGTCTGACGCCGGCGTGTTTGTCAGGTTCGCCCACTCTTTGAGTGGCATCAACGGCTGGGAGCTATTGCATAGCGCCAGCTGGTTGGATGATACTGACGCTGCTGAGTTTGTAGATCAGTTCCCTAAGTTCAAGAAGCTATTTAGGGACTAACATGAAGCGGCTCTGCGTCTTTTATAAGCAAGCCAGCCAGTGGATTGGCAATAAGAAAGTTGAGTGGATCATCTGCAAAGGATGTCAGAAGAAGCTGCGCAATGGCGTCCGCCTGAGGATTCATCTAGGCGGAGGCTTTCGAGATCACAGTGAACGCTGTCTCCAGTGTGGTGGTGATTGTATGTGTTATTCGTGGTGTCCTAACAGGGAGTAGATGATGATTAAGATTCCTCGTATCAAAGTCGATCGTGTAGCACCTATTGCTGACTTGCCTGGGGCATACCTAATCCGTTTGAAGCATTCTTACTTTACTTCAAAGGGATACAGTTGTTTGAATGACAAGACCTGGAAGATCGCAGAGCTCGTACGAGATGCTGCCCGCAAGGTCCTTGATAAGAAGGGAGGTAACATATGCCCTACCCGTTCCGACCGACCCAGGAAGCGGAAAGGCTCCATCTAATATGGGAGATCTACAACTGGACAGGATGTCAGGCCAGTGGTAAGAGTTACAACCAGGGTTCTTATGGGCATAGCAATCAGCCTATTAACAAGAATCGAGAGCTTCCTATTACTTGGGACCTGGCTCACATATTTGCCGCTATAGCCGGCGGCTACATCATAGAGCTCAGCCCTCACTACAAAGGCGTACAGCTTATTCGCAAGAACAAAGACCTGTGGGAGCGAGTATCCAAGTATGTCAAGCTCAAGGTTGGTCAAGGATGCCTGCCGTACGATATCGGCAATCTCGGGGAACGTTGGGAGCAGATCAATAGCGTCAGCATTATGTCAGGAGATGCTCACGGTGCCTAACTGGTGTGAGAACGAACTAACTATCCGCGGTAAGGGAGCTGACAAAGTAGTTGAGTTCCTTAAAGGCAGCCAGGGCGCCTTGGATTTCAACAAGGTCGTCCGCCAAGTGAAAAAGTGGTGGCCTTTCAAGAAGCCAAACTATTGGTTCGACCGGCGGGTTATTCATTGGGGTACCAAGTGGAACGTAGGTGAAGAAGTTCGAACGGTTCCTATGTCCAGGGGCGCTGTAAAGCTATGTTTCGACACGGCTTGGGCGCCGCCAGCACCTATCGTTGGACGGTTATCTGACCTGTTCCAGAACAACACTTTCACTCTGAAATATTGGGAGGGTGGAATGGGTTTTCGTGGTAAACTAGTAGTGAAGGACGGAGAGGTTCTTGAGAACTCTTCTTCGGACTCATACAAAGGACATCGTGGAGGTTAGTATGCAAAGCATTAAAGAGATATTCAAGATCAATACAGTCGAGGAGCTCAATGCTGCCCGCGATCAGTTCGAAGGAGAGATCAATGAAAAGATCAGCCCGTTGGTGGCTGCACTCGAGAAGAATGTTCTGTCCTCTGACGTGGCAAGCCTTGAACAGCATATGGCCTATGTTGAATCCTGGCGAGCAAGACTGGTTAGATTCCACTCTTTCGCGTCCGCATTCACCGACCATGCGAAAGACAGCACTTTTCTGTCATCAAAGACTACGGATAGTGCAGGCGAAGCCAAAAGAATCCCCGAGATTGAACGTGACGCTTTTCGTCGTAAGCTGTCTGGAGGATTTGCGGCAATCCAATCATACCTAGAAGGTTTGATTGATTGCGTTGACTCGCGAGTCAACCTTGCCAAGAAGATGCTAGGCATCGAAGTCGATGCGCCGAGGAAGAAGACGGTATGAAAGTAGTGAAGCCTGAAGTTGGGGATGTTACCCTCAAGTCTGAGGACTTCCTCAAGATTTGGAAGAAGCATCTGGCTGCTATGAAGCAGCTCGAGGTGGTCCTGGCGCCTACGACCGATGCTATTAAGCAACGGTTCTTTCAGCGTCAGCCGGCGATCGTGCGGTGGGGAGATACAGAGCTCCATTCGAAGGACAACATTAACTACAACGTTGTCATCACGATAGAATGGTTCGAAAACCGCATCGGAGAAATGGAGCAAAACTCTTATACTATTCCTTTACATGCGGCGCTCGCAGGCACGAAAGCTGTGAACGATTTCTTCGACGAAGACGCGCGGAAGCAGCAGGAAGAAGCTAAGAGACTTGGTCTTCTGACGGAGGCGCGCGACAAAGATCAACGTCGTGAAGTTTATAACAAACTCAAGCTCGAGTTCGATAAGGAGGAAGTGAGTGCCAATACAAGGGATGAAAGCATTCCGAGTGGACAAGAAGGGCAACTTGCGGTTCCTGTTCCACTCTCATAATGGCACAAGTGTTGTGCCTTTAGATACTTGGATTGAGACCACCCGCCCTTGGGTAACGGACGGCAGCAGACAAAAGATGTATCGATCGGCCTTCCACTTCCTCAAGGATGAGGATAGGATCCAAAAGTTTGATGCACTAACAAAGGGGAAGTATGTTATACTTCCTATTAGAGCACAAGATGTCGAGCCTAAGCCCAGGACCAGTGTTGGTTCCTGGCTGGCCAAGCGGATTTACATTTCATCCGCCGATGTCCGTAGTGCGCTACAACTAAAGGGGTTATGATGGCCAAGAAAGAAGAGCAAGTCGATCTAAACGAGGAGCTGGAAACGGAACTCGCACAGTACAACTTCGGCGACATGCTGGAACTCGCCGAGAATATCACAGACATGTCAGTCGAGTGTACTCCCACTGGATTTCCGCAGCTGGATAAGATCCTTCATGCACAACTCAACGGATTACCACATGGACGTGACATCGAGGTATTTTCTAAGGAACCTGAAGTGGGCAAGACATCTCTTGGTCTTCAGATTCTCCAGCATTGGCAGAGCCTGGGCAAAAGAACACTCATCATTGACGTTGAGCGGACAATCACAATCGAGTTCCTCGCGCAACTGGGGATTGTTACGACGCCGGGCAACCCGGGAGTTATACCAGTTCGTGTTTCCCGACCGCCTGATGCGTTTACTGCAGAGCAAGTCCTGGATTTGGTACGGGACGCCTCAAAAGTGTTCGACCTCGTTGTGGTGGACTCTATAGCCGCAATGGATATCAAGGCTAACCTTGAGAAGGACACCGATGAGAATGCTAAGATTGGAGCTGTAGCTCTATTGATGTCCAACTTCCTGCGTAAGAACGTTGCTAAGCGCGCTACTGTCATCTGGATCAACCAGACTCGACAGGTGGTAGGCGGCTACAACCCCACAGGACAGATTCGATATCAGACTATGGGTGGCCGTGCTCTACCTTTCTTCGGCACTATCCGTTTGGATATCTCGATCATCGAGAAGCTGAAGAAGGAAGAGGACGGTGAAGAGAATGTCTACGCGTTGAAGACGAAGGTCTACACCACGAAGAACAAAGTCTCGCCGCCCTACAAGCAGGCAATCCTGACTTACGTCCTAGGTGAAGGGTTCTCAGTCCACTATGATTACTTTGAACTGGGTTTGAAACTCGGTGTCATTGCTAAGAAGGGTGGCTGGTATCAGTTTGGCGATGCCAAGATTCAGGGCGACCTGAACTTCTACAAAGCCATGAAGAAGAACGAAGAACTCTTCAGTGGAATCAAGAAGGCTATTGGTGAGGAGCTGGCTAGTCATGGCGCAGCCGGAATCACAGAAGGATAACCCACTCTCGGTCTTTGCTATAACAACCGAACCTGTGGCATGCATCGAGGGGGAGAAGTGTGTTAACTCCCCCTCTCATTCTTTCGATCACAAATCTAAGTGTAACGATTGCAGGTTTTCACCTAGGGCGCCGTACTTTATTCGTACGCATCACTGGAAGCCTGTCGATCCAAGGTTTAAGCACCGAAAACTGGAAGAAGAAAAGAGGCATGCGAAGCGTGAGGAAACCATTGCTCGTGCCGAAGCACGTAAGGCCAAAGATCCCGCCAAGCAGGCCCGTGTTCGCGCGGCTGCCAAAGCTGAACGAAACACCAATGCCAGAATCATCAAGGCTACCAGGAACTCTGGGAGAGTAAATCGTGACGGTGATCATCTGTTGTTTGATTCTGTCGTGGTGGATACGAAACTGCAATCAACGGCCACGGAACCCGTGATTCATCTCAGGGAGTTGGACAAGGTAAGACAAGATGCTAGACGAAATGGCAGGTGTTGCGGGGCTCTTTGCCTACAAAACAAGACTGGAAGAGGCGTTATTGTGGTCGACGCAGCCGATTTTGCTGCGCTCACCCGCGGCCTCAATCTGGATCAAAAAGGCCTCTGACGATCCCGATCGCTATTGGGTTCGGCGTATCGGTAGTCAGGATTGGTTTCCAGTGACGGCCGACTGGTTGTACAGTTGTGAGTATGTCGAGGTCGACAAGCCGCATGCATCTACCTTAGAGTCGGCGCTTAGAGACGACGGAGCTTATACTCTAGCAGGAGAACCTATCAGCATGCCTGTGAAGGCCAAGGAAGCTACTCCTAAGTACATGCCACCTCTGTTTGAAGAGAGGGAAGTATGAACGGGGAGTTCGAAGGTAATCTGTCAGAGGCCCTCAGTGACGGACATGCATCAGATTTCAAAACCTATAATGAGCCAGTTCAGTATAAGGTAGATCTTTCATACGGTCAGTACCAGGATCTGCCTAACTCGACGAGCGCAGGAGATGATCCAGGCACGTATGTAGTTGATCCAAACGGCGTGCTTCAGAAAGCTCAGGATCCAAAGTACACGTTCAAGTTCCAGAACGCTCCTGTGTTTGAGCAGCCGACCGAACCGAAGAGATGGATGCCTTACACTATCTATAAGATAGGGGACATGATCATGGATTTCTTCAACAGGCTACAGCACTGTAGCCAGTATGGAGTATCTGGGCAGTATGAGCCTATGTGGCATAACCAATATGGCTCTATCACCCATGATGGTGGTTTAGCTTGGGTGGATTGTGGATTCCCTCTCTCAATCCAGCCTATTATTACTCTGCCTGGGCCAGTCGTGAGCCCTAAAAAGCCAGAGGAAGCACCACTGCCAGACCTGATTGAGGAGCGAGAGATATGAAGAAGGAAAAGGAACCTATTCCTTTCAAGACAGACATCTTCGAAGCCGAAGATAAGCTTTTGCAAGAGCTCCAGAAGAGTGATAAGATTGAAGATCAACTCACTGCTATTCTAATGGAGCCCCATGTGCAGAAGACTGCCGAGGATAACGAGGATAGCATAGGACTTTGGTCCAACTGCGCGCGAGCAAAAGCACAACAGATCCTCAAGAGATTCGAATGCAAACCAAAACAGTAGCAGTTAACCTTCATACGCAGCCTTATGATGTTTACATCGGCCGCGGATCGAAGTGGGGGAATCCCTATACCCACAAGAAGTCGGCGTTCAAAGATGTGGTGATGGTGGCAACCCGAGAAGAAGCCATAGCCAGGTATCGCGAGTATGTCAAGTCGAAGCCTGAGCTGATGGCTGCCCTGAAAGAACTGAAGGGCAAGAGATTGGGCTGCTTTTGCAAGCCCTTGTCGTGTCATGGAGACGTATTAGCGGAGCTAGCAGATGATAACAAAGTGGGATCGTAGGTACCTGGAGCTAGCCAGCCTGGTTGCGAGCTGGTCGAAAGACCCAAGCACCAAAGCAGGCGGAGTAATCATCCGTCCTGACCGCACAGTTGTGTCAGTGGGATTCAATGGCTTTCCAAAGAACATGCCAGACAACCCAGAGTGGTATGCCAACCGGGAAGAGAAGTATTCCCGCGTGGTTCATTGTGAAATCAACGCGATGATCCACTCTTATGAAAATCTGAAGGGTTATACTCTCTATACCTTTCCCTTTGCGCCGTGCGACCGCTGCGTCGTGCAGATGCTACAGGCTGGTATAGTCAGGTTCATATTCCCAGAGCCTACAGCAGATGCTCTTACTCGCTGGGCGGAAGCCT